>Ga0187883_10001762_pt1 | contig 13153 bp, 8 predicted proteins | sample June2016WEW_20_1_2_FD_132966 | JGI IMG/M metagenome (GOLD analysis project Ga0187883, IMG submission 132966) | Peatland microbial communities from SPRUCE experiment site at the Marcell Experimental Forest, Minnesota, USA - June2016WEW_20_10 | ecosystem: Environmental > Terrestrial > Soil >...
ATTTAGGGCAGGCCCCGATAGGGCTGTTGAAGGAGAACAGGTTCGGGTTGGGAGGAGGAATTGGCGAGGCGTCCTTGCAATCGGCACACGCAAGCTCGGAGCTGAACCTTCTGATCCGGTCCGGCATCGCGACCACCGCCAGCCGCCCCCTTCCCATCGCATAAGCGGTAGTGATGGAATCAAATATCCGGTTCCGCGCGGCTTTCCCCCAGAGCAGCCGGTCCACAATGACCAACACCTCGAGGCCGCCGAGCCCGGCCGATTGAGCCCCGCCAACATCGTCAATATCCGAAACGGCCCCATCGGCAAAAATTCGCAGGAAACCCTGCGAGACGAGCTGAGTCTTCCACTGACCTTCCCGATCGGTAAGGAATGGAAAGCACACGAGCACCCTGTCTTCTGCGGCGAGATCGCTGAGCTTCGTGTAAATCGTTTCGGGGGAATCGCGGGTTACCGGATTTTGGCAGGAGGGACAATGCGGGACCGCCAGCCTGGCAAAGAGCAGCTTCAGGTAGTCGTTTATTTCGGTTATCGTTCCGACCGTGGAGCGGGAACTTCGAACGGCGGTCCCCGATTCTATGGCAATGCTCGGCGGAATGTTTTCGATCAGGGCGGCTTCAGGCGGATCCATACGCTCCAGGAACTGGCGCGCGTAAGGCGAGAATGTCTCGACATACCTGCGCTGCCCTTCGGCATAGAGCGTATGAAGGGCAAGGCTGGACTTGCCCGAGCCGCTGACGCCGGTAAGCGCGATCAGCTTGTTTAAGGGAATATCCAGGTCCACATTTTTCAGATTATGCTGGCGAACGCCCCGAAGGCGGATAACCTCCTGCTCCAATAGCACAACTCCATTTTCACCAGTTTGGGCAACTTAAGGTCTTGATATCGAGGCCGCAATTAATTAACAATTCACGATTGACCAATAGCATAATGTATTATAACCCGGATAGGACGGCACCGGTATTTCTTTCAGCATAATCGGAAGGCAGGCTCACCAAGCCCGGAAACCATCAGATGAACGATCTTACCCCCATGATGCAGCAGTACCTCGAGATAAAATCGAAGTACCCGGAATCGATTTTGTTCTATCGCATGGGGGACTTCTACGAGATGTTCATGGAAGATGCGCTGACCGCTTCCAGGGTGCTGGACATTGCGCTGACATCCAGGGACAGACAGGCGCAAAATCCCGTTCCGATGTGCGGAGTTCCCTATCACGCGGCGGAAAGCTATATAGCGAAGCTGGTTTCGGCAGGTTACAAGATAGCTATCTGCGACCAGGTCGAAGACCCCAAAAAGGCGAAAGGTCTCGTGCGCCGCGAAGTTACCAGGGTCCTCACCCCGGGGCTTACAGTCGAACACCAGAACCTCACTTCCAACCAGCCAAACTACCTGGCAGCCGTATGGGACCCCGGCCCCGGAAAACCCATCGGACTTGCCTGTTTGGACATCTCGACGGCGGAATTCAGAATCACGGAACTCGATTCACACGAAAGCCTGCTCGAAGAGCTATTCAGAATCAACCCCAAAGAGATTCTGCTCCCGGAGGAGTTCAGTCCCGAGTGGACAAAATCGGTGCTAAACCGAATCGATGCGGCCTTCACGCATATAGAGGAGGTCCATTTCGACAAACGCCGATCTCAGGAGCGGCTTACTTCCCATTTCCGGGTACACTCGCTCGAGGGTTTCGGGATCAGTGCAATGGATTCGGCAATTCAGGCTGCAGGAGCTGTATTAGCCTATGTTCACGAAAACCTTTTCGGTTCCTGCGAGCACATTAAAACTGTTATACCCTACAGCCGCTCCGAGTTCATGGCCCTGGACGAGGCTACGGTCAGAAACCTGGAAATATTCTACTCCGCCAGCTTTCAGGGGAGAAAAGGATCTCTGATCGATGTGGCGGATCATACGCGAACGGCGATGGGAGGCCGCAAGCTCCGGCAGTGGCTGCGCTATCCGCTGCTGAACCTCGAGGAAATCAATCAGAGGCAGGAGGCAATCGCCGAACTGGTGGCTCAAAGCCACCTCAGAGCGGCCGTACTGGATTCTCTGGAAGGGATAAACGATATCGAGAGACTCAATGCAAGAAACAGCACCGGCGTTTCTTCTCCCAGAGATCTCATAGGCCTCAGGAATTCCTTGCAGGCGCTGCCGCTACTGGGACAAACGATTGCGAGCTGTCAGAGCACCCTTTTGGCTAGCTTTGGTTCCAGGTGGGACAGCATTGAGGACCTTGCCGCCCATCTCCATGCCGCTCTGTGCGACCCCCCTCCGGCAACCCTTTCCAACGGCGGCGCGATAAATCGGGGTTTTAATCCCGAATTGGACCGCTACATCCGGCTGAGCCAGGACGCAAAAGGGTGGATGGCCGAATATGAGTCCAACCAGCGCCGAGAAACCAGCATATCTTCGCTAAAGGTCCGCTTCAACAAGGTCTTCGGCTATTACATCGAGATATCGCGATCCAATCTTAACTCCGCGCCTGAGCACTATTTCCGCAAGCAGACCCTGGTGAACGCCGAACGCTTCATTACCGAGGAACTTAAAGAATTTGAAGTCCAGGTCCTCGAGGCCGACGAAAAACGGCTCGAACTCGAAGGGCGGCTTTTCTTCGAACTGCGGCAGGCCGTTTCGCGCGAGAGCGTACGAATACAGGAGATGGCCGCAATAATTGCAGACCTCGACTGCCTCAGTTCGCTCGCCGAGGTTGCCGCTAAATACGATTACTGCAGACCCGAGGTTGATTTGAGCGATTCCATCCATATTAAGGATGGAAGGCATCCAGTCATAGAGAGGTTTATGGCCGAAGGAGGTTTTGTCCCAAACGACCTGGATCTCAACCAGGAAAGCCAACAGGTGCTCATCGTAACCGGCCCGAACATGGCCGGCAAATCCACCATTCTCAGGCAGGCCGCTCTAATCGTTTTGCTGGCCCAACTCGGCTCCTTCGTTCCGGCTTCCGAAGCCCGCATCGGCATTGTAGACCGCATTTTCACCCGAGTCGGGGCCTCGGACGATCTCGCACGCGGCCGCTCCACTTTCATGGTCGAAATGCAGGAGACCGCAAATATTCTTCACCATGCTACACCTCAAAGCCTTATCATACTGGATGAAATCGGAAGGGGCACCAGCACCTTCGACGGCATGAGCATAGCCTGGGCAGTTGCAGAGTTTTTGCACGATTTCAGGGGCAAAGGAGTGAAAACCCTTTTTGCCACTCACTATCATGAGCTGACTGAACTTGCACGGAACCGGTCAAGAGTGAAAAACTTCAATGTGGCGATCAGGGAATGGAGGCAGGAGATACTTTTCTTTCATAAATTTACTCCCGGCAGTTCGAGCAAGAGCTATGGGATCCAGGTCGCCAGGCTTGCCGGCCTGCCCGGCGAGATCACCGAACGGGCCCGCGAAATCCTGGGGCAGCTCGAAAGCGGCGCATCCGCAGGGCCATCGGGCGGACCGGGTCTTAAGGCGAAGGGCTTCACCTCCTCAAAAGAGGAGGTTGAGCCGGGCATACAGCTTGCGATTTTTCAGAAGGCCCCGGATTGGGTGCAGAGCAGAGTTCTGGAACTCGATCCGGATAGCATGACCCCCCTTTCGGCCCTTCAGGCGCTGCACTCGATAAAGGAGGAAATCCTTCGCGAAGTAAAAGGCACGAAATCTCACGCGAAGAGAAAAAGACACGGGGGAAAAAAGCTTTAAAACAAATATGAATTCATACTCCACGCTCCGCGAGGCAGGCTTAAGCCACTCTTATAAAATATTTAACATCCTGGCGCCTTGCCATCAGACAGTGTGTAGAAACGGGATATTATGGAGAATTTTTCATGAGCCGCTATGAGCGCCTCGAAATTGCGCCCGGCGTGGTGTTCGAATTTTACGAATCAAAGGAAATCCTTTGCGGGGTCGTTCTCGTTGTAAAGGATGGCCGCTTCAATGCGCTCTCCGAGCATAACCGCGAAGTAGGTCTCAGCCCTTCAAGAGTCGTTTACCACGGAAATAGATCCCTTAACCTCAAGCTTAGCCGTGACGAACTGCTGCAAGAACTGCGATCCATCTCCGAGAATCGGAAGTCCATCATGGAACGGATCGATCTCGAGGAAATCTGGTTCTTGTTACAATCCGAAGAAACCGGCTATGAAGCCGAAGAAATTGCCGAGTTCATTTTCAAGACCCCGATTCCCGATGACCAGGCGGCCGCAGTCAAGCGGTTGCTGCTTTCGGACCGGCTTTATTTCCAGGCCAGGGACTCCAAATTTTACCCTCGGTCCTCTCAAAAGGTCGAGGAGCGCCGCATCGAGCTGAAAAACGAAGCGGAAAAAGAGCGCAAACTCGTCGAAGGGGCAAGGTGGGCCGCAATTCTACACACCCGGCGGCAAGGCGTCCCCCAGATCGAATTCCGTGAAGAACTGATAGAGCAATTAAAGAACTTTGCGATCTTCGGACAGGAAGCAAAGGAAAGTGGTTTCGTTAAAGAACTTCTCAAGCTGGCCGGGATTCCTTCGACTCCCCAGTCGGCTTTCCGCCTCCTGGTGCGGCTGGGCGTATGGCGCGAAGACGAAAACCTCATGCTGCATGAGCATGGTATTTCCGCCGAGTTTCCCCCCAATGCTATGGAACAGGCCGAGCAGATACTAAAATCGAGCTGCACCCCGGCAGCCCAAAATGAACGGGAGGACCTTACGGGTCTGGATGTTTTTACGGTCGACAGCTCTTTGACCCGTGACTACGACGATGGGCTAAGCGTGCGCGAGCTTGGGGACGGACTTATCGAGATAGGCATTCACATCGCCGACGTTGCCGAACTTATCGGGCAGGGCACGCCTTTGGATCGCGAAGCCGAGGCAAGGGTAAGTTCGATCTACCTGCCGGACGCGCGCGTGTCTATGCTGCCTCCGTCCCTCTCAGAGGGGACATTGAGTCTCAAGTCCGGCGAGGACCGGTTCGCACTCAGCTTTCTCATTACGATGGATTCGGGGGCCAATGTTTGCGAAACGAGGATTTGTCCAAGTGTAGTAAGGGTTCGCGGGCAGCTGACCTACCGGGATGTTAACGAGAGGATTCATGAAGACAGCAAGCTGAAAGCACTCTATGAGATTGCTTCGAGGCTCAGGCAGAAGCGGCTCGACATGGGCGCGATCATTCTTCCGCTCCCGGAAATCCAGGTTTACGTGAACAGCGCCGGGATGATTCAGCTTGCTCACTATGACAAGGAAACCCCAAGCCAGATACTCGTGTCGGAATGGATGATAGAGGCAAACGCTGCGGCGGCCGGCTATCTCGCCCAAAGAAACATACCAGCCCTCTATCGAAATCAGGCGGAATGCAGGCCGGAAACCGAGTTCGTCCACAGCGAGCACCAACTCTTCGGAATTTATCGACAGAGGCGCCTCTTTTCGCGGGCCGAACTGTCCACAGAGGCAAAACCGCACTGCAGCCTCGCAATCGCTCAATACACCACTGTAACCTCACCCATCCGCCGCTACTCGGACCTCATAGTACAGCGTCAATTGAAACATGCCCTGGCCACTGGGACCGGACTCTATTCCAAACAGCAACTCGATGAAATGGCAGGGCAGCTTTCGCCCGCCCAGACCAGGGTTTTCACAATCCAGCGCAAATGGACCAGGTACTGGATTCTCAAGTACATGGAACAGGAAGACATAGAAAACCTGAACGCACTGGTGCTGGACAAGAATGCCCGCTACGCACACCTTCTGGTCCCCATTTTCTTCTCGAGGTCAACGCCCCGGTGCCCGAGAACGCTAAATTCAACCAGGGTGACATGGTAAAGATTCACATAGAAAAGGCGATGCCGCGCGAGGATGTCCTGAAGATACAGATCCTGGAAACTCCCCCGAGGTAAGAGGTAAGCGGTAAAGGCAAATTCCACCGCAGAGGCGCAGCACGCGGAGAGGGAGGAGAGAAGAGTAAAGCAGTGTGGCGTCCCGCGAGGAGCGGGACGCCACCCTGGGTTGATTTATCAAGCCCCTTCGGGGCACGTGAGCCAACCGGCTCGCAATTTAAGCACCACTACGATCGCAACCCGGCATCAGGCTTCAAACGTGTAGCCCACTTCGCCGTGCTGAGACAAATCGAGACCTGTCGATTCATCCTCTTCGCTTACCCTCAGGCCCATAGTTGCATCAAGTATCTTAAGAATGATGAAGGTGACCACGAAAGAGTAAACCCAGGCAGATACTACTGACAACGCCTGGATGCCCACCTGCCCGGCGTTTCCGAAAAAGAGTCCGTCACCGCCGGCGGCATTGATAAGCTTTGAGGCAAAAAACCCGGTAAACAATGCGCCTAGAGTTCCGCCAATACCGTGAACGCCGACCACATCCAGCGAGTCATCATAGCCGAACTTCGGTTTCAGACAGCACGCTCCGTAGCAGACCGCACCGGCAAAAATCCCGAGAAGCATTGCCGGGAGCGGACCGATAAATCCGGATGCCGGAGTAATGGCGACAAGTCCGGCTACCGCACCGGATGCAGCGCCAAGAGCGGTCGGTTTGCCTCTGTGCATCCATTCGACGAACATCCAGGACATGGCTGCGGTACCGGTCGCAATGTGCGTAACCACAAAGGCCGAAGTCGCAAGCGCACCCGAGGCCACCGCGCTGCCAGCGTTGAACCCGAACCATCCAAACCACAGCAGGCAGGCCCCCAGTATTGTCAGTGTAAGGTTATGCGGCGCCATAATTTCAACCTGGTATCCCTTTCTTTTTCCCAGGACCAGTGCGCAGGCGAGCGCAGCAACACCGGAGCTTATATGAACAACGAGACCTCCGGCGAAATCAAGTGCCCCCATCTCCTTGAGCCAGCCGCCGGTTCCCCATACCCAGTGAGCGAGCGGATCATATACAAGGGTTGCCCAAAGCACCATGAACACGAGGTAGGTGCTGAATTTGAACCTTTCGGCAACTGCCCCTGAAATAAGAGCAGGGGTTATTATGGCGAACATCATTTGAAATATCATATATGCCTGGTGAGGGACGGTCGGGCCATAGTCGGCGTTTGGCTCGAACCCGACGCTTTTTAGACCCGCCCAGTCAAGATTGCCGATAAAGTGCCCGATGTCGGGCCCAAACGACAAAGAGTAGCCGAAAAGAACCCACTGAATCGTTATTATGCCCATTGCGACAAAACTGTGCATAATGGTCCCAAGGACGTTTTTACGCCGGACCATTCCTCCGTAGAACAGGGCAAGGCCGGGGGTCATCAGTAAAACGAGGGCCGAAGAAGTAAGGAGCCAGGCCGTGTCACCTGTGTCGATTTTCGCCGGGGCCTCCGCCGGAGCTGCGGCCGTTTCGGCCGCCTGCGCCAACTTTATCGGCGCGGCGGCTTGTTGGGCAAAAGCAGTGTTTGCCAGTAATGCCAGGAAAACAAGAATCAAAGCCACCAACAATTTCTTCATATCATTTCCTCCGGATCTCTAAACGAGTTGCAAAAGGGTCGCTCCCCCAATGAATCACTAAACTCTAAAGGGCTTCCGGACCTGTTTCTTTGGTCCTGATGCGCATGACATCACTTACGGGTGACAAAAAGATTTTCCCATCCCCGATCTTTCCGGTGTAGGCCGCCTTTTGGATTGCCTCCATGGCCTGTCCCGCCAGTTCATCGGGAACCACGGTCAAGATCAGCAGCTTCGGGACGAAATTAACCTTGTATTCCGCTCCCCTGTAAAGTTCCACATGCCCCTTCTGGCGCCCGAACCCCTTCACTTCGCTGACCGTCATTCCCTGGATACCGAGCGCTATTAGCGCTTCCTGCACTTCGGTAAGCCGGAAAGGTTTTATGATTGCTTCAATTTTGGTCATCTCCCTACCTCCGCCTCTCTTTTGGATTTAGATTTACGCCGGTCCCTCCAATCACTTTCAGCCTTCCAGCATCTGAGGGCTATTGCACAAGCCAAACTGCCGAAGACAGTCCAAAGCATGTGCCAAATCCTGGACGCGACATTAGAAGCAGATGCTAACCAGGCGGATTTAAAGAACTAAAATCTTCCGGGAAAGGCTTCAACAGGCAAATTTTGGACCAGGAAACGGTACACAATTGTATCGCACTCCGCAGGAGGCACAATTGTGAAACGTTTTTGTAAAATCTCTGGAAAAACAGGAGAAAAAGGTTGGTCAAAAATGCGTCAGAGATCTGATTTAGAACAAATTGGACAGTTTTGAGGGATTGAGGAATTCAGAAACCGGGTTTTATGCTGAGTTGCGTTCATACAGCGCCTGATAACTCCAGGCTCTGCCATGTGGGGTATAGTTTTCTCACTTTAAAGATGCGCCGCACACCGCACGATTTCGGCCACGCACTGACGCGCGAGGCCGAGCGCAATAACTGGACGCTCAGCGAGCCGTGGCCAAAGGCCAGCTGCGCTGGGCTCCGGATCGTGAGCCGCGTAGCGGCGGGGGGGTGTGGGGGACGCATGTCCCCACGCTTTTGAAAAAGATTACTTGCTCACAGGGCCTCGCTCCCCGTTTCTTTCGTACGAATCCGTACGGCCTCGTCAATTTTTGAAAGGAATATCTTCCCGTCTCCGATTTTGCCGGTGAAAGCCGCTTTTTGAATCGCATCAACGGCCTTTTGCGCCAGATCGTCCGGAAGAACGGCCATGATATAGAGTTTGGGCACAAAATTTACAGTGTATTCCGCTCCCCGGTAGAGTTCCACATGACCCTTCTGCCGCCCGAACCCCTTCACTTCGCTGACCGTCATTCCCTGGATACCGAGCGCCGTCAGTGCTTCCTGCACTTCGGTTAGACGGAAAGGTTTTATGATCGCTTCTATTTTTGTCATCTCGCTGCCTCCGACACTGCCTGATTTAGGGCTTGTTCGTAAATAAGCCTATTAGATTTATGCCTTTTCTCCCCATCACTGCCGGCCTTTCAGCATTACACAATTGTACCGGGGGCACATTTTCGTGCTTTTTTGCAAGGTTCAAACTTGTACCGCCCGATGAGAGAAGAATACCACACAAATACCCGTTTATGCCACTTTTGTCTTGCGGATTAGCTAAATTGATACACAATTGAGAACATTCGCACCTTTTCCCCTCCACCAGGCAAGCATTGGAGCGCACAACCGCACAAATTTGTTTGACAATGACGCAAACCTTTGCCAAAAGAGACATACTAGTCGCTAAATATTCGAAACCCTTAGACACATGAAACACAAATGTCTTCTAACATCAAGTTCTTGGTTTGCGTCTATCTTCGGGCACGCATTTATGCTGCTGCGTGCAGGTTTAAACGCTCCACATTTTTCTAACAATTTCAATCAACCAGGAAGGGCATGTGCGCTATGGCTTTCAAGTTCCGGAAGACTGCAGGTTGGCTGACATGGATGAGTACAACCACATTTTTGTCTCTGTTGGTATGGACGCGTCCTGCTTTGGCGGCTGAGGCAGCCGTGATGAATCCGGCAGACACCGCCTGGGTGCTCACATCGGCGGCCCTCGTCATGGTGATGCTGCCCGGCCTTGCCCTTTTTTACGGCGGCATGGTGCAGCACAAAAATGTGCTCAGCTCTCTCATGCACTCATTCGTTGCGCTCGGCGTTCTGGGACTACAGTGGATTATCATAGGATACTCGCTTTCGTTTACATCCGGGAACTGGTTCATCGGGGACCTCAGCCAGTTCATGCTCGTTGGAACGACAATCGATTCGCTGAAAGGCACAATTCCGACATACGCGTTCGTCATGTTTCAGGGAATGTTCGCCATAATCACTCCGGCGCTGATCAGCGGCGCGATAGCCGAGCGAATGACTTTCAGGTCTTATGTGGCCTTCCTCATACTCTGGTCGATTCTTGTCTACTATCCCCTGGCCCACTGGGTATGGGGAGGCGGCTGGTTCCAGTCGATGGGGGGCCTCGATTTTGCGGGCGGTCTGGTCGTGCATCTCTCAGCCGGCATTTCTGCGCTTGCAATTGCCATAGTAATCGGAAAACGCAGGGGATATCCCAGCGAAATGTTTGTTCCTCATAATCTTACAATGACACTGCTAGGCGTTGGGCTCCTCTGGTTCGGCTGGTTCGGCTTCAACGCCGGCAGCGCCCTGGCGGCAAACGCAACGGCAGCCCTGGCTTTTACAGCCACGATGACGGCCGCAGCAGCCGGGTCGTGCTCCTGGATGGCCATGGAATGGCTGATCCTAAAAAAACCAAGCGCCCTTGGATTTGCTTCGGGAATCGTCGCTGGGCTGGGTGCGGTGACGCCGGCTTCCGGATTTGTAAGCCCGGGATGGGCGATGGTCATCGGACTTGTCTCCGGGGCGATCTGCTTCTACGGTGTACGGGTCAAATTCAAACTCGATTACGATGACTCTCTGGACGTGGTTGGGGTCCACGGGGTCGGCGGCGCGTGGGGAACGCTGGCAACCGGTCTTTTCGCAACCGCCGGCGCGAGCGGACTGACGGCGGGCAACCCGAAGCAGTTGGGAATACAGGCCATTGGAGTTATTGCAGTGGCCCTCTACTGCCTGACAGCCACCTACCTGATCGCGTATTTTCTCGAAAAAACAATCGGTTTAAGAGTGGGCGCCGATGAAGAATCCTCGGGTCTCGACAAAGAAACTCACGGGGAGGTTGGGTACAGTTTCTAATACCAAGCTGCGTTCAAAAAAATATCAAGTAATGTTTCTGAAAAGCGTGGGGAGCCTAGCTCCCCACGCCCCTCGCCGCTACGCGGCTCACGATCTCGAAGTTCCGCGAGTCGGGCCTCCGGCCCCGCCACGCAGAGCGTCGAGATATTGCATTCGGCCACACGCGCTTGCGCGTGTCTGCCGAAATCCCGGGGGGGTGCGGGGCATCTTTAAAGTGAGAAAACTTTCTCCCACCTCGCAGAGCCTGGAGTTATCATGCGCTCTATAAATGCAACTTAGTATAAGATATCGATTTCATTTCTATAACAATGGATTTGGGTAGCTGAAGTACCCATTTCCTACACCCGGAAATAACCCTTGTGATTCTGTTTGATTGTGGTATTTAAAAATCACCAGGTAGCAATGTCATAAATCCTGGCACGAAGGCGCCGCTTTTTTACAGCGGCGCCTTTTTTCTTCCCGGATACAGCCTGTCAGATACAGGTTCAGAGCTTAAGCAGTTTCTTCTGGTGTTTTTTCAGCAGATCTCCTCTTAGTTAATTAATCTCTCCGAGCAGGCGGCTCAATATCTCCGAATCACATGTCGCGCAGCAGGGGTCTCCGGTAGGGCTGAATATTCCGGGAAGTATCCCCGGAATTTACATAATGTGTCGAAGATTGACGCCATTCCGATATAGTCGTATCCTGCCGGCGTTAATTCATGCTCGATAGACATGGCTGATTAATCCGCGATGAACTGGTTGGGTGGGCACATTTTCTGTGATCCGCACTCCGACCGGCATTCGCGGCCCTTTCGAAGGACTACGTCTCCTTGAGCCAATTCGCCGCATAAGAGAACGGAATGATATGACCGTCAACGAACCGTTAATCCCGAAGCATGGCGGCTATCGAAAGCTCAAGAGCTTTCAGGTGGCGCAACTGGTTTTCGACATCACGGTGCGTTTTTGTGATCGTTACATCGAAAAGCGCAGCCGGACCCACGACCAAATGGTACAGGCCGCTCGGTCGGGGGTGCAGAATATCGCCGAAGGAAGTCAGGCTTCGGGAACCTCGAAGAAGACCGAGCTCAAGCTCACCAACGTAGCGCGGGCCAGTCTGGAAGAATTGCTGCTTGACTACGAGGATTTGCTTCGCCAGCGTGGACTACCGCTTTGGGATCGTGACAATCCCCGCAGGCAAAGCCTGATCGACCGCCGGTACGGAACCGCTGATGAAGTGGCCGGATGGGTGCGGGAAGAGCACGATCATGGGCTGTGTGGACAAAGTGGACAACATGGACAGAAGGAGCCGTCCACTCCTGCTTACACCGAGCTCGCAGCCAATGCCGCGCTGGTGCTGTTGGCGGTTGCGTGCAGCCTGCTTGACCGCCAGATTTCTGCTCAGGCGGCAGCCTTTGAAACCGAGGGTGGCTTTACCGAACGCCTCTACCGCGTGCGCTCCGAAAAACGCTCGTTGCGCTCTTCGTCTACTCGGTCTACCAAGTCCACCCCGTCCACTACCGATTAAGGAGCCCTATTGCTCGATACCGACACCAAACGCCGCATCGACACCGCCCGCGACATCCTCGTCGGCAATGTGCCCGACCCCAAGAGCCAGGTGGAGCAGATCACCATTGCCCTGATCTACAAGTTCATGGACGACATGGACGCCGAAAGCGAGGAGTTCGGCGGCAAAGCTGCTTCCCGCTGGAACCACCCTGATTGCTTTGGTTGGAACAACGATCGGTGCCTACGCCAACATCGTGGCCGCCATCTCCACAAGTGGAGCCCGCATAACGGTCCCCAAGACCGTAGCGACGATCAGGTCTCGCTCGATAAGTTAGTTATCCAGCAAAATCAACCCCTAATCCCTACACATACCTAAGCAGTGCTTGAGGCACCTTCTTTGGCGGTCATCGTGCTCAGCAGATACGCCTCTATGAAGTCATCGAGTTCGCCGCCGAGAACGCCGTCCACGTTTCCTTTTTCGACATTGGTGCGGTGGTCCTTCACGAGCCTGTAGGGCTGCATGACATAGGACCTGATCTGGCTGCCCCATGCGATTCCATCGAGATTGTCATGGGTTTCCTGCATTTTGGCCTGCTGCGCCCGTTTCTCGCGTTCGTAGAGTCTTGCCTTGAGGATTTTCATGGCTATATCGCGGTTTCGGTGCTGCGACTTTTCATTCTGGCACTGCACAACAATACCGGTAGGCAGGTGTGTCAGCCGGACTGCCGAACTCGTTTTATTTACGTGCTGGCCACCGGCCCCGCTGGCCCGGTAGGTGTCAACACGCAGGTCGGAAAGTTTTACTTCGACTTCTATTTCGTCATCGATCTCGGGAAAGACCAGCACTGCGGCAAATGATGTATGCCTGCGGCCGCTTGCGTCGAAAGGAGAGATTCTTACCAGCCTGTGCACGCCTGATTCAGCCTTCAACATCCCATTAGCGTAAGGACCCGACACGGTAAACGTAGCGCTTTTTATTCCGGCTTCTTCCCCCTCCAGAAGGTCAATCATTTCGACCTTGAAGTTCTTTTTCTCACACCAGCGCAGGTACATCC
>Ga0187883_10001763_pt1 | contig 13148 bp, 10 predicted proteins | sample June2016WEW_20_1_2_FD_132966 | JGI IMG/M metagenome (GOLD analysis project Ga0187883, IMG submission 132966) | Peatland microbial communities from SPRUCE experiment site at the Marcell Experimental Forest, Minnesota, USA - June2016WEW_20_10 | ecosystem: Environmental > Terrestrial > Soil >...
CATATGCCTCGCGCCCCAGATGCTCAACGAGCGCAGCGCTTCAATCGCTCCCGATTCGGCACGGAACAACTCGAACCTTAGCAGACTCGTATCAACATTATTGCACCGCCAGCACCAACGGTATCGATGTCGTCGTCGAACCAGAAGTGGCTGTGACCGTGACGGTATAAGTTCCCGCTGGAGTTCCACTTGAGTTGTTCGAAGCGCTGCCTCCGCCTCCACAGGAACAAAGGAACAGAATCAGGACGATGGAGAATGCGCTGCGCAATGACAGAGCAAGTCGGTTTCTGCTGCGGACCAGTGGGAGGCAAACGATCGCGAATATTGACACCGCCCACCACGAGGGAGGACTATTGCGGCTGGGTCCGAGCATGGCTACCGTGCGCGCGGTTGTGCCCACGGTTACCGTAAACGGCATGTTGGAGGTTGCGCTTACGTTGATACTAGCAGGCACGGAACAAGTCGCATCTGTGGGTACCCCGGAGCAGGTAAGAGAAGCCGTTCCGCTAAAGCCACTGATCCCACGGATCGTAAGGTTGTAGGTGGCGGTAGCGCCAGTTGCCACGGTCGCCGAGTTGGAACTGCCCGAGGCTACAGTAAGAATGATGCTGGGAGCAATCGCTGGGGTGGTATTGAGCAAAGAGACCACCGCACCTCCGGGGCCTCCTAGACTGAACGAGCCCAGAACAATGTCAGGCAGCGTGTCTGCATTCAAGTCTGCGACTGCGATGAAACTAGCTGCTAGCCCCCCGTTAGCAGCAAGCTGACTATTGAAAATCGTCACCGGCTTACCGAAAGTACCATCTCCATTGCCGAGCAACACGGAGTTGAATTCTAGTACGTCAGGAATGCCGTCGCCGTTAAAGTCGGCAACAGCCGTAGCAAAGAGTGAATTGGACGCGTCCGGAGACAGCGGAGTGAAAGTTCCGTCGCCATTGCCGAGAAACACCTGAAATGGGCTATTAGCGATCAGGTCGGGCTTCCCGTCGCCATTCAAGTCCGCAACCAAGATCGGTCCCGACCCCGCCGGAAAGAATGTGGCCGGCTGGAAGGTCCCGTCACCCTTTCCCAACAAAATCGCTATATTCGCCCCACCTGACACTGCGACATCGACATGGCCGTCGCCATTGAAGTCGGCTGTTACAAGATACGCTCCCCCACTGCCGGCAAAGTAACTTACCGGAGAAGAAAACGTCCCATTCCCATTCCCCAGAAGAACCAGTAGCGAACTGGTGGATCTGTCGATCACCGCGAGGTCCGCTTTGCCATCACCATTAAAATCGGCAACGGCCATCTGCGAAGGTTGACCGCTGCCTTCCGCGAAGACCATGGGACTGCCAAAGCTTCCGTCTCCATTACCCAGCAAGACGTCAAGACCCCAATTGCCGTTGCCACTGGGATCAGAGGTGATGATCGCCAGATCGAGTCTGCCGTCTCCATTAAAATCTGCGGTCACGATTAGCACATTAGCAGCCTGCTGCGAAAGAGTATAGGAGTGCGCTAGCGTGAAGCTACCATTGCTCTTGTTCAGGAGAATGAAAAGGGTAGCTGGGGTTTGGTTAGGCGAAAAAACTCCAGCGATGTCCGGAAAGCCATCTCCGTTAAAGTCGCCGATCGCCGGCTCATCCAGCGCGCTCCCAAGTACTAGAGCGGGTGCGGCTTGGAAAGTCCCGTCACCATTGCCGAGCAGCAAGGAAGCATTTGTTGTTGCAATGTCAGGATTGTTGTTAAAATCCGCGACGACTATCGGGGACCCAAAGGAATTTGAATTTTCAAGAGCGTAGTCCGCGTAGTCCCGCTCACTGCCGAACGTGCCATCTCCGTTGCCAAGAAAAATCTGGTTCGCGAAGACTCCGGCGATGGTGAGATCAAGTTTGCCATCGCCGTTCAAGTCAGCCAGAGCGACCACACCGAGTGCAGACTCTGCAAGAACCGGCGCCTGGAAAGTACCATCGCCGTTGCCCAGCAAGGTGAATGTCTGACTCGTGGATTGGTCAGCTACGACAAGATCGAGTTTCCCATCCCCATTGATGTCACCAAGGCTGAATGAGACAGGTTCTACGACACCCGTTGAATTTATTGGCAGCTGGAAAGTGCCATCGCCGTTACCCAGCATGACGGCAACTACGCCAGGTGCGGTGAAGCCTGAGCTGAGAATGACCACATCAAGTTTGCCATCGCCGTTGAAGTCACCGGCCATCATCTGCACACCGGCGACTGTGGCAAACATCTGGGCTTGCTTGAACGTGCCGTCACCGTTTCCCAACAGCACGAATAAGGCACCAGTTTCGGTCAGCCCCAAAATGTCGGGTTTGCCGTCTCCATTTACATCGGCTACGACGACAGAATTAAAGGTTGTGCCAGGATTGGTGGGAATCGCCGCCTGAAAGGTCCCGTCGCCGTTACCCAGTAGCACGTTGAGAATCGTTGAGTTATTCGTACCGGTGAGCAGATCAGCTTTTCCATCCCCACTGAAATCAGCCGTGGCGATCAGAGGGCCGGGAAGAGTTAGGCTCGGGCCAGTCGTAAAAGTACCGTTACCATTGCCGAACAGCACTGCCCCATTGCCAATGGTGTCAAGTTTGCCGTCACCATTGAAATCGGCGACTGCAAGGGCACTCCCGGGAAACGGTAATGTCTGCAGAAACTGCGGCTGCATCTGTGCTTCAGCCGCAACACTCCAAACCAACAAGAGCAGGCAGACAACCTTATACTCTGAGGTACAACCAAAGCGACGCATTAAGTCCTCTACCTGAGCGGAGATTCTCTCTTGATCTCATAACGGACTATTGTACGTTCTGTGCCCTCCGCTGGGCTGCTCATTATAGTTGAGGCAAGTTCCATCTCAAATGGCGCCGACACCCGAGCCCAGCGTCTCTCATCGCTGACACAGTTGGATGCCGCGAGAACATCCGGCCTGCTGTAGACAGGTAGACAAAAGATTCTTTGAGTTTCTGTTTGTTAACATCCACGTGGGCAGAGCCTGAAAGCAGACGATGGAATCTAACCGGAGCCCCGGATCCTCTCATGCGGAATAGAACCGTAGACGGCGGAGCCTCACCTCGACTCCCGACTCCGGCCGAGTGAGGTTCCGTTCGACATCGGATTGATAAGAAAAATCTCGAAACTATGCGGGCGACTCGACTGCGGAGGGGACAACGGATTCCCACTTCATTTCGTGGGCTTTCAGCTTGGGGTGTGAAACTAACAGATGCCACACAATAGCTTGGAAAGATTCCGTATGTGGCGTGATCGTCTCGCTGTTTACCACAGGGATTAAAACGCACGCGTCCGCTACTTGAGCGGTAAACCCTCCGTCTCGACCAACCACTCCGCAAATCTTTGCGCCTACTTCTTTCGCATACTGAAGCGCTCTGACCAAGTTGGCGCTGACATTTCGTTCGACGTCTCCGCCCCCGACCGAGAATATGAAGACCATGTCCCGGCCGTTGAGCCGGCTCCCCTGCAGCCAGTTACGGTAAGAGGTTTCCCATCCATCATCATTTATGCGAGCGGTCAGCTCCGACACATTATCCGTCGGTGCATAGCACTCGATGCCGGCGATCTTTCGAAAATCGTTTACAGCGTGTGAAGCATGTCCCGCGCCTCCTCCCACACCGAGAAAGAAAACCCGTCCTCCGCCGGTTCGCACATCCACCAAAAGATCGAGTACTTGATCAATGGTCGTATGGTCGAGTTGGCGAAGGATCTGAACAGCCTCTTCAATGTATTTCTGGGTATATGGCATAGACCTCGTTATAGAAGGACCCAATCATTAGTTAAACGACAGAAGCCACTGGAATCGGTACCAGTCCGGCCATGTACTCACGCAACTGTTGACTAAGGTCAGGATCTTTGAGCGAATACGCAACCGTGGCCTGCAGAAATCCGAATTTGTTCCCAGCATCATAATGTATGCCTTCGAAACAGTATGCGTAGACGGGGCCAGTTCTGGTGTACAGCTGAAGGGAATCCGTCAGCTGGAGTTCGTTCCCGAAGCCGACCGACGTTCGGTCTATGTGTGAAAAAATGTCAGGCTCAAGGATGTAGCGGCCGAAGATGCCGTAGCAGGAGGTCACCTGATCAGGCTGGGGCCGCTCGGTCAAGCAGGTTACGCGCATCGTCCTACCCCCGCAGCAAGGATCGGTCAGGGCCTCGACATCGACTATGCCGAATCGGCTTACTTCCGACGATTCCACCGGTTGTGTGGCAACCAAACAACCCGGGTGCTTCTCGTAGGAGTCCATCAGTTGTCGAATACAGGGCAAGGAGGCGTCTATCAGCGCATCCGGGAGAATGACGGCAAAGGGTTCATTGCCAATCAGCGGGCGTGCAGTGCGTATCGCATCCGCAAGGCCCAATTGGCGTTCCTGTCTGACAGTCCGTACCTCCGCAAGTTCGGATAGATGGCGGATCTCTTGCACCATTTCGTGCCGACCTCGGCAGCTCAACGTGGCCTCCAATGGGAGATCACGGGAGAAGTAGTTCGAGATCATGCTCTTCTCCTCAGAAAGAACCAGGATCACTGTTTCGATCCCGCTCGCAGCCGCCTCTTCTACCGCGAACTGAATGAGAGGCCGTCCTGCCAAGGGCAACATCTCTTTGGGAACTACCTTCGTGGCCGGAAGAAATCGCGTACCCAAGCCGGCAGCCGGAATCACTACTTTGCGGATCGTTCGAGCACTCATGCAGAAAACCTCCTTGTTTTCGTCCATCCCCCGCTTTCAGGATCGGTTGCGACGTACCCCGAACCAGAAATCATTCCTGCGACCGCCGGGCTTTAGCGAAGTCTGCCGGGACCTCTTTGCGGTGGAATCTGGGTGGTGAAGGTAATAGTAAATCGCGTTGATTCTTACCCCATCAGTCTCGAGGGTAGGGTGGGGCGTCTTTCTCGAATCGGTCAAGCATGCTAGCCTCAAACTCGCGAGGACGTTTCAAGCAGTCGCCACCGCGAGAGGCGCAGGTCTGAATTGGCTATTGCGCTCCTGGCGCTGCATGTGGGTTAGTCGCCCATCTCGGGTAACCATGTCGAACACAACTTTGCTACCCTCGAACTCGAAACGGAAATTGAGTTCCAGTAGTCCTGCCCGGCGCATCGCATCCCGCAATCGCGATTTGTTGTCCTCACAGTACAGCATCAAGAAGCCGCCTCCGCCCGCTCCGGAAATCTTTCCTCCAATCGCACCGTTCCGCCTTCCGAGTTCGTACCATTCGTCGATTTGACGATTGCTGATGCCGTCGGAAAGACGTTTCTTGGTCTGCCAATGGATATCGAGCAACTCGCCGAATCTCCGCAGATTGCCCCGCAGGATCGTGTCCCGGATCTCGAGTCCGATATCCTTGATCTCGTGGAGGCTTCCCACCACAGCTTTGTTCTTGTTCCGGGTAGCCCCGTCCTGCTTTTCGAGGATCGAGACCGCATCTCGGGCTGCCCCCGTATAGAACAGCATGATATTGCTTTCCAAGCTGCTGACCAAGTCCATGCTCAACGCTGGGTGTAACACTTGCACGCTGCCATCCTTTGCAATGTCTAGAGCGGTCAGAGCGCCAAAAGCAGCCATGTACTGGTCCTGTTTCCCGATCGGCTTGTGCAATCGTTCCAATTCGATTTGGCAGGCTTCCTCCGCCAAACCTTCGCTGCTCACCGGGGTTCGCGTCAAAGCATGTAAGGCGTTTAGCAGGCCTACTAGGTAACAACTGGAAGATCCAAGACCTGTGCCAGCCGGAACATCTGCCATCGACACGATCTCAATTCCGTTTTCGATCTGGAAATTACGAAGAGCCTCCCTGACCAACGTGTGCTGGATTTCATCCGCGTGTTTTACGATTTCCGTCCGGCTGTACTGGATACGGATGAGATCGTCCACGATGGGAGTGTTTACATTCAAGTACATGTACTTGTCGATAGCTACCGCCAGCACAAATCCACCGTGTTCCTGATAGAACGAAGGCAGATCCGTCCCACCACCACCAAGTGTGACTCGAAAGGGTGTACGAGTGATAATCATGATTGTCCTTTTGTCTTGCGAGGTACTAACCGGGAACTATTGTTTTGGGGAACCACCGCTGGGAACACAGGTAAGAGGGAAACGTCGTCACCATTTGCTTCGATTCGAGATCGCCCCCTCAGGCACAGTGTCACCGTTGCTCACCAGCGGATCAGCGGATGGCTGCAACTTTGCGACTCTCAACTTCATTCTCATCATCCCGCTGTGGATCGACGGACAGGCGGTACCCTGCCTTCCGAGCGTCTTCATAAAACATCTTTACTGTTTCGAGTGAGAATTCGTGCAGATCCTTGCCAATAAGACTTAGTTTCTTCAACACATCCGTGGTCGCTGTGATGATGTGACATCCCACCGAGTTAGCCTGGAAGAGGTTGAGTAGCTCGCGTGGGCTTGCCCAGATCAACTCGAGGTTCGGGTAGGGACGTAGTAACTCCACGGCCGCTGCCATCACCGGCACCGGGTCGCGTCCGGTATCTGCGATACGGCCCGCAAACACTGAGATCTTGCAAGGAGGTCCGCCTCCCAGGACTCCCGCAACCGTGCGAACTTGATCCAGAGTCATCAGCGCGGTTACGTTCAGCTTGACTCCGGCTCCTGACAGCCAGCGCAACAAACTCTCGGAGGATTGTCCTCGTGTGTTGGTGACTGGAATTTTGATGATCACGTTCTTGCCCCACGATGCAATCTCCAGAGCTTGTTGCTCCATTTCCGCAAATTCATCAGCAAATACTTCAAATGAAATAGGGCGATCAGGGATCAACTGAAGGATCTCTCGCGCAAAGCTGCGATAGTCGCTGACGCCCGATTTCCGCATCAAAGTTGGGTTCGTGGTGAACCCACTCACGAGCGGATTGGCGTACATTTCGAGCATCTCCGCCTTATCCGCCCCGTCAGCATAAATCTTGATCTTTAGGCCGGAGCGCTTAGCCCTCACTTCCTTTGGGGCGAACGCAGGCTGGTGGTTGCCCTTACCCATTACCGCGGTGTCAGACGAAGTCTTCATGAGATGTCTCCTCATTAGAGTCACTTGCGATTTTCGCAGAGGCCCCCACGCAGCTATCAGCGAGGAGCAGCGGCTTGAAGTAATCAACGGTCTTTTGGAGCCCCTCAATCAGTGAGATCTGAGGTGTCCACCCAAGTACCTGTTTGGCCTTAGCAGAACTCAAGTACGTTTGCCGGATTTCTCCAAGCTTGGGGGGGCCATGGACCTCGCGAGCATCGCTTTCCACGATGGCTTTTAGCGAGCGAAAAATCTCATTGACCGACGTACCCTTACCCCATCCGACATTGAAGACATCGTTATCACCTGCGTGCAAAACCAACTGATTGGCTCTGACCACATCCGAGACATAAACATAGTCACGCAGTTGCTCGCCGTCGCCGTTGATCACGGGCTGCAGGTTACGAAGCATCTGGCCAATGAAAATAGAGATGACCCCGGCTTCTCCGAAAGGGTCCTGTCTCGGGCCATATACGTTCGGATACCGCAGAATCGTGTAGCGCAGGTCGTAGTTCATCGCATATACGGGCAAGTACAGTTCGTAGCTAGCCTTGCTTGCTCCGTAAGGGTCACGAGGCTGTAGTGGGTGAGCTTCGTCGGCAGGTAAGTACCGAGGTTCTCCATAGACGCACCCGCCGGTTGAAGAATAGATAATCTTGCGCACGCCGAACTTGCGACAGCACTCCAGTACGTTGGCTCCGCCGCGGATGTTCACGTCCGCGTAAGTCATCGGATCCTCCATCGATGCGCGAACATTGCCCCGAGCCGCCTGATGACTCACGTATTCGAAGCTATGACGACGAAAGAGGTCTTCGAGCTTGGGACTGCGAATGTCGAGGTCATGGAACTCGCATTGTGGATTGACGTTCTTGCGATGGCCGGTAAACAAATCGTCCACCGCCACGACCTTATGCCCGGCGGCCAGATATGCATCGATGATGTGAGAACCGACGAATCCAGCTCCCCCAGTAACCAGAATGTTAGCCATTCCAACTCCTTTGTTGAGATTTACTCACGAGACTGAACCAGCACGATCGTTGCCTAATACGATATTCTGACGGTAGTCGGCGTTGTCGACGACTGCGGAGTCCGAAACAACTCTGGATGCAAATAGTGGCCGCGTTCACCCGGAGGCTTGCTTTCCTCAACCGGTACGCGGTGAGCTTCTGCGTATGCATCATGGCGCACCCCAGTTACCTGCCACGAGACCCGGATGAAGGGTTTATCTGTTCGAATTTTAAACTGATTATCGCGTATCTCTCGTGCGACGATCGCTTGGGCAAATTGTCCGATGACAGTCAGTTGGTAGCGAAAGTCTCGATTAAGAGCCTCGAAATAAGTTGGAAGCGTTACTGTGGCGACGCCATCTTCGTCAGTGGTAATGTTCCCATTATAAATATTTATCATGTCGGGGGACTCGACGAAGGAGTGCGAAAGATACGAATTCGCTGGATCCAAGGGATGGTCGATTTTGAAAGACCCGGAGCCTTTGGAAATACTTCCGCTTACGGTTAGATTGCCGTTTACCGATAACCCAGTAGAGCTGATGGTTGCCACTTGATACTTGGATAGGTCGCCGGATGTTACTGTTTGGGTACTTCCCCCTGTTGTCGGAAAAATGTAAATGCCCAAGTCACTGTCGCCGTAACTACCCAAAATCGCCGAGCCACCGTTGTTAACTGTGTCTCCAAGTAGCTGCCAAGCAGAACCGTTCCAGTGGACATTGTTTCCAAGTCCCATCATCCAATTGTTGTTGGCGCCGAAGTCTGGATTGAGCCAGCTTCCGGGAATGTCGGGATTGGTGCCCAAAGGTTGGCCACGCATGTACACAGGCAAGCCGGCTGCGGAGGGGGCACCACCGATGAACGGCGCATACAAGTACACGGTAGCTGATGCGCTAAGCGAGTTTTGCATACTGTAAGCGTCAACTATACCGGTCCCGGTGAAGACAGTACCAGGGCCGATGGAAAGGAAAGTTCCCAGGCCACCACATTGAGTACATTCGGCTGTCAGGTCGTAGAGATTGTCGGCGACAGCCGTACCCGGTCCGCCGTTGAAGCCCAGCCCTATGATGCTAACTGCCGTTCCCGTCAGGTTGCGATCCACATTGACAACGGCATTGATCGTTGAATGGTAAAGCGCTCCTCCCTCCACGCTGATGCCTGTTTGGCTGGGACCCACGTTGATCCTCAAGTCTAGAAGTCGCTCGTAACCAAAGCTAATCTGACTGGCTGTCCCTCCTGAGTTGGTGAATCGGACGCCTATTGAGTTGTTGTCAGCCCATACCTGAGTCATCTGAAGGCGCTCACTGAAATTTGTGACGTTGTCGATCCAGATTCCCGCTGCCCCAGCTTTTACGAAACCCGCTACCGCGACGTCGTCGAGCCGCATTCCTATAACGTCGCCCAGGTGAACACCAGACCCACCAGAAGAAGTCCCATTGATTGTGATTCCTTGAATTGTGCCCGCTTGCGGCGGCGGCGTTATGCTCCAGGGAGGCATTTGCACGCGGATGAAGTCGCTCGCACCAACGTAGTTGATTCGAGTGGCGCCGGAGCCCGCCCCGATGAGAGAGACGTTTGGCGATCCGATCTTGACAGTAGTGCGGACCTCCGGATAAGTGCCAGCAGGTACAAAGATGATCCCGCCGTTGCTTCCCAGAGACTTGATCGCTGCATTGATTTTTTCCCCGAGGTCCGCACCAGGAAATCCATCGGCGAAGAGGAAATGCTCAAGGTTTTGTAAGCTCACAACGCCTTCAGCATCCTTTATCTGCGAATTGCCAAGAGAACCGGAAGCGAGAAACTTAGCGATCGTATTCACAGTGCCAGCCTGAGGTGCAGATCCTTGCTGCTGAACAACGACTGGCGACTGGGCCGATGAGACAATGCCAACCGCCACCGTGGGTGCTGACGGGGTGGTCGAGGCGATGTTGTCGGCAGCACTGGAATCCGCCTTCAAAAATGCTGATGGTGGAAGTCCGCCCAAGGTCTCCGAATTTCCTGCTTGGAGCGCGTACGGGACGCTCGTGAAAAATCTCCTAGGTTGTTCTGGTTCCCCAGACGGCTGCACCGAGAGCCATCGTTGCTGGCCCGACCGAAAAACCTCAACCGGGATTCCACCAACCGCATCGGCGCCTAGGAGGACCGAGTAGCCACCCTTTTCATCCAGTTGCACAGTCCGGGTCTCTTGCCACAACGACACTCCTCCCGTGGGCTGGCTGTAAATACCAAACGTTATCCCGACTGTACCTGAGCGCGGATTGCCGCCGACGTCTTTAAGGCTACCGGTAATCCTCACCACTGGCGGCACCGAGGATACCGACTCAGTTTCCGCAGTAGATTCCTGCGCGGAAGACCAATACGGTGCACAAGTCAATAAAGCCGACAGCGCGACGGATACACTAAAACGACAACAAGTAATGGATATGTGACCGTCTCTAATATTCATATGTGATCTTCTCTAATATTCAATGGTATAAGCGCTAGTGCGCACCGGTCATGCGCAGGGCGATGCCGACCGTCTTAATGAAACACTTGGCGTCCAGACCCAGAGACCACATGTCTATGTACTGGAGTTCCAGCTCGATACGCCGTTCAAATGACACATTCTGCCGGCCTGAGGCAACCCATAGACCCGCCATTCCTGGCCGCATGCTCAAAATCTTGTCGCGAAGCCGCCCGAACTTATCTAATTCAAGCTTGGCAAGCATCCGGGGTCCAACGAGACTCATGTCGCCCTTCAGCACATTGATCAATTGCGGAAGCTCATCGAGAGAAGTGCGACGAAGAATCCGCCCGATGGGTGTAACTCGAGGGTCGTCGACTATCTTCAGTTTGATCTTGTATTGAGCAAGTAGCTCAGGGTCATTCAATAACCGTTCAAATGCATCAGGATACATCGTGCGGAACTTGTACGCCCAGAACTCGCGGCCTTTGTAGCCTATAATCCTAGGTTTAAAAAAAATCGGGCCGGGCGAAGTCAGGCAGATGGCCAGCGCGATGATCGGAAACAAGGGCAGCACCAGGATCAGGAACAACGACGACCCAACAATATCGACGACACGCTTGATGCGCAAAGCCACGTGTGAGTGCTGTGGAATACAAATTTCCAGCTGCTCGGTCCGAGAGACTGCCGCGTTGTCCATGGGTTCCAGTTTGTAAACGCTATCCAACTATCCTCCTTCTAGTTCCATCCGTCTTGAATTTCCATCTGTCTTGCTCGGTGTGAACCTGCGAAGTTACGTCATGCTGGCGGTTTGAACGACACCGGACTCCTGCATGACCCGCTCTGCTTCTTGCAGGTACTCGGGGCGTACCGCCTGCGTTTTGAGCCATTGGATGTATTCGCTGACGTTTTGTTCGACTGGTATCGCCGGTTCCCAACCCAACCGCCGTATTCTCGAAATATCTGAGACAGTGTGACGGGTATCGCCGAGCCGGAACTCCCCGGCCAGTCGGGGCTCCAGTCGGCTACCGAAAGCATCCAACATGATTCGCGCGAACTCCAGAACCGTGATCGCCCGCCCACCACTTACGTTCAGCACCTGGAAGTCAGCCGCCTCATGTTCCAATGCCAATACGTTCGCCAAGGCGACATCACGTACGTTGACATAATCCCGGAGTTGTCCTCCGTCCTCGTAAACCACCGGAGATAGGCCATGCATGATGCGCATAGCGAACCGACGGGCGATACCAGAGTACGCATTATAAAAGGAGTTCCGCGGACCCTGCACATAGGTGTAGCGCATGCAGGTGGTGGGAATTTCGTAACGTCGACCCAGACGATCAGCCAGCATCTCGATGGAATACTTGGAAATCGCATAAGCCGTGTGGGGATACACCGTCGCCTCTTCGATCAGCAACGGTTCCATCTCGCGGCCACATTCGGGACACTTGATTTCCCATTGTCCCCGGCGCAATTGGTCGAGTGGCCTTGGCCCGGGTGTGACAACTCCATGTCCTGAAATGGGCGGTGCAGTGTGCGCGGAGATGACGTTTGGCCAGCGTGCCGACTCAATCGCGTAGCAGGTATTGCGAATATCTTCTCCACCCGTGCACGCGTAACGGCCCTCACCACACACCGACTGAGAGGAAGCAAAGACAATCTTTTTTACCGGGAAACGTCGGCGGTCGGACACAATGAGCTCGAATAAGAGTGCGCTACTCTCAGTGTTCGTGTGAATAAAGCTGCTGAAATCCGGCAGGTAGTCTTGGTACGCCGCGAGGTGGAAGACACCATCTACCCCTTCCAGTGCCAGTTTGAGATCTGGACGGTTCGCCACGTCACCCCGGATGAACTCTGCGGCGGCGGGGACCCACGATGGTTTCCCGTTCGGGTGAACGCGCTCCTGCAAGTTGTCCAGAATTCGCACGCGATATCCACGTGCAAGGAGTAGGTCAACCGTATGGGAGCCTATAAAACCCGCTCCGCCGGTGACCAGTATTCTGTCTCCGGCCGAGAAACGCGTGGTGCGGTTGGCGGTCATGTCTCTTCTCCGCAAATCGGGAGTTTCAGGGATAAGTAGTGGGATGCCAGTCTAGGACACCAGTGCAAGGGACCTTGCAGTCTGTCCTTGACGTTGGACTCTTTCAAGATCAGCACCGACCATCTCAACGATCAGGTCTTTCCAGTGCATTTGGTTTTTCCATTGAAGGTCACGACGAGCTTTGGAAGCGTCCCCGACTAAGACCTCGACATCGGCAGGACGAAAGAGCGCAGGGTCCACTTTTACCCATTCCCTGTAGTCAAGCCCCACGTGACCAAAGGCGACTTCACAGAACTCCCGTACGGAGTGCGTCTCGCCTGTCGCGATCACGTAATCTGCTGATTGCGACAACTGCAACATCCCCCACATGGCCTCTACATATTCCCGGGCGTCTCCCCAGTCTAGCTTAGCATCGAAATTACCCAACTGGAGTTCCTGCGCAAAGCGAGTTTGATCTTGGCGACGTGAGAAGTGATCTTCCGAGTCACAAACTCTAGCCCACGACGGAGAGACTCGTGGTTAAAAAGAATCCCACAGCACGCAAAAATTCCCTAAGCTTCCCAATAATACTGACAAAGGTAGAAGCCGTTCACCTTCGAGATGGCATACGTCGAGCGTGGATGGAATGGCGTTTCTTCATTTTGGGGACTCG
>Ga0187883_10001764_pt1 | contig 13143 bp, 11 predicted proteins | sample June2016WEW_20_1_2_FD_132966 | JGI IMG/M metagenome (GOLD analysis project Ga0187883, IMG submission 132966) | Peatland microbial communities from SPRUCE experiment site at the Marcell Experimental Forest, Minnesota, USA - June2016WEW_20_10 | ecosystem: Environmental > Terrestrial > Soil >...
ATCCAGACCAGGCCGTAACCGTGCGCCAGGTTACGCGCGTACGTCATTGAGATCATGTCGTCGTCGAATAGTGAGAAATATCTGACGCCGCCGATCTCGGCGCTCGAGCGAAATATGAAGTACGCGGCGTAAACGCAGAACGCAGCCATAATGACTGCTAGCGGATCGCGTCGGCGTGGCCGGTCCGCTGTCGCTGCTCCCGATCCCATCGGTTCTCAAGAATAAGCGCTCGGGGGTGTCGATCAAAGATGGGGGAACCGATAAACCGGGACTAAATGACTGAGGGCGTTTTCCCGCGTAACGTTTGTGTGCGATACGGGTTAATATCACTACACGACCGCCGCGCCTGCATCGCGCGGGACGGAAACCGGGATAATCGGATGAAACTTTGCGCACTCGCGTAGCAATGCCGCGTCCAAGTCCGATCGACAGGCTGCGAAAGATCTGCCTCGCCCTTCCCGATGCCACCGAGAAGCAAGCGTGGGGAGAACCGACGTTTCGAGTGCGCGGCAGAATGTTCGCGATGTACGCCAACAACCATCACGGCGACGGGCGCATCGCGGTGTGGTGCAAGGCGCCGTTGGGATTCCAAAGTATGATCGTCGGCGTCGCCCCTAAGCGTTTCTTCGTGCCGCCGTATGTCGGCGTCAACGGATGGGTCGGGGTGCGACTCGACCTCGAGGTGGACTGGAAGGAAGTCGCCAGCGTCGTCGAGCAGGGTTATCAGATGGCAGCCGAAAAGCCTCCGCCGCGTGCGACGCGCTCGAAGAAGTCCAGGGCCGCGCCCGGCGTCCGCTAACCCTTCTGAATCATCGCCTCGGTCGCTTTGATCACCGGCGTCACCTTGCGTGTATTCCGCAACTCGGCGCGATACCCCTTCGCTCGTTATAGCGCTGGTGATGCTCCTCGGCGCGGTAGAACTCCGCGGCAGGCACGATCTGCGTCACAATCGGGCGCGCGAGTTTGCCGGATTCTTCGAGCCGCCGTTTCGATTCCTCGGCGGCTATCCGCTCGTGCTCATCGGAATAAAAAATTATTGAGCGGTATTGAGTGCCGACGTCGGGGCCCTGCCGATTGAGCGTCGTCGGGTCGTGAACCTGCCAAAAAACTTCCAGCAGTTGCTCGTACGATACCCGCGCGGGGTCGTACTCCACCTGCACGACTTCGGCGTGTCCCGTCTTGCCGCTGCAAACCGCTCGATAGTTGGGCGTCGGAACGGTGCCGCCGGCGTATCCTGCGGCCGCATCGACGACCCCCTCGACTCCGCGAAAAGCCGATTCCACCCCCCAAAAGCATCCGGCGCCGAATGTCGCGATTTTGTGCTTGTTTGCCATTTCTCCACTTAACGACGAGAACCAGCGCGAATCAATGTTCGCCCGGCCCCGCTGAGACCGCCGCCGCCACTGTTGCGACCGCCCAGAGCTGTGCCATTATTCAAGCGCAATGACAACTATTATGGCGAATCATATAATTCGGAAATCGGGAAACTGGGGCCGATTCATGAATCTGATTCTCGATGAGAGGCATGCAAAGATCGTTTTGCGGGTGCTTCTCGCGCTCGCGACTCTTCTTTACGTGTGGCTCCCCGCCGCGGCCGGCGCCGCGGAAATCAAGGTCGCTGCGGCGTCAGACCTGACCTTCGCGTTCAAGGACGTTGCCTCCCGATTTGAGAAGCAAACCGGCAACGGCATCAAGCTCACCTATGGTTCATCCGGGAATTTTTTCGCCCAGATTCAAAATGGCGCGCCGTTCGATATGTTCTTTTCCGCCGACGTTGGCTATCCGGAAAAGCTCGAGGCCGCGGGCCTGGCCGAACCCGGCACAATCTACGAATACGCGAGCGGAAAAATCGTGATGTGGGTTCCCAACGCGTCGAAGCTCGACTTAAGCCGCGGTCTTGCGACGCTGCTGGATCCGGGTATCCGTAAGATCGCGATCGCCAACCCGCAACATGCGCCGTACGGAATCGCGGCGGTTGCGGCGATGCGCCACGCGGCGGTCTATGACAAGATCAAAAGCAAGCTCGTGCTCGGCGAAAATATCTCGCAGACCGCCCAATTTGTTCAATCCGGCAACGCCGACGCCGGCATCCTCGCGCTCTCGCTGGCGCTCGCGCCGGCGATGAAGAACGCCGGACGATACGTCGAAATCCCGGCCGCGGATTATCCGCCGATCATCCAAGCCGCCGTGATTCTGAAATCATCGCGCAACAAGGAACTGGCAACCCAGTTCCTGAAATTTCTCAAGCAGCCCGCTACTATAGCGCTGATGGCGAGATACGGTTTCTCGATTCCCAAGGACTCCGCCGCGGATCGCGGCGCAATGTCCGCGCCGCACTAACCTACGATGGATTGGAGCGCGATCTTCCTGACCATCCGGCTCGCGTTGCTCGTTTGCGCGATCTTGCTCGTGATCGGGACGCCGATCGCATGGTGGCTCAGCTTCACCGGCTGGCGATGGAAATTTTTCGTCGAATCTATCGTCGCGCTGCCTCTGGTGCTGCCGCCGACCGTGCTCGGTTTTTATGTGCTGGTCGCGATGGGTTCGAACAGCCCCATCGGCCGCTGGTATCAATCTTTAACGGGCCACGGATTGCCGTTCACATTCGAAGGTCTGGCGATCGCGTCGGTCATCTACAGCCTGCCCTTTGCGGTTCAGCCGATGGCGGCGGCGTTCTCGCAGGTGGATCGCAACTTGATCAACGCGTCGTCGATACTGGGCGCCTCGCGGATTCGCACTTTCATTCGGGTCGTGCTCCCGCTTTCGATAAGCGGCGTGGTCACCGGCTTCGTGCTGAGCTTCGCGCACACGCTCGGCGAGTTCGGCGTGGTGCTGATGGTGGGCGGCAACATCCCGGGCGTGACGCGCACGGTCTCGATCGCGATTTACGATCATGTGCAGGCGCTCGACTACGCCGGCGCCAATCGCATGGCGATGCTGCTGATGGCGTTTTCGTTCGTCACGCTGTCGATCACGTATTCGCTCAACCGCCGAGTCTGGGCAGTATGGCCGATGCATCGCTAGCGGGCGGTTGCGAAACGATGGCATCCAGCAACAGTGCGACACGCGGCGGGCGTCTGTCGGTCCGCATCGCGTATCGGACCTCGAACAGCTTCGCGCTCGAGGCCGAGTTCGAGGCGTCGGCCGGCTTCACGATGATCCTGGGGCCGTCGGGCGGCGGAAAGACGACCATCCTGAATTGCATTGCGGGACTGGCGCGGCCGGATGCCGGCCGGATAGCTCTCGGTGCGCGAGTGCTGTTCGATTCGGATGAGCGCATCGACATGCCGGTGGCGGAGCGTCGATTGGGATGCGTGTTTCAGAATCTCGCGCTGTTTCCCCATCTGACAGTCGAGCAGAACGTTCAATACGGAATCTCGAAGGTGCCGGCCGCGGAGCGCCGCGCGCGAATGATGAGATTGCTGGAGTCGTTTCGAATCGCGCATCTGATCGCGCGCAAGCCCGGCGAGATTTCCGGCGGCGAGCGCCAACGCGCGGCGCTCGCGCGATCGCTGGTGACGAATCCGGCGGCGATCCTGCTCGACGAGCCGCTGGTCGCGCTCGACAACGCGACGCGGTCGAAGATTCTGGACGACCTGCGCGCGTGGAATGCGGCCCACGAAATTCCAATCCTGTACGTCACGCATTCGCCCGAGGAGGCATTCGCGCTCGGCGAGCGGGTGTTGGTGCTCGAATCGGGACGAATCCTCGCCCAGGGGATGCCGCAAGACGTGCTCGCGACCCCGCGCCATGAAACGATCGCGCAGGTCGTCGGCTTCGAAAATGTTTTCGACGCGACGGTGGGATCGATCGCGGAGACTCAGGGCACGATGCTTTGTCAGTTGGACGGGAGCGCGACTCGACTGGAAGTGCCGCTCGGCCGCGCGGAAACGGGGGCGCGGGTGCGAATCGCGATTCGCGCCGGCGATATCATTGTTGCGGGTGAGCGGCCGCATGGTCTAAGTGCGCGCAACTCTTTTCCGGGACGAGTCCTATCGATGCGCCGGGAGGGCGTGACGGTGATCGTGATGATCGATGCGGGGGGCGCGACCTTCGAGGTGCATCTGACGCCGGGGGCGATCGATGCGTTGCGAATTGAATCCGGGAAGGAAGTATGGCTGGTGATCAAGACCTACTCGTGCAACTTGGTCGAGCCTTCATCGCGCGGTTGAAGAATTCATTCGAGTTTTTGCGTGATGACGCAAATTTCCCGAAAAATTCGGCGCGCTCAGCAAACTCTTTTTCGATCGCGAAGAAAAATTCGATTGCGCGCGTAATAATGAGACCGAATTGCGCCGCGACGCGAAAAATTGAGATCGCGCGCGATAGCTTCCAGAGGGGCCTTGCGCGATCGCGTGATCGGCGCGAAATTTCGTGCGCGCGGCGCGCGATCGTCTGCGAGAGAAATTTCCTTTTTGATCCGCGCGCATAGCGTCAAAATTTTTTTCGTGCTTGACCATCACGCTAATAGCCCAATAACACTGATAAAAGAGCCGCGCCCAAGGCGACCTTTGCGGGGAGCGACCTTGGGCGGCGGCGACTACATGAGGAGGATGAGCGGCGTTGAAAACCAATCACAACCCCACGCGCTTCAAGTTTGTAGCGCGTCTGAGTCGCAGGCGCAATCCGAATGACCGCGAAGGCCGTTCGCGCGAGATCAGAGAGTGGCTTCGTGTTGCGATAGCCATCGCCAAGTTCATATTCGACTTGTGGCCAAAGCATTGAACAGCGTCAGTGTTTCCGTACCACCGCGCGGCAGAACGCGCCGGTTGCGGTGCTCTGTGAGACCTTTGGACTCGAACCCGAGCTCGAACTCCGAGCTTGCAAACCGCCAAGTGCCGGTGCTAGTCGGAATCAGGATTCAAAATGGAAATTCTGGTTAACTCGGAGAATCTGCTTAATTTGGAGACAGAGCTTGGGAATCTGGATAGGTATAGGCATCGCCCCAACTTCTTAAAGGCACTGGGTGTCACGTGGTCAGAGCTCAACCATTCGAATTTCTTGGCTTTTCTGCTTGACCCTCTGGAGAGGCATTCTCTCGGCGACCAGTTCCTTAAGGGATTCCTCAAGGAAATCGATCAGGCGTCACAGCCTCGATCAAGCGGAATCGCTGAAATTTGCGAACTCGATCTGAGTGGCACCCGCGTCGAGCGCGAATCGGACAACATTGACATTCTTCTCCTGAACCCGCGCGAAGAACTAGCAATAATCATAGAGAATAAGACGCTGACCGGAGAGCATGACGATCAGCTTCAACGCTATTGGGAGACAGTCGCGAGAAAGTATTCATGGTCAATCCATCGGGCAGGCATTCTGCTTTCGGTATATGGAATTCAGCCTACCGATCAAAGATACGCGGGAGTGTCATACAGTACTGTCTGCAGGGCTGGAGAAAAGCTTCTTCGAACGTCAGGAAATGCGATGCCCGTGTGGACGCGAAACTATTTGGCAGAGTATGTTTCTTTAATTCGGAGGGAGTTCATGGGGGATCCTCAAGCTTTAGACCTGGTTTGGAGAATCAATCTCCGATTCAGGGAAGTTCTCGACTTTGTGCGGCACAACAGGCCGAGTGAGCTTCTCGGCCAAAAGCTATCAACGCTGATCGCGAGGGTTCCCGACCTACAGATCGAGCGAGAAGACAGGTCGGAGGTCTCTTTTTCGCTCACTGAATGGAACCGCTGTGCGGTGTTGGCAAACCGAAAGCAAGGCCGATACAAGGTTCGAATAATCTTCTGGTTTCGCCTTTCAGATGATTCGGTCGATCTTCTGCTGAGACCGGACCCTGATGCTCGAGATGTCGAGGACCGGCTGCTGTCTCTCTTTGCACGGCGACCTGCGGCATTCGGAACACGAGATCTGTTTGAACGCGACGGATGGAAAGTAGTTTGGTCCAGGCGGTTCGTGACTCGCGAAGATCTTGATGGAAAAAGCCGCGAACAAATCATGGAGCAGTTGGAAGGTCGGTGGCAGGCCTTCCTTCGGGCCGATCTGCCTCGTCTTCGTGCGGCCTTGGCCGAAGAGTTCTTGCGATAGCGCGCGGTCCGCGGGGCGGGATTTCGCACGGGGGGCGCTGTTGTGGGAATCAAGCGATCTGAGTTCGGAGCGAGACGGAAAAAGATCCGGGGTCCCTCGGCTTCGCTCGGGATGACACAAAGATTGAGAGCCGGGCCGCTCGGGCGGAACCTGCCCTGAGCGATGTCGAAGGGGTCGGGATGACGGATTAGGAGAGCCGCGATGACGGAAAAAGAGAGACATCTCATTTGCACATCTTAGATGCAGTTGACAAGTTCGACATCAGTCCCGGTTCCCGTCAGCCCAACGCTGCCGGTTGAAGGATTTGCCGTTGTGCATGAGTTAGCGGTTGTAGTGGTATCGCGACACTGACAAAAGCTTGTCGTCTTGATGCATGAGTTCCTAAACGTCCCGGCGCCGCCGGATAGAGTCACGTTACCCTTGCATCCGTTATAAACCGGGCCGGGATTTATATCGCCTACCGACTGCGGCGCAATCCCATAGAGCGGCTTAAAGGCTGCCAGATCTGCGACCCATTGCACCGAACTGCCCGACACAGTAGCCACCTTGTTTCCGGTCCCTCCTGCTGGATAGGCCCATGCCTGCGTCGCAAGGTTCCGAAAGGTCGCCGGACCGCCATAGCCGTAATCATTCTCAACGGCGATCCCCATGTTCGAGGGTTGTGTCCAAGTTCCCGACCCAAGGATCGCATAGAACGCCATCAAGTAGTCGCCCACCTTAGTCGTCGTGACTCCATACGCCGTCAGCGTCGTGCCGTTCCCATGGCTGCTGGAGGCCGCGTCCACCCCCGATACATTCGAGATTACGTAGGTCCTGATGTCATAAGGTACGGGAACAAACCAACGAAACCTGTACGGTTGGTGTTCACCCGCCTGAAAGGTGCGGTAAAAGAGCACCTGGCAAAGCCCGTCTGCCTCGGTCTCTGTATTCGAGATGATTGTCCAGCGGTAGTCCGCCATGACCCAACCACAAGCGGATGAGCTTCCCAGAACAAGCTGAACCACGCCGCCCAGGTTTTGCAACGCCGGTGGATTCACATACGGTTTGTGTAGGTCATTTGCCAGCGCAGCAAAGCCTACCGAAGCAGCACTCCCATTGCCGGACCAAGTCGCAACGAGAGAATCTGTTCCATTGAAGGATGGGCCGCCGATAAATTGTGCCTGTGCCGATGTGGAACGCAACGCGAGCACTAGAAGGATTCCCGCCAATATTCGTGCTTTCACTAGTTGATAGGAATCTCCTCATTATAGACACTGTTCCACGTTGCGTAGGCGGCTGCCGAGTTGCCCGGATTTATGAAGCACACATGACCAGTAAACACGCGCAATGCGGGATCACTCCAGGCAATCATCTGTACCTGAAATTCAGTACACCCTCCCGCTGGAACTTGAGCAGGAGCGGTCTGCGCGATGGCCGAGGGCCAGTCCCCCACCGTGTTACAACGAAAGGTCGCCAGCGTGGTAATCGCGTCGAAGTTACAGAACTGGATGACGCCCGACTGGATTTCATAATAGCTGACAACGCCGTTGCCTTCCGGCCCAAAAAAACCTCCATTATCACCAAAGACTCCGGTCTCAGAATTGGCTGGAAGAAAAAGGGCTTGTACCGAACCCCCATTACCCGGATGATCGCCTATGTTGGTGCCGGCGCCCTGAATTGTAGGGGCAATCTGCTGGATACCTGAGCGAGACAAATATATCCATTTCGACAGGACATCGTCATACTGAAATACAATGTTTTCAGCCGCATTCGGGAAAGAAAGAGGAACTAAAGTATTCGCAGAGTTAGTGCTTGAGTTTTGGAACAGGAATATACTGCTCCAAGTCGGAACGTGGCCCCCTATAGAATCTTGTGTTAATCGAAGTGTGAAGTATTGGCCGGCTAAAGCACCCGATCCCATCCTGATCTTCTGACTGCCTGTCAGCGTGATCCTTCCGATACTGAATCCAGTGGGACTGCATGTCCATATATTTGATGCGAGCGTGCAAGCATCCTTGGCACCACTCAGCGGGGTTGGCGTCGGGTAGCTAGTCTGAGCCAGGACTGGTCTTATAAGTACACAGCATAGAAGGACGGTCAGCCCAAGTATTTTACGCATAGTCCAAAGAGCGGCCCATCAATAGACCCTCCTTGGGGCAGGTGTCGCCTGCCAGAAAACCCGCCCCCCTGGGGCCTCGTGACGGAGGGTCATCGTCGGAATCCGGCGCCCATTGTCGAAATGGTTTAACAGAGAGTCGCGCGACCGACAAACGGCGGACAGAAAGAGTTCGAAAGGCTTCGGCCACTTCGATTTCGCCGCGGGGGGCGTCGCAATGACGGAGGCGATCTGAGTTCGGACTGAGACGCAAAAAGATCCGGGGTCGCTGCGCGGAGCCTGCCCTGAGCGAAGTCGAAGGGGTCGGGAAGACGGAACGAGCCGGAATGACGGAATCGAGAGTTGGGCGCGTCGAGGTGCGCGGGACGTGTTTGGTGCCCCCTGGCAGATTCGAACTGCCGACCCCAGGATTAGGAATCCTGTGCTCTATCCATCTGAGCTAAGGGGGCACCCGGACAAGAGAGAAAGTTACGCCGATGCGGGTCGCGGACCAAGGGGAGGAGGGATCGGGCGCCTGCACCCGCATCCGCGCCGGAGGCGCGGCCGTGTGCCCGCCACAGCTCCCGCAACTGCAGGCGCTCAACGCGATGATTGGGCGAGGGTGTTCACGAATCGTTGCTTCGCCCATCCTTCACGAAGCGGTGCGATGAAGAAAATCGCCCCGGCGCCGTGGGAAGCGCCTTGCACCCGACCGGCAAGAGAGTAAAGATCCAGAATTGCTCGGGAAGCACGCTCGGCCTTCAATGAGAACATTAGGCCGATAAGTAGTCTCGAGCCGGATTTTTGTTTTCTATCGCATTTTGTCGAGAACAAAATAAACAGGAGCCTGAACAATGAAATACACAGCTAATTCCGCAGTGGCTATTTGTGTTGGTATTGCGATGGTGTGGCTAGCCGGCTGTGCTCCTAGTACTCATGTCACGGAAACCGCGACGACCAGCGAATCCAGTACTACGAATCCGGCTGTGTTGGCGCCGGCCATGAATTCAAGCACGACCACGACCACCCAGCATGACAACGCCGCCGTACAGGGGACGTATACGCCTCCGGATAAAAACACACCATATCGGTGGTCCGGTACGAATGCTTACTACGTTCAGTGATGCCGCAACCGATCTAACAGGTTGTTTTGCCCGGCAGCGCGACGAACGCCGGTGTGCTCAACCAAAAGTTGAATCATGGCAGAGTTGGTAAAGCCCCATCCCATCAACTGGACTGAGCGGCTCAAGAACTGGCGCGAGGCGCTGCTCACGATGAACCTGCCCGACGAGCGCATGGACGGCGTCTCGCGATGGCTCATCATCACGCGCGCAGGCGTTATCCCGATGACGCTGACCTCCGGACTTATCGGCGGGCTGCTCGCTGCGCACGCGGCCAATCCAGACTGGTCATATTTCCTGCTCAGTCTGATCGGGCTGGGCGTCGCGCACGCCTGCAACAATCTTATCAACGACTACTTCGATCTGACCGGCGGCATCGACACGTCGGAAGCGCCGCGTGCCTTGTATGCGCCCCATCCCGTGCTTGCGGGCTGGGTTACCAAGGCAGAGCTCATACGCGCCATCGTCGTGCTCAACCTGATCGACGCGGCAATTTTGGTTTTCCTCTTCTCCGTGCGCGGATGCGCAGTGGTCCTGTTCGCATTGGCTGGACTGTTCATCAGCGTGTTTTACGTTGCACCGCCCGTGCGTTTAAAGCATCTCGGACTGGGCGAGCCCGGGGTGTTCATCGTATGGGGACCGCTGATGGTCGGTGGCACGTATTTCGTCACGACCGGCGAATTACCCGCCTGGGTCTGGGTTGCGGCGCTTCCCTACGCGATCCTCGTGACGAGCGTACTTATCGGCAAGCACATCGACAAACTTCCCTACGATTCCGCAAAGGGCGTGCACACGCTGCCGGTGATCCTCGGCGAGAAGGGGGCGCTCCGGCTCAACCAGGCGCTGATGATTTCGTTCTACTTAGTTGTCGCAGCGATGGTCATGACGGGCACGCTCGGGTTCGGCGCTCTGCTCGTGCTCGGCGGCCTGCCGATGCTCTTTCAGGCGCTCAACGTCTATTCGGAGCCCAAGCCGAGTTCGCCGCCGCCAGGATATCCGGTATGGCCGCTGTGGTATGTGTCGGCGGCCTTCGTGCATACGCGGCGCGCCGGCGCGCTGTTCGTACTCGGTCTTTTCCTGAACTGGATCTTCGGTATGTAGTCCGCCGCCTCCACAGTCGCTAGCGGGCGCATCACCTGGCGCAGAGACAAATCTTACGCACACCGATGAGGCCGGAAGGCGGACTACGTTCGTTCATGCGGACGATGGGTGCTGGCTCAATATGCGGTGAGCGATGCAAACGTTCAAAATGGTTCCCGTCGGGACGCGCCGCCGATGGCGTTAACTGCGGGTGTATAGTAAATAATGTTCGTCGGCTCCCCGCACCCTCAAGAGCCGAAGGCACGCTTGGCCACATGCCCTCATGGTGAAGCCGACGCGTGCCTTTTTTTTCGATTGCCCTGATTTGGTTTGAGGCGAGGATCGTTGGCAAGCATTCGCTGCCGTCATTCTCCAGCCCGCGCAGCCGGCGTGGCGCCGCTCGTCTGGCGCTCAGCCTTCCACGATACGGCTCGCCGCCCAAGTGCCGGTTTCGATCGCCGATTCGAGCCACGGCATCCCCATGTAGTCGCCCGCTAACCACACTCTGGCGTCCCGCGGCCGTGTGCGGCGGTACTCGGCTAGCGCCCGTGCGCGCCCGACCGGCGATTTCGGCATCCCCTCGCGCCAACGAACTACCCGCGTGAACTGCTTCGCGGCAAGCGCTCCGGGGAACAGCCGCTCGACATCCGCCGCAACCGCGCTCACCACCTGTCCATCCGGCCAATCCATCATTCGCTCCGCGTTATCCGGCGTAACGAACAAGTTGAGCATTTCGCCGCCCTTGAGCACCCGCTCAGGGTCCTTGGCTGATTCTATCGTGACGGAAACAATTTGTCGGCGCTCGCCGCGCGGTATCATCATCGCCCACACATTGCGCAGCCCCGGATCGTCCGACCAGTCGCGCTTCGTCGCCAGACCGACTTTGATCACCGACCCATAGGGCGTCGCCATGAGCTCGCGTTCGATCCTGTCTCCAGCGCGATAAATTCTGGCCGCCGCCGAAGCCGTAGTTGCCAGCACCACCGCGTCAGCGCGAACCGTCTCTGAGGGCAGCCGCACCGTCACGCCGTCGGGCGTGGCTTCGACCGCCTGCACGGGCGCCTCGAGTTTAAGCTCGACCCGTGCCGCCATCGCCCGCGGCAGCGAGTCGTTGCCGCGCGCCAGCGTCAGATCCTTGCTCCGGCCATTGGCGGTCATCGCCAGCACTGCCAGCGCGCACGCGCGCGAGGTCTCCTCGATCCGCTGCATCATGCCGCCCGCAAGTACCGGCTCGAGCAGGTACTCCGCGCCCCGGCCCAAGCGCGGCGCGCTCCAACTCGCGGCATCCTGGTCGTCGTACTCCGCCCATGCCGAGTAGTTATCGAGCGCCGGCCATCGCAAGCTGGTGGTATGCCAGGTGAATCGGACCAGGTCCCGCACCCTGAGCAGTCCGCTCGTCAACGCATACACCGCAAACAGCATTCCAGACGGCATCCGATGCGGCCGCCCATTGTTGAACACCGTTATCCACGGACTGGTCGGTCTCAGCTCGGCCTGGAGTCCCATCTCCTTGATAAGCCCCAATGCGTTGCGATAGGTGGAGGTAAAGAATTGCGTCCCGCGCTCGTATAGGTAGCCGTCCTGGGTCTCTGAACTCGTCCGGCCGCCGACGCGATCGCTCGATTCGAATACCGTGACCTCGGCGCCCGCCTGGCGCAGGCGCAGCGCGGCGCTGAGTCCCGCGATACCCGCTCCCACCACCACTACGCGCCGATTTGCCATTTTGCCCATTGACTCCCCGCCCGTTTCTCCGCCGGGCTCTTCCGGCTAACGCTCCAGCGTCACCTGCCGGTCGAGCAACCTTGAGAGCAGGTCCGACCTTCTCTCGCACGTCCACAATTCGAGATCGGCCTTCTCGTTGTTGGAATCGACTCCGATGATGAGTCGACCGGGAGAGTAGCGAACTTCGATATTCTTGACCACACTGAAGTGGCTTCGGTCCAGCGCGTCGGCGACGCGCAGGATGGCGGCGAGACCGCGGACCACACGCCGTTTCGAGGGCGCCAGGCCGTTCATTTCGGGCGAGTCCAGCTTCGGCGCCTGCTTGCGATGGCCGCGCGCCGCCTGCGCGATTACCTCGACTTCGCCCGGATCGAAACCGAACAGCTCCGCGTTCTTGATCAGATAATACGAGTGGCGATTGTGGCGGTCGTGATCGATCGCGTGGCCGATGTCGTGGAGCAACGCCGCATATTCCAGCAGCTCGCGCGCGCTCTTGGGCAGCGCGAGCACCGGAGCGGTCGCATCGAAGAGCTTCAGCGCCAGCTTCGCGACCTGGCGCCCATGCTTGTTCACGCCGACGAAGCGGGTCGCAAGCGCATTTACCGAGAGCCGGCGCACGTCCTCGCCGCCGCCGCGAATGGTCGCGCTCGCGAGGCTCAGGAGCAGGCCCTCGCGCAGCGCCCACGTGCATGCGACCAGCACCGGCGCCGCCGAGCGCTTGAGCACAAAGTCCACCAGCTCGGCCGCAGCCGGCATCAGGTCAATCCGCTTCGCGTCGATGCCGGGCAGCTCCGAACGCAGCGCCGAGTTTGCCGAGACCAGGTCGCCCGCCAGCTTGCTGATCTCCGCGGCCGTCGCACTCGCGCCGTGCAGCTGCTCCAGTTCATCGCCGCGCGCGGCGCGCGCCATCGCGACCAGGGTATTGATAGTGCCCGAGGTTCCGATTGCGCGCACCACGCCCGCCTTGCGCGCCTTCTTCAGCAGCGCGCCGATCTCGTCGTTGAGATGGCGTTCGAGCCGCTTGAGCTGCGCGCGGCTGGGCGGGTCGTCGGTAAGGTAGCGCTCGGCCAGACGCGCCGCGCCCAGCTTCACGCTCTTCATCCACAGCGGCTG
>Ga0187883_10001765_pt1 | contig 13142 bp, 8 predicted proteins | sample June2016WEW_20_1_2_FD_132966 | JGI IMG/M metagenome (GOLD analysis project Ga0187883, IMG submission 132966) | Peatland microbial communities from SPRUCE experiment site at the Marcell Experimental Forest, Minnesota, USA - June2016WEW_20_10 | ecosystem: Environmental > Terrestrial > Soil >...
ACATGCGTGCTTCCCAGTCCGGGCGGCTTGGCACCCAATCATTGGCCGCGCTCGTCTTGTCCTCTCGCGTTACAAAGCCATTTTCAGTCCGCTCGATCACGCATCGCTCACCCGGCGCGCAGCCGACGAGGGTGTGGATCACCGGACGTGCCACCGGCGTGTTTTCCAGCGCGCCCCTCGCAGCTGCATATGTTTCACAAGTCTCGAAGACCTGGCGCAGCAGCTGATCCGGCGGCATGTGGCGAACATTCACCCATGTGTGGAGCGCGTTGGCGGCAAGGTCGTAAAGTCGCAGCCAAGGATGCCGGGTGCGGCGCCACATCGGCGCCTGGTTGATGCAAGCGCCGAATCTGTGCGGAGCCATCGCCGTTAGCACGCCGGCATAGCCGGGCCAGGTGACGCTGAAATATTCGCCCGCGGGGCCCTTTGTGCGGAGGACATCCGTATGGCGGCCTAGCCCGGGGAATGGCCAATCGAGCGTGCGCGCGAGCCAGGGCACGCCCTCTTCCTCGCGGGCGAGCGAGGTGCAGCCCCATTGGTACGAGTTGTTGAGCAGCCAGACCCCCGGAAAGCCGAGCGTTGCCGCGATTTGCGCAATCTCCGGCACATAAGGCGAGCGGGACCGGGTGAGCCAGCGGCGCGCGGCTCCATCCAACGCCGGCAGGAACGGTGTTATCGCGCGCGGAAAGACCGTAAGGCAGTCATCGCGCAGGGCACGCGCGCGTGCACAGCTCAGCGCCGCGTGGCGGAGAGTCCCACCGTCACCGACATCAATGACCGGAATAGCTAGCATATCAGCACTCACAGACTGCACCTCCTTCGTCGCCACGTCATTATAACGCATTTGTGTCAGCCCATCACACTGGTTTGTTGCGGAAAATTTTATAGCTAAGACTTAGAGCGTTTCTCGATTGTGTGGCATCACGCGATCGAATAGGAATCGCTCAAATTCAAAGAGTTGGAGCATGTTCTCATTGAATACGTCGAGCATCTTTTTTGGGACATGCTCTAGAACGTGAAGGCTCATTTCGGCTCGGACCTTTTCGAGCGTTTTAGTCAGAAAATGGATGCTTCCCATCCACGCTTTGAGGGTTCCGAACGGGTGCTCGACAGTCTGCCGACGAATGCCCATACCGTCTGGGCATGTGGTTGAGGCGGACCTGCATATTATCGAGCAGGGCTTCATGCTCCCAGCGGTTGACCCGACGGAGCTTGCCTGGCGTTCATTTTTGCTTGAGCGCGCAGATAAAATAAGCGGGCAGGTAACGATAATGATCGATGTCACCTTTACGATTTGATAGCCGGCGACTCTTTGTTGTTTTTACGCCAGCTAGGCAGGTGTAGAGGTCCTTCTCGGTGTCAAAGACAAAATCTTGCTTGGTAAAGAAGCCACGCTTGGTACCGCTCGATGTCAACGTTTTAAGGAAGGACTCTGATGACGGACACCGTTGCTATCCCTTTCGATGCTGTGTGATATCACACATGAGTCACGTAATAAAACCATATCCTCGGGAAGTCGCCGAAACATTTTGGCGCTATTTTTTGAGGAGAAGTTTTCATGACCAACATGTACAAAATCGCTTTCGCCAGCCTTGTTGCGAAGCGGCCTTTATCGACCAATGATTTGCCTTTGCCTATTTCAGCGGCTTTCGCAATCATTCCTATCGTGGCTTTAATTTCCGCGCTCGCGAACAGCAGCGGCGCACCCGCGCCACTTATCGACTTTCAGCTCCTAAAACTCGCGCCCTAGAGCGTGATCCGATTGGATGGAATCATTCAATCGATAAGAACTCGCTCCGGGTCAATATGTTGGAGCATGTCCTTATCGATAAAGTCACGCAACTATTTCGGGACATGGAGGGACACGAACTATGAGCGGAACTGATTTCGGAGGAGAGTGGCAACCGATCGCGACAGCGCCACGAGACGGCACGCGTATACTGATGGTCATTCATGCCACGGAGCAAGGGTCTGATGAAGTCGATGTAGTGAGGTGGGATCGGCCAGAGCGTTCTAACGAGAAATGCTGGATAGCGGTCGATTCAGTTGCAGGTTGCCAGTTCGTCTATGCCGATGCGGAATTGGTATTTTGGATGCCTCTACCATCGAAATTGCCGACGGAGTGCTCAACCATTCTGGCAGCGAATTTGCCCGAACCGCCCGCTTTCATGGAGGCCGGCGGCTCTGGAATATAGAGCGTTTTCAAATAACTAGCCATCATATCGAGCGGCGGTGCGGCACTTCGGGCTACGTGATAGCGCAATGTCGGCTTTGGCGAAGCATCACCGTTCGGCTGAACGGCCAACGTGGGTCATCTGTGCCGCTTGACCTGCGCTTGGCGAGGTCCGCTTCTGCATACAATCACCCTTAAGCCGCTGTTTCGTTCTCGGTCCAACTCAAGCCACAAGCCGAATGGCCGATTTCAGCGAAGGCCAGCTCGGAAGCGGACCGTCGCAAAACCAACACTACCTAGTCTGCCAAAATGCCTATTGAGAGAGGGACACCGAACGCATCACGGTCATCCATTTTACATATCAATTGCGCGGGCCGCTTACAGCCAACGTGTCTCTAAACCAATGTCTTAGGGCGACAGTTGCCGAGCCAAATCAGCTTGAGAATCGCCACTTCCTGGCCAATGCTATCTCGGCCGCTTACGCATAGTTGAAGAGCGCCATGAATCCGAAATCCATGTGCAATTGCTGGTGGCAGTGGAAAAGCGTCGGTCCCCGATTGTCAGCCACAAAGTCACATTCGAGTTCCTGGAATCCGCCCAGCATCACCACGTCCTTGATCACGCCCGCCGCCGGCCTGCCACCGATGCGCGTCAGCTCGAAGCTGTGACGGTGCAGGTGCAGCGGATGGATGTCATCGCTAGCGTTGCGGACCTTCAGCCGGTAGCGGCGCCCCTCATGCAGCGTGAACATCGGCTTCATTGTGTCCATCGAAAAGGCTTCGCCATTGATGGTCCATTGATTGAAGCCTTCGCGCGCGGCGTTGCGCTTGACGATCGTCATCTCGATCGTCTCGTCGGGTGAGGCTGGCACAGCATTCGCCTTGCCGAACTGCGCATAATCCCAGTGGAACGGTTTCGGCTTGATCCATCGCGGCTTGCCCTTCTGGCCCACATATTCAACGACGATGCCCATCCCGTGGCTGCGGTCGTCATCGGCAAGATCGCCCAGCACCCATACGCCGGGGTGATTCATTTCGACGAGCGCCGAGACGCGCTCGGCGGTGCCAAGCCAGAGCACGGGCACGTCCATTGGCGCCGGGACCAGATTGCCGTCGAGCGCAACGACGTGGAAAAAATGGCCAGGCAGAGCGAGGCTGCGGATCTCCGTCGCACTTGCATTGAGCACGTGGAACAGCACCCGTTCTCCCTGCTTGACGCGGATAGGTTCGCCGTGACCAAGCATCCGGCCATTGATGCCGAATAGCGCGTAGCCGACTTCGAAGCCCTTGGTTTTCTCCTGCGCTTCCTCGTCTGCCGCCTTTCCCAACTGTTGCAACATCTTGAGAGGAGCGCCGGCCAGCACGTCCATCGCCATATCGCCGCCCCGGCTGAAGGCTGGTGCGAACTCCTTCAATACCAGAAACACTTCGCGATCATAGGCACCGGGGTTGTTCTTTGGCTCGATATAGACCGGCCCGGCTTGGCCGGTGTAAGTGCCGCGGTTGAGGTCGCTCCCGGCCGCGACATGCGTGTGGTAAAAACGGAAGCCGGAGGGTTTGGGCATGAAAGCGATCCGTCGCATGCCATGCTCCGGCACGAACGGCGAGCCTTCCTCGGCAGCGCCATCCACGTTGCTCGGGATCATCTGCCCGTGCCAGTGCACCAACTCCGGCGTGTCGGTGTCGTTAAAAACATCGACAACCACCCCCTGCCCTTCCTTGAAGCGCAGCAGCGGTCCTGGAAACTGGCCGTTATAGAGCGTGGTCGAGACGATATGCCCGGGTGCCAGTTCGACCAGCCCGGTTCCGATGCGCAGCGTGTAATCCGCCTTCTCGGCAGTAACCGCAACGGCAGCCCGTACAAGGCGCGGCGCCGCGCCCATAAGGGGAACCAGTCCGGCATATTTGAGCAGGGAGCGGCGATCGATCGTCACGGCTTAATCCTTCCGCAATTAAAGTCCCGCTGATGCAGGCGAACCGAATGTCTAGCGGCCATGCGCCAATGTGATATCCGGCCATGCGTCATACAGAGCAGCTGAAAAATGGCAATTGCATCTCGACAAGCTCTTTCTTCTCACATATTCGACTAATTCGACCGGAATTATGGTAAGATGGCGACCTCGGGCTTGCGGATACAGGACTCACCCGGAATCAAGCCGGAGTCACTGTGAAATCAGCGGCGAGACCAGGGCGGCCGCTGCTGGCGTTATCGGTGAATGGATAAATGAAATGCGAAAATCTTACCTCGCCTTTTTGCTCATTCTGGCAGCGGGATCCGGCGGCGCAGTGTGGTTTGGCGCACGCTCTTCACCCGTCCAGGGCTCGGAGCGCGCCGCCCCCGTGCCTGTTGGGGCGATCCCTGCGGCGCGGCGTGACGTCCCAATCTATCTTTATGGCCTCGGCAATGTGCAGGCCTACAACTCGGTGTTGGTGCGCGCTCAGGTCGACGGTCAGATTACAGAGGTGGCGTTCAAGGAAGGGCAGCAGCTGCAAGCTGGCGACATTCTCGTCAAGATTGATCCGCGCATCTATCAGGCCAGTCTCGATCAAGCGGTAGCCAAAAGGGCTCAGGATCAGGCGCAACTCGAAAACGCTCGCCTCGATCTCAAGCGCTACACCTCGCTTATCGAAAAAAATTCGGTCGCGCGCCAGCAGTTTGATACGACGCAAGCGCAAGTGGCGCAGCTGGAGGCGACCGTCAAGGGCGACGAAGCTTTGATCGAATATGCGCGGGTAAACCTCGGCTATGCAACGATCAGATCGCCGTTCGACGGGCGGGTCGGGATTCGCAAGATCGACCTCGGCAATATCGTCCATGCAAACGACACCAACGGCATCGTCACGATTACCCAAACCCACCCAATCAGCATGCTTTTCACACTGCCGGAGGATACGCTTCAAGATATCGCCAAGATGATGGCCGCGGGGTCTTTGCCAGTGGCGGCGTTGAGCCGTGACGGCAAACAGCAGTTCGACATCGGCGAGCTCACCCTGATCGACAATGCGATCGACCAAACTACGGGGACCATCCAGCTCAAGGCGAAGCTTCCAAATGAAGATGGGCTGCTCTGGCCGGGACAATTCGTGATGGCGCGGCTGCATCTGTCGACGCTGCATGACGTCCTGACCATTCCCGCCGCTGCCCTCCAGAACGGACCGGACGGCAGCTTTACTTTTCTTGTCAAAAGCGACGGCGCGGTCGAGATCCGCAAGCTCAAGCTCGGGCCGGTCAATGCTGAAACAGCCGTGGTTGAGGCTGGCCTTGAAGATGGCGATCTCGTCGTGACGAGCGGGCAATACCGCCTGCAGCCGGGCTCGAAGGTCGCGGTCGAGGCAAGCCCCCCCGAAACGCCTCTTATGGCTAGCAAGCGTGATTAAGCGCCGATGAGCTTTTCGACGCCCTTCATCGAGCGGCCGATCGCCACGACACTGCTGATGATTGCGGTGACGCTGCTTGGCCTTGTCTGCGTTCCGCAATTGCCGATCGCGCCACTGCCGCAGATCGATTTTCCGACGCTTTCGGTCTCGGCCACTTTGCCGGGCGCCGATCCCGTGACGGTCGCTTCCGCATTGACAAGCCCGCTGGAGCGGCAGTTCTCGCAAATCTCAGGCTTGACCGAGTTGACATCGACAAGCACACTCGGCACCTCGTCGATCACTTTGCAGTTCGACCTCGACCGCAGTTTCGACGGCGCCGCCCAGGATGTGCAGGCGGCGATCAATGCGGCTGCCGGGAGCTTGCCGAAAACTCTGCCGACCCCTCCAACCTACCGCAAGTCCAATCCCGCCGATTTCCCCATCTTGGTCCTCAGCGTCACCTCCGACACGCTGCCGCTCTCGGTCATCGACGATTACGCCGACAATATCCTTGCGCAGCAGTTGAGCCGCATCCTCGGCGTCGGCCAGGTCATGATCCAGGGCGAGCGCAAACCGTCGGTTCGAGTCCAGGTTGATCCCTTGAAGCTTGCGGCGATGGGGTTGAGCCTTGAGGATGTGCGCGGCTCGATCGCCAGCGCGACGGTCGATGCGCCGAAGGGGAGCATCGAGACCGATCGCCGTAGTTTCACGATCTACGCCAATGATCAGCTGACCACCGCCAAGCCCTGGAACGATGTCATCATCGCCTATCGCAATGGCGGGCCGGTTCGCATCCGCGACATTGGCGCGGCCGTCGATGGCGTCGAAAATGTGCGCAGCATGGCTTGGGCGACAGGTCATGCCGCCATCGTCCTCCCGATCTTCAGACTGCCGGGTTCCAATGTCATCGAAACGGTCGCGCGGATCAAAGCGGCGCTGCCCTTGCTGCAAGCCTCGATGCCCCCGGCGTTGAAGGTTGCGATCGAGGTCGACCGAACGGTCACCATTCACGCCGCTGTCACGGATGTGGAATGGACGCTTCTGATCACGGCCGTTTTGGTGGTGATCGTTATTTTTCTATTCCTTGGCAACGTCCGTGCGACGCTGATCCCGAGTGTCGCCGTGCCGCTGTCGCTCCTTGGCGCCTGCGCGCTCATGTTCGTGTGTGGCTTCAGTCTCGACAATCTTTCCTTGATGGCGCTGACGATCTCGGTCGGCTTCGTCGTCGATGACGCGATCGTCATGCTGGAGAATATCTACCGTCATATCGAAGCTGGTATGAGCCCGAAGGAAGCAGCGTTGAAGGGCGCCGGTGAAATCAGCTTCACGATCATTTCGATCAGCCTGTCTCTTGTCGCGATTTTCATCCCTATTTTGATGATGTCGGGGATCGTTGGCCGCCTGCTGCGCGAATTCTCGTTCACAGTCGCCTTGGCGATCTTCGTCTCGGCGATCGTCTCGCTGACGTTGACGCCCATGATGTGCGCCCGCATTCTCGATCATCATAGCCTGGCTAATTCTGGCCGCGTGTCACGGATCTTCGAGGCGGGTTTCGCCATGCTGCTCTCGGGATATACAAAAGGTCTCGACGCGGTGCTGCGGCATCAGCGCGCAACGCTTCTCGTCTTCTTCGGCACGGTCGGCTTTACCGTATTTTTGTATGTCATCATTCCAAAGGGATTTTTCCCGCAGCAGGACACCGGCGTCATTTATGGGACCACGGAGGCGGCACAAGATATCTCCTTCGTCGAAATGACCAAGCGTGAACTCGCGGTCACCGATTTGCTTTCCGGGGATCCAGACATCACGGGCTGGACCTCCTCTATCGGCAGCATTGGCTCCAGCGCATCGAACGTTGGTTTTATCCGAATCGGCCTGAAACCGTTTGGTGAACGTCATGCAACGGCGGATGAGATCATTGCGCGGCTGCGCAAAAAGGCCGCATCGCTTCAGGGCGTGGCGTTTTTCATGCAATCGCCGCAGGAGCTGAACGTCGGCGGACGGACGAGCCGCACCCAGTATCAATATACGCTGCAGCACGCCGACATCGCGGAATTGAATCATTGGGCCCCGCTGATTTTGGCGAAGCTGAAGACTTTGCCCGAATTGCGGGATGTCGCGAGCGACCAGCAATCGCTTGGCGCGACGATCGGCATCGTCATCGATCGCGATCAGGCTGCACGCTTCGGCATCCAGCCACAGCTCATTGACGATACGCTCTATGATGCTTTCGGGCAGCGCCAGGTGACGCAATATTTCACCCAGCTCAACAGTTATCATGTGGTAGAGGAAGTGTTGCCGGAGCTGCAGGGCAAGCTAGATACGCTCGACAAGATCTATGTAACCTCGCCGGCAACAGGGCGGCAGGTTCCGCTCTCGACTTTCGTGCACTATGCTTCGGATCAGTCTGGCTTGCTATCGGTCAATCATCAGGGGCAATTCCCTTCGGCGACGCTGTCCTTCAATCTGGCGCCGGGCGTGTCGCTCGGTCAGGCGGTGAACGCGGTTGAAGCAGCGGAAGCAGCAATTGGCGCGCCCGCCGCCCTCATTGGCGGTTTTCAAGGCTCCGCCCAGGCGTTTCAGAAGGCAGTGGCTTCCCAGCCCTATCTCATCCTCGCGGCTCTTACCGCCGCCTATATTATTCTGGGCGTGCTCTACGAGAGCTTCATCCATCCGCTCACAATTCTTTCGACACTTCCGTCCGCGGGCGCCGGGGCTTTCTTGTTCTTGATGCTGTTCCACGAGGATATGACGCTGATCTCGTTGATCGGGATTCTTCTCTTGATCGGCATCGTCAAGAAGAACGGAATTATGATGGTCGATTTCGCCATCAGCGCGCAACGGGAGCGGGGATTGACGCCAGTCGAGGCAATCCGGGAAGCATGTCTGCTTCGCTTCCGGCCGATCATGATGACGACAATGGCCGCAATTCTCGGCGGCCTCCCGTTGATGCTTGGCACGGGGGCAGGATCTGAACTGCGCCAGCCGCTTGGAGCATCCATGGTTGGTGGCTTGCTTGTCAGCCAGTTGCTGACATTGTTCACCACGCCGGTGATCTACCTCGCCTTTGAATCCCTGCGGCGCGGCCGTCCATCGCCTGCGAAGCAGCCTGCTGGCGAGCCAGAGATCAGCGCGGCAGCCGCCGAATAGATCACAATGGGTTTTAGTTAAAAACCCGAGACAGACTCGACGCAAATCGAATCTGTCTCGGGTTCATACTTGTCATGCAAGAGCAGCAGTCGGCCACGTCGCTCATTATTTAGTGACCACCGCCACGGGAGGCGGCGCGGAGGCAAATTTATAGCTGAAGCCCACTTTGACCTGATTCTCCGTCCAGTGATGAGACGCGGACACGAAATCCACGACCGTGGGATCATAAAAGACACCAAAATTCGAATAGCGATATTCCGCCCGCACCGACCAATTATTGTTTACGGCATATTCAATGCCACCGCCAACGGTCCATCCTTTGCGGGTATCTGGGAGGGCATTATAGTTGCTAAGGATTCTGTAGCTATTTTTGATGAGGGCTTCGACGCCGCCACCTGTCACATAGAGAAGAATATTGTCAAAGGCATATCCGGCCCGGCCCAGGAGCGCGCCTTGGAGGTATGAGTTCGTCGTCGAGGAAACGTAGTACACTGGCGAAATCGTTTTACTCAAACCGACGCCGTCGATCTCGCCTTCCAGCCCCAAGACCCATTGGTTCACTTGCCATGTGTAGCCAAGGTGAGCGCCGCCGATGACGCCTGATGGGTTCGCCACGCTGGAGAAAGTGCCAACGGGTACAACTGTAGTTGCGAAGGTGCCAGTAACTGGCCCGATTGGACCTGAAATCGGGCCGGTATTGGACACATAGCCAGTATCGTTCGCCCAGGCGAATCCGATCTGACCACCGAGGTAGAGGCCCGCCCATGTAAAGGCCGGGACTGGCGGCGGGGTTGGCGTAAGATCAGCGGCGGCCGCGAAGCCGCCAAGCGCCAAGACGGACGTCGAGGCCAAGAGAAGCCGTGTAAACATATCAATTTCTCCAGGAATGTAGGTTTGCCATCCGACTCAGAGCTTGGCCCTGATCGTGAATCCGATCATGAGAGGAGCGCCGACGTTGGCAGTGATCTCTCCGCCTGTTCCTCCGACAACGGCAATGTTCGTGTAATAGTGCTTGTTCAGCGCATTATGCGCCCATCCAACCACGTCCCAGCTGCCGTCTTCAAACTTGAGGCCGGCATGCAGATCGAGCAAGCCATATGGGTTGATAATGCTATAGCGGGAGTCGTCGGTCCCGGAATAGAAGCTGCTCTGCCACGTATAGTCCGCGCCGAAATATCCGATCACTGGCCTGTCGATGAGGAGTGGGGAAAAAAGCGCTCCCAAATGCTGGCTATATTCGAAGCCGCCAACGGCGGTCCATTTCGGGATAAGGGACAAGGGCTTGCCGGTCAGGTCGCAAGTGGTCTGGCCGGTCACCTCAAAGGGACAGGCGGAATTCGTGAAGGACCCATAGAAGGCATCATCATAGCTCAGCGAGATATAAGACGTCAGGCCGTCAATCGGATTGGCGCGAAGATCAACTTCAACCCCGCGTGACTCAGCAAGTTTGGCATTTGACAAATAGGAGATCCCAGTTGAGCCTTGGACGTAGTTTACGAAATTGATGTAATTATGATCATACATCGTGTAAGCCGCGATATTGGCAATCAGACGTTGATCGAACCAGCTGCTTTTGACGCCAACTTCATAATTATCGAGCCGTTCCGCCTGCACGGTAGTCGGTATGTTGGGTGGCAGATTTCCGGTCGCGGGATTTGGCCCCCCGGCGCGGCCGCCCTGTGAAACGGTGACATAGCCAAATGTATTCGGGCTGAATTTATAGGTGCCAGTGCCAAGCGCCGAAACCATCCCCTGATGAGTTTGAGCAAACCAACTCCGGTATGGGCCGATGAGAGTATTTCGAGCGGTGATAGCCGCAGCTGCCTGGGTGGCGGTCAGGCCGGTAAGCGGCTGGGCGCTGCCTGTCCATTGGGAGAAATCGCTGGTTTTGTAATTGTAGGAATAACGCACGCCCGTCGTAATGTCGAAATCCGACGTGGCATGCCAGACGCTCTGAATATAGGGCGCTATCTCTTTTGTGGACGGGTCGTCATAGCCCTGGAGCATGAGGTAGTTGAGCGCTGTATTGTTGACAAGCGCGGAAGTGGATGGACTGCCGTAGAAGGCGCCCGCGTTTGGTCCATAGGCGGTTTTTGCGCGATCGACGAGAAGGTCCCAAAAGAGGAAAGTCCCGGCCGAAATATCCAATGGCCCGCCTTTGGGGGTCGATATTTTGAGATCCTCCTCGACCGATTTCGCATCAATTTGGGAGCCGGAGCCAACAATATAGCTGGCCCCCGGTATTGTGGTGTATCCATTATGCGGATGGAATTCCCATTCGGTTGCAGCGGAGACAGAGGTTAAAGTGAAGCCATTAAACGTATAGGCGACGTTTGCCGCGGCCTGATAATTGTCTTGAGCTGTGTTTTGCCAGCCATAGCCGCTCGTCGTGTAGGTCGAGAGAAAAGTTCCCGACCATGGCACGGCCCAGCCGATCCTTGCCGAGCGTTGGTAGAAATTGTTCGGTACCGCGCCGCCCGTATTCGCATAGTTTGAGACAACCCCAGCGAATCCTAAGGAGCAGCAAGCCTGGGTGACGGTGGAATAGTTGAAGGACAGAAGCGCCGTCAGATTCTCTATCGGGGTCAGGAGGACCTGCGCCAGCGCACCCTTATCATGGGTGCCATTGTATTTGTCATCCGTCGTGGTGCTCGAGACGAAGCCCTGTTGATCTTCTCCGAATATGGAGAGCCGGAACGCGGCTTTGTCGCTATCCGCGATAGCCCCCGTGGCGGTTCCCTTGAGTAGAAACATATTGTAGCTGCCATATTGAAACTCGAGTTTCTCCTGTGTTGTGAAACTCGGCAGCGCCGTCGTCAAATTCAACACGCCACCGGTATTGTCCTGGCCGCCGGCCGTCGCCTGCGGGCCCTTCAGAACCTCGACTCCGACAAGTTCCGGGATACCAAAAACGGCTTGTCCAACAAAGGGCTGGTAGACGCCATTGAGATAGACGGGTGAACCGCCAAAGATCGCGTCCGTTGCATTCGACGATGCGGAACCAAACCCACGGACATTGATGGCGATGTTGCGCACATTGGTAAATTTAATATTCAGGGCTGGCTCGAGCTTTTGTGCCGCCTGAAGATCGTTGATTTGTGCCGCCTCCAACTGCTGCTGGGTTACAACCGTCGAAGTAACGGGAGTAGATTGCACTTTTTCTATCTGTAGCGCAGTATTTGCCTGCTTTGATATGGCCGGATCCTCAGCCGGAGCCGTTGCCTGATCGGAGACCACGACATCCTCGACATGGCCTTCCACCACGCCTCCCGCCGCGGTTTGCGCCAAAGCGCCCGTGGACACGCTGAGGCTGAGGTAAAGTGGCAGACCGACACGCCGCGCTAGCCGTGGTGACTTTTTTCTTTTCATGGTGGCATTCCGAGTATGACCGCAGCCGCCTGCCGGCGCTTTGCGTAAGGTTTCGGGAGGTGTTTCTAGCCATAACCAGACCAGATTTATAGGATTTATTGACTGTCCATTATCCCTATGTCTTGTCAATTTGTAATGATGATTGCCGAGTCGATCTCGAAACATGGTTGCAAAAATGTCACGGCTGAAGGGCGCTCAAATTGCGTGGAAAATGTTTTAAAGGTGATTCGTGTGTCAGGCTTTGCGCGGCTCATGACGCGCAATCTGTTGACGCCGCATTGGCGATATCACTCAGCTGATCTGGTTTGTCGGATAGAGCGCGGCAATCGCTAGGATCGGCCCGCGCATCGACATTCAACAAAATGGCGGCTCTCGCTACCGCACAAGCGAGCGTCGCGATAGGCAACATTGCGGTGCGCCGATTGACCCGATCGGAAGCGTGGACCTTGGCCTCCTGGCAATCGGTCTGGGGAGAGACTTACGTGCAGGCCAAATCGATGTAGGACATGACGAGATAGAGGAGCGCTTCGGAGGATCCCAGATTCCGGTATCTGTGCGGCACGTCGCCCTCGAAGACGATGGCATCGCCTTCTTCGAGACGCTGCGCCGGCTCCTTACCGGCGGTAATTTCAATCTGTCCGCGAACGACGATCAGGCTTTCGAGCGTACCTGACGCATGCGCCTCGGAATTCTCCGTATGACGCGGTGCAATGGTCAATTCGTAGAATTCGACAAGCCGTTTACAGTCATGTGGAAACAGGGCGCGGGAGGTGAAGCGCCCATCCTTTGAAGAGATGACGTTCTTTTTGGCTTTCCTCAGCACACACATACCGCGGCGCTGACGCGACGAAATCAGGCTGCCAAAGGGAACGCCAAGCGTGTTGGCAATCTTCCATAGAACATCGATCGTCGGGACAATTTCGCCCATCGCGACCGCGTCGAGTTTTTTTTTGCCAAGCCCAGAATACGCAGCCAATTTATCCATGGATCGCCCCTTACGGAGCATCAGTGTGCGCAAACGATCTCCTATGCTCGATCCGAAATCACCCAAGGGAGGCGCAATTTGCGTCTCGCCATTTGAGGGGATTGTATTC
>Ga0187883_10001766_pt1 | contig 13140 bp, 13 predicted proteins | sample June2016WEW_20_1_2_FD_132966 | JGI IMG/M metagenome (GOLD analysis project Ga0187883, IMG submission 132966) | Peatland microbial communities from SPRUCE experiment site at the Marcell Experimental Forest, Minnesota, USA - June2016WEW_20_10 | ecosystem: Environmental > Terrestrial > Soil >...
AAGTGGTGCGCGGGGCGGACCTGCTGAAGTCCACCGCACGGCAGATTTTGCTCAATCGGGCGCTGGGATACCAGAATCCCCGCTGGTACCATTGCCGGCTGGTGGTGGACCACAACGGTCGTCGTCTGGCCAAGCGTCACGACTCGTTGAGCCTGCGCGCATTGCGGCAGCGGGGTCTAACGCCGATGAATATTATGGCGGCGGATTTGCCGGAGGAGACGTGAGGAGTAATTGCTGTTCCCCGCTTACGCCTGACTCTGAGCTTTGCGAAAACACTCTTTTGCCAGCTTGACCAGAACCAGAGCCTGCTCCCAGCGGTCGCTCTCTTCTTTTCCGTTGAAGGTGCGCGCGTAGTAGATCTCCGGGCCGAGCAGTTCGGTGGCGAAACAGAACCTGTGCGTTCCCGGTTTGCTGAGATAGGCTGCAAACACCTGCGTCCATACAGTGCAGAAATGAGCGACGTAGGGACGGCGAGCGGAATCTCCATCGCCTATATCCACTTGAATGCAGCCGGGGTTTCCAATGCGGGCGTGAATGACGCCCATGCGCTCAATCACAGGGCGGATGAATTCAATCTTCTTTTCGACCCCGCCGTAGACCATCTCAAGGCCCGTATACCAGTGGGAAAAATCGCAATTGATTTCGAGTTCCGGGAAGCGCTTGACTAACTGCACCGCTCGCCAAATGTCCTGAAGCATGGTGGCGCGATGAGTTTCAACGTAGAGCGGAATGCGATGCTTCTGAGATGCTTCAATGACGGATGCGGCCAGGCGATCGACTTCTGTGTCGTCTTCCATGCCCGAGCCCACATGCACGGTCAGGCACTCGAAGCCACTGTCCACGCCCTTTTGCGCGAGGGTAGACGCTTCCTCGGGCGAGTTGATTCTTCCGCTGCCGCAAACGCCCAGGCCTAGAGATCGCGCTGCTTGCACTCGGTCCGCGGGCGGAAAATCGCCGAATTGGACGCCGACGTAACCTGCCTCGTGGATTGCATAGAGGGAGACGTCTGAGGTGCGGACGGATGCGTCGAGCGAACCGAGATTCATGTAACAGCCTAAGCTGTGCGTTGCGGAATTGCTCATGACTTCCTCAGGCTGACTGCGCTTTGATCTTCGCTCATGTCAAGAAATCCCGCGTCTTCGAATTCCGCGCCGAAGCGGCGCGCGCCCACTTCGAGAATGGCCGAGTCAGGGAGCTTGCTGAGAGGCGTGTAGCGGGGATGGTGCGACTCTTTGTAAGGATTGTTCCGGGCCGCGTTGTAGCGGACGATCATCGACCAGCGAGGATGGTCGGAGTGGTTCTGATCGGAGCGGTGCAGCAGGTTGGCGTGGAAGAAGAGCGTGTCGCCCGGGTCCATTTCGACGTAGACCAGTTCCTGGCGCTCCAGCAGTTTTTCAACGCGCTCGTGATCGGCACCGGCCTGGTCGCCAGTCAGAATGTGCTCAACGCGCCCGGCATGATGCGAGCCGCGAATCACCTGCAGGCAACCGTTTTCCCTGGTGGCGGGGTCGACGGCGATAGAGGCGCTGGTGAGCAGCGGAAAGAGAACTCCGTTCTGATACCAGTAGCCGTAATCCTGGTGCCAGGCCCACGCGCCGCCGACCTTAGCATCCTTCATGATCATCTTGGAGTGATAGTGGTAGACCTCGCCCTCGAGAATCTGCTCAGCGGGGGTAACCATGGATTCAGCCCGGGCGATGGCGCCATAGATTGTGTCGGTGGGGTGGTTCCACAGCGATAGACGAACCGTTCCGCCCTCGCCGTCGGCGCGTCCCTGGGCATGCTGATCGAGAATGCGGTCCTGCCGCGCGGTACGACCGAGCAGCTCGACTTCCTCCGCGCTTAGCATTCCGCGAACCAGCAGGAATCCGTCTTCCTGATACTGTTTCAAATCCTCATGGGTGAGGGGTTTTGCTTTCATGGGGACCTCCGCGCGCCATTCAAAGAGGGGAAGCTTTCGAGTGCTCGCAGGCTGAGTCTAATTTCGGCTTGTTCTTAAAGTCAACTGAACGATCTTTATGCGGTTCTATGCCGGCATCGCGAGCCCTCAGCTCTCGCTGCGATAGAGCATATCGCGAATCGCCTTGCGGCGCGCCTCGTTCGCTTCCGCCTCGGCCCTGCGGTCAAATGCGCTCGCGGAGGGCTCGACGACGGGGGCTATTGCTTCGGGTTCGCTGCATGAGGGACAGCGATTGGCGAACCCGGGCTTATTCGGCCTCAATTCAAACTCTTCAGAGCAAACGACACAAACTTTAATTGGGAAGGCCATGAAATTATGGTAATACTTTTGGATTTTTTGAAAAAGTGGCGCCGGGCGGTAAAAAAGCGGGGGCGGTTCACATTGAGAGACGCCGCAAAGGGCGCACGCGGGCATCTCATCAAATGGACGGTACTCGGCTAATCAACTAGCCGCCCCCCCAGGCGAAAGACGAAAATCAATTAAAAAGAGACAACATATCGGACTGATACTGAGCGATCTTCGGCCAAAAAGTGCCAATTGCAACCCACGACTTGGGGTGGGCAAGAACCGTGCACACATAAAAATGTGTATCCCTGTCGGGTCCGCAGATTTCTTCGAGAAACTTCTGCTTCACTTTTCGACAAGCCTCGTCTGGGCTATTACCTTCATCCACACATTTCCAATAGAGGGCATCAAGTTCCCAATCTTCGATCATCATTTGATGATTGTGGCACCTGGAATCATCGCATTCGAATTTGTATCGGAATTCGAAGGGAACCTTTCTGGGCGGCTCTTTACTTGCCGTCCTGTTCTCCCAAAATCTCTGCTGTTTCAGTTTATTCAGAAAGGCAGACTTCCATTCCGGATTACGTCGGGTAATAACCAGATCATGCACCTTCTTGGGCTTGAAGATTCCCTCCAAATGCCCCTGTGCCCATCCTAAGCCCATTTTGTGAAGGGTGCCCTTGCGCATCCCGCAATCATGATTCACTCTGGAAGCAATGCCGGAACTTCCCGACATCGCTGCCTACATCACCGCCCTCGAAGCCCGCATCCTCGGCCAGCCGCTGGAGCGCGTCCGAACGGCGAGCGCATTCCTTCTCCGCACCGTTGATCCGCCGCTCGCCGAAGTCGAAGGCAAAACCGTCCGCGAACTCCGCCGCATCGGCAAGCGCATCGTCATCGGCGTTGAAGATGATCTATGGCTGGTGCTCCATCTGATGATTGCCGGCCGATTGCACTGGAAGCCGCCGCAAGCCAAACTAGCCGGCCGAAACGCACTCGCCGCCTTCGACTTCCCCAACGGAACTCTGGTTCTCACAGAAGCCGGCAGCAAGCGCCGCGCATCCCTGCACGTCTTCCGCGGCGAAGAGGCAATGCAATCCATTGATCCCGGCGGAATCGAAATCTTCTCGACCGACCTCGACGGCTTCTGCGTCGCGCTGACCCAGGAAAACCGCACCCTCAAGCGCACCCTCACTGATGCACGCCTCATCAGCGGCGTTGGCAACGCATACTCCGACGAAATTCTGCACGCGGCCCAGCTGTCGCCCATCACCCAAACCCACAAGCTCAAGCCCGAAGAGTGGGAGCGCCTTTTCGCCGCCACGCGCTCAACTTTGACTCTCTGGACTAACCGCCTTCGCGCCGAAGCCGAGATCAGCTTTCCAGAAAAGGTAACCGCCTTCCGACCGGAGTTTGCCGTTCATGGTAAGTTCGGCCAACCCTGCCCGCGTTGCGGCGACCCCATTCAGCGCATCCGCTATGCCGACAACGAAACCAACTACTGCGTCCGCTGCCAGACCGGCGGAAAGGTCCTGGCTGACCGCAGCCTCTCCCGCTTACTCGGCTCCGACTGGCCGCGCACGCTCGAAGAACTCGAAGCCCTGAAGCGCCGCTGAAACCGCGCTCTCCGATTCGTCACTCAGTTCAGTGATCAGCCCTTATCGCTCTCCCATTACAATCGATTCATGAGCAAAGCAGTCATCGCAACCGACAAAGCCCCCGCCGCCATCGGCCCTTACTCGCAAGGCGTGCACGCAGGCAACCTTGTCTTCACAGCCGGACAAATTGCAATCGATCCGTCGACTCAGCAAGTAGTAGCCGGCGGCATCACGGAGCAGACCACCCGCGCCCTTGAAAACCTGAAAGCAATCCTTGAAGCAGCTGGCAGCAACCTTGCCCAAGCGATCAAGGCCACCGTCTTCCTCAAGGACTTCAACGATTTTGCGGCCATGAACGCAGTCTACGGTGCATACCTTGGCGCCAACGGTGTGGCGCCTCCGGCACGCACCACCGTCGAGGTCTCCCGTCTTCCCAAGGATGTTTTGGTTGAAATCGAATTGATCGCCGAGGTCTGAGGGCGCTTTCCGGTACTTTTGTCCGCTCTCGGCATCCAATCGATAAATGATGGGGGGCACCATGAGCGAGCCAGGGAAAATCGTGCGCACCGATGCAGAATGGCGTGCGCAGCTCACGCCTGAGCAGTATCGAATCCTGCGCGAAAAAGATACCGAGCGGCCCTTTACCGGCGCCCTCACTGAAAACCACGAGACCGGCAACTACCACTGCGCCGGCTGCGGATCACTCCTGTTTATGAGCGGGGCCAAGTTCGACTCCGGCTGCGGCTGGCCCAGCTTCATGCTGCCCGCCGAATCCAAAGCCATTGAAGAGCGTGAGGACAATTCCTTCGGAATGCGGCGCGTCGAGGTCACCTGCGCCCGCTGCGGCGGCCATCTGGGTCACCTCTTCCCTGACGGCCCTGATCCCACCGGCCTCCGCTACTGCATCAACTCCGCCAGCCTGACCTTCGCGCGGCAAAAACCGTAAACTTGCGCGCGTCGTCCGGGCACAACAAAAACCCGTCCGGCCTGGACGGGGTTCTTGTCATCGTAAAAATCTCCGCTTATCGCAGATTCAGCAGGTGCAAAGCCAGGGGCAACCGCTACGCCTTGGCGATTTTCCCGCTCTTGATGCAGCTGGTGCAGACCCGTAGCTTCTTGGGAGCGCCGTTCACCAGCGCTTTCACCGCTTGCAGATTCACGCTCCACCGGCGCCGCGTAACGTTGTGCGCGTGGGAGATGTTGTTGCCGAATTGCGGGCCTTTCCCGCATATATCGCATACCTGTGCCATGACTTCACTCCAAACTTTCTCTGCTGTTTTGCCTATGGACTCAACCCCGCCATCGCAACTCATAATGCACGGAACCCGAGTCTCTTCGCCGGGACCCGCCACAGAGCAATAAGTGCACCACCCCGGCTGCTACCCGAATCTACAGTATAACCGGAGCCGCCCCTCGAGGCCAATTCCAGCTCCGGGCTGATCGCTACACATATTAGGGAAGAGGCCGCGTTCGGCCTGATAGACTGTCCTACAAAATAGGTCGCGAAGCGGAGTCCATCGGAATGTTTATCCAAGGAGGGCTGATAGTAAGGTTGATTATTTGGGCAATCTGCCTGCCCATCTGTTTTTTATTGTTGCGAGTCTTTCAATTGCGACCCGTCATTTGGAGGATAATTGGTAAACTTCCCCATGATATCTGGGTCCACGCATTTTTAATCTTCGTGCTTTCACTCGGCGGAAGACTCGCGCTACTACATGAAAAACCTGTACCAGTACCCGCAGTACACGATGAACGTAGTTACATGCTGGCGTCAGATACCTTTGCGCATGGGCGCCTTACCAACCCAACGCCTCAATTCTGGTCGCACTTTGAGACTTACCACGAGCTGCTTCATCCCACCTATATGTCCAGATATCCTCCGGGGCAAGGACTTGCGTTAGCCGCAGGCCAGATAATATTTCATCTTCCATTTGCCGGAGTCATGTTAAGTTGCGCAGTCATGTGTGTTGCTCTTTATTGGGCATTGTGCGCAATCTTGCCCCGAAGGTGGGCTTTCCTGGGAGGCATCGTTGCAGCCATACAATTCGGCTGGATGAGTTATTGGGACAATAGCTATTGGGGCGGTGCAGTGACCGCCATTGGTGGCTGTCTTTTCGTTGGAGCCATACTTCGCCTTAGCCATCGAATCACGGTTTTGCACGCTGCCACGCTTGGATTTTCCCTTTTTTTGCTGGCTATCACTCGGCCTTACGAGGGACTCTTGCTCGCGTTTCCAGGACTCTTGTGGCTCTCTATCGTAATCTTTAAGATGCCTCGGAAGGAGCATTGGCCCCGGGCACTCGCTGCATTTCTGCTCATTATGGCTGCTGGAGGCTCATGGCTGGGCTATTACAACTGGAGGGTTACAGGCTCGCCGTTTGATTTGCCGCATAATGAATTCCATCGTCAATACGAACGCACCCCGGTGTTTGCTTTTCTGCCGGTGGCAAGCGCAAGGCAATGTATAGTCAACGATCAAAAAAACCAGTACGAGGAAATCAATCATCCTGCCTATGCCATGAGCCACACGGTCCGCGGGTTCTTCAAGATGTTTATAACTCGCATTTCAGGTACATGGGCATTTTATGGCGGAACTGCTTTTGTGCTTGCGCCTTTGGGGCTGTTGCTCTGCTGGCGCAATAGAAAGTTGCGCTGGTTGGCTTTAATGCTGGTTTTCATGTTCGTGGGCTGGGAGGCTGTAAGTCCATTGAGTCTGCATTACTATGCTCCGGCTACTCCGGTACTCTATGCAATCGGGTTGATTGGATTAGGTGCGCTGTGCTGCTGGAGACGCAAATCCCGCCTGGGCCAGTTGCTTGTCCTCGCAAGTCTCTCGTCTTTCGCGTTGACGACGGCGGTGGAATTGGCGCGAGACCCGGTATTTAGGATGCTCGGTATTTCATACCATCCACCCGTCTGGTACGAGATGAATTTCTTGAGACAGAAAGCGTCCGTTGCATCAATCCTTGATGGCATCCCAGGAAATCACCTGGTGCTGGTTCACTATCCTCAAGGACATGATTACGACAAGGAATGGGTTTATAACGGTTATGATATCCCGAGCCAGAGAATTATATGGGCGCACGATCTTGATCCGTCCGATCCGGACAAACCTCTTGTTTGCCATTATAGAAATCGGCATATATGGCTTATCGAGCCCGTGGATAAGGATGTATGGTCTCCCGCTTTGGCACAAAACGCATTGCATGCAGTGAATACAAGCAACATGTGCGCAGATTCAGGTGAAGCGAACGAGGAGCACGCGCCTGAGTTAACTCCAGCTGGCGCGGCGCTCGGCGTAAACTGAGCACAAAAACCCTGGATTCATTTTTGCGGCTTCGCAAATTGAGGGACCATGAAATTTAAAAGACCGGATCTGAAGTTGCTTGTTCTTTGTATCGCCTCTCTCATTTTTTTAACGCTGGGAGGACGCAAAGTACTTCATGACTCACGTGACTTCATTCCTGTTTACGCAGGAGCGCGATGCCTGCTGCATGGTTGCAACCCCTACGTTCCATCGCAACTGGAACAGCAGTTTCTTCAAGCCGGCGGCCGCACCAATGAAGTGCCGGATTGGAAAGCTTGTGTACCGGTTTACCCACCTTCGGCATTCCTGGTGCTCTCGCCGCTGGCACTGCTCCCGTATCCGCTGGTTTGCCCGCTTTGGTTCCTGTTGAATGGCTGCTTGTTTATTGCTTCCGCTGGACTCGTTCTATTTATGAGCCCGCGGTCACACCGGTGGCTTGCCACAATTCTCGTATCGCTCATTGTGGTCAAGAGCGGAGAAATGCTTCAGATAGGTCAGCCGACGGTGTTCGCCACGTCGCTGTTAGTTATGGGATGTTATTGTTTCCTTCGTCAGCGTTGCCTCTCTCTGGGAGTCGTTCTGCTCATGCTCAGCCTTGCTGTCAAGCCCCAGATGGGCGGGCTGATCGTGCTCTATCTGGTGGTGAGAAGAATCCATTGGCGCTACGCAGTGCTCGCCATGGCAGGCGCCTGTGCTCTTCTTCTGGCCGGGGGCCTGATACTCACAATGCGTCCATCCAGCGCCGACTGGACTTCAGTTCTGCACGCGAATCTATCCGCTACTGAGGAGCCTGGCGGCGTAAATGATCCAAGGCCCAATCACAAACCTTCCCTGGACCTCGCAAACCTGCAAGTAGTTACCAGCGCTTTTTCGACGAATGCTCGGGAATTTAATGCAGGCGCCTACGCTGTTTGTTTAGTGTTCCTTGCGGCTTTGGTCACGGCGGTCCTACGAACAAAAACAAGTCCAGACGTGCATTTGCTTTCGATCGGAGCTTTGGCAGTACTTACATTAATGCCGGTTTATCACCGCTTTTACGACGCCAGAATACTCCTCATTACCGTTCCGGCTGTTGTGATCGTTTATCGGCAGCGCCGGTTGCTCGGAGCTCTTATGGGAGCCCTGACCGTTCTCATTGTTAATTTCTTGTCGGTTCAGAGCCGGACATACGCTTTCCTTTCGCATCACGCGATCGGGCAATTCATTCTCCAGAGCAAATTCCTTTCCATACTGTTCTTGCAACAGCAAAACCTGGAACTGCCTGTTCTCTTTTGCCTGTATATTGTTGCGATTCTACTTTATTCGCATTCCCACCGTTCCGGTGATGGCAGTGGCATCTTCGAGGGTGCGGCGCTCGGCGTAAACTGATAAGACGATGATCAATCCGGCTGCTTCCCCCTCACCCGGCCATAGGCGATATTTTTTTGAGAAGTTCGGCATCACTGAGCGTCTGCTGGAGCGCTGCCTGGGTGAGGCCCTCGCCGCTGGAGGCGACTACGCCGATCTTTACTTTGAGTCGGTTACGGCCACTTCACTGGGAGTCGACGAGCAGATCGTCAAATCCGCAAGCCAGGGAACCAGCGCTGGCTGCGGCATTCGCGTGCTTTCCGGCGAGCGCACTGGCTACGCCTACACTGACAATTTAAGCCCTGAGCGCCTGCTCCATGCAGCGCGCACCGCTGCACTCATCGCCTCCGGTCCTGCCAAACAAACTGTGCAGGGATTTGTGGAGGCGCCCGCGGCCGATCTTTATCCCGTTCCTCTGGGCGGCTTCGATCTCGACCTCGCTGCCCGTCTCGAACTGATTTTGAGAGCCGATCGCGCCGCGCGCGCTTATGACCCGCGCATCGTGCAGGTCCGCGCCGGCTACTCCGAGGAGCTGCGCCGAATTCTCATCGCCGCTTCAGACGGCGCTTTCGCCAGCGACACCCAGCCCCTCTGCCGGTTGAACGTCTTCGTCATCGCCAAAGATGGCGAGCTTACGACTAGGGGCTCAGCGGGAGGCGGCGGCAGATCCGGGATCGAGCAATTTGCGGAGAATAAGAGCCCGGAGCATCTAGCGCGAGAAGCAGCACGCGGAGCCATTCTTCAGCTCGGCGCCGTCCCAGCACCGGCCGGCGAAATGCAAGTGGTCCTCGGCCCCGGCTGGCCGGGCATTCTTCTGCATGAGGCGGTGGGCCACGGCCTCGAAGCCGATTTCAATCGCAAAAAAACCTCGGCCTTCACCGGACTCATCGGCCAATCCGTCGCCGGCCCGAAGGTAACCGTGGTGGATAACGGAACCATGGCCGGCCGTCGCGGCTCGCTCAACGTGGACGATGAAGGTTCAGCTACCCAGGAAACCGTGCTCATCGAAGGCGGAGTGCTGCGCGGTTACCTGACTGACAAACTTTCTGCACGACTTATGGACACGACTAACACCGGCTCCGGCCGCCGCGAGAGTTACCAGTGCATCCCTATGCCGCGCATGACCAATACTTACATGCTCGCGGGTGACGATGCGCCTGAAGATATTTTGCGCAGCGTGAAGCGCGGCCTTTACGCCGTCAACTTCGGCGGCGGACAAGTAGATATCACCAACGGCAAATTCGTCTTTTCAGCATCAGAAGCCTACCTCATCGAAGACGGAAAGATCACCGCTCCAGTGCGCGACGCCACGCTGATCGGCAACGGCCCGGAAGCTCTCAAGTACGTTTCGATGGTCGGCCATGACCTCAAACTCGACGAAGGCATTGGCACTTGCGGCAAAAATGGTCAATCCGTGCCCGTAGGTGTAGGGATGCCCACCATCAAGTTGGATAAGATGACGGTGGGCGGAACGGGAAGATAGAAACGTAACAACTATAACCCCGGACTCACGCTGATCTTACCCAGCGCGTACCATCCGTCGTCTCCTCGTCCTTCAATCGCGAGCTTCACTCCTGGCTGCAGAGTTATGGGATCAAGAATAGCAACGCTCAATTGATAATTTCCCGCCGGCAGGTCTCCCGGAACAAAAACCGGATCCTCGAAGACCGCATCGCCCGGCAACCACTTGCGAAGATCCGCATCCGTTCGTACCACCGCGGAATGCTCCGGCGAGCTGAAGCGGAATGCCAGGACAAATGGCCGGTAAATGGGAGCCACGCCCTCATTCATCCACCAGGTCTTTAAGTGAATTGCATCTCCCGCCCGAACCTGCGTCTGCCACTCGCCACGCTTCAAGACGAAGCGATAACCCATCTTCCGTTCGAAATCCTCGAACTCGCTCTTCCACTCCTTGGGAATCGCGGTTGACTTCACGTTCACCGTGCTCACGTGCCAGCTCAACGCCACGTCGAGGATATACTTCACATCCAGGCCTTCCTGAAACCACCCTCCTGGCACCCAGCAAGTCTCCAGTGAAACCGGCGCCTTTCTCCACACGTCATAAATGCCGGTCTCCGCAATCTCCTCGGGATACTGGTCCAGCATCGCTCCCCAACCTTTCCTCATATCGCCCCAGCAATCGAGGCGCCAGCCTGTCCCGTGCGAGGTTGCATATTTCAGGGCTTCGGGCTCATCGAAATTCATCACTACTTGAGTCTTGCGAAAAGCATTCAGGTAAAGGTCGATCCACTGCTTCTGAATACGGAACTCGGGTGAAGGACCACCGGCCCATGCTTCGCCCCAATAGCCGCCGGTCGCAACGTCCACGCTATCCAGGTCCGGATGCCCGTCGTAACGCCTGCCAGCTTCGGTCACCAGGGCGCTCCAATCCTTCAGGTATAGCGGATCGTTGAAATCGGGCTGCCAGATCTTCCCATCTTTCGATGAATCCGAATTTCCGCGCCGTGCCCCCGATTCGCGATACCACTTGGGCAACGGATGCTTTTGATCGTAGGGCGCCAGCCGGATCATGAGCCGCTGCCCGTGCCGTCTGGCCTCAGCCAGCGCGAGATCGATGATATCCCAGCGAACCTTGCCCTGCTCGGGTTCCAGCGCTTCCCAGAACCAGCGGTCGTATGCAACGGTCGCCTGCGGAAAGTCCGGCTTTTCGGCAGGCGCCGCGAGCGGTGCTGTGGGCCCTTCCTCTGACCACTTCACGCCGGCATTCAACGCGTCTCCGTTGTAGCGCTGAAAGGTTTGAATTCCCATACCCGGATTAAAGAGCACTTCCTGGCTCTCAACCGGCCTGACAATGGTTGTGGGTGCCTGGGGTGTTTGCCCTTGCCCCAAGCCGGTATACGACGAAACGACAAGCGCGCTAACAAGAATGATCGCAACCTTTTGCATTGAAGTGCCTTTCGCTTGAGTGATGTCGCTGGGCTTACGGATTCAAGTGATGCGTAACCTTGACCAGCGAAGCATTGACATACTAGCATGGCTAGCAAATATCTACGCAATTCCGATGCGAGCCCTGTTCGGGGTGGGTTCTTTTCGAAGGGATTTGACCATGCAATCGAACAAGAAAGCCACCCTTCTCACGCGGCGGCAATTCGTCGCAGTGGGAGCCTTGGGAGGCGTGGCCGCTGCCGTCGGGTGCGCCTCGGGCAGGCAGGGGCACTGGGATTTTTTGAGCGACGCCCAGGGCCACACCCTGACTGCAATCTGCGATCAGATTATTCCCGCCGACGACTTTCCCAGCGCCTCGCAGGCCGGCGTGCTTACTTATATCGACAATCAGCTCGTTCGTCACTTCCGCCGTCATCAGGAATCCTATCGCGACGGCCTGGAGAATGCTGAAGCAATCAGCCGCAAGCGCTTCGGCCGCGAACTGGCTGCTCTCACTGCGCCGCAGCAGCTTGAAGTGGTGAGCGCGATCGAGCAACAGCATCCCGATTTTTTTAATCTGGTGCGCAGCCACACATTGCAGGGCTACTACGGCTCGCCGCGCCACGGCGGCAATCGCAACGCTGTCAGTTGGCGAATGCTGGGCCTGGATGAGCCGCCTCTGCGCGGCCGTGCGCAGTATGACCTGAAGAAAGGCACACACTCATGAAACGAGTGAACGCCGTGATCGTGGGTGCGGGCGCTGGTGGCGGAATTGTCGCCAAGGAGCTGGCAACCGCCGGCTTGAGCGTAGTCCTCCTGGAGCGCGGCAAGTGGTACACCGCCAACGACTGCCGCAAAGACGACCTGCGCAATCAAGGTGTCACCGTGCTGGGCTGTGCGTTTGGGCCGGAAGATGAGGGCCATCCGAGGGTTTTGGTGGATGCCAAAGGCGCGGCTCATACCGTAGTACCCAGCGAGAGTGGATACCAGAACGTCGCCGCCTGCGTGGGCGGGGGAACGCTCAGCTGGGGAGCGCAGGCTTGGCGTTTTATGCCTCAGGATTTCAAGATGCGCTCAACATACGGGGCTCCAGCCGGAAGTTCGCTCGAAGACTGGCCCATCTCCTACGACGACCTGGAGCCGTTCTACGAGAAAGCCGAGTACGAGATCGGCGTCTCCGGCGACTACTCGGGCGATCCGTTCCATGGCCCGCGCAAGCGCGATCTGCCCATGCCGCCGCTGCCGCCCACCAAAGAGTTCGCAATCCTTGAGCCGGCAGCCAGACGCCTAGGTCTGCACCCGATTCACATTGCCATGGCCCGCAATAGCGTGCCTTACAACGGGCGCGGCCCCTGCATGCGCTGCCGCTGGTGCAACGGATTTGTCTGCGAAACGGATGCCAAGAACGGCACGCAGAATACCGTGATCCCCGTTGCGCTCAACACAGGCAACTGTGAATTGCGCACCGAGTGCATGGCGAAGGAAATCCTGACCGACAACCGGGGACGCGCGCGCGGCGTGGCCTACTTCGACTCGAACGGTAACCTCCAGGAGCAGCTTGCAGACGTTGTGGTCGTCTCCGCCAGCGCCACTGAGTCCGCGCGCCTGCTGCTGAATTCCAAAAACCGCCTCTTCCCAAATGGCTTGGGGAATCGTTATGACCTGGTCGGCCGCAACCTACAAGGCCATCAATATACAGGCGCAACCGGCTACTTCGATTTCGATACCTATGACGACGTAGGTCCCGGCGCATGCAT
>Ga0187883_10001769_pt1 | contig 13120 bp, 10 predicted proteins | sample June2016WEW_20_1_2_FD_132966 | JGI IMG/M metagenome (GOLD analysis project Ga0187883, IMG submission 132966) | Peatland microbial communities from SPRUCE experiment site at the Marcell Experimental Forest, Minnesota, USA - June2016WEW_20_10 | ecosystem: Environmental > Terrestrial > Soil >...
GAACTCCGGCGCCGAGGCCGTCGAAACGGCGATCAAGACGGCGCGCAAGTGGGGCTACAAGATCAAGGGCATACCAGAGGACAAAGCCGAGATCATCGTCTGCGCCAATAATTTTCATGGCCGCACCGTCACTATCGTCGGCTTCTCCACCGACGAACAGTATCGCGACGGCTTCGGCCCGTTCACACCCGGATTCAAAGTCATTCCCTTTGGCGACGCTCGCGCCCTCCGCGAAGCCATCACTCCCAACACTTGCGCCTTTCTGATCGAGCCCATTCAGGGCGAGGCCGGAGTCGTCATTCCACCCGAGGGATTTCTGCGCGAAGCAGCGGAAATCTGCCGCCAGAATCGCGTGCTGCTGATGGTGGACGAAATTCAGTCGGGTCTGGGACGAACCGGTAAGCTCTTCGCCTACATGCACGAAGGAATCACACCCGATGTGTTGATCATTGGCAAAGCACTAGCTGGAGGCTTCTATCCGGTTTCGGCGATACTCGCGTCGCGAGAGATTCTTGGCGTGTACAAACCCGGCGACCACGGCAGCACCTTCGGAGGCAATCCCATGGGCTGCGCCATCGCGCGAACTGCGTTGCGCGTCCTCATCGAAGAGAAAATGGTGGAACGTTCGGCCGAACTAGGCGCCTATTTCCTGACCCTGCTGCAGACGCTGCGCAGCTCCAAATTGAAAGAGGTGCGCGGTAAAGGCTTGTGGATCGGCATCGAACTCCACAGTTTCGCGCGTCCTTACTGCGAAGCACTCAAGGATGAAGGACTCCTGTGTAAGGAAACGCATGATCGAGTAATTCGCGTCGCGCCGCCACTCATCATCAGCCGTCAGGAAATTGACTGGGCCTTTGAGCGAATCACCAAAGTGATTCAGAATCATTGAGCAGGAAGTTGCGAAGAGTCGGGAATCTCGTCACTGCCTCCATAACAAGAAGGAATTATCAATACTAATGTCACGATAGCTTCCATAAAAAGAGCAGTGAGACGTTTGCGCGCCTCACTGCTGGGAAGAGTGTTGCTATGCTGTGTTACTGCGCTGGGAAAGAATCCAGCGCAATGTTACCGCCCATGTCCGCCGCCGTGCGATCCCCCGCCGCCGTGTGAAGATCCGCCGCCGTGCGAGGATCCGCCACCGTGGCTGCTCGGCGCCGAATGGCCGCCGCCGTAGCTCGGAGCAGAACGCCCGCCGTAACTTGGCGCTGAGCGTCCGCCGCCATAAGAGCGCGGCACAACGATCGGCTGCCTCATATTAAGTGGCGGACGAGAAGATCCGCCGTAGCCGCGTGAACCGTATCCACGGCCTTCCGATGCCGAACCGGATGAAGAGCCATACGAACCGCGGTTTTCGTTGCGGCCGGCCGATTCACCCGTCCTGCCGGATCCACCCGTCCTGGCTGATTCAGACCTAGTCGATTCAGATCTGGTTGATTCCGAAGATGAGCGCGCCGGCATCGGCGAGAATTTCTGCCAGCCACCGTTGCCGCTGCTACCTTCGCGAGCCGAGGTCGAGCCTCCCGAGTTGCCCGGCCTCGCGACCTCGCGGCCGCTTCCCATCGATCTGCCATTCGACGCGCTTGCCGTAGTGCTTCGGGTCGAAAAGAAGTGCTGATTCTGTGACACGTTCCGAGTCGTCGAGGCAGCCGCCGCGCGTCCGCTAGCCGAGAAGCTTTCGCGGCTCGGACTCACGGCCAATCTGCCGGTAGTGAAACGCGCATTCTGGAACTGAGCGTGAGTCATCGGCCGAGCACTCATGTGCCCGGTGCCAAACTCTTTGCCCGAGACGGTAGTCCCGCCGCGGAAGTTCGCGTCATGCATCGCCAAGTTCACGTTCGAGAACCGTGAACCGGCGCGCAGCGGAGCAAATCCGCCGTGGTTGTACTCGCCGAATCGGGCGTAGCCGAAGCCGCCGCCCCAACGGCCCCACCACGGATGGAAAAAGTCACCCGGTCCAAGCGGAAGCCATCCGATCGACCCGAATCCAAAGCCGAATCCGAAGCCAAAACCACCGCCGAATCCCAAGAATGAAACATAGGCCGGCGCCCAGATAGGACGGTAGAACGGATATCCATAAGCTGGACCAGGCCACCAACCCCAACCGCCGCCAACATACATCCAACGCCCGTAGTGATATGGAGCCCAGCCCCACGGATCATAAGAAACCCAGGTCCAGCCCCAATAAGGTTCATACACCCAGCGCCCGGCCCGGTAAGGAGCCCAACCCACGCCCACCGTTGGCCGCCACACCGGACCGTAATCCGGAACGTCCGTCCAAGTGCCGTAAGCATCGAGATCTTCCGTTCCAACGTAATAGTCGTTGGTGCGCTTCCGCGACACCGAATTGCGAATCATGTTGTCGCGATCGGAGTTCCACTGGTCAAAGTCATCCCGAGCCGGAGCTTCGCCAATCTTGTATTGCTCGTCGGTGCCGGTGCCCTGAATGGTGATGAACTGATTTTGTCCGACGCGCGTCCCACCTTGCGGAGTCGTAACTTCGACTTCGCCTTTTCGGACCAGCACCTCAGTGTGATCGTCGGCAGTAACCAGAATGCGAAAGCTGGATTCGCGCCGCTCGGTGCGAATCGCCACATTAGGCGTATCGATTTCCGCGTCCGCATCGCTGTTCCTGAGGACGGTATAGTTAGCCATGCCATGTCCAAGTTGAATCTGGATCTGCGAGCGCGTGAGCTGCACGAGGTTAGCCTGCGTATGCTCCGCCAGGCGCAGCATGTTGGCATAGTCGAGCTGAACTTCAGTGCGCGCCTTGTCGCCGGTAGAAACCCGGTCACCCGCAAGCACGGGAGCATTCAGCGCAGCCGCCGACCAATCCTTCGAATCGCCACGCTGCGTCGAGACGTCGCCATGAATCAGGCTGATACGCGCCACGCCGTTTTTCTCCTCCGGAGCCGGCGCGTTGGAAGTCGGAGCGCCGGGGCCTGGGTTATCGGGATTTAGGTTATCGGGATTTGGGTTACTGGAATTTGGATCGTTCGAGCCGGGAACCATCGGACCCTGATTCATCGAACCTCTGTCGTTCGAACCTTGACCCGTCGACTGATCCATTGCATCCTGATCCGCAGGACCCTGGTCATTCGGACCCGGCATGGGCGCTTGCGCGGGAGCTTGGATGTTCGGCGATGGTTTCGCATCCGGCGCCTGGCCGTCTGGAACTTGGGCAATGACGGTGCCTGGAATCGCGATCATCAATCCTAGAAGTGCCGCTATTAATTTGAGTTTCATGAATACCTCATCTCATTCGGAACAAAGTTATGCCCAAGATAATGCAGGCCGAGTGCCAATGTCGGAAGCTGGGCGGTGATTTTATCTAACTGCTTAATTTTTAATTAGTTATGAGAAACACAGCAGCGAGGACAGTAAGCGATCAAAGGGGCTCCGATGGCCCGGTTCCACCAGACTGGTGGTTTTCGGCCAGGGATGAACGCCGTCAGCGATTTGCTAAGACCGTCACCTGCCGTGCCTTGAGCAGTTGCTCATCGGCGGTGACCAGAGTCAGCCCGAACACCCGTGCCGTGGCCACCAGAAATCGGTCGGCGGGGTCGCGATGCGGTAGCTGCACGCGGGCCGTTTCTTGCGCAACTTGGTAAGTGATGGGAGCTTCGCGCATAGGAACCGCATCCAGCGCATTAGCCACCCACGCCTGGGGACTCGGATGCAATGTCAATCTGTTTTTCTGACAAAGAGTCAGAACCTCCCACAACGAGATGGGAGAAAGCCACAACTCGTTCTTGGGATTCTCCAGTGTGGCAGCCAGGCGAGCGGAAAGACGCTCTCGATCGAGCGCGCTCCACACCCAAATGTGAGTATCGAGTAGCAGCCTCATCCGCGGAGCGCTTCCCAATCGTCTTCTTCGCTGGCGGGAGAAACGATGTCCCCGTTGATTTGGCCCGTTCCCGCCAAAGAACCGACCCAGTGCTTCGGCTTCCTGGACGCATGCGGCGGAACGACTTCGGCCACCGGCTCGCCAAAACGCGTCACCAGAACGGTTTTCCCGGTCTTGCGGACACTCTCTAACACAGCCAGGCAGGTAGCTTTGAATTTGGAAATCGCGATTTCTTCCATCCCGCCTCCCGCAATCATTATACTATGGTCAACGACCATGGTCAAAATGCTTCCACGCGAAACCTTCAGCGCAAATTATGGCATCCGCGACTTCCCCTGGCGCGTCACTCGCCTTCGTTGTCGTCGATTCCAATCTTGGACAAGCGATAACGCAGCGCATTCCGCGAGAGCCCAAGTAGACGTGCGGCCTGCGACTTGTTGCCGCCAGCGCGCTTCAGCGCTTCGCGGATCATTTCATCTTCCCACTGGTCAAGCGTCATGCCGTCCGGGAGAAACCGATCAGACGCAGCGCCGCTGCGATTGCGCGGCGAGTCAAGTTGTATGTCGCCGACTTCCAACTCGCTGCCCGAGGCGAGCGCGCAGGCGCGTTCGATCACGTTCTGCAGTTCCCGCACATTGCCCGGCCAATAGTGACCCCCGAGAAGCTGCATGGCGGCGGGCGAGATTCCGATGATTTTTTCCGCTCTCCCGGATTCTTCGGTAAATCGCGCGAGGAACAGATTCGCTAATCCAGGGATATCTTCTTTGTGTTCGCGCAGCGGCGGGATATCGATCGGAACCACGTTGAGGCGGTAGTAGAGGTCCTCGCGAAACGTTCCATCTTCGAGCGCGGCGCGCAGATCGCGGTTGGTAGCGGCGAGAAGGCGAACGTCGACTTTGATGGTGCGTGTGCCGCCGAGCCGCTCGAACTCGCGCTCCTGCAGCACGCGGAGCAGTTTGACCTGGATGGCGGGCGGCACGTCTCCGATTTCATCGAGAAAGAGCGTTCCTTTGTCGGCAAGTTCGAATTTGCCCGGCTTGCTCGAGGCGGCGCCGGTGAAGGCTCCTTTTTCGTAGCCGAAGAGTTCGCTCTCCAAAAGGTTTTCGGGGATGGCGGTGCTGTTGATCTTGACAAAGGGACCGGAAGCGCGGCGCGATTTTTCGTGAATGGCGCGCGCGATGAGGTCTTTGCCGACTCCGCTTTCACCGCCTAAGAGAACGGTAGAGTTAGTCGGTGCAACCCGTTCAACGGTGGCGAGCACTTCCTGCATTTTGGGACTGATGGCAACAATATTGGGATGACTGTACTTTTGTCCGAGAGCTTCGCGAAGGGAGCGATTCTCCTCGCGCAGGCGCGAGTTATCGAGCTCCTTGTGCACCACCATCCGCATTTCGGCGAGAGAGAACGGCTTGAGAACATAGTCGCTGGCGCCAGCTTTCATCGCCTCAACCGCGGTCTCGACCGACCCGAACGCGGTCATGACGACAACGGGCAACGCGGGATTCTGCTGCTTGGCGGTTTGCAGAAATTCGAGCCCGTTCATGCCGGGAAGTTTGAGATCCGTGAGAACGAGGTGAACGGGTTCGGAGGCAAGCAGCTTCAAACCAGTTTCGGCGTCGCCCGCGGAGAGCGTCTTGAAGCCGTCGTCTCCGAGGTTCAGCTCCAGCAGGCGCCGCATTTTGACTTCGTCTTCGATGATGAGAATAGTCGGCATTTAGTCAGCTCGTGTGAGTATGGGGGCGGGCGCCCTCGCCCGTCCAAGCCGCGTGCAGCTCGGCAGTTGACGGCGGCTCAGCCGCTTCATCGAGCGGAAAAAAGAGTGTAAACACGGCACCACCCCCCGGCGCGTTCTCGATATGGATCGACCCATGATGACCGTCCACAATCTTCGAAACAATGGAGAGGCCAAGTCCCACACCGGTTTTCTTCGTGGTCACAAACGGGTTAAAGATTTCTTCGCGCAGGTCATTGGGGACGCCGGCGCCCGTGTCGGCCAAGCGAAGTTCCACTCCTTTACGATCGTCATGGCCGGCCAGTTGAACGCTGACCCGCAAGGTGCCGCCGTGATCGTCATCCTGATCCTGCATGGCTTCGTAAGCGTTCTGCACAAGATTGAGGAAGGCTTGCTCGCACAGGCTTTCGTCGAGCGGAACCAGCGGCAGTCCGCTCGCGTAGTGGCGCTCGACGCGCACGGGCTTGCCTGGCTTGCCCGAAAATCGATCAGCGACAATTTGCAGCACGCGATCGAGCAGAGCAACCAGGTCCGCAGGATGTGGTTCGGCATGAAGAGGACGAGCGAAATCCAGGAACTCAGTGACCAGTGCGCTCAGCCGATTGACCTCCGTCGAAATGTAGCCCGCTAACTCGCGGGCAAGCTCGTCGGAGGCTTGTAATTTCTGGATCAGCATTTCGGCCGAGCCCTTGATGACCCCGAGGGGATTGCGAATTTCATGAGCCAATCCCGCGGAGAGCTGGCCGAGCGCAGCCAGCCGTTCGGAGCGCCGCGCTTCGGCCTGAGCCTGCTCCAGGCGGCGATTGGTCTCGGCAAGGCGTTCGGCGAGATCGCGGTATAACTGGGTTTGGTGCTGGCTCTGCTGCGAGAAGCGATTGACGACCATGGCGGCGAGGAAGAAAAACAAAATACGCAGCGCGAGGAGGCCGAAAGCCTCGGGAGTCAATTCGTATTCCTGCATCGCGGGATAGAGATACGAGCAGTAGGCGGCAGATGCAAGAAAGGTCCACATCAGCGTCAACCAAGTGCCACAGTAGAGTGCAGCGGTGACGACCGGCAGATAATAAATCGGATAGTAACTGCTGTTGATTCCGACTTCGCCAGTGTGATCGATGAGCAGAGTTGCCAGCAGAATCTTAAGCAGGAGGACGTAGGACACTCCTCGTTTGGGAAAATAGGAGATCAACCTTGTCTCCAGCAGTTGCACAATTCCGATGGCGAGGAGAATTAACTGTTTGTGCCATTCGAAGAGCGGAGGGAGCACCGCGAGTATGGCGAGAAAGATGAGCCAGATCGTGAGCCAGACCGCATCGAGGCGGTTAAACCGCCGGGAGTCGGGATCGAGAATGGGGAAAGTAGTTGGCACGCAACTTCCATCCAACCGCAGAAAGCACCCCGGCGTCAATCGGAGGGGCCGCTTCTCCAGTGGAGCGCCGGGCGCCTCCGCCCGGCTGGACTCATCACGCGGTCACGTTGATGGCTGCAGCACATAAGCATTTCCAATCATCAACATAAATAGTTTCGATTTCCGCAAAGGGCGGTTGAGCGGCTATTGTTATGATGCGCTAGCGTGATTGAATCAGGGCGGACGATGGTGTCCGGGAACGGACGACAATGACAAAGGTCGAAGCGATTATTCAGGTCTCAAAGCTAGATGCGGTGAAAGACGCGTTGCACGAGGTCGGTGTTGAGGGCATGACCGTTTTTGAGGCCAGAGGACATGGCCGGCAAAAAGGACACACTGAGTTTTACCGGGGACGCGAGTACACGGTCGACCTGATCCCAAAGGTGAAACTCGAAATCGTGCTGGCGGATGAGATGGTCGAGAAAGTCGTACAAGCGATCACCACCGCAGCCCGTACGGGCAAGATCGGCGACGGCAAGATTTTTCTTTCACGCATTGACGAGGCGATTCGGATTCGCAACGACGAACGTGGCGATAATGTTCTGTAAACGCGCGCGAATTTCAAAACGCACGAAATTCCAAGCGTTGGAGATCGACATCGACATCCCCTCATCTGCTGGCTTTATGAGCAGAACGGAATCAAGGCTGGAGCAGGGCTAAACACTTCGAGGAGGGTGTCAACGAAATGACCGCCGTCGCCACCGTACGCTGTGAGTTGCGGGATTTGTACGCGCGCGAATCCGCTGCCATCGAGCGGGAATTCTCCGTGACCGGCGAAGGGCGGACGGCGCTCGCACGGCGCTCGGCGCTGGTCGATTCGATGGTTCAGCGGCTGTGGAACGAGATCATCCTCGATACCGCAACTGCCGATCCTGACCTTCCAAAGAATTTTGTGCTCGTGGCAACCGGGGGATTCGGGCGAGGCTGGCTTTTCCCCCACTCCGATATTGATTTGCTGTTTCTGCACGCTGGCGGTAATTCCGAAAGTGAATTCAAAGATCCCATACGGCGCTTTTCGCAGGAGTTGTGGGACCTGCGGCTGAAGCTGAGTCCAGCAACGCGAAATTTGGCGGAATGCGAACGGCTGGATCCGAACAATGTTGAGTTTGCCATTTCGTTGCTTGACTGCCGATACCTGGCGGGTGATCGCGATCTTTTTTCTCGGCTGCGCGAAAAGGTTATTCCGCGTCTCGTGGGGCGGGATTGCCAAAACCTGATCCAGAATCTGGGCGAGCTTACGCGCGCACGTCATCATAAGTTTGGCAATACCGTTTTTCATCTGGAACCGAACGTAAAGGATGGGCCAGGTGGGTTGCGCGATTACAACGTGGCCAACTGGCTAGCGCTGATTTCAGCGATGGAGAAGCTGAAGGTGTGGCCGGACGCGAAAACTCTGCTGCCGGTTTCTTCGCGGCGAGCGTTCGACGCGGCGCTTGATTTCCAAGTATCGGTGCGTTGCTTTCTGCACTTCCGGCACGGGCGTCACGACAACACACTCACGTGGGAAGCGCAGGACGAAGCGGCGACTCGAAAGATCGGCGCGAGCGTTGGAGTAAACGACGCGGAAATCACGAACGCAGCGGACTGGATGCGCATTTACTTTGGACACGTCCGCAGCGTGCACCGGGTCTGCAACCAATTGCTGGAGGAAATTCCGGCGGCTTGGTCATCGTTGTACCGGCAATTCCAGGGCTGGAGGGCGCGGGTTGCGAGTGATGACTTCTCGGTGGTCGATGGACTGATATTTCTCCAACAGCCGGGCGGGCTACGCGATCCGGAAATGCTGTTGCGGCTTTTTCATTTTATGGCGGAACATGGCCTGAAGCTGAGCACGACGACAGAATATAAAGTGGAGCAGGCTCTGCCCGCGCTGGCGGCCACGCCTCCGCGGGGCGCAGAGTTGTGGCTCTACCTGCAGGAAACGCTGGTGCAACCGCACGCGGCCGACGCTCTGCGCGCCATGAACGCGCTTCGCCTGCTGGCGCTCTTGCTGCCCGAACTAAAGGGGATTGAGGCTCTGGTGGTGCGGGATTTTTACCATCGCTACACAGTTGATGAACACTCGTTTTTGGCAATCGAAAATCTGCATCGCCTGAAGGAATCGAAATCGGAATGGGACCAGCGCTTTGCCGAGTTGCTCGGTGAACTCGAACAGCCGGAACTGCTTTACCTGGCGCTGCTGATGCATGATTCCGGCAAAGCTGTTCCAAGTGACAATCACGTCGAGCTCAGCCTGCAACTTGCCGAAAGCTGCGGCGAGCGACTGGATCTCGATCCACCAGATCGCGAGGCGATACGATTTCTGGTGGCGAGCCATCTGGAAATGTCGGCGGCGATGCGGCGCGATGTATTCGATCCAGCCAATGTGAAGTCGTTCGCGGAAAAGGTGGGAGCGCCGGAGCGGCTGAAGATGCTGTGCCTGATGACATATGCCGACGTCAAGGCCGTGAACCCGGAGGCTATGACCCCGTGGAAAGCGGACAACTTATGGCAACTGTACATTGCATGCGCGAATTACTTGAGCCGGAGCGCCGATGAGCGCGTGCACACACGCGACGACGGCTCCAGTCTGGCGCATCTACGGTCGCTGGCGCCGGTGGCGGGCAAGAAGATCAACGTTTTTCTGGAAGGATTGCCACAAAGGTATCTGCGAATCCACGGCGCAACCGAAGTATTGGCACATGCCGAAATGGCCACCCGGCTGGCGCAGGGTGGCGTCCAACTAAATTTAAAGCAAGTCCGTCACTGGTATGAGCTGACGTTGATTACCAGCGATCGGCCATTCCTATTTGCTTCAGTTTCTGGCGCACTGGCCGCGTGGGGAATGAACATCGTGAAGGCGAACGCGTTCTCAAACGGCGCGGGCATCGTTGTAGACACCTTCTATTTCACGGATCGCTTTCGAACCCTGGAGATGAACCTGCAGGAATGGGAGCATTTAAAAAAGAGCATTGCGGCCGTGGTCAAAGGAGAAGCCGACGTGGCGCGCATGTTGCGCGACCGCTTGAAATCAGAAAAAGCGGACAGCACGAAGGTCAAGATCTCGACGCAGATTGAATTCGACGATAGCTGCTCGGCGCACAGTACGCTGGTGCAGGTTCTGACCCAGGATCGTCCGGGACTGCTCTACCGTATGTGCTCGCTGGTCTCGAAGCACGAGTGCAACATCGAAATTGCGCTGATCGAGACCGAAGGGCAAATGGCGATTGATGTCTTCTATCTGACCTCAGGTGGAGCTAAGTTGAGCCCCGATCGGCAGGCCGCACTCGGGCAGGCATTGCGCGACGAACTCGCGGCAAAATAATGTCCGCATTTCTGCAATCTAGCGATCTGCGTAGTATCCGTCTCTCGTCTGCACCGTAAGATCTTTTTTCTTCACCGCCAACTGGACGTGATGATAACCGGAGCTGGCGCTGTCCTTGTCGGGTGTATAACCCATGCTGTACTGAGTTCGCAATTCCTCGACGATGCTGTCGTAGATCTCGCCGACCGTTTGTTTTTTAGAGACTTCAAAGAAACGTCCACCGGTTTCTTTGGAAATCTGCTCCAGAATTTTCTTGCCGTCGGCGTGCGGGCTCTCAGCAGGACGTTGGCCTCCGCGACCGCGCCCACCGCCGCCGCCCGGCCACCCACCTCCACCACCGGGCCAGCCACCTCCACCACCGCCCCCGGGATAACCGCCGCCGCCCCTTCCCATTCCACCGCCCTGCTGGTCACGATCGTTGCGGTGAGAATCCGCAAAATAGATGGAATAGATTATCGTGTCGGCGCGTTGAGCGGACTCGATTGCGCCATCCAGATAGGTCTTGCTCCCGCGGTCTACGCCGTCGGTGAGTACGATGAGCGCCTTCCGGCCCTGCTGCTTTTTCATTAATTCGTTCGACGCCAGAAACACGGCATCATAGAGCTGCGTGCCGCCGCTGTGGTGAGAGTCTGAGCGGGACGGCGAATTAGAGGGATCGTTGGGATCGTTCGAGCGCTCGCGGTCCGATGACGTCTTCAGCAATTCGAGCGCCGATTGCAGCTTTTCGCGGGATGGAGTCAAGTCCTGCAGCAGTTCCACTTCCCGGTCGAAGTGAATGAGGAAGGCTTTATCGTTGGGCTGCACCAGCATCTGATCGAGAAAACTGCGGCTGGCATTGCGTTCCGCGTCGAGCACGTTGTCTTGACTGCGGCTGGTGTCGACCAGCAGACCGAGGGTGAGCGGGAGATTCGTTTCCTGAGAAAAATAGCGGATGCTCTGCGGGCGCCCGTCCTCCTGTAGCGTGAAATCGTCTTTCGTAAGGTCGCGGATAATTTTGCCATGTTTGTCCCGAACCGTAACCGGCAGCGTGACAACTCTTACGTCGACGGCGACGGTGGCAGCGGCATCCTGCGTCTGCGCCTGTATCGCTGAGCCGACACCGGGAAGAGCCAGGGCCATGTTTAGAGTGAAGATCATTAGAGCGAAGATCAGTAGATTTGGCCGAGGTTTATACGGCTGGGATCCATTCACCGTGCATCCTCCGTTTACGGTGCTCCGTTGTAATTATTTTAGACGAATCCTAAGCGCGCCGAATCTGCACAAGAAAATAGAATACACGGCCACGATCGCGCCTGCCCAAGTGGGGAAGGCCATGGTCAAGCGGTACAAGAGACCGGCCGCGACCGGCTCAGCCTGCACTTCGGGACTGGATTTGTCGTTGTTACTGTCAGCGTTACTGTGAGCGGACATCGGCATCCACGCAAGCATCGTTATCTTGGTGACCGGACTGCGGGATAGTTAGCCCTCACGCGGAAACAAATCGATCCGCGCTTCAGACATCAAACGAGTCGAATACCTATGACTGGATGCGCGGCGATGGAGTTGCAGTTGCCAGCATCCTGTAAAAGGACGGTCAATGGCGGGTAAAACTTCGTAAAGGCTGCGTGTGGCTCGTTTGGCGATGCTAGAGTTATATGTGGTTGGGCGATGTGAGGCTGGTGAGATTATGGGAGGTTTCTCGCAAAAACGGATTGGTGGTCCTAGCACCCGCCTGCTCACGGCATTGGTCATTCTGATGCTGGCGGGGCCGGGCTACGTTTGTGCGCAGGACAAACCAGCTGGCACTTCGGGTAGCGCACAGGTCGCCAAGGCGGTGGGGGTCATCAAGAGCATTCAAGCGGATTCGATCACAATCGCGGCTGAATCCGGCGGCGAAGTCATGGCAAAGCTGACGGGCTCGACGAAGATTCTGCGGGTGCCACCGGGAGAAAAGGATCTGAAGAACGCGATTGCTTTGCAGCCGCAAGACTTGCAGCCTGGAGATCGCGTTCTGGTTCGCGGGCAGGCAGCGCCGAATGGGGACGGGCACACGATCGTCATCGCTGCGCTGGCAGTGATTGTGATGAAGCAGGCCGATGTGGCGGCCAAGCAGCAGCATGACCGCGACGACTGGCAGAAACGCGGCGTGGGCGGGCTCGTCACTAACGTGGACGCTGCGACCGGCACCATCACGATTTCATCCGGCGGAATCGGCGCGAAGAATATCGCCGTCCATATAGCCAAGGATACGATCGTGCGCCGCTATGCGCCCGACTCGGTGAACTTCGACGATGCGAAACCAGCCCCTGTCGATCAAATCAAGGCGGGCGATCAGTTGCGCGCGCGCGGAACTCGCACGCCGGATGGCAGCGAATTGACTGCCGAGGAAGTGGTTACCGGATCCTTCCGGAATATTGCGGGAACTATCAAGGCGATTGACGCATCCAGTAACACGCTGACCGTGCAGGATGCGATCAGCAAGAGCGCGGTCGTGGTGAAGGTGTCACCGGACTCGCAAATGAAGAAGCTCCCGGCAGAAATGGCGCAACGCATCGCGATGCAATTGAAGGGCTCCGCTGGCGGGGGGAGTGGAGGTCAAACTGGCGCCAACGGCCAAGGCACCGGTGGGGGAGCCACGCCGGGAGCTGGCGGAACGCGGTCGGGGACGGAGTCTCAAGCCTCGCACAGCTCTGCCGGCGGACCTTCTGCCGGTGGACCCGGTGGAAACGGTCCGCCAGATTTGCAGCGCACTTTGAGCCGCTTGCCCAACAGCAAGCTGGCGGATCTGCAGAAGGGCGATGCCGTAATGATCGTCTCGACCGAGGGTGGGGATTCGGACTCTGTGACGGCGATTAC
>Ga0187883_10001771_pt1 | contig 13101 bp, 9 predicted proteins | sample June2016WEW_20_1_2_FD_132966 | JGI IMG/M metagenome (GOLD analysis project Ga0187883, IMG submission 132966) | Peatland microbial communities from SPRUCE experiment site at the Marcell Experimental Forest, Minnesota, USA - June2016WEW_20_10 | ecosystem: Environmental > Terrestrial > Soil >...
AGGCCGATGGCGGAGTCCATCGAGTAGCGGCCGCCGACCCAGTCCCAGAAGCCGAACATGTTCGCGGTATCGATGCCGAACTGCGAGACGCGCTCGGCGTTGGTCGAGACAGCGACGAAATGCCTGGCCACCGCTGCCTCATCGCCGAGCTTCCCGACCAGCCAGTCGCGGGCCGAGGTGGCGTTGGTAAGAGTTTCCAGCGTGCCGAAGGTCTTCGAGGACACGATGAACAGGGTCTGCTCGGCATCCAGGTCCCTGGTCGCCTCGACGAAGTCTGTCGAGTCGACATTTGACACGAACTTGAAGGTCATGTCCCGGCTCGAATAGTGCCGCAGCGCCTCGTATGCCATGACCGGCCCGAGATCGGATCCGCCGATCCCGATATTGACAACATTGCTGACCCGCTTGCCCGTGTAGCCCGTCCAGTGCCCGGACCGCACCGACTCAGCGAACTCGCACATCTGGTCGAGGACGTCGTTGACCTCCTCGACCACATTGGCGCCATCGACGAGGAAGGAGGTTCCCCGTGGCATCCGCAGCGCTACGTGCCCGACCGCGCGATCCTCCGAGACGTTGATGTGCTCGCCGCTCAGCATCGCGTCCCGCCGCTGCGTTACGCCCGATTCCTCGGCGAGATCGAGCAGCAGCCGGATCGTCTCGTCGGTCACCCTGTTCTTGGAGTAGTCGAGATAGAGCCCGCAGGCGCCGGCGGTCAGCCGCTCGCCGCGCCCGGGATCCCGCTCGAACAGATCCCTCAGGTGGCGGCCCGCGATTTCGCCATGGTGCCGCTCGAGCGCCTTGTAGGCGGCCCGGTCCCGGAGCGGGGTGAGCGACATGGTTGGTGCCTCCTATCGGTCAGGCAGGGTCTGATCTGGCATCGTATTGATAATGACCGGCCCCGGCTGCTGCCATCTCAACCCTGCCCGCATCTCAGCCCGGACCGCGAGTCAGCCGTGCCCGCACCTCGGCCCGGACCGCATCTCAGCCCCGCTCCATCTCGGCCCCGAGGGCCCGCGACGCTGGGCAGCATTCAGATCCACCCTCCGCACGTTATTGTCGTCTTAGCGCCCGCCGGCCAGCATCGGCTCCCCGGCCCTGGCGTCAGCGGCGCTGACTCATCGTCTCACGGGCCTAGTGGCCGGCCTTACGGGTAGCAGGCTGCCGCACTGGCCGCCGATCGCTCGCCGGGCGGCCGAGAAGGAGCTGAGCGTGGCAGCCACGATCAGGCTGGTGCTTGCCGATGTCGACGGCACGCTGGTGACCCAGGAGAAGATCCTGACCGAACGCGCGGTGGCGGCGGTCGGCCGCCTGCGCGCGGCAGGCATCGAGTTCGCCGTGACCAGCGGCCGCCCGCCGCGCGGGATGGCCATGCTGGTGCAGCCGCTCGACTTGCAGGCGCCGATAGCTGCCTTCAACGGCGGCCTCATCGTCGACCGCGACATGACGGTCATCGAGCAGAAAGTCGTGGCCAGCGAGCTGGTGACGCCGATCATTGAGCTGCTGCGCTCCCTCGGCCTGAGCGTCTGGCTGTACCAGCGCGCCGACTGGTACGCGCTTGACGCGCACGGCCCGCACGTCGACCGGGAGGCCTGGACGGTTAAGTTCGCGCCGACCATCACGGCGAGCTTCGGGCAGCTCACCCATGATGTAGCCAAGATCGTTGGCGTCAGCGACGACCACGACGCGGTGGCCCGAGCATCAGCAGCAGCGCACGATCAGTTTGGCGATCAAGTATCGGCGTCCCGGTCACAGCCCTATTACGTCGACGTGACCCATCCGGACGCCAACAAGGGAGCGGTGGCCCAATGGCTGTCCGCCCGCTATGGGATCCCTGCCCGCGAGATCGCCACCATCGGGGACATGCCTAACGACGTGCTCATGTTCGCTCATTCGGGCCTGAGCATCGCAATGGGCAATGCGAGCCTCGAGGTACAGCGAGCCGCGCGCCGGGTGACTACGTCCAATGAAGACGAGGGCTTCGCCAACGCGATCGACCGGTTCATCCTGCGCACCGGCTGAACCGGCGGCCTGCGCCGCGCCCCCCGTTGGCGGCCTGCGCCGCGCCGCCCGACTGCGGCCTGCGCCGCGCCGCCCGACTGCGGCCTGCGCCGCGCCGCCCGACTGCGGCCTGCGCCGCGGCGGGTGCCGACTTTCGCCGATCCCTTCGCCGCAACGCGCTGCGGCCGCGCATCTGGCGGGCGGCTCGCGACAAGGGTCTAGATGGCGGCGCGGCGGCTCATCCGCCGCATGCCGGGGCGTGCTAAACGACCGCAGGCACCGGGCGGCCGTTCTCCAGGTACCGGCACTTCCTCGTCTTGCTGGCAGCCTTCACCCGGCGCCGGACAGGGCCAGCGAGCAACGTCAGCGCCGTTGGCAGCCCGACAAGCCGGCACTCGGAGATCTCCTCGGGCTGCAGGACGATAGCGGCGAGGCTCTCGTCGTCGATGGCACCGCAGTCAAACAGAAACCGCATCCCGCCCTGCCTGCCCGCGCGCGACGGCCGGAAATCCACGCACGCCAGCCTGGCAGTTCGCAGCTGCAGGCCGCATTCTTCGGCGACTTCACGCCTGCAGGCATCCCACGGCGTCTCCCCGTTGGCTTCCATCACGCCGCCAGGGATCGTCCAGCCCGCCTTGTAGGTTGGCTTCAAGATCAGCAGCCGGCGCTTGCGGTCGAAGATCATGGCCCCGGCGGAGGCCGGAATCGCCGGGATGGCCAAGGCCGCCCCGTCCGCCGGGAGCGGATAACTGTCGGTCACGGCAATCAGGCTACGGCCCGAAAGCAGCCTGGCCTCAGGAAGGCCCACCCCAGCCCAGCGCCACCCGCTTCATCCGCGCCGCCAACCCGACCGCGCCCCGTGGCTCGACACTTATACCGGATTCGTTGGGGACATAGCGGTCATAAAGGTGGTCCCCTTGAACATAATCCGGTACAAGTACGGAGTCGCCAGTTCTCCCCTGTCGCATTTCAGGGCATTCAGGGCACCGAGCGGCCCGCGCGGCGCGGCGCCTAGCTGTCCCGGAGGACTCGGCCGGATCGAGCATTTCCGCCAGCCCCGCCAGCGGCTGCGGTGGGCCGGCGGCGGCCGACATCTGCCGGGCCGATCCACCGCGCCTGCCATCAGCCAACAGCGCGATATGCCCGCCAAGGCGATCGGTATGATCACCACATGCTAGACTAATCTGCTCACCAGAAAAAATTGGCATTTCGGTGTGATCGTTATTTCAAAAGGAAACCTGCAAATGTTCTCCTACCGGTCCATCGTCATCAGCGGCGATCTCGGCAGCGGAAAGAGCACCGTGTCGAGAGAGCTTGCCCGGCGCCTGGGCGTGCGCCGGGTGAGCGTAGGAGACTTGTACCGGCAGATGGCTCAGTCGCGGGGAATGTCTGCGCTGCAGCTCAACCTGCATGCAGAGCTCGACGACGCGGTGGACGGCTATGTAGATCAGCTGCAGCAGGAAATAGCGAAGTCGGACGAGCAGCTGGTCGTGGACGGTCGGCTCGCCTGGTTCTTTTTTACCGATGCGTTCAAGGTCCATCTCATAACTGATCCCCTAGTCGCCGCAAGCCGGGTACTATCCAGACCGCCCGATGAGGTCGAGGCTTACTCCTCGCTCGCCGAGGCAAAAGAGCGACTCGCCAATCGCAGCGAAAGCGAGCGCATCCGCTTCCTGACGAGATATGGCGCAGACAAGAATAGGCTACGGAATTATGACCTTGTCTGTGATACGAGCAGGGCACCATCCGACGAGGTCGTCGACCGGATAACCGCGGCCTATCACGGCTCCATCAGCGCAGCGGTACTGTCGCAGGCCCCCCCGCTGCTCCTTCTTGACCCGCTGCGGATATACCCCTCCTGCGACATCAGGGATCCCCAGGATCTGGCGGAGCTGCGAGCTGCGGAACCACTACATGCGGATCCGCCGTCGGCCCAGCCGCCGGCCGCCGAGCGGCCAGCTACGGAACCGCCGCCCGCGGAGCTGCCGGGCGACAGACCGGGCGGCAGAACCGGCGACAGACCCGGCGGCAGACCCGGCGGCAGACCGGGCGATAGACCCGGCGAGGGGCCGGGCGACAAGCTGGCCCGGCTCAAGCCACTGACGGTCGGGTACGCAGGCTGTTTCTTCTATGTCGTGGATGGCCACCGCCGCCTCAGCGCGGCGATCAAGGGCGGCTTCAACCTTGTGGCAGCCGCGCTTCTCGCTGAGGGAAGCGAATTTGTAGCGGACGGCGTGACAGCGCTGCAGTACTTCGACTCGGAAGTCAGCCCCCGCGTGATCCATGACTGGGAAACGGCACTGGGAATCAAGCTTCCGGAACTAACTGCGCTGACCAGATTCAGCGGCTGACAGCGCCGCCGTCTGGTCCGGCGTTGCGTGCTGATGCCCAGGCGGCCACTTGCGCGCGCGAGTTGAAGCCCAGCTTCTCCAGGATGTTGGCCACGTGACGGGCGGCGGTGGCCGGGCTTATGAACAGCTCGTCCGCGATCGCTTTGTTGCTGCGGCCACCGGCAATGAGCGCGACAATCTCGCGTTCCCGCGTTGTCAGCCTGCCGTGCGGCATCGGCGCACCCGCCGCATGGCCCGCCAGGACGGTCGCCGCCCCATGTTCGCCGCCTCCCGTCCTCGCGTACTGGGCCGGATCCAGCGCTGCGGCGACCGCGGCCTCGCTGGTCATGCTGAAGCCGCAGGACCACAACTGCGCGATGGCAGGCTCACCGAGCGGCCTGGCCGCCGCAAAGTACCCGTCGGTCCTGGCTCCGGGCAGCCGAGGCAGGTGCGCGGCCTCGCGCAGCGCGGCAGCCGCGGCGATCAGCTGGACTGCGCGGTCGGCGCGGTCCTCAAGGAGAGCTAGCGCTGCGAACGCCTCAAGCCCGCGCGCCACGCCAATGCGGGCACCAGTGGAATGGCTCAGCCGGATACTCTCGGCGAGGTGCTCGCGCGCCTGCTCGATCATGCCCTGCTCCATGGCCAGTCGCCCGAGTCCAGCCAGGCACCGCGCCGTCTCCGGCCGGGAGTCGATCTCGCGAAGGATGGGCAGCGCCTCCAGGTAGCGGCGCCGCGCCCCGTCAGGATCCCCGCGCAGCCGGTCCAGTTCCCCCAGGCCAAGCAGCGTCCGAGCCGCTCCCCATTGATGGTCGATCTCGCGCATCACGGTGATCGCGGCCTCCGCCAGCTGCTGCGCCTCCCGCAGGCTGCCCCGCAGGCCGACGCACGCCGCCCTGGTCCCGAGTGCGTAGCCCTCGGCCAACCGGTCACCGACCGATCTGGCCAGCGCCAGCGCCTCGTCGGCCAGCGCCTCCGCCTCCGGGGCCCGGCCGGTGTGCAGGGTGATCTCGGCGAGCAGGTTGAGCGCGACCGCCGTCCAGACCTCCCCCCCAGCCGCGCGGCAGATCTCGAGCCCTGCCCTCGCCCAGGACTCCGCGCCCACCAGGTCGCTGGCCAAAGTAAGCTGCGCCCGCCCGACCAGCGCCGGACCCCGGACTCCCGCAGGCACCCCGGACGGATCGATGGCTAGGAAGGCGTCGAACCGCTCGGTGCCCTCGGCATAGGAACCACGCACCAGCCAGCACGGCCGGATCGCCGTGCAGATCCGCAGCCCTGTCGCTGCGTCCCCGTCCGCGAGGCAGTGGTCGAGCACTCCGAGCGCATTGTCGGCGTCCACGTCATACCGGCGGAAGACCTCGACCCTGTCCGACCACGGAGCCGGGATCAGCGCCATCCCGATCGCCGCGTTGTGCTCCACCACCCGCAGCACATAGTCGCGAAGCCTGGCCTGGATCGCCGCAACCTCGCCAGCATCGGCCAGCCGCTGAGCGGCGTAGTCACGGATCGTGTCGAGCAGCCGGTAGCGACTCTGGCCGAGCGCCTCGGGCTCGACGACCACGAGCGACTTGTCAACCAGGCCAGCGATGAGGTCGAGCACGACGGCGGCCGGGAGATCATCATCGGCGCACACCTGCTCGGCCATCTCCAGCGACCAGCCGGAGAAGACAGCAAGCCTGCGCAGCAGCACCTGCTCCCTTGCGGCGAGCAAGTCATGGCTCCAGTCGATTGTGGCGCGCAGCGTTCGCTGCCTGGCCGGCGCCGTCCGGTCGCCGGTAGTGAGCAGCTGGAACCGATCGGTAAGGCGCTCCGCGATCTGTTCCGCCGACAAGGCCCGGACCCAGGCGGCGGCCAGCTCAATCGCAAGCGGAACGCCGTCAAGGGCACGGCAGATGGCTGCAATGCTCGCGGCGTTGGCCAGGCTGAGCTCAAAGCCGGGATGTGCGGCGGCGGCGCGGTCGGCGAACAGGCGCACCGACTCATAGCCGCTGAGGCCGGCCACATCAGCTGCCGCATCGGGCGGTGGCAGGGATAGCGGCGGCACCTGCCAGACGGCTTCCGCGGCCACCCGTAGCGGTTCGCGGCTTGTCACGATGATCCGGAGCCCTGCCGAGCTGGCCAGGAGACGCTGGCACAATTGCGCGCACGCGTCGATCAGGTGCTCGCAGTTGTCCAGCGCCAGCAGCATCGTCCGCGGCCGGAGCGCCTCGGCGAGCGTCTCAACTAGCGGGCGCCCCCGCTCCTCGTCCACGCCGACGACCGAAGCCACCCGCGAGACCACAAGATCCGGCTGGCGCACGTCGCCAAGCTCGACGAACCAGGCTCCGTCGGGGAAATCGTCGGCGAGTGCCGCGAGAAGGCGCTGGGCCAGCCGGGTCTTCCCGATGCCGCCAGTCCCGCACAGCGTGGAGGCGCGCATCAACTGCACGAACCGGCACAGCTCGCCGACCTCCCGCTCACGGCCGACGAAGCTATTCGGCTCCTCATGCAAGTTAGTACGAAACTGAGCTATCGTCATATGTCCTGAAGCCTGGCTTCTCCGTTTATCGTCTTTCTTGCGCCTGTTTGGTCAGCCTGCTCCGGCAGGGGCGGCATACAGGAATTATGCTGCAGTACCGTCCGCCCGGCCGCCACTTCGGGCGCAGCGGAACGCGGCCGGAGCAGGAGCCTGCTGCACCGGATCTCGGCCCCGCGACAGCACGGTGCGCACATCCCTGCCGGGCACCGATACGCCGAATGGAGCAACGCCAGGCGCCAGAGCAACGCCAGGCGCCAGAGCGACGCCAGGCACCAGAGCGACGCCAGGCACCAGATTCTTGTTGTCAGATCCGGGGGCGCTGCGCCCGTCACGGACCGCCCGCTGCGGCCTAGCCGGCCGGACGCCACCGCTCAGGGTTCGACCCGGCGGCCCGCACTAGCCCGGCTCGCCGCATACTGCGCAGGTGAGCGAGGGTCTCGGCGAGAGCGGCCCGGCGCAGGAATCCGGTCGTCTCCGCCCACGACCGTGACCAGCGGAGCGCAAGCGCGATGTCCCATACGGTGCCGCCCGGGGCCGCCGCGACCTGCCCTGCGACCTCGCGGAGCCTGGCCTGGTGATGCCGCTGGATAGCGCCGACCCGGCCGCGGATCCCGCGGAAGCGGTATTCGTGCCCCGCCAGCGCCTCACGGTCGTCATAGCCGCGAAGCAGATCGAGCGCGCCAAGGTAGTCATCAAGCGGATCGTCGTCATCGCCGTAGCTAGAGATATTCGGGGTGATCCTGGGCAGCAGATGGTCGCCGGTGAGCACCACGTCCGCGTCACCCACGACATAGCAGAGGTGCCCGGGCGTGTGGCCGGGCGTCCAGAGCGCGGTAACCCGCCATCCCGGGACGTCGGCCTTGTCACCGTCCTCCAGCAGGCGATCAGGAACGATGTCCATGAGTTCGCGTACCCGCTCAGGCGCCATGATCAATCCGGTCTGCTCCGCCTGCGGCACGCCACAGCGGCTGAGCCAGCGCTCATTCCTGTCCGCCATGGCACGGACGTCGCGGATCCTGGCGACCTGCAGTTCCTCGGCCGGGTGCATGGCAACCCAGCAGCCGGTTTCCGCGCGCACCCGGTTCGCCAGGCCATGGTGGTCGAGGTGAGCATGGGTGACCAGGACCCCGTGGGTAGCCGCGAGGTCCGAGCCGATGCTGGCGAGCCCGGCTGACAGCGCGTCCCACGCGTCATCGACCGGCCAGCCCGGGTCGACAATCACCTGGCCTGACCGGGTCTGGAAGACATAGCAGAGCACGTAGCGCAGCGGGTTGTGCGGGATCGGAACCGGCAGTGACCATAGGCCCGGCCGCACCTCTTCGACGGGCGGCAGCACCCGATCCCGCCATGCCTGCTTCTGCAGGACGCCGGTCACTTCTACCACGGCGGACGCCCCGGCCGGCGGGCTTCATGCCTGGGACAGCTACGCACAATGGGCTCCTCAGCAACTGGCGGCAGCGTGGTGCGGCAGACCGGCGCTGTCCGCGGCCTGGCTGGCGCGCACACCGGGCCGACCCGCCTGACTGACACGGTAGACCAGATTGGGTGCGGCGGCCGCTGCGGCACCTGGGCACCGAGCTGAGCCGACCGGGCCGGCCCAGCGGGATGGGGATCTCCGCGGAGCCAGCCGTCCCGCCGGTGGTAAGCGAGGTTGGCCTTAGCTCCTGAGACATCACTGGCCACGTCCATGCGCCAGAAGGTCACCTGCCGCACCCGCGGGGGTTCATCGCCGGGGTGCGGAGCGGTCAGGCGCCCCCGGTTCCTGCCGTGACGGAGGCCCCGTCTGCCGAGTCGGCGGGGTGGGGGGCGGCCCGGGTTTCGTCGTATCCGTTCGGCAGCCGGATCGCGCGGAAGATGGGGGTGAGCACGACCGCGACCACCAGGTTGACGGCGAGTGCGGCGATCGCAATGTAGGTGATGTGTCCGAACACCGGAGCGGTGGAGGCGCCGAAATGCGCCTGGCCACCCCCGGGCGTCCGGTAGGCCTGGATCGTGCCGTACACCATCCCAGACGCCCAGCCAGCGATCAGTGCAAAGCGATGGAACCAGACCGTGTACAGGCTGATCACGATCGCCGGGAAGGTCTGCAGGATCCAGATTCCGCCGAGCAGCTGCAGATTGATCGAGAATGTCTTATTCAGCTCGAGCGCGAAGCCCAGCGCGCCGACCTTCATGACGAGCGAGGCCAGCCGCGCTACCCGCGTCTCCTGGGCGGGGGTGGCATCGGGATTGAAGAACTCATTGTAAATGCTGCGGGTAAACAGGTTCGCTGCGGCAATCGACATGATCGCTGCGGGGACGAGCGCGCCGATGATGATCGCCGAGTAGCCGATCCCCGCGAACCAGCTGGGGAACATATGCTCGAACAGCAGCGGCACGGACAGCTGCGAGTTACCGCCGCCGGCCTTGACGCCGGCGTTCACGGCCGGCGTCGCCCGCGCCATGTAGCCGAACAGCGCGATCAGGCCGAGCGCCAGCGAGTAGGCGGGCAGCATGGCCACGTTGCGCCTGATCACGTGGCGCTGCCTCGCCGCGAATACCCCGGTGGCCGCGTGCGGGTACATGAACAGCGCCAACGCGGAGCCGAGCGCGAGAGTGGCGTAGGCCCATTCTCCGGACGGCGCCACAATCAGGCTGCCAAACGGCTTGCCAGTCGCGGGGTTCACCGTCTTCAGGTGCGCCGACGCGGCGCCGAAGATATGCCCCCAGCCGCCCAGCCTGGCGGGGATATAGATAATCGCGACGATGACTGTGACGTAGATGAGAGCGTCCTTGACAAAGGCGATCAGGGCCGGGGCGCGCAGTCCGGCAAGGTAGGTGTAAGAAGCAAGAACAATGAACGCCACGATCAGCGGCAGGTCCTTGACGATCGGGTTGGCCGAACTTCCGCCGACTCCCATGACCGTCAGCACCGACTCGATGCCAACTAGCTGCAGCGCGATGTAGGGCATGGTGGCAAGGATCCCGGTCAACGCCACCGCGAGCCCGAGGCCTTGCGAGCCGTACCTGCCCCGGGCGAATTCGGCGGGGGTGACGTAGCCCCGCTCGCGGGCGGCCGACCACAGCCGCGGCGCGAAAATAAACACGATCGGCCAGACCACGATCGTGTACGACAGCGCGTAGAACCCCGCAGCGCCGACAGCGTATACCAGGGCCGGCACGGCGATAAATGTATATGCGGTATACAGGTCGCCGCCAAGCAAGAACCAGGTGACAAAGGTGCCGAACCCGCGACCGCCGAGGCCCCACTCATTCAGGTGCATCGGGTCCTCCGCCGGGCGCCATCTGGCTGCGGCGAAGCCGATCATGGTCACAGCCAGGAACGAGACGACGACGATGGAGAACGCGACCGCATTCACATGACTCACTTCCGCACCCCCCCGCCGTCCCTGGGTCTGGCAGCTGAGGTCGGCTTGGCTTTCAGCACCACTGAGCAGAGCCAGCACAAGATGGCGACCACGGGCACGAGGATCAGCTGATACCAGTAGAAGAAGGGGAAGTCACCTAGCTTCGGCATGGACCGCGCGTAGATGGGCACCCACAACGTGCCCCCCATCGCGACCAGCAGGAGGACCGCGACGGCCACCCGCGTGACAGGACGCTTGCCTGCAGGAGCGGACTGGGCCATCGCAGCCTCTCAGAGGTGTGTGCGCGCCGCAGCCTGTCCCTCGCCAATCCGCAGCATGCGAACGAATGAGGACACAATGGTGCAACATCACCGGCCGGATAATTCAGCTTTTAGCCGCATTGGAGGCCGGCGCTTTCGGGATCATGGTCCCCAGCGCACTACCGTCGCGGCCCAGGTGCACCCGGTTCCGGCCGCGATCAGCAGGGCAAGGCCGTCGGACAGCGGGCCGGCCCGCGGGGCGCGGGCTCGGCTGCGCTAGGGCAGTTTCCAGTCCATGGGCTCCCCGCCGCGCCCGGCGAGCAGCTGGTTGGCCCGGCTGAATGGCCGTGAGCCGAAGAAGCCGCGATCGGCTGACATGGGGCTCGGGTGCGCGGACTCGATGCGCGGCACGTCACCGAGCAACGGCGCGAGGCTGCAGGCATCGCGGCCCCACAAGATCGCTACCAGCGGGCCGCCCCGGCCGGCGAGCGCCCGGATGGCCTGATCGGTAACCTCCTCCCAGCCCCTCCCCCGGTGCGACGCCGGCTTTCCTGGCTGCACGGTGAGGACCCGGTTCAGCAGCATGACGCCGTGCTCGGCCCACGGGCCGAGATCACCCGAAGACGGCCTGGGATAACCGAGGTCCTCGGTGTACTCGCGGAAGATGTTGAGCAGGCTCGGCGGCAGCCGCCGCACCTGGGGCGCCACGGAGAAGCTCAGCCCGACCGGGTGCCCCGGCGTCGGATACGGATCTTGGCCGACGATGAGTACCCGCACGTCCGCAAACGGCTGCTGGAAAGCCCGCAGTACCCGCTCGCCCGCTGGCAGGTAGCTGCGGCCAGCGGCGATCTCGGCGCGCAGGAAATCTCCCATCACCCTGATCCGGCCGGCGGCCGGCTGCAACGCAGCCGCCCAGCCCGGGTCCACGATCTGCTCAAGCGGCTGCACAGCCATGGAAAGCAACTCTAGGACTTCCTGAACGCGATCAGCGGGACTTCCCGGACGCGATCAGCGGCCAGATTGGCGGGCCAGCCCGAACGGATCGGCCGACTGCTGGTCCGCATCCGGACCATCGAGGCGAAGGTAGCCTGCCTTGGCGGCAGGGTCAGCCGATCGGGCAGCCTGGCTTGGCGGTCGCCTCACCGGAGTAGCGGCGGAGCATCAGGCATGCCTCGTTCACGCCCTGGAAGTCCCTGGCCGGGATGCCTTTCAGCAGCGAGACCAGGGCGTCCGGCCACTGCGGGAATGCGCTGCCGCCGAAGTACCAGTTGCTGCCGTTGTCGGCGAGGATCAGCCCGTAGTGCTGCATCTCGGTCAGCACGGCTTTCGCATCCTTGCAGTAAGGAGCGGAGTTGCGGCAGAACCTGGCGACCTCGAAGCTCGCCTTCAGCCGGAACCTGGCACCCATCGGCGGGAGGTTCCTGCTGGAGCTTGAGCCCGCCTCGTGACGGGCCGGCCACAGGTAAGCGGTCCGGGTGGTCTGTGCGGTGAACCGGATCGCGTGGGTGATCGGCCTGCCGTCCCTGACCGCTGCCTCGATCTGGCTGAAGTTCAGCAGGCCCGGCAGGATCGGCAGCCCGGCCGCGTCAGCCGAGGTCCATCCCGCGGGGCGGAGCGCGTTGGAGCGCAGGTTCCAGATTGCGCCGGAGCCCGCCGTCGAGCCTTTCGCGGAATAGCGCGCGTCATAGAGCTCGTAGAGCATGCAGGTGCTTTTGTTGACCATGATGGCGTGCCGGTCGCCGTCGGCATTCCTGCCGCCCTCGATGCGCGTGCCCGGGCCGAACGGGTATGGGCCGTTGTCGCTCTCGGTCGCGTACTCGAACCTGATTCTTACCATCGGGTACGCGTTCGTGACGACGTTGTAGGTGATGCCATAGGGATATCCGCCCGCGTCCGGCCCGAAGTCCGGGTGCAGGTAAGTGCTGCCTGACGCCATGCTCCGCAGCCATGCCGCGCTGTGGGAGTTAACCGGCAGTTTCGAGATGTCGGTGTTCCATACATTGTTCGCGGGGAACATCGGGCAGCCGCTGGCACCGGGCACCGTCGTCCCCGGCGCCGTGATCGCCGTGGCTGCCGTTGACTCGGTGGCCTGGCCCCGGCGGACGGCCCGGTTACTCGGCAGGCCGGCCCTGGCCGCCGTCGCCGGGCCCGCGTGGTGACCGGTAGCTTGCCTGGCCGCGGTGCTGGCCTGCGCGACGGGACCGGCCTGTGCGGCCGGACCGGTCTGCGCGACGGGGGCTGCTGCGGTGCTGCAGGCAGCGACGAAGGCCACCGGGAGAGCCATGACGGCGCGGCCCGCCATGCGGTGACTTCGCGTCTTTTGCATCGCCGACATCCTGGCACGATTGGCGCTCCGGAATGGGCAAAACCGTATCTGCGGCCGGGTGGCGCGGGCCGGACAGACGGCAGCCAGATGCTAGGCTCGCTCGCGCGCTGGGGCGGCCCCCGTCCTTCGGCGGGGTCCGCCCCGGCGACCAGAACCGGCCGGGGCTTGATGCGCGGCCTGAGCCGGATCGCTACGGATATGGACTCATCGGCCAATCGGCGGTCAGGGCTCGGCAAGCTCAGCGCGGACCCCGAGCAGCCGCACCGGCCACCGCGCGCTGAATTGACCGAGGGCTGCCTGCGCAGCCCGCGCGATGACCGCCAGG
>Ga0187883_10001772_pt1 | contig 13101 bp, 6 predicted proteins | sample June2016WEW_20_1_2_FD_132966 | JGI IMG/M metagenome (GOLD analysis project Ga0187883, IMG submission 132966) | Peatland microbial communities from SPRUCE experiment site at the Marcell Experimental Forest, Minnesota, USA - June2016WEW_20_10 | ecosystem: Environmental > Terrestrial > Soil >...
CGAGCGCGCGAGCGGCCAGCGCCGCCGCGCAGGCGATCACGCCATCCAGCACCACCGGCACCCGCAGCGCCGCCGCACCGAGGAGGAAGCCTGCGAGCGCGGCATGCTCAAGGCCCCCCACCATCGCCAGCGCGCCCACCGGATCCGCCGGATCGGGCCGGTGCCTGGCGAGCGCGCGCCGTACCGCATCCACCTTCCGCGCCCAGGTCTCGTCGTCAACTCCGGTACCCCGGCCGGTGATGGCGCTGGGGTCGGCGCCAGTGAACACCGACACCAGGGCCGCCGACGCGGTCGTGTTCGCGATACCCATGTCCCCGGTCACCAGGCAGCGGTTCCCCGCCGCGACGAGATCCCTGGCTGTCTCGATGCCTACCTCGATGGCGGATTCGGCCTCTTCCCGGCTCATGGCGGGCCCGGCCGTCATGTCGGCGGTGCCGGGCCGCACCTTGCGCGGGAGCAGCCCAGGGGCCGGCGGAAAGTCGGCGATGACGCCAACGTCGATGACGCAGACCTCGGCGCCGGCCTGCGCGGCGATCGCGTTGACCACGGCCCCGGCGGCGAGGAAGTTCGCCACCATCTGCGCGGTGACCTCCTGCGGCCAGGGCGTCACGCCCTGGGCGTGCACGCCGTGATCGCCTGCGAACACGGCAATCACGGCTGGCTCGGGCAGCGGCGGAGGGCACTCGCCGGACAGCCCGGCGAGCTGCACTGACAGGTCCTCCAGCACGCCCAGCGATCCGCTTGGCTTGGTCAGGCGTTCCTGTCGCTCCCGTGCCGCGGCCATCGCCGCGCCGTCGGGCGGCTCGATGGCGGCGATCGTGTCGGTCAGGAGACGTGCTGGCTCCGCCCCGGGCAGGCCACGCTGTCCCCACCTGCCGTCATGAACCGCCCCGGCCAGGGGCCGCTGCCGCGCCCAGCCGGACAGCGCAAGTTCCGGTGCGGGAGGGAATGCCTCAACGTGGCCCACGCACAGGTACGCTACGACCTCCAGGTGCGCGGGCAACTCCAGCGCGGCCGCCAGTTCTCGCTCCTCGAAGAAGCTCACCCATCCGACGCCCAGCCCTTCGGCGCGCGCGGCGAGCCAGAGGTTCTGGACTGCGCAGACGCTCGAGTACACCGCCACCTGAGGCTGCGCGTGGCGGCCGAGTACGTGTCGGCCGCCCCGGGTAGGGTCGCACGTCACGACGATGTTGACCGGGGCGTCCAGGATCGCCTCGACCTTGAGCGTGCTGAAGGTCAGCGCCCGTGACCTGGGCAGCGAGGCTGCGAACAGGTCTTGCTGGGTGCGCGCGAGCGCATGGATGCGCGCTCGGCTAGCGCGGTCGCGCAAGACGATGAAGTCCCACGGCTGGCTAAGGCCGACGCTGGGTGCCTGATGCGCGGCCGCCAGCACCCTGGTGAGCAGGTCGTCGCTGACTGGATCAGGCCGGAATCCGTTACGCACATCCCGGCGCGCGGCGACCAGCCGGTAGAAAGCGTCGATATCAGGCTGAGCAAAGCTGTGATCGGCATTCGGCATGACGGGATCCGGCACCACAGGAGGAGCCTTCCTCGGGGTAACCGCGCCCCGGTGTGAAGGATCGACGGCCGGAGTTTCCTGGCTCCCGGATCGAAGCTCCCTCCGGCCTTCCCACCGCTGCGCGGTCGTGGCCAACGCGAGAGTCGCTCCCCGGTGACAGTGGCGGGACCGCGCCGGATTCGCACCGGCTTCCTGCACTACCGTCGACGGACGTGGCCGACTAAACCACTGTCGGAGCCGCGCCGTCAACTGCAGGTCAGGGTTTCCCTGGGCCCATCCCGGGGCCGGGATGCCGAGCGCTTCGAGCAGCTGCAGCGGCCAGGAGCCTGGTCGCGGGCAACGGCCAGCCTCGGCGAGGCGGGGCTCCGCGCTGCCGGGCCGGAATGCGAACGGCCCGTGGTTCCGCCGCCATGACGAGTATGACGAGGGATATGGTTTAAATGGACGAGCAAGGATAAGCGCCATCATGTCGTCTACGGCCGATCTGGCGATCCCGCTCATCGGGGCCTTTCCTGCTTTATAGTAATCCGTTAAAATGTCGTGAACCAGATGGCGAGGTGCTGGACGCTTCGACCGGCAGGATCACGACGGTTAGCTGGACACGGGCCCGGGGTAGCACCCGGCGGGAACGCAAGGCCGGGTCATGTATCTGCGGCGGTTGGTGGCGGCACTGCTTGCGGTGCCCATCGCTTTTGCGCTGCTCTCAAGTTTTCCCGTGGCTTCGGAAGCGAGCATCGGGGTAGGCGTGCAAGCCGGGCCGGTCCGGCTCGGCGGCGTGGCGCACCCGGGCGGAAGCTATGCACTCCCGCCCGTCTATGTCGTCAACACCGGTACCGAGCCTGAGCTGGTCGGCGTGCGGATCGACCGGCTGTCCCGCGGTGCTGGCAGGCCGGTCCCGCCGTCCTGGGTCCGCGCTGGCCCCAGCGTGCAGCTGGCACCGCACGGGGCGGCCCGGATTACCCTGCAGCTCATCGTGCCAGGCGACGCCGGGACCGGTGACTACCTGAGCGACGTCGTCGCCTACGGCTCGGTGCGGATCTCGGTGGGGCAGGCGAATCTCGGCGTCGCTGCCGCCACCAAGCTGCAGTTCCATGTCGGGCCTGGAGCGGTCCAGGGGTTCTGGCCAGCCGTGCCTGCGCCCGCGGTGTGGGCCGCGATCGGGCTGCTCCTGCTCGCGGCCGCCGTCCTCGGCCTGCGCAGGGCCGGCTATCAGATCAGGGTCGAGCGGAAGACCGCCGGCCACAGCAGCACTGACCTCGAGGAGGGGCACATTGAGGCGTAACGCGCTGCGCGGCGCCCTCGCGCTGACCGCGTTGATCGGACTGGCCGGATGCGGTACCGCCAGCGCGTCGCCCCCATCCGCTGGCCACGCCGCGAGTATCGCGGTCTCGCTCCACGTCGTGCCGACGATACGCTCAGTCACCGTGTCCCCGGCGACGGCCAAGTTCGCTGATTGCCGCGGCGGGACAGCCAGCCTGAACACCGCCTCGACGCCGACGGCCCTCGGCTACCCGAACGGGCGATGCTGGCTAGGAAGACCTGGAACCGCCTTTCCCATCACGATTACTAATACGGGTATCGCCTCCTACATATACGTGAATGGCTCGAATGCGGTCCCATCCGACAGCGGCAACCAGTGGAGCCTTTGCAACCCGGGAGACAATGCGACCGTCGCCTGCACCAGCGAGAAGGGAATTCTCCCTGGCCAGGATCAGTACGTCGTGGCGAACTTCAGCCCCAGCAGGGGGCCGACGGCCGCTGGCCTGACGAATACCCCGGCGTGTGACACCGGGTTCGGCTCGGGCAATAGCTGCTGGACGACCTACGGGCAGTCGCAGCGGGAAGGCATCGGGCTCACCGGCCCTTCGATAAGCGACGATTCATCGACGTCGTGGACTGTCACGATCACCTGGACACCAGTTCCGAAGTAACGTGAGCCGCGATTGCCCGCGTGGCCTGCCGATCCGCGGGCCGGATGCAGCTGCCGTACTCCAGGATGGCGGCGCCGCCTGTCGGCGCGGCGCTCCGAACCGGGCTGTGGCCGCGGCTACGCTGGCCCGGCTAGCTCCCCGATGAACGGGGCCGGGAGCTGGTGAATTCCGGGGGGAATGGTTCCATTGCGACGTCTCATTGCGCTGCGGCCGGCCGCGATCACGCTGGTGCTGTCAACGGGAGTCCTGCTGACTACCGCGGGGAATGCGGTACAGGCGATGGCGGCGCCAGGGCCCCGGCCTATTTCTGGAAAGGTCAGCCTCATCCCCCGGCCTGTTGCTGCGGCCCCGCAGGTGCCGCTCGGGGCCCGCCCCATCGGGCCGGTGCCGGCTTCGTGGCGGCTCGACTTCGATATCGTGCTGCGGCCGAGAGATCCGCACGGTCTGCAGGCTCTTGCTACCGCCGTTTCCGTCCCGGCCTCGGCTGAGTACCACCACTTCCTGCGCCCGGCTCAGTTTGCCGTCCGGTTCGGTCAGCCGCAGGCCATTGTCGGCAGCGTCGACGCTGCGCTGCGCGGCGTCGGCCTTGTTCCCGGGCCGGTCAGTGCCAATCACCTGGTGATCCCGGTGGCCACCACGGTGGGCCGGGCTCGCGTGATTCTGCATACCCAGTTTGTGCGATACCGCCTTGTTTCAGGCCGGGTGGCGCTGGCGAACACGTCGGCCCCGCAGCTGCCGGCGACCGCCGCTCGCCTGACCCAGGCCGTGCTGGGACTGAACAACCTGGCCACCGTGACGCCAGCCGCGATGCGACCGCAGCGTGACCGGCGGCAGGCATCCCCGGCCAGCCCGGCCGTCATCGGCCCGCAGCCATGCCAGGCCGCGGTGCGAGCGGCCCGGCGCAATGGCAGCTGGACCTATAACCAGCTCGCCAGGGCATACTCGCTCACCGGCAGCGCCGCCCAGGGCCGCGAGGGGGCCGGGGTGACCATAGCGCTCTTGGAGCAGCAACCATGGTGGGCCAGCGATATCACCGAGTTCCAGGCGTGTTACGGCACCAGCGCGCTGGTCAGCAGGGTGCAGGTCGACGGGGGCGCCGGGCGCGGACCCGGCCGTAACGCGGAGGCGCTCCTGGACATCGAGACGGTCGTAGCGCTGGCGCCCCAGGCGGCCCTGCTGGTCTATGACGCGCCGGCCGCCGATTACGCCAAGTCCGTGATCGACGAGTACACGCGGATTGTCGACGACGATCAGGCGCAGGTGCTGTCCACCAGCTACGGACTGTGCGAATCGGCCATCAAACTCATTGCGCCTGGGCTGATCGCCAGCGAGAACACCGTTTTCGAGCAGGCAGCCGCTGAGGGCATCTCGGTCTTCGCGGCGTCTGGTGACACCGGCTCCGAGGGGTGCGAGCAGTTCAGCAGCCGCTTGAAGGAACTGTCCGTGCAGGACCCGGCAGCCCAGCCGTTCGTCACGGCAGTGGGCGGCACCGACCTCACCGCGATCGGCCCTGCGCCGACTGAGCGCGTCTGGAACGAGGCGCGGATCGGCGCCGGCGCCGGCGGGGGAGGGATCTCGAACGTCTGGCGGATGCCGTCCTGGCAGGCAGGCCCTGGCGTCGTCAATCGGTACAGCAGCGGGCGGCCATGTCACGTCGCCCGGGGCTACTGCCGGGAGGTTCCTGATATATCGGCCTCGGCCGATCCGCAGCGGGGCTATGTCATCTTTTATAGAGGTCGCTGGACGGCGGAAGGGGGAACGAGCGCAGCCACGCCGTTGTGCGCCGCATTGCTGAGCGACATAATCTCGGGGCTGTCATCAGCTGCCCGTGAAGGGTTCCTCAATCCCTTGCTTTATTCACTGCCTAAAGGAACGTTCAACGACATCCGCAAGGGCAACAACGACTACACCCGGACACACCATGGCCGGTACCCGGCCACCCGCAGGTTCGACCTGGCGAGCGGGCTGGGCTCGCCTATCGCGACCAGGCTGGCGCAGGCCCTCCGGGGCCCGGGGCGGTAACGGAACCGCGCCGCCGGTGAGCGCTAGCCGCGCATCCGCAGGCCGCGGGGCGTCGGCCGGAAGCCCGCCGCTTCCAGCGCCCGGGCCAGCGGCGAGTCGTACACGCCTGTCCCGTCGGCGCGCTCCACCGTGAGCCTGCCGAGCGCGCCGTCCCTGACGGCTGCGGCGAGGGCGGCCGCTGCCGGCCCGAGCAGGTCGGCGTCGCTGGTCCAGGACAGCAGCGTCTTGCCGCCCCGCTCGACATAGAGCACGAGCTGGCCGTCGGCCAGGACGACCAGCGCTCCGGCCTTCCGGCCCGGCCGGTGCCCGCCCGCCGTGTCCTCCGGCCGGGCCGGCCATGGCAGCGCCGCGCCATAAGCGCTCGCCGGGTCCGCAGCCGCCAGCACCACGACAGCGGCGCCCGGCTGCCCGTGGGCCGGGGGGACAGCCGCAGTCGGCTGGCCGCGGGCCGGCGGGAAGGCCGGGCTCGCCGGTCCCGCCTCGGTGGCTGCGACGCGGTCGGCCAGCGCGCGCATCCTGTCGACGGCGCCGGGCAGCGCGAACTGCGCCGCGCCCAGGCCCTCGACGAAGTAGCCGCGCCGGCACTGGCCCGCTTCCTCCATCGCCCGCAGCACCGGGTACAGGGCACTGAACCCGCCGGGCACGCGCTCCGCCGTTACCGCCCCCCTGATCACGATGCCGTGCCGGTCGAGCAGCGCGCTGGCCGCCGCGTGCAGCCGCCGGGTGCGATCTGGCTCGACATCCGGCAGCAGCGACCACCGTCCGCTGACGGTGGGCGGGCCGCTCCTTGAGGGCAGCGCCGCCCGGCTCAGCCCGGGCCGGCGCCCGCCCATCCGGCCAGGCCGACTGGCCCGGGCCTGCCCCGGACGCCCGGCCGCCGCGCGCGGACCGCGCCCATTCAGAGCGGGCCGGTCCTGCCCGCCTGCCTGCGCCGCCTCGGCCGTCGGCCGGCCGGTGCCGAGCACGGTGCGCAGCGGGGCGAGCGTGTCATTGGTGAGCCGGCCGGCCCAGACCAGGTCCCAGATGGCCGCGGCCAGGGCCTGATCGGTCACGAGCCGGGCGGCCGGGTGCTCCTGCCGGGCAGGCCAGGCGCCGGGGCCTCCTGCGCCGCCTTCGGAGCCCGCCGGGTCGCCGTTGTCGCGCATGAGGGCGTGCACCCGGTCGGCCAGCGCGCGGAAGAACAGGGCCCCGCCGCCTGCCAGCGCGGTGCGGATGGCCTCGTGCAGCGGCGTCCAGGTGAGCTCGCCTGGCTCAGGCAGCAGCAGCGGTGCAACATCGGCGGGCATGAGCACCACCCAGCCGTCGCCGCCGGGCAGGCCGCCCGCGCCGGACCAGGCGATTTCACCCGCGGTGGTCAGCTCATCCAGCAGCGCGGGAGAGTAACCAGGCACCCTGCCCGGCAGCACCAGGGTCTCCAGCGCCGACGCCGGAATCGCCGCTCCCGCCAGCTGGTCGACCACGTCGTAAACGGCATCGGCACCCGGCCGATGGCGGGGCGGGCCTGGCCGGCCGCGATCAGCACGGACCTCCTGGGCCGCGTTCTGCCAGGCGGGCAGGAATCTGGCCAGCACCTGCGGCGGCACCGGCTCAGCCTCCTTGCGGAGCTTGGCCAGGCAGCGGCGGCGCAGCAGCCGCAGTACTCCAGCGTCGCACCACTCGGTACCGCGCCCGCCGGGCAGGAACTCGCCCTCGGCGGCCCGGCCGGCCGCCGCCAGCCGGTGCAGCGCGCCGGTCACCAGCACGACCCCCAGCCCGTACCGCTCGGCCGCGGCGGCTGCCGTGAACGGGCCGTGCGTGCGCGCGTACCTGGCCACCAGGTCACCGAGCGGGTCCGCGGACGGCTCGGTGAACGCGTCGGGAATGCCAGGCGGCAGCGCCACCCCGAGCGCGTCGCGCAGCCTTCCGGAGTCCTCGATCGCAGCCCACCTGGCCTGGCCGGCCACCCGGACCTCGATCACGCGGCGCTGGGCGGCCAGCTCGGCGAGCCAGCCCCGCGCCGCCGCGGGCTCAGTGCAGCGGTCCGCGACCTCCGCTGCCGACAGCGGCCCGATCAGCCCCAGCAGGTCTGCGACCCCCTCTTCGTCCCGGCAGGCCCGGGACGCCGACAGCCGCTGGAGATCCCGTTCCGAATCGGCCACGATCAGCGGGTCCAGGAGCTCTCTCGCATCCACCTGCCCTAGCAGCTCGGCCAGCAGGGATGAATCGAGCGCGAGGGCCTGCGCACGGCGTTCCGCCAGTGGCGCGTCGCCCTCATACATGAAAGCGCCCACGTAGCGGAAGAGCAGCGAGCGAGCGAACGGGGACGGGGCGCCTGTCTCCACCTCAACCAGCCGGACCCGGCGCGCGGCAAGATCACGCATCAGGCTGGTCAGGCCCGGCACGTCGAAGGTGTCCTGCAGGCACTCGCGTACGGTCTCCAGCACGATCGGGAACGCAGCGTACTGGCTGGCCACCGCCAGCAGCTGGGCCGAGCGCTGGCGCTGCTGCCACAGCGGGGTGCGCCGTCCGGGCTGCCGTCTGGGCAGCAGCAGCGCGCGGGCCGCGCACTCCCGGAACCGCGACGCGAACAGCGCGGCCGTGCCAAGCTCGGCCGTGACGAGCTGCTCCAGCTCACCGGGGTCGAGCACGGCGATCCCGGCCGGCGGCGGGTCATCGGCGTCGGGAACCCGGATCACGATGCCGTCGTCGGTGTGCAGCGCCTGCACGTCCATGCCGTTGTAGCGGTCGCGGAGCCTGGCGGCGATCGCCAGTGCCCATGGCGCGTGCACCCGCGCGCCGTACGGGCTGTGCAGGACCAGCCGCCAGTCGCCGAGTTCATCCCGGAACCGTTCCATGACCAGGGTGCGGTCGTCCGGCAGGTAGCCGGTGGCATCGCGCTGCGCGCCCAGGTAGCCGACCAGGTTGGCGGCGGCCAGCTCATCAAGCCCGTCGGCGCGGAGCCGCGCGGTCGCCTCCGGCTCGCTGGCCGCGCCGAGCTCGCGGCAATACCTGCCGATGGCGGCGCCAAGCTCGGCCGGGCGCCCGGCGGCGTCGCCGTGCCAGAACGGCAGCCGGCCTGGCTGCCCCGGCGCGGCGGAGACAAGCACCTGATCGGCGGTGATGTCCTCGATCCGCCAGGAACTCGCGCCGAGCACGAACACGTCGCCGACCCGCGATTCGTAGACCATCTCCTCGTCAAGCTCGCCGACCCGGCGGGAGTGCCTGCCGGACGCGTCGCGCGTGCCGCCGGCCAGGAAGACGCCGAACAGCCCGCGGTCCGGGATCGTGCCGCCGTTGGTGACCGCCAGCCGCTGGCTGCCCGGCCTGCCGTGCAGCACGCCGGCGGTGCGGTCCCAGATCAGCCGGGCCCGCAGGCCGGCGAACTCCTCGCTCGGATAGCGCCCGGCGAGCATGTCAAGGACCGCCTCCAGCACGGGGCGGGTGAGGCTGGCGAACGGCGCGGCCCGCCGGACCGTCTCCTCAAGCTCGGCGATGTCCCAGTCGTCCATCGCGGTCATCGCGACGATCTGCTGGGCCAGCACGTCCAGCGGATTCCGCGGGATGCGCAGCTCCTCGATCTGCCCGGCCCGCATCCGCTGGGCGACGACCGTGGCTTGCACCAGATCGCCCTGGTATTTCGGGAAGATCACGCCGCGGGAGACGTCGCCGACGTTGTGCCCTGCCCGGCCCGTTCGCTGCAGGCCGCTGGCGACCGAGGGCGGCGACTCGACCTGCACGACCAGGTCCACCGCGCCCATGTCGATGCCGAGCTCCAGGCTCGAGGTGGCGACCACGGCAGGAAGCCGGCCCGTTTTCAGGGCCTCCTCGATCTGATTACGCTCCTGGCGGGACACCGAGCCGTGATGCGCCCTGGCCACCTCGGCAGGCGCTCCCGTCGCGGCGCCGGCCCCGGCCATGATGTCCGCAGGTGCCGCTGCGGTGGGCAAGCCGGCGCGCCCGGCCGGTTCCCCGGCGCCCCGCTCGGCCCGCTCCCAGGCGCCTGGCCCGGCCCGTCCCCCAGCGCCCCACTCGGCCCGTCCCCCGGCGTCCCGCTCGGCGCGCTCCTCGGCCCGTTCAGCGGCGAGTTCGTTGAGCCTGGCGCAGAGCCGCTCGGCGAGACGGCGGGAGTTCGCGAACACGATAGTGGACCGGTGCGCCTCGATCAGGTCGAGGACTCGTGCCTCGACATGCGGCCAGATCGACCGCTTGCGTGCCGGGTCGTCCGGCGGCTGGCCGGGCTGGCCGCTACCTGCTGTGTCGGGGATGGCCCCTGGCCCGGGGGCCGCCGCGGTCTCCAGGTCGGCCATGTCCTCGACCGGAACCACGATCTGGAGCTCGATCCGCTTGTCGCTGCGCGGCTGCACGATAGTGACCGGCCGGCCGCCGCCGAGGAAGGCGGCCACCTCCTCGGGCGGCCGCACGGTGGCCGACAGGCCGATCCGCTGTACCGGCCGGATCGCGGCGGCCGGGGCAGCGGTCGTTGCCTCACTGGCGGCCGCGTTCCTGCGCAGCGCATCGAGCCGCTCGAGCGACAGAGCCAGATGGGCGCCGCGCTTGCTGCCTGCCAGGGCATGCACTTCATCCAGGATGACGGTCTCGACACCGCGAAGGGCCTCGCGTGCCCTGGATGTCAGCAGCAGGAACAGCGACTCCGGAGTCGTGATCAGGATGTCCGGTGGCTTCGCTGACAGCTTGCGCCGCTCGTCGGCCGGGGTGTCGCCGGTGCGCACTCCCACCCGGATGTCCGGAGCTGCCAGGCCGAGCCGATGTGCGGCGTGCCCGATGCCGGTGAGGGGCGAGCGCAGGTTCCGCTCGATATCCGCGGCGAGCGCCTTGAGCGGCGAGATGTAGAGCACCCGGCAGTGCTGCTGCGGATCGGCAGGAGCCCCGGCGGCGGCCAGCTTGTCGATCGCCCAGAGGAAGGCGGCCAGCGTCTTGCCCGATCCGGTGGGCGCTATCACCAGCGTGTTCTCGCCGTTGCCGATGGCGGCCCAGGCAAGCGCCTGCGCCGGGGTCGGCTCGGCGAAGGCCGCGCGGAACCAGGCGCTCGTTGCTTCGCTGAAGCCATCGAGCACCGGGCTGCTGACCGGCGCGGGCGCGGGCATGAGACCATCCTGCCTCGCCGCTACGACATTTAGCGGCCGCCCGCTGGGGGCCGGTCGTCGACGGCTACCAGAGTGTCAGAGCCCGGCCGTAGCGTCTATCCGGAAGGTACTGGCCAATCCGGGAGGATACTCAGCGATGACAACAGGCGAGACGACCGTGACCGGCGAGCGGGCCGATCTGCTGGAAGGCCTGGCCAAGCAGCGATATTTCCTCCGCTATACCGTCCGTGACCTGGCCGACGAGCAGGCGGCGGAGCGCACGACCGCGAGCGAGCTGTGCCTGGGCGGCCTGATCAAGCACGTCACGTTCGGCGAGCGGCAGTGGGTCAGCTTCATCGTCAAAGGCCCCTCGGCGGTGGCCAGTGCCTGGGAGGCGGACGGCGGCACCTCCGACTGGCTGGACAGTTTCCGCATGCTGCCGGGGGACACGCTGGCGGGGCTGCTGGACGAATACGACCGGGTGGCTCGCCAGACTGACGAGCTCGTGGCGACGCTGCCTGATCTGGACAGCTCGCACCCGCTGCCCGAGGCGCCCTGGTACGAGCCAGGAGCCAGGTGGTCGGCACGGCGGGTGCTGCTGCACGTGATCGCGGAGACCTCCCAGCACGCCGGGCACGCCGACATCATCCGCGAGTCGCTGGACGGCGCCAAGTCCATGGGTTAGCGCTGGCGAAGATCCCGTCAATTACGGTCTAACGGCCCTGTCAGCCGACCCGATTAGGGAGCACGCTGCCAACTGGGGCAGGACCGATAACGGAGCACGCTGCCAACTGGGCAAGGATTGCTGGGCTGCCCGTCTGGAGGACGTGATGACAAATTTGAGTTCCGTGCTCGACCAGGCTGTAGCCAATCACGCCGAGCGCCCGGCTGTGCGCATGGACGACCTCGTCGTCAGCTACGGGGAACTGCGCGACGCAGCGCTCCGGATGGCATCCCTGCTGTCGTCGCTTGGCGTGGTGCCCGGCGACCGGGTCGCCATCATGCTGCCCAACGTCCCGGCCTTCCCGATCGCCTTCCATGGGGCGCTCGCGGCCGGGGCAGTGGTGGTGCCGATGAACCCGCTGCTGAAGAGCCGCGAGGTCGCCTTCTATCTCAGGGACTCAGGCGCCAAGGTGCTGTTCGCCTGGAAGACGGTGATCGATGAAGCATCCGCAGGTGCCGCCGAGGTTGGCACGCCTGTCTTCGAGGTCGGCGAGCCCGACCTGGCCGGCCCGCTGACCGGCCTGGCCCCGGCCGCCGGGATCGTGGATCGCGCCGACGAGGACGACGCGGTGATCCTCTACACCTCCGGAACTACCGGGCGGCCCAAGGGCGCCGAGCTCACGCACGCCAACATGACCCGTAATGCAATTCTCTCCGGGAGTCTGTACAACCTCGGTCCTGGCGACGTGGTGATGGGCTGCCTGCCGCTGTTCCACATCTTCGGCCTGACCTGCGGCCTGAACGCGACGATCTACGGCGGCGGGACGCTGACGCTGCTGCCCAGGTTCGACCCGGGCCTGGCGCTTACGGTAGTCGGCCGCGACAAGGTGACGATCTTCGAGGGCGTGCCGACGATGTACACGGCGATGCTGCACCACCCGGACAGCGGGCAGGCGGACGTCTCGACGCTGCGGCTGTGCGTGTCCGGCGGCTCCGCGCTGCCGGTAGAGATCCTGCGCGCGTTCGAGAAGGATTTCGGCTGCATGATCCTGGAAGGCTATGGTTTGTCGGAGACGTCACCCGTGGCCTCCTTCAACCACCCCGACAAAGTGCGCAAGCCCGGATCGATCGGCACGCCAATCGCGGGCGTCGAGATGCGGGTGGTCGACGAGGATGTTGCCGACGTGCCCGTCGGCGAGGTCGGCGAGATCGCCATCCGCGGCCACAACGTGATGAAGGGTTACTGGGGCAAACCGGCCGAGACCGCCGACGCCATCCGGAATGGCTGGTTCCTGACCGGGGACCTGGCCAAGGTGGATGAGGACGGTTATTTCTACATCGTGGACCGGAAGAAGGACCTGATCATCCGCGGCGGGTTCAACGTCTATCCGCGCGAGATCGAAGAGGTCCTCTACGAGCATCCGGCCGTCGCCGAGGCCGCGGTGGTCGGAATCCCGCACCAGGATCTTGGCGAGGAGGTCGGCGCCGCGGTCACTCTCAAGGCCGGCGCGACCGCGACCCCCGATGAGCTCAAGACATTCGTCCGGGAGCGGGTTGCCCCCTACAAGTACCCGCGTTACGTCTGGCTGACGCCGGAGCTGCCGAAGGGGCCAAGCGGCAAGATCCTCAAGCGCGAGGTCGAACGGCCGGACGACGTGAGCGGCTAGCTCGCGGCAGCCTCGCGGGCAGCGCTGAAGCGGTCCAGAACCAGGCGGGCCACCGACTGGTGGTCGCCGAGCGGCGCGCTGACCCAGGTAGCTGCCGCGTACCGGAGCTGATCATGGAAATGGCCGGGGGACAGGAGGTACGTCGCCACCGAGACCGGGCTTCCGGTATCCGCGTGGAGCATGGCAAGGGCCTGCGTGACCGTCGGCTGCCCGGCGGCGGCGAATGCGGCGGTTAC
>Ga0187883_10001789_pt1 | contig 13048 bp, 10 predicted proteins | sample June2016WEW_20_1_2_FD_132966 | JGI IMG/M metagenome (GOLD analysis project Ga0187883, IMG submission 132966) | Peatland microbial communities from SPRUCE experiment site at the Marcell Experimental Forest, Minnesota, USA - June2016WEW_20_10 | ecosystem: Environmental > Terrestrial > Soil >...
ATGATGAATAGGTTTGTGGAGGAAAAAAAAGAAAGCTTGAGAAGCTCAATTGGCTGAGCATGGTCCTGAAGAGACTGGGGTTATAAGTTCGAATCTTATCTTGAGCATATAAGTACTCCCCCCCCCTTTTTTTTTATACCTTAAAGTATAAAAAAGGATTAAAGGAAAAATGCATTATAATTATTAATAAATCATAGATTGCTAACTGGTTTGATGTTATTTCACTATGGGTATGCTGGAATTGGTAGTCAGGTCCCGCTTAGGACGGGGTGGTATTAACCGTACAAGTTCAAGTCTTGTTACCCATAAAATTTCTTATATAGTTATGTTTTAACGTATAATCTGTTTGTTTTAGTACAATCTGTTTAATTTAATAAAGCCTTTTTACTCTTTTCGTATGTATAGTAGAAACAATAGTTAGCAAAACCTACTAGACCTTATTTGGTTAGCTTAGGTTTTATTGTTGGACTACTCCTTTTTCTTTTTAGGATTCATTTTTTTTAGGATTCTTTTTTTATAAACGGGGTAGTTCTGAATACATTTTCTACTGTTTTTTCTTATAAGAAAAAATAACAGGAGGTTATAGTTCAATTGGTAGAACAGCTGTATGTGGAACAGTAAGTTCCCTGTTCAAGTCAGGGTATCCTCCCTTGAGGGAAAACCTTTTTTTGCCAGGATAGTTCAACAGGTTAGAACATTAATTTCATGCATTAAGAATGAGAATTCGATTTTCTCTCCCGGCTTGTTAAATTAAAGATAATATACGTATATTAGATACAATTCTACATATGTAATTATTATTGTTATTATTTGTAGACTTTAGTTTGGATATTTTTAGTTTTTTCTATTTTATTTTTATATTTTCTTATTTTTTATTTTAGAATATAAAGAAAGCAGAGTACGCATAATACTAGTGGACTTACAAAAGTAGCTTAATTCTACATAATGAGTAATACAACTGCTTTTCTATGACAAATTTAACTAGAAGTAATTTTCAAGCTCATCCTTTTCATTTAGTATCTCCTTCACCCTGGCCCATTTCCATTAGTCTTAATTTATTAACATTAACTACTACGGGAGTGTTAAGTATGCACAATTTCGCACACGCGTCTACTGTGTTTTTTGTGGCTCTATTTTTAGTCGTATATACTATGGCGTTATGATTTAGAGACGTAATATCAGAAGCTACTTACATAGGTAATCATACTTTAGCTGTTCAAAGAGGAATAAACATGGGTGTCGCCCTATTTATAGTTTCTGAAGCACTTTTTTTCTTAGCGATTTTCTGGACCTTTTTTCATAGTGCATTATCTCCCAACATCGAATTAGGTGCGCAGTGACCACCTATGGGAATACAAGCAATTAATCCTTTTGAGTTGCCATTATTAAATACTGTTATATTATTATCTTCAGGTGTAACTGTAACGTATGCGCATCACTCTCTAATTCAAGGAAATAGAGCAGGTAGTCTTTATGGATTAGTATATACTATAATACTAGCCAGTATATTTACAGCATTACAGGGTATTGAATACTCTGTATCTGGGTTTTCTATCTCAGATGGAATTTATGGGTCGTGTTTCTATTTTGGTACAGGGTTAATTAATGGAGCCCCTTTTAAACATATTTTTTCGATAGAGTACAAACACTAATAACTTTATAGTGCGTTGTATTATGTTTATTAGAAAACAGGGTAAAATGCATGAAACTCTTATATCTATATGGTGTAAGATAATATGCAGCCAAACATAAACCGATAAGTTATTCTATAATAATGATTCCATTCGGAATCGGGTTTATGTAGGTTCAACGACTAGTAAGTGAGTATTATCAGCAATAATCTTACCACGAAAACCCTGCAACTTAATGTTAAGTTGATGACATAGTCTAAACCATTTTGGTAAGAAATGGAAAAATAAGGATAAAAAGCCTTTTTACTATTTTTTTATTGTTATAATAAAAAATAAAAACGTCCATGGTTTACATGTAATAATTGGTACTATATTCTTAGCCGTAGGGCTATGACGTGTATTAGCCTACCACTCGACTGAAAATCATCACTTAGGTTTTGAATCTGGTATATTATATTGACATTTTGTTGATGTTGTATGACTTTTTTTATATATCTCTGTGTATTACTGAGGTTCTTAGTTATACACGGATTTATTTACCTAGTTTACTCCATTGATTTTTCAAGTACATATTTTACTTTAGATCTAGGTATAGCATCTGAATATTTGGAAGTATAATAGCTTTCCTTATGCTCCTATTCTAAATAGATCTCTTTATTAAATATAATAAGTATTTCTTAGATATCATTTATATTACAATAAAAAAAGGAAGGTTCCGTTTGTTGGTTGACGGGTTGAGCTGTAAACTCAATAGTTTCGGCTATCGAAGGTTCGATTCCTTTTCTTCCTAACCATTACTTTGTTTACATTGTTCTAAAGTGTTTCATGCTTTCTTTTTAAGAAAGCATGAAACACTTTAACCTGTTGCATTTGTTTTAATAAGCTAATGAAAACCCTAAATTACCGGATATCAGAAAAATGAAACCAATATAACTACAGTTTAAAATCCTGACATAAGGGTAAATATACCTTACTCATAGAATAAACCATGAAAAATACAAACTTTGAAATTAAAAAAACAAATATAAAGACAATACCAAATACAACAAAGAATATTAGCCCTGCAACATACGACCGAAATACATTAAATACAATGTACGATATAAATCATATATCAAAACAAAAAATAAATAACATCTCCTTTTCTAACGAAATGAGTTTATTTGCTATACAACCTAGCGATAAACTCATACGACATAATCCTGCTGCCACATCTGAATGAGATAATAGTAGCTACTCCTACTTAAAAGGAGAGTCACAAGTATTGTCAGTAGTTGACCAATCTACTCATGAGCTTATAAAGCTATTTTTTAACTCCAGACCAAAAAATACAAATAACAAATCTTCTATATTTAAGCACAGGTCCATTATGAAGACATACGTAGGAATACCTCGTATCAAAACTAGCATAAACAGAGCTAGAATTACCATCTATAAATATGATAGAAAAACAGTGTATAATATGAATATGCTAAATAAATCCTATACTTTATGATCCAATAAAAACCGTACAAACCAGGATGAAGATTTAAAATTAATCAGACCCAGCCACACTGATAGTAATAAACTAGTTACCACTAACATGAAAAAGGGTTATAACTATTTGGACAATACCAATAATAGAATAAACAATACAAATAGTACTTTTACTGTTAAAAGATTTAAACCTTCTAATTGTTCTCCTTTAGCCTATGAAAAAAAAGCAGTAAAACCATTTAGTTCATCTGCAAAAAGCTTAAATAAAATTTCAAACAGCAAAGAACAATCCAATAATAATAGGGACAAGGCAAATGTACGTAAAGTGCTATCCCTATCCAGGCATACGAATAGTACTATTCCTACAGTACAAAACAACAAGCTCTACATAATACGATTATGTGGCAAAAAAACTAGTTTTTCTGGAGCCCCTAATCTAGAAATTTCTATGTCAATGAGTAACAAAGGTAAACACAACCATAACTACATATATGGTAATGGGGATCCAAAAATACTGCGTAAAAGTGTAGAAGATATAAAAAAGAAAGTAAAAAAATCCAAATCGATTATTTTGGACCCTTTTTCTATTAAGGGTAATAAAAATAAATGTACAAAAAAAAGGGTCTTTTTTTCTGGTAAATTTGTAATGGGAGAGACAAAAGATACCGATTTTAAGAATAATCCAATAATACTTACTAATGTAATAAATGGTTACAACAAGCCTAATAAGACTATGGTATTTGGTAAACACCCTTTCCATAAAAAAGTTTCAGGTAAATTTAAAACAGTCAACAAAGTTAGAGTTTTTACTCCTACATCTTATAGTATGAACAATATTAGATATTGATACCTGCCAGTGTCAAGAAAATCTATAACTAATAAGCGTAAACCGAATATAAAAGCAATAGACACTAGAAGACCAACACCAAAAAGAAATGAAAGAAATGGATCTTTCGCTATCTCTCCTACTTTCGATAGAAGAAAAATTACACTATATAAAAAACGTATTTCACGTGGAAAACAGCGTAAGTTAAAAAAAAAAGTACAAAAAGGGAAAAAGAGAATTTTATTGAATATACTAAGAAATAAAACATTTAATCTTGTTTTAAGTACTCTTAAGATTACCTCTAAAAGTAAACCCTCTGTTTTGCTATTTAAAAGTATAGAAAATTATTCTCTTTCATTTATTGCAAAGATAAAAAGTCTGAAACTATTTCTATCTCATTTTAGTAATATGCCCTCTAGTTATTCTGCTCCGGATTTACTTGTTTGAAATAAAATAAGAAATTCCTTGTTAATATCTAAAAAAAAAGAAATAATATCTTCAGATAAAAAAAATATTGTAAAAAAAAAGAAAAAAACCAAAGCTATTTTACTTGTTACTGTTTGAAAAAAAATAAGAAATTCTTCTAATCCTCTATCTACTTTGTTTGAAGCTAAAGCATCTAAAAAAAGAGAAATAATATCTCCTGTTACAGGTAAAAAAAATATTTCCTTAAGTAAATACAAAACCAAAACCAAAACTAACATGTTTAATAAATTGATTATACCAACCCTTAGGGTTGGTAAGTTTCTTGGAAAATTGTACAAGAGAATATTACCATATACATCTTATTGTGCAATGATATGAGTATCTTATATGAAATCTAATAATCTTTATTTATCTAGGTTAATTTATATACTTAAAAAAAGATATCAAAAAACAATTAGTTTGAATATAGTAGACTTAAAGTACCTTTATCTAGACAGTTATATAATGGCTTCTGCGATAACTACAAAGTTAAAAGACAGGAAGAAAAGAGTTCTTAGGGTTTTAAAAAGAGCTCTAGGTGCAATAAAAAAGCCTTACTTTAAAATTCATTTTTACAACAGGAAAAAAACGTTAGAACAAGTAAATACGAATTTATTATTCCTGGATCAAAACTTGAATATGACAACTTATTCCTCGGGTAATAATATTCTGTTTAATAAACACCTGTATAAGAAACCTAGTAATTATAAACCTCGTCTATTACTTTACCATTTAAAACATAAAGTAGTTACCGGTGTTAGATTACAAGGTTCAGGTAGGTTAACAAGAAGATTAACAGCTTCTAGATCTATTTCTAAATTCAAGTATATGGGTAGTTTACAAAACCTAGAATCTTCTCGTCAAGGTGTTTCAACCAATATGCTAAGAGGATATATGAAATCTAATTTACAGTATACTAATATAAACAGTTATAATCGTAATGGAGCATTTGGTGTTAAAGTATCTGTAAGTTCATATTATCACACTGCTAGTATAACAAGCATATAAGAAACCAGATAAAATAATCTAATTAGTCTACTAAGTCTGAAAAACATGATAGTTCTAACAAGAGAAAAAGGGATGGTTCTGATGATTCTGGTTACTCACCTTCTTACTTTTTTCAAGTCATCATATCGGTATAATTTATACTTTCCCGATCCTTTTTATACTTTATTATTTAATAATGTAAAAAAATAAGAAAGTATAAGGGTCAAGAAAAAAAAAAGGGAAACTAGCTCCAATGGTAGAGCAATTGTAATAGAGTTAGTTTACTGTGTAATACGATAGGTTAAGTGTTCGAATCACTTGTTCCCCATATATACTTTTTATTAATAAAAAAAAAAAGCATAAATTCCATAAAACTTTTACAAGTTTTTAGAGTATGCAAATTATTTTCGATTCTTTTTAGTAAAAGTATCAACCGGTTGAAAATACTACTAGATTTTATTATGAATTTATCATTGATTTTATTTTTAATAGGTATATTAGGTTTTGTTTTAAATAGAAAAAATATTATTTTAATGCTTATTTCTATAGAAATAATGTTGTTATCTATCACATTTTTAATATTAATAAACTCATTTAGTTTTGACGATATATTAGGACAAACTTTTGCTATTTATATTATAGCAATAGCTGGTGCAGAATCAGCAATTGGATTAGGTATTTTAGTGGCATTTTATAGATTGAGAGGAAGTATAGCTTTAGATTATAAATAATGTATTTAACTTTAATTATCTTACCCTTATTATCTTCCATCGTAGCAGGATTTTTTGGACGTAAAATCGGAGTCAGTGGTGCTCAATGAGTAACATGTACTTCTGTGGTTTTAACAACAACACTGGCAATCCTTGCTTTTTTTGAAGTAGGATTTAATGGTATACCTGTAACAGTTAAGCTATTCAGATGAATAGATTCTGAATCCCTTAATATATTATGAGGGTTTAATTTTGATTCGTTAACAGTATCCATGTTAATACCAGTACTAATCGTTTCTTCTTTAGTTCACATATATTCAATAGGATATATGAGCCACGATCCACATAATCAGCGTTTCTTTAGTTATTTAAGTCTATTTACTTTTATGATGATTATATTAGTAACAGCTAATAATTTTCTACTTATGTTTGTAGGATGGGAAGGTGTAGGAGTCTGTAGTTATCTATTAGTGAGTTTTTGATTTACTAGAATAGCAGCTAATCAAAGTTCTATATCTGCCTTTTTAACAAATAGAGTAGGTGATTGTTTCTTAACTATCGGTATGTTTGCTATATTATGATCCTTTGGTAATATAGATTATGCTACAGTATTTTCTTTAGCACCATTCATGAATGAAAATATTGTTACTATAATTGGGATATGCTTATTAATAGGAGCTATGGCTAAAAGTTCTCAAATAGGTTTACACGTTTGGTTACCAATGGCGATGGAGGGTTTACAAATAAACGTTATATAAAATAACTCGAATTTATAATGGGTTTTAGGGCTCTCATTAAACTTCACTATATGCTGGAATATCCTACTAAAAAAAGGATGATCAGCAGGAAATTTTAAGATAGATATATAGATATATCTTAAAAGATCCTTAGAGACTACTTGTGAAGCATTTTATATTAGAACAAAGTTTAGTATAGGTGAATATATAGTCCAAACAATTATGTAAGTAATTGTGTTTTTATATTTATATTATAAAACAAATACGCCTACTATAGTCTCATTTATCTCTCATTCTATTAAGATGAGGAATAATAGCTCATTATTTACTCTTAAAGACAAAGAAATTAAAACAAAAAATAAAATTAGAACATATTGCACTTCTGAAAATAGGAAGAATATTAAATTAAATCCTTGGTTTGTTACAGGACTAAGTGATGGGGATGGCTCATTATATATTACTATGCGTAAAGATTCTACTTGTCGTTTCGGCTTTTCTATAAGTTTAGAATATAAAGTAGTAGCTGGAGTTAATCCTTTAAACTTAAAATTATTAGAACTAGTTCAATCTTTTTTCAAAGGAGTGGGTATAATAAAGACAAGAACACTTACCAATACGTGATAAGGAATAGAAATCACCTAAGTATAGTTCGAGAACACTTTGATAATTACCCATTACAAACTACAAAGCATTTACATTTTAAATTATGATCTAAAGTTTTAGATTTGATGGAAAGAAAAGATCATTTAACTGTTACAGGTTTTATGGAAGTTTTAGCTATTAAAGCTCTATTTCCTAATGGTTTGAATGATAGTATTAAAGCAGCTTTTCCTGATAGAATTTCTATTATAAAACCAGAATTTATATCTAATGCTTATAAATTAAATGGACATTGAATTGCTGGTTTTACTCAAGCTGATGGATCTTTTGGTTTAAACTATTCTAAAGCTACCAAAATGCGCCTAGGTTATACATGTCAACCTCAGTTTCGTGTTACTCAACATGAGCGTGATTTAATAGTTTTAAATAGAATTATAGAATATTTAGGTTGTGGTATATTGATAAATACTAGTAAAATAAAATCTGAATGAACTGTATCAGTTTCTAATAATTCAGATTTAGTTAATATTCTAATCCCTTTTTTCCAAAAATATTCTATTTACGGTGCAAAACAATCAGATTTTTTTGATTTCAGCAAAGGTGTGCACATAATAAACAATAAAGGACATTTAACTCCTGAGGGATTAAATGAATTAAATAAAATCGCCTATGGTATGAATTCATACCGAAAGTTTTAGTGTTCGACTTCTTTTTATTTTAATATCTTATCTTATAATTAATAGCTATTCAATCCTATTGGTAATAGTATACAGAAAATAGATGTAGTAGGCTATAAGATGCCTACACCCGTGAGTGCATTAATACACGCTGCCACTATGGTTACAGCCGGTGTATATTTATTAATGCGTTCATCTCCTTTAATAGAATATAGTTCTACAGTATTAATGCTATGTTTATGAATTGGAGCCATTACTACTGTATTTAGTTCACTTATAGGTTTATTCCAACAAGATATTAAAAAAGTTATAGCTTATTCTACAATGAGCCAATTAGGAATGATGGTTATAGCTATAGGTTTATCTTCATATAACATTGCTTTATTTCATTTAGTTAATCATGCGTTTTATAAAGGTTTACTTTTCTTAGGTGCAGGATCAGTAATACATGCTGTATCTGACAATCAGGATTTTAGAAGATATGGAGGATTAAGACCCTTTCTACCTTTAACATATTCAGTTATGCTTATAGCATCGCTTAGTTTAGTCGCATTCCCTTTCATGACCGGTTTCTATTCCAAAGATTTTATATTAGAATCTGCATTCGGACAATTTTACTTTTCTAGTATAGCTGTATATTTTATAGCTGTTATAGGAGCTATGTTTACAACATTATATTCAGTAAAAGTATTATATTTAACTTTCTTAACGAATCCTAACGGACCTCTAATCAATTATAAAAAAGCTCATGAAGGAGATATATATATGTCTATTCCGTTGATCATATTAGCTATTTTCTCTATCTTTTTTGGATATATCAGTAAAGATATATTTATAGGATTAGGTACAGGATTCTTTATAGATAATGGATTATTTATACATCCATCTCATGAGATTACTCTGGAAACAGAGTTTGCTGTGCCCTTACTATTTAAATTATTACCATTAATATTTACAATAACTTTAACTATTATATCTATATTATATTCTGAGTTTTTCCCTAATCCCTTGATACATTTTAAATTATCTAGATTAGGTTATAATATATTTGGTTTTTTTAACCAAAGATTCCTTATAGAACTGTTTAATAACGAATATATTACAAATATAGTGTTAAAATTAGGTGGTCAAACAACCAAAGTATTAGATAATGGATCTATTACTTACATAGGACCATACGGTTTAGAGTTAGGTTTAGTAAAGTTAAGTAAAAATATATCTAGCTTAGACTCAGGTATAATAACATCTTATGCTTTATATATACTGGCTGGTTTCATATTTTATCTTTTCTTCTTTAGTATTGAAGATTCTATTCTTATATTATTAGTAATATATGGATCTTTTTTTATACATATTTTCCCCCAAGAAAGTATGGCTTTAAATATTAAAAATACTAATAAAAAATAAAAAAAAAATAGATCTTAGTTTAATATAAAACAAAATACAAGTAAAAATAAAACGATGTTTTTAATTTGGAGTTCAAGTCTCCAAGGTCTCATTACTCTCTAAGGACAATAAAGTTTTAATTTTTCTTACTCTTTTTGGACTATATTTGATAATGGAGAAAATAATATCCCGGTACTACTATAGAGTAAGGGTATATAAAAAAACACAAGCTGGGGTAGATCACATTATAATATTGGTTTAATAGTATACTATTTATCTCCTTATGTTGTGTAATATAAGGTTATAACTAAATACTATGCATGGATGCCTAGATAGAATCTAATATATTTGTATTTATATTTTATCTAGCAACTAGATAACTAATTAGTTATAATCGTAGAGTTATTTTTTATTATAACTAGTAACTTGCTAGAATGGTAAGCTTTGTATTTTATATAAAAAATCTAACTCTTATATTTTGATATGCGTATTTTAAAAAGTCATCCCCTATTGAGATTAGCCAATTCATATATAATCGATTCTCCACAACCCTCTAATATAAGTTACTTATGAAATTTTGGATCTTTATTAGCATTCTGTCTAGTTATACAAATTATAACAGGTGTTACTTTAGCAATGCACTACAATCCTAGTGTGCTAGAAGCATTTAACTCCGTTGAGCATATTATGAGAGACGTTAACAACGGATGATTAATACGTTACTTACACAGTAACACAGCCTCAGCTTTTTTCTTCATAGTTTATTTACACATGGGAAGAGGTCTATATTACGGTTCATACAGAGCGCCTAGAACTTTAGTGTGAACATTAGGTGTAATTATCTTTATATTAATGATAGTTACAGCTTTCTTGGGTTAGTTAAACATAGCCCAAAACGAGATAAGCAAGCAATCTTTAATACAAGTACGTTTGTTTAAATTGTAGTCCCGCTAAAAAAATATCCTAGCAGAAGCAAAGGTAAAAAGAAAAGTCATTTTTTCTTTACTTTTTTTTTATTATTCAATCTATATAGAAAAATAAAAAAAAGGCGGAATAACTCGTGAGGGTTATTGAAGAAATATTTATTTCTTTGGCAACATCAGTGAAAACGATTAAACAACTTTTAGACTATTTAATAAGAAAAAAACTTTTTATTGAACACTGTAATAGTTATAGATCGTCGGTCATATATAGGATCGCGACAGACTGGATCACTAATGGGTGTCTGAAATGATGCTTAATGCACAGTCGAAGTTTTTAAACAAGTATGTATTACCTTATGGTCAAATGTCATTATGAGGTGCAACAGTTATTACAAACCTTATGAGTGCTATACCATGAATAGGACAAGATATAGTCGAATTTCTGTGAGGTGGGTTTAGCGTTAATAATGCTACTTTAAATAGATTTTTTGCACTACATTTTGTATTACCATTTGTATTAGCAGCACTAGCTTTAATGCACTTAATAGCATTACATGACAGCGCAGGTTCGGGTAACCCATTAGGTGTGTCTGGTAATTTTGACAGACTACCTTTTGCTCCCTATTTTATATTTAAAGATTTAATAACTATCTTTTTATTTATATTAGGTTTATCTATCTTTGTATTCTTCGCACCTAATATATTAGGTGATAGTGAAAATTACGTGGTAGCTAACCCTATGCAAACTCCCCCTGCGATCGTTCCGGAATGATACCTTCTTCCCTTCTATGCTATCTTAAGATCTATACCTAATAAATTACTAGGTGTTATAGCTATGTTTGCAGCCATAGTAATATTATTAGTTATGCCTTTTACTGATTTAAGTAGAAGTAGAGGTATACAGTTTAGACCTTTAAGTAAAATAGCTTTTTATATTTTTATAGCCAATTTTTTAATTTTAATGCAATTAGGTGCTAAACACGTTGAATCTCCATTTATTGAGTTTGGACAAATTAGTACAGTATTATATTTCTCTCATTTTGTGATTATAGTACCTCTTATTTCATTAATAGAGAATACTTTCGTGGACTTACATCTACATAGTACTTCTAAATAATTTTATAAAATATTAGAATCTATTATAGATAGTACGGCTTCCTTTATTATTACCCATAGTAAAAAAAAGATCTTAGTTTAACGGTAAAACAAGAAGACAAGAAATAAAGCCTTTTCTTTTTTGAGTTCAAATCTCAAAGGTCTTATATGCTATTTTCAAGAATTATATTTGGAAAACTTATATTGATATTATAAACATAGCTAATATTAAATAGAGATAAGATAGTTATAAAATAAGTAAATATAACTTATCCAATTTACTGTGCTAGTTCATTTGCAGAGTGACTTTTAACTCTAAAATGAATAGCATACAAGGTAGAGTAAACACCCAAAACGCGGCTATATCTTTATGGCTGGAAAGATGATTTTTATCTTCCAATGCTAAAGATATTGGTACATTGTACTTAATATTTGCGTTGTTCTCAGGACTAATAGGTACTGCTTTTTCTGTTTTAATAAGATTAGAGCTATCTGGACCTGGTGTACAATATATAGCAGATAATCAGTTATATAATAGTATAATTACAGCTCATGCTATAGTTATGATATTTTTTATGGTTATGCCTGCTTTAATTGGAGGTTTTGGTAATTTTTTACTACCGTTAATGGTAGGGGGTCCTGACATGGCATTCCCTAGACTTAATAACATAAGTTTCTGACTATTACCACCTAGTTTATTATTATTCCTATTCGCTAGTGGTATAGAAAATGGAGCGGGTATTGAAATCCTGTGCCCGAGTAGTAAGTAATTACTATAATGAATATCACTATATGCTTAGATATCCCTTAAAATATATATATTAAATACTAAGGTAAATATAGTATTCTAATAATTTAAAGGACAATAAGCAGGATATCAACAGATTTATCATTATCCAGTTGAGTCCTCAGAGACTACACGTGATACACCTGCATGTTTTTGCCTAACGAAGTGAAGGGTATACTTTGGGGATAATTTTTTTACTACCCAAAAAGAAGTTTACTTGTTTTGCTTTGGTTTACAGCGCTGCTTTGCAAGCAGCAGGTGAAAGATATAGTCCAACTTTATATGAAAATATAAAAACAAATAGACTTTATTTTACTAAAACAGTGAAAGGGAAATTAAGTAAAATATCCAAATCTTCCTTTGAACGTCGTCAATATCATTCTTCATCTAATGATCATTTATTAGGTCATTATTTAGCAGGGTTGATAGAGGGTGACGGATCAATAATTGTACCTAAAACAATTAGAAATCAAAAAGGTAAACTGTTATACCCTGTAGTAAAAATCACTTTTGTAGACAAAGATGCACCATTAGCCATGAAAATTAAAGAAAGTTTACATGGTGGTACTCTGGTGTATCCTAAAAATTCTAGATATTTAAATCTTTTGTTTCAAGATCTAAATTCAGTGCAAAAGATGGCTGTACTTCTTAATGGTAAAATGAGAACTCCTAAAATAGAAGCTCTCGGTAGATTAATTGATTGATTAAACGCTAGATTAGATGAAAAACCTAAAATAGTTAAGTTAGG
>Ga0187883_10001798_pt1 | contig 13018 bp, 10 predicted proteins | sample June2016WEW_20_1_2_FD_132966 | JGI IMG/M metagenome (GOLD analysis project Ga0187883, IMG submission 132966) | Peatland microbial communities from SPRUCE experiment site at the Marcell Experimental Forest, Minnesota, USA - June2016WEW_20_10 | ecosystem: Environmental > Terrestrial > Soil >...
AATGCATGTTTGTACTATTCTGATGATGGACTAGTTTGGCATGTACCGCCAGGAGTGAAAAATCCTATTGGAACACCAATAGAATCTGAGTATGAATCAAATGCTTATGGTCTTGATCCGTATGGTTCTGATCCATATGGTTCTGATTCACGTGGTTCTGATCCATATGGTTCTGATTCGCATATAATATACAATCCTAATATCGGGAAATTCATGTGCTACTATGTAATAGGAGATGTCGTTGGTGATGAAACCGTAGAAGATCCGAAGGTTAAGACATATGATGGTATTACTGTTTCACCAGAAATAAATGTCAATGGTCATGGTGTATCACCAGCTGTATTGTATGATGAAGCTACGAGAACATATTACATGTGGATTGTTGATATCGATCCTACCCCGCATGTAATATACAGATACACGTCCACTGATGGGATTCATTTTGGTAATAAGCAAGCAGCGGGTCTATCAAGTCAATATCACCCCTGGCATATTAATGTAATGAATTATCCAGGAAAATCGACAATTTATGCATTACTTACAATGTATAGTAACAACGGATTCACCGGAGATCTACATATTGCAACTGCAAATAACTACACCGATAATTTTACAGTTCAAAACACATCACTTTTAAAACTCAAGGATTCATCATGTCCAACACATAAGGATACTCTGTTATATCGTAGTGCAGGTGTATTTAGTGATGACGGAAACATCTTGAAACTCTGGATTCCTGCGCAAGATAATAATGGAGTTTGGACTGTTTTTTACACGCAAGCAACTAAGGAAAAAGGTGTCTGGAAAGTTGGGACATTCACAACTCCGCGTGCACCACTTATGACAACCAAAAACACACAATATCTCTACACACCAAAACAATGGATGATATCACAAGGCGATTCACCAAAAAGCCATGGAGTCAAAAGAGTAATCAATGAAGTTTGGGGGTATAAAATAGGGCACACACCAAAAATAAATGTAAAAAATATGGGAACGTACACTCAAATTGAGGTTGTACCAACCGATTTACAAAACGTGTCTGATTACCAGGTGATGATCCCTGTTAGTATGCTTAACATATCATCACAGAGCGAGTCTCTAGATGTTGAGCGTGCATAAGTCCATAAAAAAAGTGTTGTAGATAAGTCAGCTTAGTAAATCCCAATGAGAGTGATATCAGTAGGATTTACAAAGCTGATCCGGACTATGGAAGCCGCGTAGCTAAGGGTCTCAGTCTCGATATAAAGGAAGTTGAGCGCCTTGCAAACATGACCACCGAAGAGCGTGCCAGAGCAACTGGAAAATAAACTAATTTGGATAATGGTTCCATTTCGCTGTAAAAATTAAATGAATACTTTTTTTACGGTGAAAAAATTTATTTGTTATCTTAAGGTCTTACGTACCTGAGGTATAAAATAAAATTTATTTGTTACACTGATGCATAGGTTGAATCACAAAATCACTGCATTAAAATACCAGTTTTGTACGTCTACTTGTTGACTCTGGACTCTTTTTTTTGCGGTGGAGATATTGAAACAAAAATAGTATATCTAGTAAAAGGTCATCCAACCCATGCTCAATTATAATACGATGGAACTTGGGCTACGGTGGTGAGCGTTGTAAAAATTAACCATTATGGAAATCAAAGTGCATTATGAATCGGTTTGAGATAATACTGTTGACGATGCACACGTCAACAGCATCTCATTTACTGTAAAAGGTTTATTTATCTGTTCTGCAAAGCAGTATTGTTTTCAAACTTTATAAATTTTTTGTTATCTTTTTCTGGAAATATGATTTTTTTGTATAAAACCAACAACTTGCATTTGCTCAGTATTCAAAGTATTTTTGAGTTGTTCGATCCGCTTATTTTTTCATAATACTCAGGGTATCATTCTTGGATAAGATCCCTTGATAGGCACTCAGAAGAAACGAAATCACGTGTTGACTTTGCAACAATCACAATAAAATACACATGTTTATATAAAAGCTATATTATTATATATTAATAGAAAAAAAATTATTTGGATGGATTTCAAAAATGAAGACGGTTTTTTATCCTATGCTTTTAATGGGAAAGAAAGCGATTATGTACAGTTACTGAAAGACGAATTAAAATCACATGGTGTACAAATATATGAAACCAGCTCCTTGGAAATGAAAGAAAGTGTTTTTCATGATTCTATAGCTATATGTGACCTTCTTATTGCTTTCATGATAGAGAAAAATTCCAATGTGTATTATTACGTTGGGTATGCAATGTCTAAAGGTAAAAAAATTTTAATTATTAATGCTGAATATAGTGAAATGCCTTCTTACTTAGAAACGGGATCTACTATCCTTTTGCGTGATTATGTTGAGACATCTCGCGACATATTGAATTTCATTGATAATGGTTGAAGGCAAAAAGGCACCTGAAAATATCAAGCCTAAAGAAGCATGGCGGCCGTTAATCAAGGCTCTAAAAGATGAAGATGAGCAGTTGGTGGTGGTAAACTATTGGCTTTTCATTAATTTCAATGAAGGACAGACTGATAAGTACTGCGGAAGACTCAAAAAGAAATAGGGCAATACAGATGACCTTAAGGAATATCATTATTGCCCTGGAAAATTAGGTGACCAACCCTTTTAAATTATGCATGGAGATTATATCTATCAACATGAAATTAACAACAATAAAATATTGTTTGTGTAGTTAGTGAGATAACCAACCCGATGCTCTAAAGCTTATTTTTCCCTAACTGTTTAAATCGTTCGGCTAACAGACTGAGCAATCCCTTTTTTTTCATTGGGAAGAAAAAGATACAGGATCAACTACACTTTACAGAATTTTTGATACACTTCCAGAACTATATATTTATTATTTCCTTATTTTTCTATTTATGATAGCTGTTTAGATTAATTAGTTCCAAGTGTTCCAAGAGCTCCACATGTTCTAGAAGTCCCATAAGCTCCATGAGTAATATATCAGCAATGTTTTCTTAATTACTGATAGCAGTTAGGAAATCCAGAGATTTAGACATTAAAACTATGTATCAAAAACTATCGCAAAAATATGAATATCTATGGAGTTATATATTTTTGTATAATTATAACAGGATATGGTATTTGAACTGATAGCACTTCTGTGCATGGCAGGTGGATTTTTCGTTTTACTGGTAGTGACTATTAACGACTAGTTTTGCTTTCATTTAAGTTCAAAATGGGCCGAAAACTCATAAAATATATAGGTTTCATTTTAACATGTGTATGCGCAAAAAGATAACTGATCTAAAAACAAAATGCTTAAACATTGTGCAATACAAGTGCAGTACAAATGCCCTGTAAATGTACTCTAATTGGATTGCAAGTGCATCCTAGAATATTTAGCAGTGTATCATAAATAAAAGACAAATGCAATACAAACGTACTTTAATTGGCTTGTTCATGCGACACATCTGCAGCGTCATAATTAAGTACATTTGTAGTCCATTTGTATGGCATGACTGAACCGGCTAAAAAGGTTAATATTCGAGTTCCTGCACAACTGTACTATAATCAATGATATAATTGAATTGAAAAACGGGCAGATGGCGGGTTTACAAGAGAGAATAGATAGCCTTGAAAAACAGCTTGACATTAAAGATAGCCAAATAGACAAACTAAACGGTAACATTCACGAACTTTCAGATACTATGAAGGCACAAGCAGTGCATTTACAAACAGTACTAAGTCAGAAAGCAATAGAAGAGCCGGGAGCTAAAAAACCCTGGTGGAGATTCTGGTAGTCCGGTTACAATTATACTACTGAATAGAATAAACAGGAAAGAACATCCTATTAAAAATAGGTTCAGTTAAAATAAAAATATTAAATAGATAACTTATCTAGAATTTTCGCTCTGATTTTGTCTGTATCAGTAACGACTATTTCGATTTTCTGATTCAGGTTTTCATACAAAACCTAACCATCTTATGGTTAAGATAATTCAAACTTTTGGACCAAAACTATCGCCGTTCAGTCATTTTATCAGAAATCAAAATACTCATACCATTTCTGAAAGGTTACAAATTTTCACTGTTCCCGTTTTGCTCGGTTTCCTGCCTGATCTACTTCTTCAGGTCTTCTTCAGGATTTTTGTTAGGGTCCCATAGCACAATTCAGGATGAAATGTTTGCTATTACGATCGGAAATGGTATAATAGTAGAGATTCGAGTGCTTCAGCTGCTTATGAATATGATGTAGTAATACTATATCTATGAAATAATGGGGATCAAAAATATGATTATACAAATTAAAAAAATAGCTGCTGTTCTAATGATAGTTGCTTGCATACTATCAACATCAGTAAGCGCCATTCCAGTATCCGTAGTAAGCGGTGGAAACGGCAAAAACGTTTCGCGGCCTGATTTTGATCGTTCGACCGTCACGGTAATCCGCACGGACGGAATGCGCTTTTCCTTCAAGGCGGAAGTCGCGACAAGGGACAAGGATCAGACTTACGGCTTGATGTTCGTGCGCTCGATGCCTGATGACCAGTGCATGATTTTCCCCTACGCTTCGCCGATGCCTGTCGCTTTTTGGATGAAGAACACGCTGATTTCGCTAGACATGCTTTTTGTGCGTCCCGATGGAGTTATAGGGCAAATCAAGGCCAAAGCGCGTCCCCAGGATGAAACCTTCGTTTATTCGCAAGGTCCAGTCAGCGCTGTGATAGAGATTAACGGCGGTTTGGCGAAAAAATACGGTTTAAGTATGGGGGATAAGGTGGAATCTCCGGCTATTAAGGCACAGTGGTCAAAACAAGCTTGCAGTGTTAAAGGACGGAAGCTTATAAGTTAGGTAATCGTGCAAAAAATAGTAATGGAAAGTTGACGTTGAGAATACACATAGGTTTTACTTTAAAACTTCTACATCAGTGGGAAAATAAGAAACAGAATATTTGTCAGTAAAAATATTAACTTTCCATTAATTACAACAAAAGAAAATAATAAATACTGTGGAAGACTCGAAATGAAATAGGGCAATACAGATGACCTTAAGGAATATCATTATTGCCCTGGAAAATTAGGTGACCAATCCTTTTAAATTATGCATGGAGATTATATCTATCAACATGAAATTAACAACAATAAAATATTGTTTGTGTAGTTAGTGAGATAACCAACCCGATGCTTTTAAGCTTATTTTTCCCTAACTGTTTAACTTATTCTGTTAAAAGACTAAGCAATCCCTGTTTTTCATTGGGAAGAAATCGATACAGAACCAACTACATTTTACAGAACTTTCGGTACACTGCCAGATCTATATAACTATTTTTTCCTTATTTTCTATTTACGATGATTGTTTGGGCTAATTAATTCCAAGTGTTCCACGAGCTCCAGATGTTCTAGGAGTCCCATAAGCTCCAATAGTTCCAGAAGCTCCATGAGTCATAGATCAACAATGTTTTCTTATTACTGATGGCATTTAGGAAATCCAGAGATTTCATCACAAAAACTGTGCATTAGTAACAACAATAAATCCTAGCTTTTGTGGCAAAGAAAAGAGCATAGAGTAATTAAAATTTACAAAACTTTTAGTATACTGCCAGCTAAAAAGTCAGCCTTTCATTTTGCTAACGTACATGACTGCTGCTCAGCTTTAATTAGGTCGTACTTTCCCTTAACATAATGATATAAATATTCGCACATAGGTCCCTGTTCCCAATTAAAATGTGGGAAATTTATGCTGGTTGATTTTGAAAGATACATGCTTGAGTAAGCGTAAATAGGTTTTCCATCCCTTGTAACTATGTAGCATGGTACACCGAGCAGATTATTGTATGTGACAATATCCAAATGTCCTAAAACGTTTTTTTGATTAATAAAATCGTTTCTACATTTCTCAAAATCTTTAATGAACAAGCGTAGCTCATCTGTGAAACTTTCGTTAGTAAAAAAATCCCCAATTTCCGTTGCTCGCATTACACAAAAAGAAGATGTTGGATCAAGTATTAACATATTTATCGACGCGCCACGCTGAATTGCTTGTTTCACAGACTCTATCCATGTTTTATGACCCGCACAAAATGTATCTAACCACCAAAGGGTATCACCTTGTTGTAGGTCATTAAAAATTTGTGCAACAGGTAATGAATTTTCTATACGACCCAAACCAAATTTTCTAGCTTGGATCAATTCTGCATCGATTTTATCATCAAAAAATTTACTGACTTCGCTAACAAAAGATGCTCTGTTAATTTTTTCGAAGAAGAATTCACGAATGAGTTCAACAGGTACGGCAATAACCAGGAAGGACCCCATTAATTCTAAAATTTGCGAGAGGATTTCAAAGTTCACTTGCCTACTTAGTGATAAGCATAAAACGCCGACTAAGAAAATGATACGAATTAGCAGCCAGTAAATAACAGGCAAATTAGGTAGTTTGAAGTTATTAATATTTTCTTTTGTGTTGGTCATTGTCTAACCTTGATGCAGAATAGTCAAGACATAATTCAAAATTTTGGTCCAAAATTATACAGCTGTTCAATCATTTTTATCGTGAAAACAAAATATTCATAGCACTTGTGATAGAGCCCTCATGATAGGTTACGAATTTTCACTGTCCCCGTGTTGCTCGGTCTCCTACCTGATTTGCTTTTTTCTGGCAAAAATAAGCGCCACTCTTAGTGTTCCCGTATCGACGTTTACCTTTATAAAGATAGATACCTGTTCGAAGATTAAGCCACACAAAAGTATATGTGGGATAATGCTGTTTGGCTAATTGCTCTGTGCTGAATGATTGCAGTCAGCTGTTGCTGTGATGGGGTTCATCCGTGCTTATTGCCGGAGCAGCAACTGCTGCTACGAAAAAACAATTAGTAAATACCTAGTATCTTTTTTGTTTGGTTGACTGTTTGTTTTCCCATTTGTCTAGACTCCATAATTTTCTTAGACATACACTTAGAAATATATTTGGTAATTAAAAAATTTTGGTGTAATAAATAATTTTAATTTGTTAGGCTGTTTTTACAACATCCTTAACTCAGTACGTAGAATGATGCGTTATTTTAACTCTTCTGTATAGTCATTTTGGTGTGAAACTCTTTTATTTCCCAAAATATACAAATTTCTACCGATCACATATCTATTAAATGTGAAAAGATAGCAAGAAAAACATAGGCACTTTTGACTAACATCTATGGATGTTGTTGTGGGTATATGGTTGTTTAAATTTACAGTAATGCAAGACAAAGCAAGACAATGTAAGACAGAGCGTCACTGCAAGACGCAGGTAACTAAATATTTATACTGTGAATGACAAAAATAACTTGTATGCAAGACGAAAAAGTTAGAGTCAGCCTTAGAGTCCCGAATTCAATTTTAGAAACCGTACGTCAATTTGGATATGATAGCATGACAGATGCAATCCTTGAAGGGCTACAACTTTTGATTCAAAGTAAGGAATGCAAGACAATTGCAGACGAATGCAGACAGGACGAGACACAAAAATTTAGAACCAAGATACAAGAGAAAGACAGACAAATTGATGAAAAGGACCGGCATATAGAGACATTAAAGAACGAGCTCGCCAAAGCTAACCAGGACAAAGATGACATTAAGAAAACTTTTGATAATTATATGGTTCAGGTCCAAACTCTCATCAATCAGAAGGCTATAGAAGCGCCAGGAACTAAAAAACCTTGGTGGAGATTTTGGTAACTCAGACTACAATTATATAAACAGATAAAAATGAGTAGTGAAATATTTCCTGTTAAAAATGAGTCAAGTTTAGATGAAAAATCTTAACTAGTTAAAGACTCTTGATTCTCTTTACCCAAATCTAACTTTTCTAGAATTTGTGCCCTAATACCATCTGCATCATTGATTGCTATATCAACAATCGTATTATGATTATCAGATACAACATTAGTTTTTGTATATACCCGCCGTCCAAATTCATCAGGGAACCTTCGCTCCAGAATCCACATGCAAACTTGGCAGTTTCCTGCTTCAGCCGCATCATTCAGGCGCTCAAGAAGTTTTTTAGCACCTTCTGCAATACATTTTTGAATATGTTGATAAAATTGAAAATATTTACCAGATTTCTCTGTCTTCTCCTTGTTCATCCAATCATTGAATGTCTTGTATGTTATGCCGGCTGATTCAGCAGCAAGAGCATAAGTCAATCAGAGAGATACACCATCACCGATTCGCCGTGTTATATCTGAGTTTAACTTAGTGGGTCTGGCCATCTTAAAACCGTTCTTTATTTTTTATAATTAATATTAGTGAATCTTATATTTAATATTTAGTTAGTTTTGTTCTGCATGGAGACGGGCTTTAGGCTGGATTAATTAAATATAAGCTATTCTCAGACGCTACGAGCCATCTTTTGACTTGGGTAATGAAGCCATAAGACTATGAATAAAAGTCTCCCTAGTAGCCCCAGGATAAGTCATTTTTTGACCAAATTAAAACCCCATGATTTTACTACCATAGGATGGTAAGTACCTGCGAGATATTTTTCATATGGTTTTATTTCTTTAGTAATATATATAATAAGTAAAGAGAATATATGCTTAGATTTTGGGATAAAATTCTATTACCATTAAAAACAACTTTACATAACCTACAAAGCTATGTTTTTCCAGATTTTGCCATAGTTAACAGTTTTACTTTGACAAAACAAACAGCTATCTCTCTAGGATGATTTTCTGCACATGTATATATATATGTATATGTATATAGAAATTGAATTAATATAGATAGATACTCTCGTTCATTGTGAATACATCATTGATTCGAATAAAAAATTATATTAATTTTATTTTATTGTCTTGAAGAGTTACTTTTTCATCTGTAAGTGTTCTTTTAAAGCTCCTTTTGTTTCCACTATTCTAGGTTTCTGTATAGATTCAAATCTACGTTTTTAAGGATGAGCAAGTATTAACATTCCAGGTTCCGTTGCAAAAAGAATATTTCTGCATTTTGACACTATAATTTTCACCTTTATGTGTCATTTTCGTTCTAATGAAAATGATTAACTTTCCTAATTGTGAAGGTTTTTTCTGATTTTGCAAGAAAGCCAGATTTTTTGCAACGGAACCCAATGGATATTTTAAGTACCATCTTACTGTTTACAGAATGATCTCGCCTACAAAGTGTTTCCATTTAAAGGCATTTAATGGCATATTATATACTCTTAAATTCCTATTTATTTCATAGTATCGATCTCATATTTTTTGCAACGGAACCGGGAAAATGGATAAAGATCTTAATGTGAATTCAGATAAGAGACTTGAAGTGGATGAGCAGTCTGTGGAAAACCTTTCTCCTGAACCTCTGTCTCTGGAAGTCATTTTTCACAAGTATGGAATCGAGCGCAGCCATGCAGACAATGTGGCTAGAAATGCTCTTGAACTTTTTGATATACTTGATTCCATTCACGGACTGGATTCTAAAATGCGAAAGTTTGTGGAAGTAGCTGCTCTTGTTCATGATACTGGCATGGCTAAAGATCTTGAAAATCATCACAAAGCAGGAAGAAATATACTGCGCTTGCATCCGCCTGCCGAACTACCAGAAAAGTTATGGCCTGTAGTTGCTTGGACGACTTTTCTGCATAAAAAAAAGATCAGAAAAGAGAAGCTTGAAGCACTTGAAAGAAAATCATTCGGAAAAATGCCTGAAGACCTTCAGGACCTTACTCTGAAAGCGGCTTCCCTTATCAGACTTGCAGATGCCCTTGATTATAGCAGGATGGAAAGTCGGATCGGAAAGGTCAAATTTGGAAAAATGAATATCATGTTTGAAATAGAAGGATTTGGAGCTGCAATTGATGCGGAAAGGATGAACCAAAAAGGAGACCTATGGCATCTTCTTTATGCTACCAAACTAAAGTTCAGATCTGTTTGAAAGATGATAATCCTTTAGTTTCAAGTCTTAAAAGTGCAAGATCAAAGTATTAAACTCATATTTATTTATCGGTGTAATTTTTTGTTGGCGTAATTCTCCGGGGCTTAATTCTATAAGTTATCCTGATTATTTTGTACTTGGCAGGAATGGAGAGCTTGGTTTTGAAGCTTGGTGATAGGTTTGTTAGCTTGATAGACATGACTATCACCAAAGAAGGAATTTTAGAAGCTTTTGATTACACAATCAAACTTCAAAATATCGAACTAGATTTTGCTTTTGCCTCAAAAATTATCCTGACGCATAAAAATCTTTCCTTTATCCGTCCGAGCAGAAAAAACCTAAATTTTTGTCTCTGAAAAGGCGGGTGATTAAAGTGAGATAGGAGATGTTAAATGGTATTCCTTCCCCATAAAACTTGGCAAAAATAATATATATATTTTAATCTTAACTTTTAGTCTGTAGTAACAAAGACCATTGCTGCCACAACTGTTGTCCATTTACCATCTTTGTCACCTTTTGCAATCTGGCAAATATGGAACGAGTCAAAGATATATCCGCTAGCTTTATATACCTGTTCTCTCTCATGCCATGCCACTTCGGCATCAAACTCTATGCTGAGGGTCGTTGCAAGAATTGTTGCTGCCAGGTCTTCAGCGTATTCTCCCGCAATAATTTCTTCTTCTCCAAAAGAATGATGCTCAGAAATATAGCCGTAATTTTCTTCATTTACTGGAACAGCAGTTCCTATAGCTGAAGCCATCAAACGATGTGGTTCGTTGGTATCGTTCCTTGCAAGTATACAATGGACAATGCCACCAGGTTTTAGCTTTAAAAGTCCTTCTTCTTTGGATATAATTTTGCAATTGGGAGGCAGAATGCTTGAAACACATCCAAGGTTGTATTTTTCTATTCCTGCAGCTCTCAATGCAAGCTCAAAAGATGCTAATCTGGCCTTATGAACTCCGGTACCTTTTGTCCAAAAGCTTTTCTTGGGATCATATAAATTCCTTAAATATCTTTATTCATCTGCTATGCGATTTATATTCTGTAACAATATATGAATGTATAAATGAAACATGGCGAAAATGATAAAATAAAAGATTTTTTATTATTACTAGGTTTTTGATTGATTGTGATTAACTTCCAGTGGAATTAATGTAGGCATTATGTACTTGAAGTACAAAAACAAGTACTATATAACACTATAGAGGATTTCTATCAACCCCTAAATTTTGTCATATGCTTATATCTGATATCTAGATAACTCATGAAAATCAAAGGTTTATCATAATCCTCGGTGGTTTAAAGTTGTATTTAGGCAATTAAAAGTTTTAATACGATCAAAATTTCAGTTCAACTGTAAAAGTTCTAATTTAATTAAAATTGGGTAATAAAACCATTTCTACAATTGGATAGTGGGCAATGTTGGCTTTAAATTCGGATAAGAAATTATTCAGAAATTCAAATATAAACTAACCTAACAGTAGAATATTGTATCCTAATTGTAGAATTAGCTAACCTGTACTACTACTTACAATCTGCCATATTTGCTTTGACAGGTCTGAATACTGGATTTTTGGGTTACTTGTTTTCTGTATAAAAGAATTCGCACCATTTTCTATTGCCTCGGGCATGATTTCTTCTTTTCAAAATCCAGTAAACAGAATAAAAGGAATGCTAATTTTCTTATTACGTATAGTTCTTAGGAATATGACGCTATCAATAAAAGTCATATCATAATCCGAAACTATCACATCATAGGAATCTTTCTCCAATTTAGTGAGTGCTTCCCTTGCAGAATTCACACTATCGGCTGTTATTCCGTGGAATACTTCTAGGAAAGTCTTTGACAGCTCAAGAAATAAGGGATCATTATCTACGAGTAGTACTTTCATGAAATTTCCTCACTAGGTTATATTTTGAAGCTTCGCTCGAGAATTTCTTCATGATCCTGAATACAGGCCTTTTCATGCCTGAGCCTTGGAGATCTATCTGGAAATATTATAGCTGCTGTCTTTGTGAAATCCTCGATATCTTGTGATCGACGGTAGATGCCCGAAAGTTTCTCTTATGAGCTGTGTGGGGAGGGCATGACAAGAGATACTTGCAGCTCATAGAAGTTCTGTTTGAAGATATTTTGAGAATCTCTAATTTATTGCTAGGTCTATTTGATTATATATTTTTTATATAGTTTATAATTAGTTATATTATAAACTATTTAGTAAATATTCCTTAGAAGATGGAAACAGGGATTAAAAAAAATGATTCTACCAATTAATAAAAAATACAACGATGTTTATACAGTGCTAAATAACTTTATTAATACCATCAGGATACCAATTACTTAGTTTAGCAAAAAGTCAATCAAAAACCGCAAAAATCGAAAATTTATCTGGTTCTATATACACGCCTCAAAAAATTTAGCTCACATGAAGTACGGCAAAATATAGTACTTCACTAATTGGTAATCAAGAACAGATTTATTCTTTTAGCATTATTTGGTACCTCACCAACTAAGCTCATATACTTAATAAGATTCCCACCAGTTCCATGATCAAGTTATATAATTTATGACAGTCCACATAATGGTCTTTTAACTTCCAACTCACTTCGTTTTGTGCTCACTAAAAACGATTAACTTGAAAGAGTTTAAATCTCCTTCTCTCATATCATGGAAAAGATCTCCCATAACAAGGAATCTTAACTGTCTGATAATCTTGCTCCCAAGATCCTATGGTTAGATACTTTTTTATCTTGGAATATTAAATATTTACTACTGTTACTTATTAGTTCAACCGCATAAATCATATGTACTAAAGATCTCACAATTCTTTCTTTGGAGTAAAACGGTAATAAAAAGTATTCTTTTCTGCTTGAGAGACCGTTCTTATAGATATATCCATATCAATTATTTTTTGATATATATTACGTTTGTGGACAATAGGCCACCAACCGTATAACAAAGTATTTATTGGCTCCCACATGGCAACCCAGCCCATTATAAGGAGCCCCTCAGAGAAAAGAGATTTCATCAAACTTTCTTCAAAGTTCGAAAGCAGTCGAATTGTAAGAAGACACAAAAAAAGAAAAATAAGAGCTATTAGAAAGTTTGTTCTTCCTTGATAAAGAATTCTTCTTA
>Ga0187883_10001802_pt1 | contig 12981 bp, 12 predicted proteins | sample June2016WEW_20_1_2_FD_132966 | JGI IMG/M metagenome (GOLD analysis project Ga0187883, IMG submission 132966) | Peatland microbial communities from SPRUCE experiment site at the Marcell Experimental Forest, Minnesota, USA - June2016WEW_20_10 | ecosystem: Environmental > Terrestrial > Soil >...
GCGCAGCGGCGATGAGTCTTGGTTTCATGGGAATGTCTCCTGTTGAAAAAGCGCCGTTCCGTTTGAAACAATTCCATTGCAAAAGGCTTGGTCTCCACGGGCGACCGCCTAATGAGACAGGCGCGGCGGGGCGCCGCGCTCGTACCATCCCCGCGAGCGGCGGACGAAATGGACGACCGACAGCATGACCGGCACTTCCACCAACACGCCGACGACCGTTGCGAGCGCCGCGCCCGACTGGAAGCCAAAGAGGGCGATGGCCGTCGCCACGGCCAATTCGAAGAAGTTGCTGGCCCCGATCAATGCCGAAGGCCCCGCCACGCACCACGCGACGCCGAGGCGGCGGTTCAGCCAGTAAGCCAGCCCGGCGTTGAAATAGACCTGGATCAGGATCGGCACCGCCAACAGCGCAATGACGATCGGCTGGCGCATGATCTGTTCGCCTTGCAGGCCGAACAGAAGCACAAGAGTCAGCAGCAGCGCCGAGAGAGACAGAGGGGTTAAGGTGCGAAGCGTTCGCGCGAGCGCAGCCTGCCCGCCTTGCGTCAGCAGCAAGCGCCGCCAGAGTTGCGCCGCGATCACCGGCACCACGATGTAGAGCACGACCGACAGAAGCAGCGTGTCCCATGGCACGGTGATCGAGGAGAGGCCGAGCAGCAGCGCCACAAGTGGGGCGAAGGCCACGACCATGATCGTGTCATTGAGCGCGACCTGCGACAGTGTGAAATGCGGCTCGCCCTCCACGAGGTTCGACCAGACGAACACCATCGCCGTGCAGGGCGCCGCCGCCAGCAGGATCAGCCCGGCGATATAGCCGTCGATCTGATCGGCAGGCAGGAATGGCCGGAACAGATGGGCGATGAAGAGCCAGCCAAGCAGCGCCATTGAGAAGGGCTTGACCAGCCAGTTGACTCCGACCGTCGTCGCGATTCCGCGCCAGTGATTGCCCACCTGTCCGAGCGCGGCAAGGTCGATTTTCAGCAGCATCGGCACGATCATCAGCCAGACCAGAACGGCGACCGGCAGATTGACTTGCGCCACCGTCGCAGCGCCGAGCGCATGGAACACGCCGGGCACGGCCTGCCCGAGGCCAATGCCGACGAGAATGCAGAGCGCGACCCAGAGCGTCAGGAACCGCTCGAATTTCCCCAGAGACGGGGCTTTTCCCGTTTCACCGCTGTTCGCCACGGTTGCCGTTTCGCTCATGCGCATGCCTTTCCGCACATGGAAGCGCCTTCCATGAGGTCAATTTCCTTGAGGCGCTTCGCGAGGGAGAGCCTATCGAGACTTTTGATCGGTATGGCGGTGAAGACGGCGATCCGGTGTTTCAGATAGAGAAACGCTTGGTTGAAGGCGCGTTCCTTCTCAAGATCGGCTCCTTCGACGGCAGCGGGGTCTTCAATGTCCCAATGCCCCGTCATCGGCAGATCCAGCCATACCGGACAAGTTTCGCCCGCCGCGCTGTTGCAGACGGTGAACACAAAATCGAGTTTCGCGGCGTCCGGCGTGGTGAATTCTTCCCAGCTCTTCGAACGAAGTCCATCGACCGGATAGCCGTAGGCGTCGAGTGTTTTCAGCGCGAGGGGATTGACGCGGCCTTTGGGGTGGCTTCCGGCGGAATAGGCATTGAAGCGTCCGCCTCCATTCTTGCGCAGGATGCTTTCGGCGAGGATCGAGCGGGCACCGTTGCCCGTGCAGAGAAACAGGACGTTGAACGCGCGGTTAATCATGGGAGGCAACCTTTGCGGGGCAGCAGGGCGTGAGGTCGGCGATGATGGGCGCGCATATATCGGGACGGCCGCCGCAGCAGTCCTTGAGCAGGTACAGCGCGACCTCACGGAAGCGCGCCAGATCGGCGCGGTAGATAATGGAGCGGCTTTGTCGTTCTCCCTTCACCAAGCCCGCGCGCGCGAGCACGGCCAAGTGGGCCGACATGGTGTTTTGTGGAACTTCCATGAGGCGCGCCAGCTCACCAGCAGGGACGCCGTCCGGTTCACGGCTGATCAACAGCCGGAACGTGTCGAGCCGGGTGGCTTGGGCGAGCGCCGCCAAAGCGGCGATGGTTTCTAAGCTATCCATATATCCAGAATTACAGAAATATATGACAAGTGCAAGACTGGTGCAGAACAAGAATTATGCGCCCGGAAATCGTCTCAATAGAATCAGCCTCTTACAGCGTACAGAAATCAGGGGCGGTCTGATCGAGACCTTCTGTGGAAATTGGAACTGAGACACGAGCAACTTTTCGATCACGATTTAGGCCGGACGCGGCAAGCTCCGATGATATCCAAACACCCGCTCGTAACGGGCGATTTCGTCCTGCGGTCCTAGAAACTTGCCCGGATTGTCGGAGAGTTTTACGGCCGAGCGGCCTTCAACTTCGGCTACCTTGCAGACGAGAGAGGGGGGCGCGAGATCGGTGCCCGCACCATGCGGCACACAGCCGGAAAAATCATTGGTGAGATTGGTGCCCCATCCGATCGAGATCTGCGCCCACCCGCGCAAATGCCGCACCGAGGCTTCAATCGAATCGATCGTCATGGCGTCCGAGAGCACAATGAGTTTCGCCGTTGGATCTTGGCCCTTTTGCTTCCACCAAGCGATGAGTTCCTCAGCGGCTTCGATGGGCGGCTTGGAGTCCGGGCGCGCCCCAGTCCAATCGGCAGCCCAATCCGGCGCCGCCGCGAGAAAATTCGTGGTCCCGAATGTATCCGGCAACAGGACGCGGAGATTGCCGTCATAGAGCCTCGCCCAATCTTTGAGAACCATGAAGGGCGCCTGACGCAGTGCCTCGTCGGTATCCGCGAGCGCCGCATAAACCATCGGCAATTCATGGGCGTTGGTGCCGATGGCCTCAAGGCCAAGATCCATGGCAAGCTTGACGTTCGATGTGCCGATGAAATTTTGCTGAAGCCCTTCCTGCAAGGCTTCGACGCACCAGCGATGCCACAAAAACCCATGCCTGCGGCGGGTGCCGAAATCGGAAAGCTTCAGTGGTCCTTCGCCGGCGAGCGCACGCAGTCTTTCGACCTTGCTCCAGAGCTTGGCTTTGGCACGCGCGTAAAGGATGTCGAGCTCGAAGCGGCTCATGTTGCGCATCGCCGCGCGCGCCCGCAATTCGTTCAGGATCGCGAGCGCCGGAATTTCCCACATTGTCGTTTCGCGCCATAGACCCGGAAAGCGCAACTCGAATTCGCCGTCGCGGCGGCAGAGCTCGTAAGGCGGCAGCCGGAATGCGGCGAGATAGTCCAGGAAACTGGAATCGAAGATTCTGGCCTTGCCATAAAAGCTGTTGCCCGCGAGCCATATCAGTTCATTCTTCTGAAAGCGCAGACCTCGGGCATGATCCAGCTGCGCGACGAGCTCGCTTTCTGCGATGGTATCGGCAAGCCGGATCCCAGGTGAGCGGTTCTTCAGTCCGAACGTCACGCGCGTTTCTGGCTTCAACCGCCAGATCATTTGCAGCATGAGGAGCTTGTAGAAATCCGTATCGAGCAAGGTGCGCACGATCGGATCGATCCGGAACGAATGATTGTAAACCCGGGTCGACAGATCGGGGATCATGCGGCCAGGATCCGGTGCTCCAGACTGCGCGCGGCTGCGCCGGTTTCCGTCATGAGCCTTAGTGCGGGGCGAGGAGTCATCGGGCGCTCTCCAAAAGGCGCCCGGCGGCTGCCCGCGCCTCGTCGGTGATCGTCGCGCCGGCAAGCATTCTGGCGATTTCCTCACGGCGCGCTTCCATTTCGAGAAGCGAGACTCGCGTCGCGACGCGGCGGCCTTGATCGGCGGCATCCTTGGCGATGCGGAAATGACCGCGCGCGCGGGCCGCGACTTGTGGCGCATGAGTCACGGCGAGCACTTGCACGCGGGACGCAAGCAGCGCAAGCCGCTGGCCCATGGCATCGGCGACAGCGCCGCCGGCGCCTGTGTCGATTTCATCAAAGACGAGGGTCGGCGCTGAGCCCCGGTCGGCCAGAACCACTTTCAAGGCCAGCATGAAACGGGCGAGTTCACCGCCCGAGGCGATTTTCATCAAGGGGCCGGGTTTCGTGCCAGGATTGGTTTGCACCCAAAACTCCACTTGATCGCACCCGTCCGGACCTTCTGCCTCAGTGCGGATTTCCGTCATGAAACGGGCGCCATCGAGCTTGAGAGGCGCGAGTTCGGCGTTCACGGCGGTATCGAGCGCGGCGGCGGCCTTCTTGCGCGCCTCCGACAACACTCGCGCCGCTGCCCCATAGGCGGACTCCGCCGCCTCGAGCTCTCGCGTTAACGCGATGAGCCTTGCCTCGCCCGCGTCAAGTGCGGCAAGTTCCGCTGCGAATTTTTCGGCGAGCGCGGGAAGCGCATCGACCGGGACCCCATATTTGCGTCCCGCAGCCCGCAAGGCAAACAGCCTTTCCTCGATCCGCTCCAATTCGCGCGGGTCGAAATCGGCATCCCGCAAAGCTTGAGCGAGCACTTGTCCGGCAAGATCGAGGGCGGTCAAGGCGGCATCGAGCGCCTCTGTGACCGGCGCGATCAAACCCGGTGCCTGAACGTGCCGCCGTTCGAGCCTGCGCAGCGCGGCGGAGAGAGAAGGTACCGGCGAATGCTCGCCAGTCACCGTCGCCTGGACATCGCGGAGTTCGCCCGCGACCTTCTCGGCCTGCGTCATAAGGGTGCGGTGTTCGGCGAGCGCAAGCTCTTCGCCGGGCAGGGCGGCAAGCCCAGTCAGCTCGGTGAAGGCATGGCGCAGATAATCGGCTTCCGCGCGCGCCTTTTCGACCCGCGACTGCTCACTTGCACTCTCCGCCTTGAGGCTGCGCACGTGCGCAAATGCGCTACGTACTGCGGCGGTCTCGGACATCAAGCCGCCGAAGGCATCGATCAATTGCCGATGCGTGCCAGAATTGACAAGGGCGCGATCGTCGTGCTGCCCGTGGATTTCGACGAGTTCGCGGGCGATCGCGCGCAAGGCTTGCGTGGTCACCCGCTGATCGTTGACGAATGCGCGGCTGCGGCCATCCGCGAGTTGCACCCGGCGCAGAATGAGGACGCCATCGGTTTCGATATCTTGCGCCTGCGCCGCCGCAAGTGCGGGATGACCGGAGGCTAGCTCGAAAGTGGCGCTCACTTGCCCTTGCGCTTGCCCCTGGCGAATCAAACCGCCGTCACCCCTAGCGCCAAGCGCGAGGGAAAACGCGTCGAGCAAAATCGATTTGCCGGCGCCGGTCTCGCCGGTCAAAATGGTGAGGCCGCGGCCGAACTCGAGATCGAGTTTGTCGATCAAAACGATATCGTGAATCGAGAGCGAAACGAGCATGGGGTCGAGGGGCTCCCCGAGGCGCCATCTTCAGACGCGGCTAGTGCTCTTTAACATCATTTATAAGAACCGGAAAAACTTGCAAATCGCCGGTCTAATCCGGTGCTTGCCGCACGCTAGAGCATGTCCCGAAAAAGCTGCTCGACTTTTCGATCGAGACATACTCCGACTCTTTGAAAGTAATCGATTCCTTTTCGATGATGTGGTCAGGTCTGATTATCATTGATCCTGGATCGAGAGGCTCGCACGATTTTGTCCGCGCGCTGATCCGCATGATAGTCGCTGATGGCAAAGAATGCCCAGATCGTCGCGGGAAGCCAACCAATCACAGTCAGTTGTAAAACGAGGCAGATTATCCCCGAAAAAAACTTTCCCATCGTAAAAAATGACAGCCACGGCAGAAACAGCGCTATCAGATACCTCATAACGAACTCTCCTGGCAGACTGACGCAGTCTAGCCGAGGCCCATTTTGTGGAGGAATGCTTTCGAGATCCAGGAACCCTCATCCTCATGCGGCTGCAGCCCGCTTCCTTGAAGCAGCGCATAGGCATCCTTGTACCAGCTCGACTCCGGGAAATTATGGCCAAGAACGGCGGCGGCGGTCTGGGCTTCGCTGGGAATGCCAAGCGCGAGATAAGCCTCGGTCAGCCGCTCCAAGGCTTCCTCCGCATGGCGGGTCGTCTGATATTTGAACAGTACCTGACGGAAGCGATTGATTGCCGCCGCATAATTATGATCGTTGAGGTAATAGCGTCCGATCTGCATCTCCTTACCGGCGAGCTGGTCGCGGGCAACCTGAAGCTTGTAGCGCGCATCCTCAACATATTCTGACTTCGGGTATTTTTCGGTGATCTCGGTGAAGACCTCAACCGCCTTGGCCGCGCGGCCCTGATCGCGGCTTATGTCCGGGATTTGATTGTAATAAGACATTCCCTCAAGATAATAGGCGTAAGGGAGATCGGGGGCATTCGGAAATAGCTTGATATAGCGCTTCGCCGAATTAATGGCGTCGTCGTAGCTGGCGTTTTGATATTGGCTGAAGACGGTCATCAAAACCGCCTTCCTTTGCCATTGCGAATAGGGATATTGCTTGTCGACTTCTGCGAATTTTTTGGCTGCGGCATCGTAATCCTTGTTTTGCAGCCGGGCGAGCCCTTGATTGTAGAGATCCTCCGCCGGTACATCGGGCACGACCTTGGGTTCGTATTTTTCGCCCTTGAACAGATTCATAGGGTTGATCGAATCCAGCCACGAGCCGTCGGCGCGGACCGGCAAGGATACGGCCATCGACATTGCAATCACCGCACTGTGGATCAGCAGCCTGACCGAAGCTTTCGGTGAGGGCTTTTGTGTCTTCTTAATGGCAATATCCATCTGCTCTTGAATAGCGATCTTCATAGGCTCTGCTCATTTGCCGCAAATAAAGAGAACCAGGATTCAACGGTTCTGCCGCAACCGGCACCGTTGGCTACCATTTCTGTCGGTCCGTAAAAAAGCATTAATATGGCAGGAAATGATTAATTTGCTCCGGCGACGCTAAATCCGGTCTTCCAAGCCACTTCCCGGTTCATCCCCCACGTGCCCGCACCCCATCCTTGACGCAAGCCGCCGGTAAGCCTAACTAGTTGAGAGAAACCTAGGGGATCCCCGGCAGGGGGCTGAGAGGCTGGCGGCGCTGAGAAAGCGGCCCGGCGACCCTTTGAACCTGATCCAGCTCGTACTGGCGTAGGGATGGTAAGCTGTGAGTTTTCCCGTTAGAGAATTGCCCGTTCGCGCCTTTTTTGCCTGTGCCCGGCTTAACGCCCGCGCAAATGGGTAAGGCCATGCATATTCGCGTTATCGGCGCCGGAGTTGCGGGCCTCACTGTTGCTTTTGAATGCGCCCAGGCCGGGCTTACTGTTGAACTGCTGGAACAGTGCGAAGGTCCAGGTCTCGGCTGTTCCAGTCTTGCGGGCGGCATGCTGGCGCCCTGGTGCGAGGCCGAGAGCACGGAAAAGGTCGTTCTCGATTTCGGCCTCGAATCGCTTCAATTCTGGACAAAGACCATAGCTGTCGCAAGACAGCACGGGTCGCTTGTCGTCGCGTCCGCCCGCGATCGGCCGGAGCTCACCCGTTTTGCCCGCCGCGCTGCCAGCTTCGAGCCAATTGACGCAGCAGGAATAGCGGTGCTTGAGCCCGATCTCGAAGGGCGCTTTGACGAAGCCTTGTTTTTTCCGTCCGAAGCGCATCTCGATCCGCGCGCGGCGATGGCGGGTCTTGCTGCGCGGCTTGCCGGGTTCGGCACTGTCACGATGCGCTTTGGCATGGATGCGGCGCAAGCACCGGAAAGCGCCGATTGGACGATTGATTGTCGCGGCCTTGCAGCGCAAGACGCTTTGCCCGATTTGCGCGGTGTCAAAGGTGAAATGCTGGTTTTGGCGACAAAGGAGATCGTCCTGACCCGGCCGGTCCGGCTCCTGCACCCGCGCCAGCCCGTCTATATCGTGCCGCGCGGCGACGGGCGCTTCATGATCGGCGCGACGATGATCGAGAACGAGGAGCCTGGCCGGATCACCGCGCGGGCCATGCTCGAATTGCTAAATGCTGCCTATTGCGTGCATCCGGCTTTTGCCGAGGCGGAAATTGTGGAGACGGGCGCGGGCGTGCGGCCGGCGTTTCCGGACAATCTGCCGAAAATCCGCCGCGATGGGCGCAAGCTTTATGTCAACGGCCTTTATCGTCATGGCTTCTTGGTGGCCCCCGCGCTTGCCCGCCGGGTTGTGCAAATCGTCCTAGAAGACGCTTATTTTCCGGAGGTGATGGATGCACATCCATGTGAACGGCAAAGCGCTTGACGTCGCGGCGGCAACGCTTGCCGCATTGCTGCACGAACTCGAATATGAAGATTGCGCCGTCGCGACGGCGCTCAACCGCAACTTTGTCCGCAGACGCGATCGGAGCAAAACGCCTTTGAATGAGGGCGACGCGGTCGAAATTCTCACGCCGCGCCAAGGAGGCTGACATGGCCGCTGATTTGGCTGCTGACTCGATTGCTGACTTGGGCGGCGACCGTCTCACTCTCTATGGCGCCGAATTCTCGTCAAGGCTTCTTGCCGGAACCGCGCAATATCCATCGCCCGCAATCCTTTCGCGCGCCATCGTGGCGGCCAAGGCCGAGATCGTGACGGTCTCACTCAGGCGCGAATCCGGGGGCGGCCGGGCTGGCGAACGGTTCTGGGCGCTGATCCGCGATCTGGGCGTGCGGGTCCTGCCCAATACGGCCGGGTGCCGCAGCGTCCGGGAAGCGGTGACCACGGCGCAGATGGCGCGCGAGGTTTTCGACACCCCCTGGGTCAAGCTCGAAGTCATCGGCGAGGAAGATAGCCTACAGCCGGATGTTTTCGGTCTCGTCGAGGCGGCATCGATTCTCACGCGCGACGGGTTTCAGGTTTTTCCCTACACCACCGAGGATCTCGTCGCGGCGGAAAAGCTGCTTGGGGCGGGCTGCGAAGTCCTGATGCCATGGGGGTCTCCCATCGGCTCGGGGCGTGGTCTCAACAATCCCTATGGTTTGAAATCGCTGCGCGCACATTTCCCGAATGTGCCGTTGATCATCGATGCCGGGATCGGCGCGCCCTCCCATGCGGCGGCGGCAATGGAACTGGGTTTCGACGCGGTGCTCACGAACACGGCGATCGCCAAGGCCGGCGATCCCGTGACCATGGCCCGCGCCTTTGCGCTTGCGGTCGAGGCGGGACGCATCGGCTATCGCGCCGATTTGATGCAGGCGCGAGACATGGCAGCTCCATCGAGCCCGGTGATCGGACGCGCTTTCAGCGATCTCGCGCGTGCTTGACCCTTTCTATGTGATCGTCGACAGCGCGGCTTGGATCGCCCGGCTTTTGCCCTGCGGTGTGCGGCTCGTGCAGTTGCGGATCAAGGATCAACCGGATGCAAATGTCCGCGCGGAAATCAAGGAGGCCAAGGCGCTTTGCGAACGCCATGGCGCGCAGCTCGTCGTCAATGATTATTGGCAACACGCAATCGACACGGGCTGCACGTTCATCCATCTTGGCCAAGGCGATCTCGATACGGCGGATCTCGCCGCGACCCGCCGCGCCGGTGTGAGGTTTGGCGTCTCGACCCATGACGAGGCCGAGCTTTCTCGTGCCCTCGAAACCGGGCCGGATTATATCGCGCTCGGCCCCATCTATCCGACGATCCTGAAAGCCATGGCCTTTCCACCGCAGGGCCTGCCGCGCCTCAAGGAGTGGAAGACAAAAATCGGCAAGTTACCGCTTGTAGGCATCGGCGGGATCACGCTGGAGCGCATGGGGGGAGTGCTTGAGGCCGGAGCTGACAGCGCGGCCGTTGTGACCGACATCATGCGAAACGCTGATCCGGAGCAACGCGCACGAGATTGGGTGAAGGCGACGCGTGGAAAAGCCAATTCTCTCCGGAAAAGTGCGTTGCCGCCGAACTAAAGGCGACATCTTTTGTTTGTACAGGCATCCTATGCTGCCGCCTCTTTCGGCTCTGAGAAGCAAGGACAGGAAGCTTGGTCCAAGGCGCTCTAGAAACCCATCAACCCGACGCTGTGCGCCCGAAGTTGCTGGTGACGAGCCTGACAGCGCTCGGAATCGTCTTTGGCGACATCGGCACGAGCCCGCTTTATACCCTCAAGACCGTTCTCAATCTGACTGGCGGTACGCCGAAACCTGATGTCGTCCTCGGTGTCCTCTCGCTGATTCTGTGGACGCTGATCATCATCACCTCGATTAAATATGTGATCTTTGCGATGAGTATCGACAATGACGGCGAAGGCGGCATTCTCGCCCTCATGTCATTGCTCGGCATCAAAAGACATCAAAGGCCGGCGATTGTCGCTATTGGATTGTTTGGCGCCGCGTTGATTTATGGCGATGGCGCGATCACCCCTGCCATTTCGGTCCTTTCTGCTCTTGAAGGCCTCAATATCGCGACACCAGCCTTAAAGGCCTATGTCCTGCCAGCCGCGGTCGCGATTCTGATTGCCTTGTTTTCGATCCAGCCGCTCGGCACATCGCGCATCGGCAAGGCATTTGGCCCGATCATGGGTCTTTGGTTTGTGTCGATCGCGGTCCTTGGCATCTGGGGTGTTGTCCGGCACCCTACTGTGTTCGGCGCCCTAAATCCCCTTTATGGGCTGACCTATCTGTTGTCCAATGGCTATGCGAGTTTCCTTGTTCTAGGCGGCGTCTTCCTCTGCGTGACCGGAGCTGAGGCGCTGTATGCCGACATGGGACATTTCGGCCCGCGCCCGATCCGGCTCGCCTGGACGGCTATCGTCTTCCCGAGCCTCATCTTGAATTATGCGGGGCAAAGCGCGATCGTGCTCGACGGAGCATCAACCGCCGACAATATTTTCTATCGGCTGTGTCCCGAGCCACTGCTTATTCCCTTCGTTGTTCTGGCGACGCTTGCGACGATTATTGCCAGCCAATCGATCATTACGGGTGCGTTCTCGATGACTCGGCAAGCGATCCAACTCGGCTGGCTGCCGCGTCTGTGGATCACCCAGACCTCCGAAAAGGGCTACGGTCAGATCTATGTCCCAGTCGTCAACTGGTTGCTCATGTTTGTCACGGTCGGCTTGACGCTATTTTTCGAAAAGTCCGACAACCTGGCCTCCGCCTATGGAATCGCGGTTTCGGCGACCATGCTTATGACCTCGGCGCTTTTGTTCATCGCCATGCGGGAGGTTTGGGGATGGAGCCTCATGGCTAGTGGAGCGGTTGCTGGTGCTTTTTTCTGCGTCGATGCCAGCTTCTTCCTCGCCAATCTCGTGAAGGTCGCCGACGGCGGCTATGTTCCGTTGCTCCTAGCCAGCATGGTCTATGGCGTCATGTTTGTCTGGCATCGCGGTTCAACAACGGTCGCACAAGTTCTCAGCGCGCGTTTGATCCCGGTCAGCGAGTTCATGCGCTCGCTCGAGTCCCGCGAGATTCCGCGAGTTCCCGGCACTGCCGTATTCCTGACCCGGACTTTGGCCGATACGCCGCCGGTCGTGGTCTGGCATGTGAAGCACAATAAGGCATTGCATGATCATTTATTCATTCTCAGGGTCGTGGTCGAATCTGTCCCGTGGATCGACGCGTCCGGGCGCCTGGCGACGATTGAGATCGCACCCAATTTCCGGCGTGCGACGGCACATTACGGATTTTTGGAAAGGCCGGACATTCCCGCGCTTTTGAGGGAGGCGCACGAGCAAGGCTGCTCCTTCGATCTCGACGACGTCACCTATTATGTGGCCCGCGAAACGATCGTTCATCGTAGCGACGGAAAAGGTTTGCCTGGGTGGCAAGTGGCGCTTTTCGCTGCGATGGAGCGAAATGCTTTGCATGTCAGCGATTACTTTAGACTTCCACGCGACAACGTCGTTGAAATCGGCCGGCAGGTCGCGATTTAATTTTCCGCGACTTCTGCGGCCTACGAACATTTAAAACGGCGTCTAAATGTTTTTAAAACCGGCGGAGTTTACGTCGGATCCTCGCGGTGCAGATCGTGAACCGTCACGCCGCGCGTGATCGCCGAGCGCTCCAGCCATACGGGATGGCGAAGCGTGCGCAAGGTATCTTCATAGCCCGAGTCCCAATGCTCGCGCATCGAGGTGCCGGAAAACTCATAGTCCCGCGCGTGGCCTTCGTAATTTTTGTGCTGATAGATGAGATGCACGATATTGACGATGGCGGATTTCGAACACTCCTCGATGAATTCCTTTTCGCCTGGCCGCAGCACCTCGGGAGGAACTCTCGCCAAGGCTTCGGCGAGCCGCATTTTCATATTGTGGGTGCGTGCGAAGGCATCGGTATTCTGGCGGGTGCGGCTCGAATACATGATCTCCTTGTGGCGCGTGAGGACATCCGACATCTGGCGGGGCAGGGTGCCGCGTGCGCTGAAGAGGTCCACCTGAAATACGAGCGACGATTGGTGCTCGTCCTGTTCCAGCAGATATTGCAGCGGCGTGTTCGAGACGATGCCGCCGTCCCAATAATATTCCCCATCGATCTTGACCGCCGGAAGCGCCGGGGGAAGCGCGCCTGAGGCCATGATGTGCTCGGGCCCAATCCTTTGCTTCTCGGTATCGAAATAGACGAAATTGCCGGTGCGTACATTAACCGCGCCGACGCTGAGCTGCTTGCGGCCATCGTTCAGGAGATCAAAGTCGATGAGTTTTTCGAGCGTGTCTTGTAAAGCACCGGAGTCGTAATAACTGGTTGCGCCCTGCGCGCCGGGGAGATGCAGCCAGGGATTGGGCAAGCGTGGCTGAAAAAACCCCGGTTGTCCAAAGAGCAGCGTCATCAGCGAGCTTGTCTGATTACGAAAATCGCGAAAAATGTCGCCTTCCGGCGTATAAGCCCAAATCTTCCGCCCGGAGACCGTGGACCAGAAAGTTTCGAGATTTTGCAGCCGTTTCTCCGGCCCATTGCCGGCGATGATCGCGGAATTAATGGCGCCGATGGAGACGCCCGAAATCCAACTTGGCTCGCAGTCGGCTTCCGCGAGCGCCTGATAGACGCCGATTTGATAGGCGCCTAGTTGTTTAGTCCCGGCATTTGATGGTGCATTATTCAGTCCTGCTTGGAGGGATGCACTATGGGACAAATTCTTCACGGGAGCGCCACGACGACTGAGGCAATCCGTCGAGCAATACAAA
>Ga0187883_10001805_pt1 | contig 12963 bp, 9 predicted proteins | sample June2016WEW_20_1_2_FD_132966 | JGI IMG/M metagenome (GOLD analysis project Ga0187883, IMG submission 132966) | Peatland microbial communities from SPRUCE experiment site at the Marcell Experimental Forest, Minnesota, USA - June2016WEW_20_10 | ecosystem: Environmental > Terrestrial > Soil >...
CGATTTACCGCGACAATTCCAAGCGCGTGCAGCCGCTCAGCTCGGGCAGCGGGAAGACCGAGAAAAAGGCCGCGATTGCCGCTCCCGCCGCTGCGCCGGTGGTTGAGAAAGTGGTCTACCGCCCGGTGCGGCGCAAGCTGCCCGACGAGCGGCGGAGCATCACCCACAAGTTCTCGATCGGCGGCCACGAGGGCTACATCACGGCCGGCATGTACGACGATGGCTCGGCAGGCGAACTCTTCATCACCATGGCCAAGGAAGGCTCGACCATTTCCGGCCTGATGGACGCGTTCGCCACCGCGATCAGCTTCAATTTGCAATATGGCGTGCCGCTGAAGTTCCTGGTCGATAAATTCGCCCACTTGCGGTTCGAGCCGAGCGGCTGGACCGGCAACCCACAGGTGCCCTACGCCAAGTCGATCATGGATTACATATTCCGCTGGCTGGGCGCCAAGTTCCTGGGACCGGAGTACGCCATCACCGAAGCCGGCGAAACCACCAACCTGCGGCCTACCGAGCCCGACCCGCAGCAGCAACTGCCCTTCGCGCCGGTCTCATCCGACGCGCCGCTGTGCGCCGAATGCGGGTCGATTATGACGCGCAACGGAAGCTGCTACAAGTGCGGCAACTGCGGCGGCACCAGCGGCTGTAGCTAGGCGGCGCAGTCCACCTGCCGCCACCGCGCGGCCGGAGCACCGAGTTTTCACTGGGAGAATCGCACACCCGGTCCGCACGTCGGGCCGGGTGTTTTTTCGTGGGCGGGCAGACCGGCCGGCGATGCGTGCTGAACGAGTTACGCGGCGTTGGGTTTCTGGCGCTTCCGGCGCCGCACGAGCTTCATCGCCGCGGCTGCCGCCCAGCACAGCGCCGCTCCGCCCGCCAGCAGCCACCCCGAGCCCGGCTCCGGCACGCCGCCAGGAGGTGGCGGATCGTCGAGAGTCGCTTCCACGACGGGCGAGCCCGTGGTCAGGCCACCTTCCGACAACGAGACCGTCAAATCCTGCGGAATGGTGTAGGAAGACAGCCCAACGCTGGCGGTTGGCCCGAGGTTCTGCAGTACCAGCACCGCCGTAGCGCCGCTGAACAGTTGCTGCGAGAGCGCGGGAGAAAGCGTAAACGAAGCCTCGAGCTCGCCCACCGGACCGCTATAGTAAGCCCCTTGGTACTGCGCCGGCACAAACTCCAGGGGACCCGGAAACGCCGCGATCACCGAGCCGCTGGGCGTCTCCAGCATCGCATCAAAAAGCCCACCCGGACCTGGCGAGCTGGAAACAAAGCCGAAACTCACTACCGCCGGATACGGCGATAGTCCGAACGCCGCCGCATCGACCGCAAAACCATACGTGGCCAGGGTGAAGAACAGCGCATCGTCAGTGTTGAGCGATGCCGTGGTTTGGTTGGTCACGTTGATCGGGCTCGCCGCCAGCGGCAAACTCGCCGCCAGCAGCGCGGCGACCCCGCTGCCCAACCATCCGGCGCCCCAATTGCGCTCTGTTCTCATCGGCCGAGTATACGCCGAGGATTTTGGCTTGCCCAGAATCCAAAGTACCGGTACAGGCCTCCGTGTTGCCCCTTACGCATTAAGGTAATAGCTGGCGGCCCGAATCAAAGGGGTGCGCCTACGGTTTGAACCGGCTATTACGCCGCAGCGTGCCTCTCGAGCTGAAATCACAGTGTGTTTTCGAACGGTCGGGTTTAGAATAGGGTTCGGATGCGGTTCGGAGTCCAGGTCCTTGCGTTGGCAATTGGTCTGCCGTTGCAGGTCTTGGTCGTCGTTGCCCTGCTTCGCGGCGCCTGGCGTCGTTTTCCGCTGCTGCTGGCGTTTTCGGCGGTGGAATTGGTTTCCGCTGTAGTCCAGGCGCCGAGCGCTCTCGAATGGATGCGCGGTCTCCACCCGCCCGGTCTGCCGTATTGGATAACCTACTGGACCGGCCAAGTCATCAACCAACTGCTTCTTTACGCGGTCGTCATTAGCCTGCTTTACCGGGCGTGCGACCGCCTTCGCTCGGCCCGGGCGGCGCGCGTGGTCTTGATTCTGGCGGCCTGCCTGGTGGCGGGTGGGACGTTTCTGCTGCACTACGGTCAGTCGCCTGTACGCGGCATCTGGTTGACGCCGTGGTTCCGCGATCTGAATTTTGCCTGCGCCCTGATGGACGTCGTGCTCTGGACCTCGCTATTGGTGGCGCGGGACAAGGATCGGCAACTGCTGATGCTGTCAGGGGGGCTGGGCGTGGAATTCGCCGGAGCTGCGATGGGCGAGTCGCTGCGCCAGATGGCGATGCGATCGCGGTCACACCCGCTCGCACTGGCGGGCGGCATGATTGCGGTTGCCGCCAGCTTGTTCCGGTTTTACACCTGGTGGCAGGCCTTGCGCCGGCAACCGGAAGCCAAGGCATCTGGCAAGTTCCAAGCTGTGCGTGAGCGCAGCCGTTCGTTATGACCCGGCCCGATTGAGCCAACCTGAAGACGCTGTCGCGTTAAATAGGGTGACATACTTCCGATAACCCCAAAGTGACTCGCGGAGGGCCGGGCATGCCCGGCCCCTACGGGAAACCTGCGTGCCCGCGCTTACTTGGCGGACGGGGGCCCGGCAGTGGCGGCCACCGTGGGAGCGGTGTACACTTTCACCTCGACGCGGCGGTTCTTGGCACGCGCCGCGGCGGTGTGGGCCTCATCCACTGGCTTGTCCGGACCCAAGCCGATAACGTGGACGCGGTAGACCGGAACGTCGTGTTTGGAAACCAGGTACTGCACCACGGCCTCGGCCCGGCGCCGGCTGAGCGCGTCGTTGTATGCCCGCCCACCCCGGCTGTCGGTAAAGCCTTCGACCGCGACAAAGAACCGCTTGTTGCCCTGTATATCCTGCACCAGTTTGTCCAGCGAGGCCTCGGCTTCCGTCGTCAAGTGATCCCGATTGGTGGCAAACGTCACAGTGGCCGAGGTCTGCACCTGATAGTCGTCCAGGCTCGCCACTGAGTCGCGGAGGCTTGCCAATGCCGTGGTATTCTGATCGCTCTTCTGAACCGCCACCCCGGCTTCCTTGGCGGCGTCGTTGGCGTGATTCCCCGCGTCTTGCGCGTCATGCTCGGCGGCGCCGGCCTTTTCATTGGCCCGGTCGATGCCAGTCGCGGTCTTTTCATCCAGTTCTTTCAACTGGTCCTGCGTAGTCTTGATTTGGGTAGCATTTTGAGTGCCCTGCTGGCTGGCCTGATCCGCCTTGGCCTGAATCGGGGCCTCTGTGGCCTGTACGTACTTCTTGGTTGCGCAGCCTGTGGCGAGCAACGCGCCCGCTGCGAGGATCGCGGCAGCTAGGGATGCCTTCATAATCGTCATAAACCTCGGCGGGCATTATAGCAAGCCTCGGCCCATTCGACAAGTCATGCTGTTTGTTGCAGATGGCCAATGCTTCCGGATAACACGCGCGTCCGCGTGAGGTAGTTTTTACACAAAGCCGCGCACTTCGTGCCTCTGCGTCACGGGTTGCGCAGTTTTTGCATCCAGTTGGTCATCACCGTAATCGGCGAATCGCTGGCCCACTCGTACGGCAGGTTCATCAGCAACCGCAGACCATCGGGCGACACATCGTACAAGTCGGACTTCTTCGGGATGGCGCGCGTCTCGAATAATCTGCGCGGAGGCTCGAACTTGAATTCGCCGGCAACGGACGACGTGGAAGCCGACATCACACTGCCGGCTCCGGCCAGGAAGAACAGCTCGAGTCCGTCGGCGCGCCAGCGCGGCATCCGGCCGCCGCTGGCGGAAACCCTCGAGCGGCGTTTGCTCCCGGCCGAAATGCCGTCGAACGCCTGCACGTAGATCTCATCCCGGCCGGATTCGCTGGATTGATACGCCAACCAGTGCCCGTTGGGCGAGAGCGCGGGATAGCTCTCGGAATGGGCCGTGTCGACTACCGGGCCGCCGCGGCGATCGCCGAAAGAGTATGCCCAAACGTCGGAAGAAGTGCCCGCGGTGGCAAAGGAGCCGAACAGGAGATAACGGCCGTCGCGCGACCAGTCAGTGAGATACTTCGTGTACTCGCTGTGGAACAGCGGCTCTACCGGGCCCGGCGCGTTCAGCGTCTTCAGGTAAATGTCGTAGAGAGTGCCGGGATTGCTGGTAAAGGCCACCCGCGTACCGTCGGGCGACCAGGCCGGAGAACGCGCATCGGCTCCGGGAATCGAAACCAAACGCGACATCGCTTCTCCATCGAACAGCCACACCTCCCCGCGATGGCGGTCCGGCGCCAGTTTGCCGCAGAGCACTCGTCTGCCATCCGGCGCGATCCGCGGCAGACCCCAGTCCGCGGGCTCGCCCAGCAGCCCGATTTGTTTTCCGTCGCGATCCATCCACACCAACTGGCGAGCGGGCGGGTTGACCGTCTGATACACCAGCAGGCCCGTGGCGGAAACCGAAAGCGGCGCCAGCGAGAGAGTCTCGACCGCGCCTACATGGCGGAGAAACAACTCCGGTTTGCCCTCCACTTCGAGAATCGAGGGATTGAATCCCTGCGTGTACAGATCGCCGTCCTGAACGAAAAGCAGATAGCCGAACTTGGCTGGGTTGCCATCCAGATCTCCGGAGTATATGGCATCGGAATCGGAGGCGAAGAGGAGATCGCTATCCCTGGTTTCTAGATCGCCCGAGTAAACTCCGTTGGCTTTGTCGGCCGCGCCGAGCGCGAGAAAAGTGAAGTGCCTGCCGTCGGGCAGGAAGTGGGGCCAACGGTACGAGCGATGTTCCTTGGCCGCACTCAGCGGCAATAGGACCTCGAGATCGGCGCCGCTTTCGGAAATGCGGTAAAGACCGCCGCTGAGGCTGGGCGAGAAGACGATCACGCCGGCCGCATTCCATGTCCCGCCGCCCGCCATGTTATCGGCGGGACAAAGAATCCGCGGCTCTCCGGTAAAGCTGCCGTCGGTGTCCACCTGCAACTTCCATATCTTCAGCGAGCGCCCGGCGAAATATCCGATAGCGTGGCTGTCGGCGGACCAGAAAGGCTCCGCGGCATCCTCCGTACCGGGAACGATTCTGGCATGCGTTTCATCCAGTGCGCGCATCCACAGCATGCGGTGGCCTTCCGGGCCGTCCGCGGAAAACACAACGTAACGGCCGTCGGGCGATATAGTGACGCCGCCGGGGGAACTCGACTTCGCCTCCGCCGAGACGATGAATTTCAGCACCGGACCTGGCACGCGCCGCGCGAAGAACAGTTTGCCCGCTAGCAGGCCGGCAGCCGCGACCGTTAAGAGTATCGCTGCAAAGCCGAGCAACCGCATGCGCTTGGCGCGGCGCACCGCCTGCTCCGCGGCAAAAACATCCAGCCAGTAGGTTTCGCCGGCGGGCGCCGCCTTCTGACCGGTGCCGGCGGCCAGAGCGGCTCGCCGCGCGCGCGGGCGTGTGGCCTTGGTCAGAAACCGCGCCGACAGTTTCAACTCGGTCACCACGTTCTGCAGGCGCTGCCGCCGCCCGAGGGGTTCCTTGTTCAGGCAATCGGCGATCACCGGTTCGATGGCGGCCAAGACCGGCGATTCCACCTTTAGCTTGGGCGGGGATTGGTCCAGAATCGCGGTCCGCACGGCGTCGGGCCCGCCAGCGAACGCGGGCCGGCCGGCCGCCATTTCATACAGCACGGCTCCGTAAGCGAAGATGTCGCTCCGCCAGCCGGGCGCCTCGCCGCGAATCTGTTCCGGCGAGGTGTAGGCTTGGGCGTGCGCATCCTGGGCCACCGGCTGCAGGATCGCGGCGCTGTGGTCGCCGACCACGATCGACCAGGGCGAAAGACTGCCGTGGACCACCCCTCGGTCGTGCACTCTGCCCAGCGCTTTGCCGATGCCGATGGCATAGCGCAGCACGAGTTCGGGCGCAAGGGGGCCCGCCTGAAACAACTCCGCAAGAAGCTCGCCATGAGCGGGCTGTCCGGTCAGTATATCGATTCCTCTCTCGGGGAGGCCGTTCACATCGTATCTCCGGCGGCGTCAATCCGGCAGCGCGAAATTCTCCGCTTGTTTCTGCGCTCCGAACTCCAGTATCCGCCCATGCGGACGACAATTCAACGAGATGCGACTGCCCGGCCATGAAACTGTTGCGGGGAGAAGCCGCGCCGGGCATGGCCGGTCCGCACGATGGTTAACCTGGCTTATGGTACGGCACCAAAGGCCATACCGGCGGCCTTAATTCCCAATTTTCGCACGGTCTCAAGAACTCCCTATTGACAGCGGCGGTACGCCATGTACAATCCAGAGTGGTATCCTTTTTTATTCCGATTTTATTCCGAACGAAAGTGGCGTGAAATGTTTAGAGCAAAAAAGCTCCCGCCGGCGGCGCAGCCGGAGGCCGACGGCTTTAACAGCATCCAGGTGGCGCGCATCTGCGGCGTGAGCCTGCGGCAGTTGCAGTGGTGGGACGAACGTAACGTCGTCTCGCCGCGGCAGGACGGCCACAAGAGGATTTATGCCGCCCAGGAAGTCGTGGAAATCTCGGTGATTGCCGAGCTCCGGCGCAAAGGGTTTTCGCTGCAGAAGATCCGCCGGGTTTTGCGCTTCCTCGAAAAAGATATGGGGAAGCGGCTGAGCGAAGCCCTGAGCGCATCCTCCGAGATGCATTTGCTCACTGACGGCAAGAGCATCTACCTCGAAGAGGCGCCCAACCGCATCATCAACCTGCTGAAGAACGCGCGCCAGCCGATGTTCCTGGTGTGCGTCACCGACCAGGTGAAAAGGTTGGGGATGGTGGCTGAGCGCAAGCCGGCAAAATCGGAGACCTCCACTGCGGCGCGCAAGGCCCGCGCCATCTAGCAATTCCACGCCCTTCACTACCGCGCGCCCGTGATCGTGTGGCCGCGAGCGAGAGGTTTGCCGGCGCTGTCATTCCCAGGCGATGCCGCGGCGGCGCATCTCGGTCGATAGCTGCGCCACGGATTCAAAGGCGACCGCATCGATGCCCAGCTTGCGGGCGGCTTCGGTGAAGGCTGGAATGTCGTCGGCGTAGAAGCACTCGCCGGCGCGGCACCCGGCGAGGCGGACGGCCTCCAGGAATATCTCGGGGCGCGGTTTCATCGCTTTCACCTGGTAGGAAAGCGCCATATGGTGGAAATGCCGCAGCACCGGGTACTGCCGCCGTACCATCTCGAAGTGAATCCGGTTGGTGTTGGAGACCAGCACCAGGCGATAGCGACGGGCCAGCCCTTCGATCATGCTCTCCGGGACCAGCACGCCGGAGAAAATCGAGTTCCAGATGGCGCAGAAGCGATCGAAATCCACTTTCAGTTCGAGTTGCGCGCAGAATTGAGCGCAAAAATCCCGCGGCTCCATCAGCCCGGTTTCGAAACGCGCCGCCAAGTCCGTGGCCGTGACGCGCCGGCGAATTTCGGCCTCCGGATACGGACAGAACTCCTCCAGCGCGCGATACCCGGCGGAGAAATCGAAGTCGATCAGGACTTTGCCCAAGTCCATCAGGATGGCTCGATACATTGGCTCTTCCTACGATAGCCGATCCGGCGACGCGAGGCTTGGCGTTGTGCGATTACTAACGGGAATTGCAGGTCGATGGCTCCGGAGAGCCGGCCGGCGGCTATCTTTTCACGCCGCCAGGCGTCTCTTATGATGACGAGCCGAACGAAAGCGAATCGCAGGGAAAGAGCCCGGCAAGGGCCGCTTCGGCTCGACAACACAATTCGCACCCATTCCAAAAGGAGCTATGTTATGACCACGAAGTCTTTGTTGTGCGCCGCCGTCCTGGCGCTGGCCAGCTTTGCCGCCGCCAATGCCAAATCTTACGACATCGTTCTGGGCAACCCGGTGAAGGCCGGCCCGGTCCAACTCAACCCTGGAGCCTACACGGTGAAGGTAAAGGGCGACAGCGCCGTCTTCACCTCCGTCAGTTCCGGCAAATCGTACACCGCGCCGGTGAAACTCGACAACGACGGATCCAAGCACGACGCAACCTCCGTGAGAACGGCTACCGAGAATGGCGCCCAAGTGCTGAAGTCGATCCGGCTGGGCGGTTCCACTACCACGCTCGAATTCGACTAGTAGCCAACGGGTGCTCGCCAGATGACCGGACCGCTCCCGTGCTCGATGGGAGCGGTCCGCAGCCCCCGCCCCCACGTGGACCCATGCGACCCATGCTCGCGAAGTTGACTCTGCGCGCGCGGTCTGGAAAAATGAAGTCTCGCGCCCGTGTGCGGATGTGGCGGAATTGGCAGACGCGCTAGATTCAGGTTCTAGTGGGGGCAACTCCGTGAAGGTTCAAGTCCTTTCATCCGCACCACCTCGTTTCTCGACAATCTTTCGGCGTCGATCTTGTGGGGACGTTACCCGGCAAACGTGCTTTTTCCCGTGGGGGCGCTAATCCGGAATCGGAAACCGAGCCGCCCGAGGCTGGCGGTCCATCAACGGTGAATTGCTCCCTGCGGGACCGGCGCCAGTGGTATCGAAGCTTGCCCGGTGTGGCTCGATCTCATGGTTCGCGTGGCCGCGTAGCTGAGCGTCACGGCGAGCCCTACCATGGCCGGCAACTGGTACGAATAAGCCTGCGCCAAAAAGAGCAACGCCCCGAGGTAACCCGCCATCGCCAGCAGGTAACAGAAACATCCGTTTGCGATTTCCAGGTAGCCCTCGCGCTTGGCCCTGCGATAGGTCCGCAACACAAGCAGCATTGCCGATCCGAGACCGGCGGTGAAGAAAATAAGCGCCGGCACGCCGCACTCCGACGACACTTGGGTGTAGGCACAATGGCTTTCGTGCCAATTGCCGTGAAACCCTTGCGCCCGGCTCGTCTTCCCCTCAAAACTGGCGAATTGAGCCGGACCGACGCCAAACACCGGATGCTCGATGGTGTACTTCACGCTCGTCCTGAAGAGATACTTGCGCGCCTCCGTCGATTCATCAGCCTCCTTTTCCTTCGCTCCAAATAAGGAGCTCAGGCGGTTGCGCGTCATCGCAGGTAATACTGCCAGTGCTGCCAGTGCGATCACGCCAGCGAGGACCACTAACAAGAGCTTTTGCGGCAGGGAAGCATGAATCAGGAGGCAAAGAAACATGACCGCCAAACCAATCAGGGCGCCTCGGGACGCGGTTCCCAATATGATCCAAAGCCCGTACAACAACAAACCCAGTACCGCGATCCGGATGGCTATCGATCTGCCCCGACCCATCATGAAGAACAACAGAAAAGGCAGCACCAATATCAGGTGCGCCGCCAGGTCGTTCGAATTGCCGATAGACCCACTCGACTCGAGCGACACCCGGCCCTCGTCGATCTTCTCGAAAAGGCGCGTGGAGACCAGATTCACCACGGCGGCGGCGGCAATGACGCGGAATATGATGCGGACCTCATTCCAATTGAGCGCCATGCCACCGACCAAGACCAGAAAAATGACGTCGACTCTGGCATACGTGATCACTGTCGCCACCGAACCTCCCGGCCAGGAACTGAACGGCGAGGCCAGGGCCATCCAGACAAAGAAGGCCAGCCAATAATAGGAAGCACGCGATTGGAATGCGCGCCGCACGCCTCCCTTCAGCAGCGTCGACACTATCGCCAGCGGCGCGACCAGGTACAAAAGGTAGGTGTTGACGTGGGTGACATAGAGGATTAACTCGGGCACGACGCCGAGGCGCAAGAAGAGCGCTGCAAGGCAAAAGTAGAAGGAAATCTTGCGGATTGGCTCAGTTTCCCATGCGTCGTCGAACGAGAAAGGGATTTGTCCAACATCCACCGGGGCCAATGTGCCCGGCGCCATCGCAGGGAACCTCCGCGCCGCTCCGAGAGGTCCGGCCACGGAGCGTTGCTGGTTATTGGATTGCATTGGTCAACTCTAATCTTAGTACTGACGCGCCTGCCCGTCAGGCATCATGAATGCGCTGCCGCGGGAACGGCACTCGCCATCACGCATTGCGCATGTACTTCCAGTAGATTCTCACGATGTCGCGGAGGGCCACAAGAAAATCGGCTGGCTTGACTTTGGAACCGGCGACGTCGCGCCAGACCATGAGCGGGAATTCGTAGATTCGCGCCGCTGCCGCACTGGAAGAGCCGAGCTTGCGGATGTAGCGGGCGAACACTTCCACGTCGAACACCCACCGGCTGCAGAAGGGTTCGTCGAATAGACCGGCCGTCGCCGGCACGGCTCGAAAAACCTTGGCGCCACACTGGGTGTCGTAAACCGCCATTCGCAACACCAGGGAGGCCGCGGTGGCAAAAACTCTTCCCAGATAATGACGCATCGCATGGCGCTCCACCTTGCGGCCTAGAAGCTTCACGCGGGAGCCGAACACCATATCGATTTCCGGCCGCGCGTCGAGGACGTTCAGAAACTCGGCAATGTCATCGAGAGGTGTCGCCAGGTCCGCATCCCAATAACCGGCATACGCGGCGCCGCTCTGCAGCGCCGCGCGCATACCGCGCCGCACGGCTTCGGCCTTGCCTCCGTTCTTGCCGCATTCGAGCAACGTGGCGCGGCCTTCACTCCCGGCGCAGATGCCACGCAGCACTTCCACGGTGTTGTCCGTGCTGCCATCGTCGACAAACAGCAACTCGGCGCCCGGCCGCTCGAGAAACCGCCGAAAATCGGAAACCGGCAGGCGGCGGCCTTCGTTGTAACACGGGACGACGATCACGGCCCGCCGGGATTCCGCTGTAGGATGATCCTGCGTCATGGGTGTTGAAGTGCGCGCCGGCCCCCGATCGGGCGATCGCGATTCCCGCCGCGTTCCATGGACCGCGCCATGGTCATTCACATCTTCGCATAGGCTCAGCCGTGCGTGGCGCCCTCCCTTTTCGGAAGGAAGTTATCGCCAGCGCCTGGTACCCGGTGGACGCTGCGCCGGACCGAATTATCTCAAGCTAGCAGACGCGCCCTATCTTTTTTCGTCTTGTCTCGCTTGATCGGCGGATTGGATGCTAAAAAACAGGTACACTGAAGCGAATTCCGGACGGTAATGCCCGACTACCATTTCATGGCCGCGGACGTGCGGGGCAGTCTGCTGGCCATTTTGATTTTCCCCTTGTTCGTGTGGGCGCCCGGCTATGCGCTTGGGTTTGCGTTCAATCTGTTTGAATTTCGTAACCGCAGCGCCGCTTTTCGCGCCGTCATCGGCCTTCCGCTCGCCTTCGCGCTCTGCCCGATTCTGACCTATTTCGTGGGCCGATGCGGCTCCATGCGCATGGCGCAGGGTTTGTACCTGGCGGTGGACCTGGCGCTGCTGGCGATCCTGGCATTTCACGCGAAGAACGGTTGGGCGCGCCGGCCGCGGCTGCCCGATGGATGGGTGTTCTTTGCCGTGACGATCTCCGTGTGGCTGTTGGTCACGCTCTTTTATCTGGTGGACGTGCAGGCCGGCGACCGCCTCTATTATCCGACCAACTCAGTGGATTATTCGATACGCGCCACGCTGATTCATTCCATAACGACTACAGGCGTTCCGCCGCAGAATCCGTTGTTCCTGGCCAGCCCGCCGGCGGCGCTCCGCTATCACTATTTCTGGCTGATGACGTGCAGTCTGGTGAATCGCCTGGGTTCGCCCTGGGTGAGCGCGCGGCATGCGGAGATCGGCGGCGCGTTCTGGTGCGGCATCGGGCTGATGGCTCTGCTGGCGGCCTGCCTGCGCCTGTTCGTCGCAAATTCGGAAGTCTCCCTGGCGCGGCGGTTGCGGACGGGCGTGCTGCTGATGGGCATCACCGGCCTGGACATCCTGCCGGGCATGTTCCTGTTGTTTCTCTTCGCCCGGGGGCAGATGGATTTCGTTCTCCCCAGCCTGGAATGCTGGAACGAGTACGTCGATTGGTTTCTGCACAGCGCCATCTGGTCGCCGCATGCAATCGCCGCCTTAATCGCGGCCGTCACCGGCTTTCTGCTGCTGTGGCACGGGGCATCGAAGACCGGTTGGGCTAGCTGGGCGCGTTACGGCCTGCTGGCTGGGGCCGCATTCGCGTCGGCCGCAGGCACTTCAATCTGGTTCACCTTCTCTTTCGCCGCCTTTCTGTGTGTCTGGACGGCGATCTCGATTGGCAAGCGCTGGTGGCGCGAAGTGGCGGTCCTGGCGATTGCAGGCGTCACCTGTTGCGCCCTCGCTTATCCGTACCTGCACGATCTTGGGATTAGCCCCACCGCCGGGTCTCCGATTCACTTCACTGTGCGGGCCTTCTCGATGACAGCCCTGGTTCCGATGTGGCCGGGCATGCCAGGCTGGTTGCGCCTGATTCTGGTAAACGGATCGCTGCTGCCGCTGAATTACGCGCTGGAGTTCGGCTTCTTTTTCTTTATCGCGGGAGTCAAGTGGCGTCAGTACCGGGCCAGCGGTGAACCGCCCTCCCGCCAGGGCGCGGCGTGCCTGACCATGTTGGTCACCAGCGCTCTCATCTGCACCTTCCTGCGCTCCGACGTGAACGGCACCAATGACTTGGCCTGGAAGGGGTTCCTGCCCGCACAGTTCGTGCTGCTCCTCTGGGCGGTGGATCTCTGGCCGCGGCGCGACCGGCTGAGCTTCCTTTCCGCCCGCCGGAAGCGGTTGCTGACGGTTTGCATCGTGCTAGGCGCCGCCGGCACAGTGTATGAGATCGGCATCGTTCGCTTCTACCTGATTCTGGCCGACCGGGGGGTTCTCCCGCCGCTGAGCTGGATGGCCCCCGACCGGCAGTTCGGCAAGCGGAACTACGCCGTGCGCGCCGCTTATGAATGGGTGCGGTCCACCACGCCAGAGACTGCCGCTCTGCAATACAACCCCGACGTTCACCAGCAGGTAACCGACGCCATGCTGTACTCCGATCGCCGCTTCGTAGCCGCGGACCGTGACTGCGACACAACGTATGGTGGCGATCCCAAACTCTGCGCCCCGATCGTGGCCCGCCTGGAGCGGCTCTATCCAGCCGCCGGTCAACCGGCCGGAATCAGCGTGGCGGAAGTCTGCCACGATCTGCCCATCGACGTGATCATCGTCAAAGACACCGACCCTGTCTGGAGCG
>Ga0187883_10001806_pt1 | contig 12960 bp, 13 predicted proteins | sample June2016WEW_20_1_2_FD_132966 | JGI IMG/M metagenome (GOLD analysis project Ga0187883, IMG submission 132966) | Peatland microbial communities from SPRUCE experiment site at the Marcell Experimental Forest, Minnesota, USA - June2016WEW_20_10 | ecosystem: Environmental > Terrestrial > Soil >...
AGAACCGTCAGTAGGAATGCTTTCGGGGGACGGCGAAACTCGATAACCATAAGCGTCGGAGGCTCCGGGCTCAATTTTCAGTCTTGGGGCATGGCAACACTCACCAATAGCGGGAGGTGCTAGATGTGGCGTATCAGTTACAAGACAATGTCCCTGCAGGACGTCTTAATCATGGCCTACATGAACGTCCTGCAGGCAAAGCTGCGTGAAGGGCTGCACTCGTCGGAGTTCACGTGGATTGTGGAGACAACCACAGTATGACGGCAGACTCGGTACAACTCGAAGAGAGCGTGGTGGCGAGCGATGATCTGGATCTTGTCCATGCCAGCAAGGATGGAGATGTTGCTGCTTTCGAGCAACTCGTAAAGCGATACGATCGGAAAACTTCTCCGAATCGCTCAAAGCGTCACGCACAACACGGAGGATTCCCAGGACGCGGTTCAGGAGGCCTTTTTGAAGGCCTTCCAAAACTTGGGTCAATTCCGAGAGGAGTCCCAATTCTCAACCTGGCTGATTCGCATCACTCTGAACCAGTCGCTTATGAAGCTGCGGAAGCAGCGCGCAGTAAGAGAGGTGTCCCTAGCTAGATGAGGATTTTCAGACAGATGGAGACCTGCTTCCAATGGAGGTGATCGATTGGGCTCCCAACCCTGAACAACTTTACTGGGCGTCCGAGTTACGAGACATCCTAATCGAGTCTTTAGAAGACCTGAGCCCAACCTTGCAAACGGTCTTCGTGCTGCGAGATATTGAAGGGCTTTCAACGGATCAGACAGCAGAAGTTCTGAACTTGAGTCACGCCGCGGTGAAGGCCCGGCTATGGCGAGTTCGGCTGCAGCTTCGCGAACGACTGAACAAGTACTTCGGTAAGCAACCGGCATCTGCGCGAGCACAATTAGTCGCTCTAAATAGGCGGACGGGCCGGATTCTCGGACTGTTTGCCGAGTGCCTGGATCGCTCGATATCTCAGACAGGCTACGACTAATTCTGCCAAGCCACTCCATGCAACTCCAACTACCGCGGTCGCTATCCCTATGGAATGTGGACCCACAACGCATGATTCAGACTGATACCCGGCCCGAACTGCACAACGCTGTACTCTCCGTTCCACACCCGCAGTGATCCTGCTACTTCGTGTTTACGAAACCTCGACAAAGAGTTGACAAGTAATTGACATCGCGAGCACATCTTGTCGTTGGTCGCTGCGTCTAACCACATGTGTTGCAAAACGCATTTTGACAACCGCGGCTTAGGAGACCCTTTTGGAATACAACATGAGAGCAGTTATCAATAATGAAATTCAAAACGTTTCAACAAGGAGAAATCAATGAAGAAGTCGTATCTCACCGTTGTACTTACTCTGACTTGTTTGCTTGGGTTAGGCATAAGTGCCTGCGCCCAAAACGCAAGCAACATCGTTGTGAATGTTCCGTTCGAGTTTGTGGCTGGAGGCAAGACGCTGCCTGCGGGCACATACAGCGTTGGCCGTGTCTTTTCTGAGTCAGATTTAAGCTTGAACATCCGCAGCCACGACAATGGCATCTTTCTGCTGCCTGTCGTTTTCAATGGAGCTTCTGTTGAGCAGGCAAAGCTTAGCTTCGAGCATATAGGGGAGACCTACTTTCTCAGCGGGGTCCGGACACCAGCGGGCGTCTACACCATCGAGACACCACGAGCGATCACCAAGCTAGCTCAGATGAAGGACCACGGCACACGGGCTTCCTCTGGCAACTAATTTAACAACATCGGTTTCTCTGCGGTTGTGGGCGGGAGTTTAGGGCTAAGAAGTACATGTATCTATCGTCTAACTCCCTTCCCCATCCGGCAACCAAGAGCTTCGCGCGTAAAAGGAAATGGGCCGTATCAACGTCGTACAAATCACAAAATAGGTTATGGAGGACAACTTGAAAAGGACACTCTTATTATTCGGGCTGCTCATGACGTTAGCAATTCCTTCGGGGCTGCTCGCCCAACAGGCCGGCTATTTCCAGACCAACCTGGTCTCCAATACTGCCGGCGTAGCGACTACCACAGACCCTCAGCTGTTGAACCCGTGGGGGATTTCCGTTCTTCCCGGTGAAGATTTCTGGATCGCCGACAATAACAGCGGCGTCTCCACGCTCTATGACCAGAATGGCAACAAAGACAGTGGGTTGGTGGTGACCATACCCGGAGCCACAAAAAATCCAAACGGTAATTGTAGTCCTGGCTGCCCGACGGGAACCGTGGCCAACGCCAGCGGCTCCCACTTCAGCGGCGGATCGTTCATTTTCGACACCGAGGACGGCCTCGTCGTCTATTGGAACGGCTCCAGCAACACCGCAATCGTTGGTAGAGATAATTCCGCCACCGGCGCAGTTTACAAAGGTCTGGCCTTGGTTGGCACCGACCTTTTGGCGGCCAACTTCAACAGCGGCAAAGTCGACGTCTACGATCAGAACTATAACCCCATATCGTTGGGCGGTTCCTTCACCGATCCCAACCTTCCCGCGGGTTTCGCTCCCCATGGCATCCACGTGATCAATAGCCAGGTCTACATCGCCTATTCCATGCAGGACGCTCCCAAGCACGATGCGGTGCCCGGCGTCGGCGCGGGGCAGGTGGATATCTTCACCACGACCGGCGCCTTCGTGAGCACCTTCGTCGCCGCTGGCGCCAAGAACAACCTCAACGCGCCTTGGGGCGTGGTGCAAGCTCCGGCCAGCTTCGGAACTTTCGCCAACGATATCCTCGTATCCAATTTTGGTGATGGCACCATTAGCGCATTCGACACGCAGGGTAATTTCATGGGCCAGCTCACCAACTCTTCGGGCGCCGCGCTGGTGAATCCCGGCATGTGGGATATGGCGTTCGGCGGAGGCGGCGGTGCCAATAATGATCCAGGCACTCTTGGCACTCTTTATCTCACGGCCGGAGGCAGCGCCGGCCAGCCCAATTTCCCGGCTGGCGGAAGCGCGACGGCTGTGTTTGCCAGCCTTGTCCCCGTGGCCGCGGTCACCAGCCCAGATTTTTCTCTGAATCTCTCGGCCCAAAGTGTAACCGTAGCGCCGGGCGGTTCGTCCAACCTCACGATCAGTGCCAGCGCGGTAGGAGGATTCAACGGTCAGATTGCGCTTACGTGTACTGCGCCCACTGGTCTAAGCTGTGCTTTCAATCCCACAACGATCTCTCCGGGGTCGAGCGCGTCATCCTCCACCTTGACCGTCTCCGCCACCTCGACCCCGCCCCCGATCGGCTATAGCGTGCCCGCCATGGCGGCCCTACTGCCTGGTCTGGGGCTGTTTGGCACCGTTCTCGCGACTCGCAAACGGAACCCGCTCGCACGCAAGAACATTCTCTTCACGAGCATACTGGGTTTGCTGCTTCTCATCTCACTGTTCGCCCTCGGATGCGGTAGCAGTTCAAACAACAAACCAACAACGCCCGCATCTCAAGTCGTCAACATGACCATCACGGGCACATCCGGCTCAATAACTCAATCCAGTGTTGTAGCTATCACCGTCAACTAAAACCAAAACGGCCTCGGCAAGGGGCGCACTACGGTGCGCCCCCGCTGCGGTCCTGCATAAGTGGCATTACGTCGCGGCCACAAGTACTTCAACAAGGGATCAAGACACGTATTTTCTTCGGAACTAGGTCAACGAACAAAAGGATGATCGCGATGATCGGCTACCAAAGCACTCTATTAGGTCGAACAGAAGTTGCCGAAGGCACAATGGCATTTCAGTTTGAGAAGCCAAACGATTTTGTATTCAAGGCCGGACAGTATGTCGACCTGACTCTATCCGATTCCCAGCCCGGACCGTCAAACGGACTGACTCACACCTTCTCCATCGCAAGCTCCCCGTTCGACGAAAAACTCTTAGTCACGACCCGCATACGAAATACAGTTTTCAAGCAGGCCATATCCTCCCTGCCGATCGGCAGCCCAGTGAGGATTGAAGGGCCGATGGGCTCTTTCAGCCTCCATAACAACACGGCCAGGCAAGCCGTCTTCCTCGCCGGCGGGATCGGGATCGCGCCATTCCTCAGCATGCTCACTTATGCCACAGAAAAGAAACTTCAACATCGTATCGTTCTGTTCTACGCGAACCGCTACCTAAAGCATGCTGCCTTCATCGATGCGCTCTGGAAGTTAGAGCGCGACAATCCAAGATTCCGCTTTGTTCCGACCCTCACGCGCGCGACCAACAACAACGGTTGGAAGGGAAAGACTGGGCATATCGGATTGCAAATGCTTTTCGCGCACGTCGGCATTTTGCGAGGTCCCATTTATTACATAGCTGGACCGCCAACGATGGTTGCGGCGACGCGTCGAACACTCAGCGAGGTGGGCGTAGATGAAGACGATATTCGGACGGAAGAGTTTGCAGGCTACTAGGAAATCATACCCGTGAGCGAAGGACGATTAGCGGCGTTATCCATCTTTTCAATGAAGGGCTTTCTCGGCACCGGCGCAACTTTCGAGGCAGATCTCAACCTCGTCGTGCAGCTCATCATGGGAGTAGCCCTGCTCGCTGGGGCTCTTCTCGCGAGGCACAAACGCTACAGAGCTCACGGTATTTGCCAGACGACGGTGCTTCTCTTGAATTTGCTGATGATCGGACTGGTGATGTGGCCGTCCTTCCAGCAACAAGTCGAGCCGGCGATGTCTAAGGTTCTTCATAAGTGGTATTACGAGGTGGCGGCAATACACGCGGCTCTGGGGATAACGGCTGAGTTTCTGGGACTCTATATTGTCGTCGTGGCCGGCACGAACTCTCTTCCACAGTGGCTGCGATTCAAACATTGGAAGTGGTGGATGCGCACGGAACTCGTGCTTTGGGTGATTGTTCTGCTCGGTGGCGTTGGAACGTACTGCGCATGGTATGTGGCGCCATTTCGCCAGTAACTCGGTCAACACTGCTCTTGTCAGGAACAATATTTTTCAGAATTGGGGAATATTGCTTGACTAGCGGAGTTTGACATACTGCTGGAACAAATGTGGATGCGTTCAGTCTCGCTTCAGGGTACGACGGTGGCACCGCATGTAGCTCGCAGGAGGGAAAACATGTGGATCAGGTCATGCGCTGTTTGTAAAGCACTCTTGCACAAGCTCCAGTTGTGCGATTCTGCGCGCTGTCATTGTGGATGGATATGGTAGCTCTACTGGAGCTGCAAGCTGAATACAGGCCCCACAGAGATCGAAAGATCAAGGAGATTGTCATGGCAAAGGTGATTGAGTTTTACGTACCGGAGAACTTCCGGAAACCGTTGAAGTGGGCTCCTCAGCTGCAATGCGGAAAGGTCATCGAGTTTTGCCCGCAGCCAACAAAATCAGCCTAGCCAACCTGGTGTTATCCGGAACTTTAATAGAAGCACGGTGCACTCATTAAGACAAGATCGTAAGCAAGAAGGAATTGGAGATGAAAGCGTCTCTTGCCAGTTATCAACTCACTCTCCTCCGTTTGCGAACATTGCAGTGATGTTGTTACCTCGTTCTTACAAGGTATTGACAATTAAATGACATCCTTTCCGCATCTCGTCGTTCGTCCGCTGCGTCTAAGCCACAGTACCGCATGAACAAAATCACAAGCAAAAGGAATTGGAACATGAAAAACGAGGAACTTCTCCCATCCATGAGGCGTTCAGTTGACCGCCGTTCTTTTATGAAAAGCGGCCTTCTGGCAGGAGGCGCAGCAGTAGTGGGCGCCGGTTTGTTGACAAACGGAACTTTGGCTCGTGCACAAGAAGGCGGTTCTCTCGGTGCGGGCGATGTCGCCATCCTCCAATTTCTGGCGGCGGCAGAACTGATCGAGTCGGACCTTTGGACACAGTATGCGGAACTGGGTGGTATCGGCAATAATCCACCCATTGAGGTAGACCCGAACCAACCGTTGAACAACTATCAGATAGCCTTGTCGAACCTCGATTCCGATGGCCCGCAATATATCACCAGTAACACACTGGATGAAGTGAGCCACGCTACCTTTCTCAATGCCTATCTCGAGTCCAGAGGAGCCGAGCCGGTCAACTTCACTCAGTTCGAAACTTTGCCGGGAAGCACAGCTACGGGATCATCAGGTAAGCTTCGCCTCACGAACCTGATGCAGCTCAACGTCGATACCAGTTGGTACGTTCGCTACCGCAGCGCAACCAATCCAGACCGCGGCGCAACTTTTCCTCAGGCGCTCACTCTCCAGAATGTTACCGCCATTCCCCGAAACAACAGCGATTTCAACGGCGCTTCCAACCCGAACTTCCCCGGTAACGATCACATTCAGGCGATTGCGAATGTAGCGGGCTTTCACTTCGGATACATTGAGCAAGGCGGCTCGAGTCTTTACGCAACTATGAGTCAAAAGGTGACGGACTCGGAAGTGCTTGAGATCACCCTGGGCATTGGTGGAGACGAGATCGCGCACTTTCTGGAATGGGTTGATTTTTCGGGCAACGGAGTGCAAGCCCCAGTGGCGCCATTTACGGACGCCATATCCGGCCTGACATTTCCCAATTTTTTCAGCAAAGTCAATCGGAAGATTCAACCCAGCCTGATCTTCCCCGTGCCTTTCAATTTCAAGGGCAATCTCCCCAATGTCTCGATGATTCGTCCGCTGACCGATAAATTCGCAGGCGCCGTGGCTACGATCAAGAGTTTCACCGCCGATGGTCTCTTCATCGGCCAAAGTGAGGAGTTCCTCAACCTCCTAAACACTATGGCTGTCGCGGCCGATGCCGCGGTCCGCTCGTAACCTGAACTCTGACTGTCCGCTTTCTTGGTGATTTCTCTCCTGGCGGACGCTGTACGGTTTCATGGAACGGCGTCCGCATTTTTTAACGATTTGGTAACCAGATTTCTTTTCATCTGAATCGAAGGAGCTCTTATGTTTGAAGGATTGTTTCAACCGATGCATCTGCCGATTATTTTCGGGATCGCCCTGCTCGTGTTCGGACCTAAGAAACTTCCGGAACTGGGCAAAGGAATCGGGGAAAGCATCCGCGGTTTCAAGTCAGCCATGAAAGCTGACGAAGAGAAGCCGGTCAGCACAACAACGACTATTGCCAATGACCAAGGCCTAATTAAGGAGTGAATCGTGGATTTCGGCACTGAAATCCTGTTCATGCTTATGCTCGCACTCCTGGTATTGGGACCGAAGCGGCTGCACGCAATGCTGGGACACGTAGCGCGGGCTAAAGCTGAACTCGAGAATGCGACGCGCGGCATAAAGTCTCAGCTCGCTGCAGAACTCGATGCCGCGCTTCGGGACAAGAGGCATGTAAACTCATCTTCAAATAACCACCCTGAGTGTTGAAACTCTGCCTTGCTGCGTGAGGCTGGCGTGAGGGCCCTATAAAACAGTCGAGGCCCCATCTCAGGTCAGCGCCATGCCCATGTCATCAGAAACATCAGGACGTACTCCACTCCGTCGCTCATGTTATGTCCAATGATCGGAGCCAGCAGGCTCCCAGATTTTTCGCGCCAGTAGGCATAGAGGATGCCGAGTGCGAACGCATAGATCTGCTGGCCTAACGCTATCCACAAGTTCTCTTGCCAGAAGCTGGCGAGGTGAGCGAGTGCGAACAACAGCGCCAAAATGACTCCGGCGACATGCATCTCGTATTTCCAGAAGCGTATGCGGCCCGACGTGCGCTGCATGAGGAACGTTTGCAGCAGCCCACGGAACGGAATCTCTTCGGTCGGCCCAACAAAAATCCATTCGAAAAAAACCCAGGCTCCTATACTTCGAGGCGTCAGGGCAAGATTGTCCGGCGGTGGAATATGCCTTAGTATCTGGGGAAAATAATCGACAAAGGTCATTAGCAGACCGAATGCCGCTCCCCACCAGAGCGCGGATCGCACGTAATTGCTGTGCTTGGGCCATTGCAGCCCGTACTCGGAGAATTTTCCCCTGCTGAACCATGCGATTAGTGCTACGGAAATCAGTAACATTACGGCATGGTTGGCGATCAACGCCAAGGCCGTCTCCGTTTTGCTCATGTGCTGCGTAAGCAAGAAGAAAACATAGCCGCTGGGCAGGACGACGAGCAGACCTAATCCGATCGTCGCCAGAATTGGCCAAAGACGGAGCTGGAGCCCGGAGATGGAAAATACAGATGCTTCGCTTCCGATGAGATAGGCAGCGCTCGTGCTTGTGGTCTGAGAATTCACTCTCTCAGTTATAAGCGCGCGAAGTCGTGGTGTCTTGAATCTATTTGCAGCCGGATCGCCATGCACTGGGGCAACGGCCGGTCATGGTTTTCACGCTGCGTGCCATATGCGTTTTTCTCTGCCGTCTTTCTCTGTAAACCCAACGGTCAAGGCCCGCTGCTAATGATCTCCCAGAAGCCCATTTCTGGATAACTTCCGGGTTGGCGACAAATAAGGAGTGCCTTTTGCCCGAAACCTGACTACCGCTTTGATTCCTACATACAGATTCGGGGAGATACGCAGCATGTCTATCTGGGCGTGAGCCCTTCACTCGGCCCCCACTAGGACGGCCAACTGCACGTTGTGGGCTACACCATTCGCAGTGGCCGTGACCAGAACGCTATATGCCCCCGGGGGGGTAGGATTCGTATTCGGCGGCGGTGGAGCATTGCTGGATCCCCCGCCGCAGCTGGCCGCGACGACGAGGAAAGCGAAAAGCAGGAAGATGGCTTGCACTCTCCATTTGCGCCGGCAGCCCGGGAAAATCAGTACCGCGCCGAAGGCGAAAGCAAAGCTGTATGCGTCGGCGAACCAGCGGCTGGAATTGTGGCCGGGCAAGGGGGCCAGTTTTGCGGTTGTGCTCTGGGCGGTGGCGGCAATCGTCAGAGTGGCCACGCCAGAACCATTCACCGTGGGAGATGTGGGGTTCACACTGCAAGTGAAGAGGCTGGAGGAAGGAGCGCAGGTGAGCGAGACCGGAACGCCGATTCCATAAGGTCCACCGAGCAGGAGCGGAACCGTGCCCGTCTGACCGGATTTGACGATAAGGCTTGGCGCGCCGGTGGAGAAGGTAAAGTCGGTGGCTGTAACGTTAAGCCGCACCGGGGCGCTGACGGAAGATGCGACTCCACCACTGCCTGAATAGACCGCGATTACGTTCAGTTGACCGAGCGGGATCTCTGTTGCCGGGACCGTTATCGTGGCCGTCTCGGTTGGAGAAACTGTAACAATACCAGAGGGGCCTATAAAACCTCCCGCGAATAAGGTTCCGTTTCCAATCAAATTTACGATCCCGATCGGAGTGCCATACTGGTCGGTGCTGGCCGTAACAGTTACGTTGAACGTGGCGCTACCCGAGCTATCGACGTTTGTAGGGGATACGGTCAGGGTCGTGGTCGAGGTTGCGACGGCGCTGCTAGCGACGAAGCTAAACTGTTGTGGCGAGGTATAAGACGTCGCGTTCCAGTTACTGTCACCCGAGCAATTGGCGCTCAAAGAATACGTGCCCGCTGGCACATTGGAAAGCGTCACATAGGCCGTAGACAGGTTTTCATTGATGTAAGAGTCCGCGACCACAGGAGCGGTTTGCGTCAGGGCGCCGAAGGTGACCGTCACCGTTCCCGTTGGCGGCACATTGGCTCTGGGAGCGTTTAGCAGCACGTGCACCACGACATTCGATCCTGCCAGAAAATAGTTGTTGCAGAAGCCGCCAGCCGGAGGGCAGTTGACTACCGGGGGTTGGTCGAGTATCTCGGCTCCGAGCGAAGGTGTTCCCTTCACGACCGTGAAGGTCACTGGCCCACCGGTCGACGGAGTGTAGCTGGCGTCGCCCGAGTAACTCACCGTGACGGAATGCGACCCGAGAGCGAGAGTCTGCGGTGACCATGTCGCCACACCATTCACGTTGAGCGGAACGGTGGCCGAGGTGCTGCCGTCCATGAAGGTCGCTGAGCCGGTGGCAAGCCCGGGAGAGTTGGTACTTAGCCCGGTGGGCGTGGCTTCATAGGTCACTGCGCTGCCGAAGGGGACCGTTGGCGGGGAGAGGACGGTGCTGCTGTATACATACTTCAGCGAGGTAGCGCTCTGCTCGGGTGTAATCGTCACTGCTACCGGGGACGATGTGCTGGCGCCGAAGACCCCATCGCCCCCGTATTGAGCCAACACCTTATACGAGCCCCCTGGAAGGGTGGTGATGTTGGTAGACGCCGCCCCGCCAGAGAGAGCGATCACTCCATTGCCTCGCATGGCGGATGCTGGATCGGTCTCGAGCACAATGTCGCCGGTGGGAACGCCGGAGCCGGAACCGGTTCCCACCGAAGCCGTGAGGGCGATCGGAGAACCGTGGGTGATGGTTGTGGGAGAAAGCTGGAGGGTGGTTGTGGTCGGTAACAAGACCACCTTATCCCAGTTGGAAAGCAACTCGTTGGCGTCGAAGGACCCGAGACCGGAGGCCTGATCGTATCCGGTTCCTGCCGGGTAGATGCCAAATGAGTAGAGATTTGAAAAGTAGGGCTTGGAGTAAAGAGTGGTGCAATTGGGAATAGATAGACTTCCCGGATTGGATATCAAGCACAGCACGTCGTTGGTTCCGAGCGTGATGTCGTGAAAGACGCCAGATTGCTGGCGCGCCAAGGCGTATAACGTGTAGTCGGCTTGTCCCTGACGACCGTACTTCTGATTGACTAAAGCCATAATCCCGGCCATTGCAGGGGTGGACGTTGAAGTTCCGCCCACCAGGGTGACCGCCGACGTCGCGCCGGCAGCACAATCTCCCGGTTCAGCGCAGATCGGCCAGGCGCTCAAGTTCGGCCCGTTGGCGGCGAAGAGGGCAACATCCGGCAAGTCGCGAACACCGTCAGCGGGAACACCCGTACCCTGCTGCCATACCGGCTTCGAATAACCCGCGATACAGGACGGCAAAGAGGTGGGCGAACCCTGGGTTTCTTGCGAGCAGTTGCTACTTGCGCCTCCTCCCGCGTTGGAGGGAACAGGACCGGACTCTACAACCGCTCCGCCATCGAGCACGGTGAAGTAGGGAACGATATTGAATCCGAGAGCGTCGTCCCAGGGCTGCTCAGGGAGCGGCGCCTTCAAAGATCCGAGATTGCTGTCGTTGGTCTGGTTCCAGAGCGATGCGATGCTCGCGCCTCCGCTAGCGTAATCGGAATAATAGAAGTCGGTTCCGCCCACCGACACATTCCAGGGTGTGGAGCTAAGGCCATTGGCCGTCAGGCCGAAGGTTTCTTTGTCGCCATTCTGGCCGATGAGAATGACATCAAGGCACGCTGCCGGGCCGGTGTCGCCGCTGGCCACCACCACGGTCTGACCTTGCGCCGCAGCCTGCTCCCAAAGCCCCGCCCAGAGCTGGTTTCCCGCTTCGCCGAGCAGCGGCTCGCACTGGCCGTAACTCAGGCTGAGCACAGATGCCTGGTCGTCTTCGACGGCCCGCAACGCCACGAGCGCGAGATTATCCTGAAAGGGCTGCCCCCCGGCAACGTAGAAATTGATAGTTGCGCTGGGCGCGACGGCGCCGCTCAACTCAACATCGAGGAGCGCCTCGACGTTCGGGGCCAAACCATCGCCGGGGTCCTCGCCGTCGACTACGATCTGAGTATGCTCGCCGGGCAGATTAAATAACTCGCGGTAAGCATTCACCAGCGCTAGATTCAGGTTAGTGGTTCCAATGATTCCAATGGTCTCGCCGGAACCGTTCGTTCCTGCCGCGTAGACGGGCGCCAAGTCAGACTGTGTGGCGAAATCCTCCGGGGCGAGCGCATAAAATGGAGCGTTGTTCACCGTCAAAGTGAATGCTGGCGCCGCGCCGCGGATGCCACGTGAGAGCTTGGCCTTGCCCGCCGGGGCAATATAGCTGGTGAGCGGGAAAGTATTTAAGGGAGCGAAGTTGCGAACGCGCGACGAAATATCGTTGGGGATGCTGATTTCCCTGTCATTCGCATAAAAACTTCTGCCCCTCGCAGCATATTCATGAATCTCGGTATGCAGCGCCTCGCGCACTTGCCCGGCGGTGCCGGAGAACTCGATCATGGCTCTGCTTCCGGTGACGCGAGCGACAGAAAATCCGTGAGCCTGCAGCCACGCGACCACGGTTTGAATGTCTTCGTCTTTTGCGCCGAATTGCTTGCCGTACCCCTCCGGACTCAGCCACTGATGGAACATCGGAGAACCGGGTGTGTGCACCTCTCGCAAGAAACGCTGGAGCGCCACTTCGCGTTCCGGTGGGCGTTTCAGCATGACCAACATTCGCCGCATAGGGAAGTCATCGGAGACCGCGCCATGATCGAATTCCTGCCGGCGAGCGCATGCACCGTGCCGTGCAGCGTGGCCAGGCGGCTCTCATCCACAGGACCCGCGGCAACTGAACGGTTGGCTGCGAAAGCAGTAGAGCAGGGAACGCAAAAGCCAGAAGGAAGAATTGCCCGAAACGCGCCAGTCGCACGACTGACCCCCGAAGAATAATAGTTACGCTGCTTATCTCGATGACATCGCGCTGGACGGGTGAACCGACGTGCGCCCCACATCCTAGCGGGCACGTGCATAGCCGTGGATCGCGTGGCCGACACTATAGCACATCCCCAGCCGCATAACTCTCAACCCGTCAAAGGGGGATGTTCGTTATACGATAATCACCAATCTGCGTACGCCGAACATGAATGGAGTCCCAAGTTCCGTGCAGCACCCGGACCAGCAGTCGTTCCTCCGGGACTTGAATCATTTCCTCCACTTTTTCCCAGCGCTGAAGCGCTGGGCTAAGTTGGTTCGCCCCTCCGGGGCTGGATGCTTGTGCATCCCGTTCCACTGGATTGACCGAAGACGAGTTCTCACGCGCACACTGAAGGGTTGCAGCGGCTTGCTAGATCTTTTGCAATCTCTGGACGTCATGTACGCCGGGGATCTGGCGGACTCCGTCGATGATTTTCTGGAGGTGTTTGAGGTCGGCGATGTCGAGAACTACGTCTACGCTGGCTTGGCCGTTCTGGCTGCGGGATTCCATGTTGCGGATGTTGGTTTTGGTGTCGCTGATTACGGCGGTG
>Ga0187883_10001810_pt1 | contig 12950 bp, 8 predicted proteins | sample June2016WEW_20_1_2_FD_132966 | JGI IMG/M metagenome (GOLD analysis project Ga0187883, IMG submission 132966) | Peatland microbial communities from SPRUCE experiment site at the Marcell Experimental Forest, Minnesota, USA - June2016WEW_20_10 | ecosystem: Environmental > Terrestrial > Soil >...
CCAAACCGGGTTTGGGCTGGCGACATCACCTATGTGTGGACACAGGAAGGATGGCTCTATCTCGCGGTCGTCATCGACTTGTTCAGCCGTCAGGTGGTCGGGTTCGCGATGGGCGAGCGCATGACCCGGCAATTGGTTATCGACGTATTGCGCATGGCCTGGTTCCGTAGACGGCCTACGAACGGTCTGATCTTTCATTCAGATCGAGGCAGCCAATACGCCAGCGGCGACTTCCAGAAACAACTCGTAACCTTCGGCATGAAGGGCTCGATGAGCCGAAAGGGCGACTGCTGGGACAACGCCGTGACCGAAACGCTCTTCGGTTCGTTGAAGGTCGAGCGGATGCACGGAATGCACTTTGCGACACGCCGTCAGGCAAAGGACGAGGTAATCGATTCGCTTCAGTTTTACAATCACCGGAGGCTTCACTCGATGCTGGGATATCTCAGCCCGATGGCCTTCGAGAAAAAACGGCTTGCCGATAAAGAAAGGCTCGCCGCATAATCGCTTAGCTAACGGGGACGCTAAACGCGGGCAAGTTCAAGCCGTTAGAAACATAAGAAACTGGCGTCAAATACTCAGAAGCTTGAACATCAAACAAGTTTACAGTATCCATTTCTGCATGGGCGATGATAACCAAAATAACGCACGCTTCAGCAAATTAACCTATGACGATTTTCGCCTGATGGCGGGGGACAACTCGCTCAGCCGCCACGAGAAGATCGGTTTTCCTGATCGTTACCGTGCCGGGCGGGAAGGAGAAATTTTTGCCGATATTCGAAAAAAGTTGCCGATTCTTGATGGCCAAGGAAGACAGGTTCTGGATATTGGTCCAGGATGCGGTGATTTGCCACACATACTACTGGCGCATTGCGAAGCACGCGATCATGAATTGAGTCTTGTGGATTCAGCCGAAATGCTGGCCCAACTTCCCGATAGCAAGTGTGCGAGCAAAATTCCCGGACAATTTCCGACAGAATGCTTGGACTTCGTTGAACGAGCCGCCGGGACATTTCATGCCGTAATAGTTTATAGTGTTCTTCACTATGTCCTTCCGGGCGGGGACATATTCGCGTTCTTCGACAGGCTGTGCCAGACCTTGGCACCTGGGGGCAGCCTTCTGATCGGCGACGTTCCCAACGTTTCCAAACGTAAGCGATTTTTCAGTTCCGAAAATGGGATAGAATTCCACAAGAATTTCATGAAAACCACGGAAGCGCCGACGGTCACCTTCAATATTCCCGAATATGATGCTATCGATGATGCGGTTATTGTCGGACTGATTCTGCGCGGGCGTTCCGCTGGTTTTGATGTCTACGTCCTGCCACAGCCTTCTTCCTTGCCGATGGCAAATCGACGAGAGGACATACTTGTTCAACGTCCTTGAACAAAGGGACAGCCGTGACTGCCAGCCGCAAACTCGTTATCGTCGGAGACAGCGCGTTTGCGGAAATTGCGCAAGAATATTTCAGCGTGGACAGTCCCTATGATCCGGTCGCTTTTGCGGTCGAAACTCCTTTCTTGAAGCACGACAGTTTGAGTGGATTGCCTGTCGTGCCGTTCGAAACTCTCAAGGAGACGCATCCTCCGGAAACCCACGACGTCTACGTGGCTGTTGTTTACACACAACTGAACCGGCTCAGGGCGCGACTTGCAGCTAGTGCGAAAGCCAATGGTTATCGACTGGCGAGTTATGTGAGTTCGAAAGCGTTCGTGTGGCGGAACGTGAAACTCGGCGAACATATCTTCATATTTGAAGACAATACTGTGCAGCCATTCGTCACGCTCGGAGATAATGTGGTGTTGTGGAGCGGCAATCACATTGGGCACCATTCCACCCTCCATAACAATGTCTTTGTTTCGTCGCATGTCGTGGTTTCGGGGTTCTGCGTCATCGGAGATAATTGTTTTCTCGGCGTTAACAGCACGCTCGCGAACAACGTCGTCCTAGGAACAGATTGCTGGCTTGGTCCAAACGTCACAGTAGTCCATGATGTGCCAGAGGACACTCTATTCAAGTCACCAGAAGCTGAGGCGGCGAAGGTAGGCGCTCGGCGATTTTTCAAGGTCAAGAGCTAAGCCGTTCCGTTAGGCAAATGTGTCAGGGCTCCTCAGATGACAGCACATTCAATTTCAGATTCAATCCCAACTTATGGCGTAAGGGAAAAAACGTCGGCTACCTGCGATCTCGATCTGTGGAGAGAAATGTTCCGACGCGATGGCTACGTTGTGTTGCCAAACGTCTTTTCCGAAGCGTTGTTGCGTGACGTATCGGCTCTAATTGACCAAGTCTACGACTTGCAGATGAAGGAGGCGGGCGGTCTGGATCTCCTTGAGAGCGCCAACGATTCGGATATCATACGGTGTCCCCTTGCATATGATGAGCGATTTTTAGCTCTCTCGACGAATGACGTAATTCAATCTTTTGTCCGCCAGATCATGGGCGAAAACTTCGTCCTTCTAATGCAGAATGCGATAATTAATCGTCCTCAAAAAGATCACTATCAAACGAGTTGGCATCGAGACCTAAATTATCAGCATTGGGTCAGTTCTAGGACTTTGTCGTTAAACTTTCTGATCTGCATTGATCGCTTCTTTGTCGAAGGAGGCGCGACATGGGTGCTGCCCGGTTCGCACTTGCATGAGGAATTCCCTTCCGATTCCTATGTTGGGAGCCACGAGATTCCATTGGAGGCCCCCGCTGGTTCGGTTGTCGTTCTGGATGGGATGACGTTTCATCGCGCCGGCGTTAATTCGACCAAGAATTTCGTTCGTCGGGCGGTCAACAATGTCGTTGGCCTTCCTTTCATGGGGCAACAGATCGATGTCCCCAGACTTTTGAATGCTAGCGGGCTGGATTATCGAAATGATCCCTTCCTTTTTAAGTATTTAGGCTATCGTTGGAATCCTGCCCCCGACGGGACGGAATGGCGACGCGGACATGTCCTACCGTCGCAAGCGGTACCGTCCAGGGAGTAACTTGAAGCATTGCTTGCGATGGCGCGAGCCTGGTATCAAATGCACTTGGCTCGGCGAACTTAACGATATTAACTTGGGTCGCCGCGTATCATCCTTTATTGGAAAGTTGGTTCCAACACCCCGCAATACGCCGCCTCGCCTCATTGCGCGTCACTAACTTTTGCCGATAACTCTAAGGACGATCGTTGGTTTCATGGAAATGCAAGGCCGTGAGCTGGCTTAAAAATGCCGTATCTGTAACTGAATGAAGCTTCACCGGCGCTAATTTCATTGGAACTACGGAATGAAATGGAAGAGCCTTGGCCTTGTTTGGAAGCCTGATCGTAATTGCTCTTGGCAGCACAGTCACGGAGGCTTGCCGACGCCGATCAACTTAGGAAATGGGGTGACCCGGGTTTTTATCTATTGCCAGAGTTCTGACCAAGTCGGCAGAATCGGATACGTCGACGTGGCTACAGAGAATCCAATCGAAGTTATCAGCTCCAGCACTGAGCCGGTTTTGGATATCGGCCCGCCTGGTGCATTTGACGACCACGGTGTCGTACCTTTGTCAGTGGTGAACGCGCCTAGCGGGAGACTGTTCCTATATTATGTTGGCTTCGAAATTTGCCATAGGATTCGGTATCGTCTTTTTACGGGACTGGCCATCAGCTACGATTTGGGAACCACATTTCGAAAAGTGGGGCGATCACCGATATTAGATCGCAGCGACGCCGAGCTATTCTTTCGATGTGGCACGCATGTAATCTTTGAGAGAGGGCGATTTCGGGCATGGTATATTGCGGGCAGCGCTTGGCATGATCTCAATGGCAAGGCAGTGCCGATTTATAATATACGAACATTAGAGTCCTTAGACGGGATATTATGGGGAGGAACTGGAAAGGTCGTAATGGATATTGAGCCAGAGACAGAGCATGGCTTTGGTCGGCCTTACGTTGTTCCAGCCGAGGGCGGTGGTTACGAAATGTTCTATTCAATCCGCAGCCTTGCTACTTTAGGTTATCGTTTGGGATATGCGACTTCGCACGACGGGATTAAATGGACCAGGCGAGACGAGGACCTGGGGTTTGTGCCATCCGGCGAAGAATGGGACTCGAAGGAGCAGAGCTACTCGGCAGTGATTGCTTTGTCGGGTCGTCGATACATGTTTTACAACGGCAATAACTTCGGCGAGGCTGGCTTCGGCGTGGCTGTCGAGGAGATTTGATGGAACTGGGATTTGGCGCCTACACCAGCGCCCAGGCTGAAGCATGGGACGCTCTGATCGCAGAATCGACAGCCGGCACGATTTTGCAGACGCGCCGCTTCTTGAGCTATCATGGTAATCGGTTCGCGGATGCTTCGTTGTGCTTCTGGGACGGTCCGAAGCTGATCGGCGTCCTGCCGGCGGCACGCGATCCGCTCGATGCCAACTCCGTAATCAGTCACCCGGGCGTTACTTTTGGGGGTCTGCTGCATCGCGGCAGATTACGCGGGACGGATATGCTTGCAGCCATGCAGATAGCAGTGGCGCATTATGCCGCAGAGGGATACCTCACGTTTCGTTATAAAGCTGTGCCGCGCATCTATCACCGCGCTCCGGCAGAAGATGACCTCTATGCGCTTTTCCGCCTTGGGGCACGCCGATATCGCTGCGATCTTTCGACGGCGATAGACTTGAGCCATCGCCTCGAAATATCGAGCCGCCGAAAAAGGGCGCTTAACAAGGCCCTGGACAGCGGCTTGACTCTTTCCGAGGACGCTTGCCATGCGCCAGCCTTATGGGCTGTGTTGGAAACCAATCTTGCTAAGAAGCACGAAGCAACTCCGGTGCATACCGTGGCGGAAATTACGCTATTGCATAGCCTTTTCCCAGACGGAATCCGTTTCGTCACCGCTCATCTCGCGAATAAAGTCGCAGCCGGCGTCGTACTTTTTCTCAATGAGACGACCGTCCATGCCCAGTATATTGCGTCAAGCGATATCGGCCATGAGGCAAACGCTCTCGATTTCATCTTTGATCGGGCTATTCGCATGGCTAAGGATTCTAATCGCCGCTATTTCAACTTCGGCATCAGCTGTGAAGAGGAGGGTCACATCCTCAATGACGGTTTGTGTCGATTCAAAGCAGAGTTCGGCGGCGCCGGAATAGTTCACGAATTTTACGAAGTACGCTCCCTATAAGTCTACCATTTGCCTCCGTGACGTTGCGCTTGTCACGGGCATCACTCCTTGATAGCGGACCAACACCAAAGGCTTAGGCGGTTAGGATGCCCCGGGCATAATCAGCACAATAATGCGGGACCCATTAGGCACACCCGTTGATATAAGATCGGAACCCGACGGCATGCTGAAATATAGAACACTTGAAGAATTTTGTGATCGTGCTCTTCGCACTGCGGACGAAGCCTGTATTTCAGACTCCCTCACGATGATAGTCGACTTTGTCAATCTCGTAATTTCTTACGATTCGTCACGGGCCCGCGTATTTACTTCAAAAGAATTAGACCTTCTATGCCTCGAACTTGGCAGAAGGACAATGCAAATCACTCCGCCCGAGGCCCAACCGTCCCGAAGCGTGTTCCTCGCCACCGCTATATACAAGACGGGGGGGCATACACGTGTGATGAAAGATCTGATCGATGCTGATCCCGGTGCGGAGAAATTTATTCTCCTGACGGATGTCTTGCATAATATCAAAGTTGAGGATGTGCCTACCTTCCTTGATCCGGAAAAGGTGTCGATCTGTCCGAAGGTATGTCTTGAAGAGCGTGTTCACTGGGTTCAACAAGAATTATTACGAATTGCCCCACAGAGAATATACCTTTTGTTGCATCATTTCGATGCTGTTGCCGTGGCTGCTGTTCAGCCTGGATTCGGCGAACATGTTTTTTACGTACATAACTGCGATCACTCCCTGGCGCTGGGCCCGCACATTCCTCACGCAATCCACGTTGACCTGCACGCAAAGGGTTTTTTCCATTGCCGTGAAATCGAAAATTTAGAGAACAATGTAGTGTGGCCCCTTGTCTCGGAGCGCCCGAATGCCCCTTCCTTGCGTAAATTCGTTTCCAAAGGAAGGCTGAAGACATGTACGTCGGGAGGATTAGAAAAATTTGAATCGCACCGTTATTCGATTTCTTATGCCGATGTTGTGCCCCGGATCATCAAGGCGGCGGATGGTATTCATTTGCATATTGGCTACCTGTCTGAAACCATAGCAAGGTGCATCCGCGCGAACCTGGACAAGAGCGGCATCGCTCAGGACAGATTTGTTCAAATTCCTTACGTTAATAAACTTTCTCAGGCGTTTGTTGATCTTGGGGTTGATGCCTATATCACCTCGTTTCCGCTGGGCGGAGGACTTGCCGCTATTGAAGCAATGAGTGCTGGATTACCCATCATCGCTCATTCAAATTACCGTACCATATTTTTCTCAGACGATGTCCTTGTATACCCGGAAGTGATGGTTTGGCGGAAAGTAAGCGAACTTGAAAATATACTCTCTTCCCTCACGCAGGAAGATTTGACTCGTCATTCGTCCTTGTCACAAGCGTTTTTTGAAAAGCGCCATCTGCCTGTTCACCTGAAGGACGCGATTGCCAGCACTTTGGCCCGCAAGGACATCGAACGGCCTCCAAGGCCGGTTCATTATACGAACCCGCTTCAATGTTTTTTGGATGAGCAAGCAGAGCCTCAATCATTGTCGGACGAGCAAGCCGCGTCCACAAAAAATGACTCTGCTCAGCCAAAAGAGCACTACGCGCGCCCCCTGGCGACGCTGCCGTGGCGCTTAGAGCTTGGAGTCGCCAAATTGCTTTGCACGATAGGACTTACCTGCGACGGCGCATTTCTATGGAACCGAGCCCACACTCGGCGCCGCAAGACGTTGCCTAATGGCGAGCAAGCAACATCCCCAAAAATTGACTCTGGGCAGCCAAAAAAGGACTACGCCCCCGTCCTTGCGAGAGTGCCATGGCGCATTGAGCTTGAAGTCGCCAAATTGCTTTGCACGATGGGACTTACCCGCGATGGCGCATTTCTATGGGATCGAGCCAATGCGCGTCGCCACAAGGCTTTTATCACCCGGTTCGTGGTGGCGGTCCGGATTATTCATCATGCCGTGACGCGCCACAAAAATCCGATCATTGTCCGGTCTGAGCATAACTTTGGGGCACTGAAGTTTTTACTGTTATGTCTAAGACGCTTTGGCCAAGGCCTCGGTGGAAACATCGCGTTTGATATGCCTTACTATATTTCGTTTAGAGCTCGGTCATGTCCACCGCAGAGTATATTGAAGTCGACTTCGCGCGGAACTGATGTACTTTCGCTGTACCTTGCCAGCATTTTCAAGAGTCAGGGCTTCCATCACGACGCAGAGGCTATTCTTCGCGGTCTCACAAACACCAAGATCGCCGATCTCGCGTTATTGGCGCTAGGTGACCTCCTACACGTGCAAGCGCGCTGGGCATCTGAATTTATTTCCTACGGTACAGATAAAGTCGCGCTCAATCCGTTTGCACTTTTCGCCCGACATGATGTTGTGACTTGGCACGTGCGCCAATTCGACGAGGCCATACACGTCCTGCAAGAATCTATTCGACTCAACCCTGGAAATCCTGACACCTGGTGGATGCTATGGCGGACAGCAGTTACGAAGCGGGATTTTTCTCTTGCCCAGATGGCAATCGCCGAATATGCGCGACGTGCGCCTGAGTCTGTAGAAGCCAATTTCGCTTTAGCTGTGGCAGCAGCGGGAGCCGACTTTGACCAAAGCATCTATCTCCACGAATATGCGCTCGGCAACTGGTCCGGGGCGTGGCGTGTGGCCAGTGCAGCTCTCATTTCTGGCCGAGAGCTGGCAAGCCAGAACGAAGCACAACTGACGGATGCTGGTCCAGCTCGATCGCTGGAAATACGCTCCATCTCCATCATGGACAAGCGCCATGTCGGGCATCAGATGGCCGCACAATTCGATCCACCATACGTCGCAATTTACGGCCACGCGGAAGTTATGCCTCAATTTGGGTTGATATATGCAAATGATGGCTACCTTATCACTGATTCCCTGCATCATGACGAAGTGCATTATTCTGTTTTCACCCCTTCGATATCGGTCCAGACCGGCAACAAGGCAATCATCTACTCTCCGAAGCCGAAATTATTTCCAGAACGCGGTTGCATATACATCGGACACAATAGCAACTATTACCATTGGCTTATCGACGAACTTCCACGACTCCAGCTCCTCGATCACACGAGCTATGCCGCCAATCCGGTGCTGGTGGATCTAAATGCGAGTCAGTGGCAATATGAAGTATTGCACAGGCTCGGCGTAAGCAAAAAACGCATGAAAGCTGTTAATTTTAATGAATTTAATAAATTCTCGGATCTCATCGTGCCATCGCGACTGTCGACTCGGATGATTGCGCATCCTGTCGCTGTCGAGTATTTGCGATCAAAATTGATCCCAGGATCGGAGTCTTTGACGCCGAAAGCTGGAAAGAGGATATACCTGCTTAGACGATCAGGTATTGATCGGAGCTTTCTGAACGAGAGGCAGATTCTTCGCCAATTCAAACGCGCGGGTTTCCATTTTGTCGACACCGGAACAATGACCATTCAGGAACAAATTGACCTGTTCGCCGACGCAGAATGCGTTGCCGGTCCCGGAGGTGCCGCCTTTGCCAATCTTGTTTTCGCGCCTCGCGGTTGCCGCGCGATCGTTCTTGGTTCGTCAAGCATGATCTGCGAAACGTTCTCAAGCCTTTGCGCATGCGTGGGTCAATCATATTTTAGCTGCATCGGCAAAACATACCCGCGTGCGCATGAGAACTGGATCTCATCACGATTTGATTTTGAGGTTTCGGAGGAGGACATCGCACTGTCCTTGAAGCTGGCCTTAGGCTACGGTTAAAATCATTGTGCATTGGCTTTTGGCCTAGTTCAAGATCGTATCTAGATATGATTTTGTAGTTGGTTCGCCAACGGGGACGTCTTCACATGGATAATTGGCGTCTCATTGATCTTCCTTGCATTAAGGATTCGCGCGGCAATTTGACTTTCGTCGAGGGAAAACATCATATCCCATTTTCCATAGCTCGCGTCTATTACCTCTATGACGTGCCCGGTGGCGAGACGCGTGGGGGGCATGCCCATCGGAAGCTAGAACAGTTTGTGATCGCCGCTTCCGGAAGTTTTGACGTAATTCTTGACGACGGAAGACGCCGCGAAACCATATCGCTCCGACGTTCCTATTACGGTCTTTACATGTCTAATCTGACGTGGCGCGAGTTGGACAATTTCTCGAGCGGCTCGGTGTGTTTGGTCTTAGCTTCTCAGCCCTATGTAGAGTCGGACTACATACGCGATTACCACTCCTTTTTGGCAGAAGCCACGAGAGAGGAAAGGCCATGAGCGCCGCTGCCGCTGTGCCCTTTTTTGATCTTGCCGCTTGTCACACTCCGGTCCTGAGCGAATTGACTTCGGCTGCCCAGAGGGTAATCGGGAAAGGCTGGTACATACTCGGCACCGAGCTTGCGGCTTTCGAGGAGGAGTTCGCCGCTTACACGGGCGTTCGGCATGCGATCGGAGTGGCCAATGGACTCGATGCCCTTATCCTCGTCCTTGAGGGGTGGATCGCGCAGGGATATCTCGCAAAGGGAGACGGGGTCATCGTGCCGGCCAACACCTACATCGGCACGATCCTCGCGGTGACGCGAGCGGGATTGCGGCCTATCTTGGTCGAGCCAGATCCAGCGACTTACAATCTTGATCTTACGCATATTGATAAGGCTTTGGTGGAAAAACCGAAGGCGGTGATCGCCGTTCATTTATACGGCCAACTTGCTCCGATGGCGGCTATCCAAGATTTCTGCAAAGCTCACGGCCTCCTCCTCTTGGAAGACGCCGCACAGGCTCACGGCGCGAAAGCGCAAGGACGCCGCGCTGGCGCTTTTGGCCTTGCCGCGTCATTTAGTTTTTATCCGACCAAGAATTTGGGTGCGCTCGGTGACGGTGGAGCAATTACGACCAACGACGACAGCTTAGCCGATACAGTTCGAACGCTTCGCAATTATGGCTCGCGCGTCAAATATCACAACGACCTCATCGGGCTGAACAGTCGTCTCGATGAGTTGCAAGCGGCCTTGCTGCGAGTCAAATTGCCTTATCTCGACTCAAACAATGCTCATCGACGGGCCATCGCACAAGCCTATCGCCAAAGTATACGCCATTCCGACGTGACTTTGCCCACGGTCGCTCTGGACGAAGAGAGCCACGTTTGGCATCAGTTCGTCATTCGTACTTTTGACAGGGATGGGCTTGCCCGTCACCTGGCGGGATGCGGAATCCAAACACAGATCCATTATCCGATTCCCCCGCATCTTCAGCCTTGTTACCTTGGATCACTTAATCACGGCCCGTTGCCGCTAACCGAGAGCCTTCATAAAGGCGTGTTATCGCTTCCTATTAGTCCTGTTATGACTCAGAGTCAGATAACTGCGGTGGTCACGGGCGTCAATTCATGGAGCAGCTTGGCCTTGCCACCCATCATAAAAGCTCACCCTGTGGAATCCTGACCTGATTTGAGGAATCCGCCTTTGATTCGGCGGAGACTTGGGGATGGGTGGGATAGAGATGGTGGTGGCGCCATTGGCGCGGATTTGTTGGCGCGCCTGCGTTCGCAAAACAAGAAGCAGTAGGAAGGCATTTCGTTACTGGTTGCGACAACGCTTCATGTGCGCGGCGTCAACCTGAACAAGTTGGCCGCAGTTCTTCTCCTCGCGGCCGTACGTCAGCAATATGGAACGTGAGCGTCTTTGAGGCAGCAAAGCACAGCAAGCCGCTCAACAGAGTTTTGCATTCGTATCTGGATCAATGCGTGTATCTTTAGCGTCAATGCACCAAGGCATTGCCTCATGCGCAGGCCGGTCGGATCGAGCCACCGCTGTCAAACAAGACAAGGGACACAATGTGATGAGTCCCTTTGACGCGCAGCTAGGCGAGATTATACTGAATAGCTTATATTTTGAATTGACAGCTCCGCAGCTGTTGCTCCGAACACTCAGGGCATCCTCAATCATGCAGACAAATACGACGCTAGCTTTCACAGGTGAACGTTTTCTGCCTGAAATTTCGGGGAATATCGAACTTGAGCACATGCATCGCTACATTTATGCATTGGCCTATGCTAAAGGGAAAACCATCCTCGACGTAGCATCCGGCGAGGGCTATGGCACGGCGCTGCTTGCGAGCCACGCCGCGTTTATCATCGGGGTCGATATCGCTGAAGACGCGGTGGCCCATGCTCGGCGCAAATACCTGCTACCCAATCTAGAATTCCGAGTCGGCTCATGCTCGAAAATCCCTTTGCCGGATGGCACTGTCGATCTTGTGGTTTCGTTCGAGACGATCGAACACCATGACGAGCATGAGCAGATGCTGGCAGAGATCAAGCGGGTCCTTAAGCCCAACGGCATGGTCATCGTCTCTTCGCCTGACAAGGCGATCTACACGGATAGGCCGGATTATCACAACCGCTTCCACGTCAAGGAGCTCTACCGGGAAGAATTTGAGGTTCTGTTCCGCAGCCGATTCAAGAACGTCGCCAGTCTCGGCCAGAAGGTGATGTTTGGGTCTGGTATCATTCCCGACGGTGACGGGACCCAAACGGCTTTTACCTCGGTGGACTTGGGTGGCACCGCATCTCGACCGGGTCTCGTGGAGGCTATCTACAATCTGATTATGGCGTCAGACGCTGCGCTTCCGGCTGCGCCGTCGTCCTTCTTGGATGTTGGCATCGACGCCAGCGAGGCCGTCAAAACCTGGAAAGCCGCCGTCGCACAACGTGACGGAGATATTCAGTACTTGCGGGGGAAAGTCGCCGAACAGAGCGCGCAAATCGCTGAATATCTGCATCATCTTGATCGCATAAACGCTTGGGGATGGTTCCGGCTCGGTCTTTTCCTCGACAAACTGATTCGCGCTCCACTTCGCCTCTTCGCTCACCGGCGCACCAATATGATCGCCGATGAGCATTCCAGCTCGATAGCGAGCACGAACACGGAAACGGATAATTTTGGGACATCGTTGCCAAAGTTTGAAGCTGAGGCCGCCACTCCTTCGGTAGCTGGGGAATTGCTAAGTTATCAGCTGAAGATGTCGCTAAGCGCCCACGAGCCCGAACACGCTTCCGCGAATTCAAAATTTATTCCCTCGAAATCGCAAATTGAACTTCTGGACGCTTCAACAGCCAAAGTTGCAATTATTATTCACGCTTATTATCTCGATGTATTCAAAGCGATTATTACGAGTCTAGGTGGCGTCGATGTTCGTCATAAAATATTTATTACTACTATACCAAGTAACGCCGCCGGAGTGAACTCGGTTATGGAGTGTACAAAATTTGATTATGAAATATTTGTTTATGAAAATCGTGGACGAGACGTGTTGCCGTTCCTATCAGTGTTGAATAATATTGATCTAGATTCTTATCCGTTCATTCTCAAATTGCACACAAAAAAATCGCCGCACCGTGAGGACGGCGACAAATGGTGCCGGGACATGTGCTCGTGTCTCGGGAGACCCGAGCAGCTTGACTGGATATTGCGCCAAATGTGCGCGGTCGCCAATATCGGGCTTGTTGGGCCACAAGATCATGTTATTTCGATGGGAATGTATTATGGTGACAACCGGAAAAACGTAAATTTGCTGGCAAGCAGAATGGGGATTGAAAATATTGACCCCAATCATGATAGATTTATTGCTGGTACGATGTTTGTTGCGCGCAGTGACGCATTGAAGCCAATTCTTGCTCTTGGATTGAGACTCGACGAATTTGAGCCTGAATTATCCCAACTCGATGGGACAATGGCTCACGCCGTCGAGCGGGCGCTAGCTTATAGCGCTATGTCGGCGGGTTTTGAGATCGTGTCCGTAGCCAGAGATGGTGCAGCCAGACGTGAAGCTTTGCGGGCCTCAAGCAACGTGAA
>Ga0187883_10001815_pt1 | contig 12930 bp, 14 predicted proteins | sample June2016WEW_20_1_2_FD_132966 | JGI IMG/M metagenome (GOLD analysis project Ga0187883, IMG submission 132966) | Peatland microbial communities from SPRUCE experiment site at the Marcell Experimental Forest, Minnesota, USA - June2016WEW_20_10 | ecosystem: Environmental > Terrestrial > Soil >...
AAGCACCCAATCCGACATTCGCTGCAGCCGCTTAATCAACCGACAAAGAACATACAAGAACCCAGTCCCCAGTCCCACCTAGGGAGTGCCATCTCTGCCGAGGAGACTTTTTCAACACCCACGGACGTTATCATTCAGGCATAGCCGGCCTATAAGGTTCCATTTTGCACGGAACTGGTGGGTCTGGCATGCTGGCGTATCCAAAGGCAGAAGTCATCTTGGTCTTTTTAAATAAACACGAAATTTTCCGGGCCGCACTCCCCAAGCGTCTGCGGATGTAGCAGAGCCATACCCCTGGCCAAACAGCGCGCGAAGCGCATGGCTGATCGCGGCATGCCGAGGGTCATCGCTCTTGATGAGCCGCAACAGGATGTTGCTGTCGAGCAAACAGGCATTGCCGCCCGGCATCAGTCGTGATCCCGATACAGACTCTCGCGCGAGAAGGCTTCGTCCGGAAGTAAAGGAATCTTGTGTGAGAACTGCGCAAGCTCCCGAAGCGTGGCGTCAAGCTGGCTTTGGCTGAGCGTCTTCGATCCGGCAGGAATGTGCGCCGCCTCTTCAAGCAGGCTTGCGGCATACGAGCCGATGTCAACGCCATGCTCGGCGGCCTGGCGGCTTAGTTCCGCCTGAACCTCGGGCTTGATGTCAATAATGATCGTCATCGGCGTCGCCTTTCCCTTGATTGCCGTGTGTCTGGCAGTCTACCGCCGGCCACCCGTCACAGTTAGGCCAGGATGTGAGCCCCTGCCCGGCCAATGCCGTCCGGCGCCTGTCGTTCCCAGGAAGCCCTCAATGTAGTGACTTCACGAGTCTCCCTCCGGGCTTGGCTCGGGATTGCCACCCCGGCCTTCGCCGGGGCAAGTTTGAGGTTTCCCCGAATTTGAGCAGTTCTGCATCGCCGGTTTCGCAGGCGAGCACTCAAGTTCCCTTAAGTCGGTTGCGTCCGCCATTCCGCCACGCCCGCGTGGCTGGTCATCTACGGCTTGTCTATCATAGAGCAGGCAGTGGAACTTTACACGTCAGTGACCGGGACCTCCGGTCCCGGCAGATTTTGATTTTTCGGCTGTTTTTTGTTTCTTTTTGGCTTTGGCCTCATGATGTTGATCGCGGCGGCGTCAAGCTGCGTCTTGATATGCGCCGCGTAATACTTCTCGATCATGTCGACACTGGTGCGGCAGTTTTTGGCGATCTGGTAGATGTCGGCGCCTTCCATCAGGCGCAGGCAGATATACGTGTGCCGCAGGCTGGAGGCCGTTCGAGGCCGGCCTTCACGATCGAACCTGAGATTTTCCTCTTCCAGGATCGTCTTGAAAAGCTCGCGCTGCCATTTCGGAAAAATAAGGTCTGTCGGTTGCGGGAGGCTCCATTGTTCGGAGCCGTTGTTATTGGTGTTTGGCCCCTTCTCGCCCCTGCCCTCTTCGTATGCGCGCGCCGGACGAAGTCGGGCTTTGAGTCTCTCGAAGGGGCGCACAGCTCCGGGCATGCTCTTGCAGTAGCCGACACCACGCTTGCCACGCGCCTCGATCTCAAGGATCGTTTGACCGAGCGCGTCGTCTTCGACGATTGTCACGTCCCGGAATTGAAGGCGCCAAGCTTCATCGGGCCGGAGGCCGCTGTTGGCGGAGAACAGAACGTAATCGTGAAGCTGTTCGCATTCCCATTTGAAGTGCGCCTGCCTGGGCTCGTGCGCGCGCCTTCTCGTGGCCTCGTAGAGCTGTTTGTATTCTTCGGGAGAGAACCACGCCCGGTGCGAGATTTTAAGGGATGATCTGTATGGCTCCGAAAGATCAGGAAGGTGATCGAGCCATTCGTGGCGGATGGCGGTTTTCAAGGTCTGTCGCAGAGTCACCATCTCCTGATGCATGGTGCTGTGGGCCGGCGGCTTGCCCCGCTTCGCCACCGTTTCTTCGTGGCGGTGAATCCGGTATTCCTGCACCTTGCCGGCGGTGATTTCTGAAAGGCCCAAAGCACCGAAGAACGGCACCAGGTGGACCTGCGACCGGCAGTGCTGGCCTCTGAGGTAGCCCTTGCTGCGCTCGCCTTGCGTGAGGATGTCGTATTCACGCAGAAACTGTTCGGATGCTTCGCGGAAGGTTTTTTCTGTTTTGATTTCTCCGCTGCGGAGATTCCCGCGGAGCTGCAGATACCAATCCTCGGCAATCTCCTTGGCTTTCGAGAGGCTCTCTTCCTTTGTGCTGGTCCGGCGGTTCTTGCCGGCGAAATAGCTGGAGCATTGCCAGCAGCCGCTGTTCGGGCGTTTGTAGACGTGAACCTTTCCACCGAGGATGGTGTATTGTTCCGCCATCGGGGATGTCCTCCGAACTCCTTCAAAAAGCGAAAATGTGAAAGAGTTGAGCAGAAACTTCTGGCAGCGATCACTTTGGTCTCGGCGTTGTTCTCTCGAGTGTAGGTTTGTCCCACTGCGGGAGAGGATCACATTCTGCAAGGCGTGACAGGACCTGCCCTCCTGTCGTCTCATCGAACAGCGTGTGTATAAAGAGGTAGGCCCTATCGACGACATCGATCATTAAGCGCTTCATTTCCTCGTCGTTCAGACGGGACACTTTTGGCCAGGGGATGACGCCGTAGGGACTGCTGACGGTGACATCCGAGTAGTCTCCAGATGCCGAGGACGGAGATATACCTGCATGGAGATCCTCCAGCATCGAATTGCGAAAGCACTGCAGGACCATGTATTTTGCAAGGCGCTGCTGAAGCACAGGGTCGGTGATGAATGCGCGGACCTCGTCATGGGAGTTCATGCGGGCCTCCAGAACTCCTCTACTATGACATGAACTCGCAAGACCGCTGACCCGGACGAACACATCTGGCAGGCTCGTTCGCTCCACGGAGAGGTGTCAGCTTTTTGTATCCGATTAGCGACTTCCCTGGAAGTGCCAACGCGGAAACACTGCACCTACTCTACTCGCGGGCTCTGGAACTGCAGCCGAAAGGCTGGGTAAGCCGCGTAACTCGTCACGCAAGGACAAGCAAGCACCTTTCATAGTGCACGAAGATGTCGGAACTCCGGGACGACCTGAAAGGATGTCCCGGGAGCATTGACGGTTTCTCCAACCAGGTCGATGAGTGCAGGAGAAGCGTTGCCCAGGAATCTCGAACCCTCGCCGATGTGCGCGATTCTTCCGGGTTCGAACCCCATGAGTCGTGCGCAGGTTGCATCTGCAGCAACCGGGTCATCCGCAAGTACGATCTTTCCCAGAGGACGAGGAGTGCCGTTGAGTGGCCCGTTTCCTTCCATCGCAACAATGCCGTCCGCGATAACGAAGTGGATCGGAACGGTGGCGCACAGATCGAGGATGCTCTCCTGAATGCCCTTCCAGTGAAGAATATTCTTCGGCCATCCATATCTCGCGCCTGGCACTACGCCGAACATGTTCTTCATACTCAGTGTGACCCCAGACCAGTGGTGAGTCTTGATTTTGGGCATGGAAACCAGGAAATCCGCCTCCTGCACAGTCCGAGGCAGCCAGAGATCTCCCATGCCCGTATAGCTCGCGCGTAATGGAGTGCGAATCAATTCGTCGCGATTCAGGTCGACGAATTGGATCTTTTCGTCTCGAAGATACTGCTGGTAGCCACTTTGTGAAAGCACTAGCTGTGTGTCGCGCTGATGTCCCGGTCCCTCGGCTAGCAACACGGATTCAGCGCCCATGCGCCGGAACGATTCGGCCGCGGCGAGAACCAACAATGGGTGGGTGTTGATTGCATTGCCAGGAATGTAGTCGACTAGGTTGGGCTTGAGGAGCACCTTCTTGCCTCGGACGTTGATCGGAAAGAGGCGAAGACCCGCGGCGAGGATCTGGTCGAGTTGATCTGAGTATTGCTGTGCATGGAGGATCGCAACTCGGGACCGCTTCGGTCGTTGATCCGAATGATATTTCGGCAGAAGGAAAGGAGCGGTGACCGCAGCGCCAGCCGCCAGAGCTGCGCTGCCAATAAGCAAGTCTCGACGGGTAAGGCTCACAGGGTCACCCCAAACGCCTGTAACGCGCGGGGTTGATCAAGGGCGAGGCAGACCACAGCCAAAGTACTGGTGTCCTCGATGCCTGAGAGATCAGGAAAGCTGGCAAGCGAGCTGGAAAGCGAACTACTCGGCCTATGGTGTGCGGCGAGAGCAAGAATCGCCCAGGCGAGACTCCACGGAGCCGTAAGAGTTTGGGCAACTCGCTCCAGGTAGTCGACGGAGCCTTGCACAATCGGGTATTGTCCTCGATCACTCAAGGCCAGAAGCGCAATTGCCGTATCGTCAGGATGCGGTGCAAGGGCAGTTCCATAGACGACCCCGTTACCGGCATTCCATCCTCCGCCGGGGCATGCACGATCCATGAGCATCTCGATGCCTCGATCGACGCGGAAGGGCACGCTCTCCAGACCACCGCAAGAGCAGGGGATCTGGCTTAGAGCAAGGATCGAGAATGCGGTGGGAACAACCCAGCTGACCGTATCGGGGAACCATGGCCAGCCATATTTTTCTGGGTCGAAACGAACGTGGCGATCGGCAGTACGAAACTTCCATTTCCAGAGCCAATTCGATTCTTTGCCGGCGCAGTTCAGCACCCAATGGATGCCCTGCAACCTTGCGGGTATCGCCGGCACCAGATCACGAAGAGCAGCCACCGCGAGTGAAGTGACCCAGCCACCCTCCTGATCATCTCCGGGGAAGACTGGCCAACTGCCATTAGGGTTCCGCGTGCGGAGCAGAAAGCCCTGAGCACGTGCGATGTCACCCACAGGCGCCGAGCCGAGCGCGAGCGCAGAGTAGCACGTTGGCTCAATTGCTGGCTGCGAAGACGAGGCAAGAGCAGCCCAGCCTCCACACGGGAGCTGTCGTAGGGCAAGTTCGGCTAGCAGGTTGCTGAGCACAATGGGATCGTTTGTCACAGTGCGCACTTTGTAGTGCGAAACCTCTTTACTGTCAAAACGCACTGTGACGAAGAAAATGCGTCGGCTAAAAGTCCAACCATAGCGCCGTTCGAGAGGCGGAGAATTCTGCTCCCAGACAAAGTGCGGCTGGTGAAATAAATTTGGCGACGGCGATGGAAGGGCCAGTTGGCAAGGGTTGGCGGCTTGCGGTGTTCAGAACGAAGAGACTCTTGCTCCCAGACAAAGTGCGGCTGGTGAAATAAATTTGGCGACGGCGATGCAAGGGCTAGTTGGCAAGAGTTGGCGACTTCCAGTGTCAAAGGCGAGGAGACTCTTGTTCCCAGACAAAGTGCGGCTGGTGAAATAAATTTTGCGATGCCGATGTAAGGGCCAGTTGGCGAGAGCTGGCGGCTTCCGGTGTCAAAAGCGAAGGGACTCACGTTCCCAGACAAAGTGCGGCTAGTGAAATAAAACTGTGATTCCCAAGTCTCCCGATTCCAGCGAGGATGCATCTTGGCTGGGATGAGACGCCAAGTAAGCAGAACCATTGAGGTTGGTTCCAAGAACGAACAGTCGCCGCTTCGAACCCGCGCTCCCGACGTGAAAGCGAACCCACGCACAAGGGTGCCGGATCACCGCAAAATCCGAACATCCGCAAATGCAAAAACAACGCTTCCGATGTAGTTTTCACGACGAAAGGAAGCCGACGTGTTCTCGTCAGCAAGCGAACTTGCCACCAAGTTGCGCGCGGCACGCTACATCATCGATCCCGTCACGCTGGAAGTGGTGTATCTGGCAGCCCGTATGCGCAAGCCACTGCTGGTGGAAGGCCCGCCAGGATGCGGCAAGACCGAGCTGGCCTACGCGGTAGCCGCGGCAGCCAACACGGTGGTGGAGCGTCTGCAGTGCTACGTGGGAATCACCGAAGAAAAGGTCATCGGTAAGTTCGATGAGGCGCTGCAGAAACTCTTTCTGGACACTCAAGCCGCCAACCTCGGTCGGGACTGGGAGCAGATACGGAACCGGCTGCATTCGCTGGACTTCTTTTCGGAGGGCCCATTATTGCGGGCACTGCGCTATGAAGCACAGCCGTGCGTGCTTCTGGTCGACGAACTCGACAAGGTCGACCACAACATCGAAGCCTTGCTGCTGGAGATTCTTAGCGCCTGGCAGATCACGGTCCCGAAACTGGGAACAATCGGAGCATCGAGCATTCCCTTTGTTGTTCTGAGTTCGAACGAAGAACGCCGTCTGGGTGATCCTCTGCGGCGACGGTGTTTCTATCTACGCTTCGAATACCCATCGGTCGAGCGTGAGAGAGAGATTCTGGCGATTCGAGGCAACAGTGAAAGCTCGCGCCTGAGGGGACAACTAGCCGGACTCGCGCATGCGCTCCGCGGCTGGAACATGGAAAAGCCGCCCTCAATTGCGGAGATGTTGGATCTCGCCCAGGCACTGGAGATCCTGGGTGTCGAAGAGATATCACACGAGCAACGGGACTTGCTTTTGCCGTTGCTGGCCAAGACTGAAGCCGACCGCAAACGCTTGTTGCTACGTGCTGGGTTTGAAGGTCTGGTCGCCGATTCGAAGCGCTATCGCGACGAGTTGATGGCCATGGCGGAAGATGTGGGCTCGCCGGCGGCGGTTGTGGAGGCTGCAGCGTGAAGTGGGCCAGGGCGTGTTTCCTCGTGTTGCTGGTGGGAACCGCAAGGGCGCAAGTGCCTGACACACGCCCACCACGAGACGTGTCAGCAAGGTGGGCTGAGTATTACGCCGCTGTCCACCAGGTCCCGGTGGAACTGGTGGCCGCGATTATCGACGAAGAATCAGGATGGAATCCGTATGCGGTATCGAACAAGGGCGCGGCGGGGATCATGCAGTTGATGCCGGCAACAGCCGTGCGGTTCGGAGTGCGCAATCGGTTTCTGGTGCGGGAGAACATTCGAGGGGGAGTCGCATATCTTGCCTGGCTCAAACAGAAGTTCAACGGCGACCTTCGGTTGATCACCGCAGCCTACTACGTCGGCGAATACGCAATCTCTTCGCGGGGACTGGAGTATTCCTCCCCCGATGTTCAGGGGTACGTCAAACGGGTCGCGCAACGGTATCGCACACGACGAGTGCTTCGGGCACGGAGTCAATTAGCGCGGCAGAGAGAAATGTTGAGGTAACGGATGAGAAACGCTTTAGTTTTCGGATGGCTGTCGCTGGCGTTACTGACCGTAACGGCGGGAGCACAACAAACGACCATCGTTCCGCAGGTCCGTACCAAGTCCACGGCGGACAGCAAGATTACCGCGATCGAACTTGCGGCACACTTTGTGACCGCGATCCGCGTGCCGGAGGTGGTGAACTCAGTCGTGGTGGGAGACCCGACGCTGTTCCAGGTGGAGCATTCCGAACATGAGCCAGAGCTGGTGTTCGTCAAGGCCCTGACCAACGAACATGCCGAAAGTAACTTGCTGATTTCCACCGCGAGAGGCCGCCAGATCAGCTTTCTCCTGGTGGCGCGACTGCAAACGCCGGTGAGTTCAGCAGTCGCCGCCCATTCGTTTTGGCCCGGGCCCCTGGCTTGAATGGTCCGGTTCCCAGACAAAGTGCGGCTGGTGAAAAAAAGTCGGTGATGGCCGAAAGATCGGGTTGAGGCTGCTGTTCCTGCAGACAGAGCACAAGTGGCTGCAGTAACAACACTCTGAGCAAGGTCCTCCAGGCATCTCCCTTAAACTTACAAACAAACGCAGCCGGAATCCCCCGGCGCTCGTGCATCACCCGCATGATTGTCCGTTTGACGAACACTCAGTTTGCAGGTAACACAAGCGGTGGCAGGTGAAGCTGACAGTGGTCTGGTTCCCCATGGACAGGAGCCAGCCACGCCCGGCAACAGCCCAATAACATTGGAAGGTTTCGAGGAGTAGCACGCGATGGGGGTGTGCGCATGAAGGCGAAGCATTCGCTTTTCACGTCCAAAACACGTGTGGGTGCCTGATCTGAGAAGGAACCACTCCGCTGTCTGCGAATCACCGAGCCCATGAAGGATATCTGATTATGAACCACAATGGTGTTGTAAGGAATCCGACGGGGCCTCCCATTGTTGCGGAGGAGGAGTTCGAGCCCTTACTGGATAGCGAAGAAGCCGCCGCCCTGCTGAAGATCCACCCCAAAACCCTGCAAAAGATGGCACGCCGCGGAGAGGTGGTCGCCATGCAGATCGGTAGACTCTGGCGTTTTCGAGCATCCGCGCTTAACCGCTGGCTGGAGAAAATCGCAAGCTGAAGGGCTGGGCTGTGAACCGGCGAGAAAAAATCCAAGTCGGGGCTCTCCTGAGCTATCCTGATGGCGGCTGTCAGTGCCGTCTAAACAAAGGAGGAGTTTTGTTTAGGCGCACACGTTATCAAGAAGGTAGTCTCAAATCAGAAGAGCGCAAGAGGGGGCCTGCCGTATGGGTTTACCGCTGGTGGGAAAAAGACATCAACGGGAAACCGGTTCGCCGAAAAGTGCAACTCGGGACTTTGGAGCAGTTTCCCAACGAATCGAGAGCACAGGCGGCGGCCGACGCCCTGCGTTTGACCATCAACCATCAATCCAAGCGCAACGACCTGCGCAACACCATTGTCAACATACTCTGGGAGCACTATTCCAACGAGGAACTGCCCCTCAAGGAAATCTCGACGCAAGACGCCTACACGGTCTTCGCGAAGAACTGGATTCTCCCGCGATGGGGGAAGCTGCTGCTGGAGGAAGTCAAGACCGTCGCTGTGGAACGGTGGCTGCGCGAAGCGAATTTAGCGGACGGAACCAAGGCCAAAATCAAGTGTGTGATGTCGGCCATGTTTTCTCACGCGGTCCGCTGGGAATTCTGCGAGCACAATCCCATCTCCTCCGGAATCCCGGTTGGGAATGGGGGCAAGAGAGGCCCGAGTACCGGGGTGAGGGTCAGCGCAAAGCGCCAACGTTCACCACTGGTCCTGTCGCCGGAGCAGGTGAAGTTGGGCCTGGCAGAACTGGACTTCCGGGATCAATTGCTGGTGTTTCTTGTTGGAGCGCTGGCGACGCGCCGGGGAGAGGTCGGAGCGCTGCGCTGGATGGACTGCGATTTCGAGGTCGAAGTCTTCCATGTTCGGCACTCCTACTACTGGCGGCGGGGAGGGCATCTGAAAGCGACGAAATCGGAAGCGTCGGCAAAACCCATGCCGATGCATCCGGCACTCAAGAATGCTCTGCTGGAATGGAAAGAACAAAGCGCCTATGCCGCACCGACGGACTTCGTTTTTCCCTCGGTGCGGAAGAAGGGGCAGAAACCGCTACAACTCGGGGTGGTGTTACAGCGCAAGATACAACCGGCGTTTGCCAAGATCGGGATCACCGGCGTAGGCTGGCACACCTTCCGTCACACCGTGGGATCGATGCTGGCGGAGATGGGCGAGCATCAACTCACCATTCGGGATTACCTGCGGCACAGTCATCTGAATGTGACCAACCAGTATCTGCAAGCCACATCGAACACCAAGCGTCTGGCGCAGGACAAACTGGTACATGCGATCCTTCCAGCTGGGTCGTTATCGAAGAGCAAGTCCCCTCTGATCCAGTAGTCCTGCCAGGCATAGCGTTTTCACGAGCGCACAGCGCTCTTTGGTCGCCGCGATGCGTGGAGTTGGGATGTGTGGGGAGCTTATTGGACCCAAATGGACCCAGATTTTTTCGGGTGGGTCTTGTAAGTGATTGAAGAAATGGTAGGCACGAGGAGACTCGAACTCCTGACCTCTACCGTTATTGAGCAGCACTCGCCTGATCACCCGTTTGACTATCACTCAATTTGAAGCTAACAAGAGCGCTGGAGATGCCGTTTCTTGCGCCCGTACGCGTTGACCGAAGCTAAAGCGTGCACGGGCATGCAGGAGACCACGGTCAAGACCCGGCGCTTCGCATCGAGAACGCGAGTTTATGAGGATTCTATGTCAACCGAACCAGGTCGGATCACCCCGGCGGAGTCGCCGCACGAGGTCCGGGAGGCACCCGTCAGTCCGCAAGAGGCTGCCCGCTTCCTTCACATGCATACCAAAACCGTGCTCCGTAAGGCCCGTGAAGGCACGCTCCCAGCTCACCCGGTTGGGAGGAATCGGAAGCGTTGGCACTTTTATCTTTCCGAGCTGGACGATTGGCTTCGCTCTCAGCTAATCTCAACCAGCCACCCGCGTCGCGAACTCCAAGGAGATTACATTGGCTAAGCGAACGCGGTATCAGTACGGAAGCGTTGAAATCAACAAACGCGTAACAGGACCGGATGTATGGCTCTACCGTTGGTGGGAACTAGGTTCAGACGGCCACAGGAAACGAAGAGGTTTTACTGTGGGGACAGTAGAACAATACAAGACGGAGGCGCATGCGTTGAAAGCGGCGGAGGGCATGCGACTGATCATCAACGATGGGGTTCGATCCCGACAACCGGTTCTTTTCTGCGGCATCCTGGACCGCTTTCTCCTCGAGCAAGAACAGGACCAGGAAGCCGAACAAATCACGCACAATACGGTAGCCTCCTACCGCAGCATGATCAGCCAACACATTCGCCCCAAGTGGGGCGACGTCTACGTGGAAGACGTTCGGCCTGCCTTGGTACAAGATTGGCTGCGCAAGCTCACTCTCTCACCGAAATACAAAGGCCACGTCAGATCCTTGATGTACCGTCTCTTCGACAGGGCCATGATCTGGGAACTGATCGGAGTCGATCGGAACCCCATGGACCTGGTCGAAGTGAAGGGCATCAGCAAACGCAAGCAACGTCCGCGCATTCTCCAAGGGAGGGATGCCTGGCAAATACTCGACGCATTGGCGCAGCCCTACAGGACCATCGTGCAGATTGCACTGTGCTTCGGCTTGCGGATCAGCGAAATCCTCGGGTTGCGCTGGACGGACTTCGATTTCAAACGGTCGGCTGTCCTGATCCAACGATCAGCGGTCGGCAAACGACTCAACAAGTTGAAGACCGAGTGTTCGCAGGACGAGGTCCCGCTCGAACGGGGCTTCATTCTGGAGCTGAAGAAATGGCAAGCGCTATGTCCCGAGTCCGAGGGACAATGGCTCTTTCCGAGTCCGGTGACCGGCCGACCCTTGCACGCCGACTCGCTTCGGGCCGACTATTTGGTACCGACAAGTTTGCAGTTGGGACTTGGAAGGATCGGGTTCCATACGTTCCGCCACACATACCGTGCATGGCTGGACGAAACCGGAGCACCCGTAGGCGTGCAGCAGAAGCTTATGCGACACGCGCACATTTCCACCACGATGGACCAGTATGGCAATGCTTCGATGGAAGCCAAGCGCAAAGCCAATCGGCCTGTCGTGCAACGGCTGTTGAAAAGAACGGCTGCCAACGCGCCAGTTTTGGTTAAGTAAATAAGGGAAACTGTGAGGCAGTTTCCCTTATTGGACAGTTTTGGACAGTCGCTACAAGTGCCCAATTGCCCGGAACCTATTGAAAAATTTGGTTGCGGGGGAAGGATTTGAACCTTCGACCTTTGGGTTATGAGCCCAACGAGCTACCAGACTGCTCCACCCCGCACTTCGATCATATCGCCATGTGAACCTTTAGGTCAAACAGCGCACACTGGCATGACACTGATGAAAGCTGCTCTCCGCGGCCAGTCAGAGGCAAAGCCGATTCAAGCCTTGGCACGGGAGAATTTGCGGCCGTCGAGCCGATTGCGCTTGCCGGCACACTGCTAGAGCTTCGATGAGCGCGCCTGTTATGCTCGACGGTTGTTATCCCACTGGTTTCATTCTCGATGCGAGGTACCACAATGTGGCAGATCCATCCTTGGCTCGCTCTGGGCGTAGCCGCTTCGACGGCGGCAACGGATGCGGTGTACGTGATGTTCAGCGCGGCAGTAGCATCACGGCGGCGCGTTCCGGCGGCTACGTGGAGTAGCGTTTGGTACCTGTTGTCCGCTTTTGCAGTCATCAGTTACACCAGAAACTGGGTCTATGTGTGCTTCGCTGCACTAGGATCTTGGGTTGGAGCTTATGTGTCGATGACGGTACTGCGCAGGCCGGGCCACCGCGCCGACGGACTCGACCATGGCGAGCCTAAGACTTCGGGTTGAGGCGAATCCTGCGGCGTTGAGTTCCTCGCCATTCTTGAGAGGGCACTTCGAGAAGTGCATTTCATCAGGTTCAGCTTCCCGGAGGCAGCCATCAGTAATGGAAGCGGTAGCGAAACTCCCCATAAATCTGCCGCGGCTCGTTCCAGTGAAATCCGCCAAACGTCAGACTGTTATCCAGCTGCACGCGGCGGTTGGCCACATTCAGCGCGGTCACGGAAATGGCGTACTTGTTCTCGACGAAACTCTTGCCAAGAGAAAGATCAACTGTGGTGTGGCTGGGAAGATAAGGCCCGGGATATTGCGCGTAGGGCGTCCCGTACAATCCGTTGGTAAACCCTGAGCCATAGTACACGTTGCCCGAGGCATAGCTGTGCCACGGAAGACTCGTATTAACGCCCCAGTTCAATGTGTTTCTCTGGTCGTGGTCTACCGGCGCTAATCCCGGCGGAATATCAAGGGGACACGCCGAAGTGACCGGAGCAGGACAGATCAAGCCTCCGGTAATCGGCGAGGTTGCCTGGGCAATTTGATTGGCATAGACAAGGTGGAACTGGGCGCGATGCCAGAGCATGGGAGAACGTAGCGTGAGGTCCCAACCTTGAATCAAGGCCCGGTACCACGTGATCGGCCAAAAGAGATTCGATTCGCCGATATTGTTGTGATCCAGCCAATTGCTCGCGTTGGTTTGATAATTGTCGACCTCAAGGTTCCAGCCGCGATAGGGAATGATGACACTGGCCTCCCATTGTTTGTCGCGCTCACCCTGGAGAGGCGCGAAAGTAAAGTTCTGGCTGTTGGCCAAACCGAAGAGAGCGCCGGTGGCCGTCACCAGTGGCGGCGGCTGATAGTAGTGACCATAGAAGGCGCGCAAGACCCAATTCAGGCGCGGGACCCTCACTGCGACGCCGACGCGCGGATCGGTCGCGTTCTGCGATATGGATGATCGGAA
>Ga0187883_10001816_pt1 | contig 12928 bp, 12 predicted proteins | sample June2016WEW_20_1_2_FD_132966 | JGI IMG/M metagenome (GOLD analysis project Ga0187883, IMG submission 132966) | Peatland microbial communities from SPRUCE experiment site at the Marcell Experimental Forest, Minnesota, USA - June2016WEW_20_10 | ecosystem: Environmental > Terrestrial > Soil >...
AGCAAGCGCGGCATTGACCGCCGCCTGGTCATCGTTTTGCGCCAGCAGAGTGCGCGCCGGCGTGTCGGTCGCGGCATTCTGGGCTGGGTGGACTTTGGCAGCGCCCGGGGTTGCCGGAGGCGCACTGGGCGGTCGCTTTGGCGGCGGCACCGGCAACGTCTCCAGCAACGCCCGAATCGCAGGTGCGTCGGGTTGATCGCCATACCGTGCAAGCCAGTGGGAAAGCTCCGCTGCGTCGGGCATGTAGGCGGTGTCGAGATAGCGGTCCGCGAGAATGGCACCGTGCAGCAAGTCGCTGTCGAGATGGCCCATGTCCTTGGTCGCCTCAGCGATGGCGCCACTTCGTTGTTCCGCGAAAATTTGCCGGATGCGGGCAACGTCCCCGGGAGAAAGAGGTTGCGGCAACGCAATGCTACGCGCGCCCGGCATACCAATGCGGGGGATCGCCATGGCGGTTTGATCGACCGCATCATCCGCGTTCTGCGCCCAGATTTGGGCGTCAAATCCCGTCGCCGAAAGCAAGGCGAAGGATAAGACAAGTGAACGCATCCGCTGGCGTCCCATCATGGGGCGTCTCGTGTGCATCGTTTGCGAATAAAGGCTCAGTCGAACCGTGGCAAGACTCTAAATTGACCATGCCTGCACTGTACGATGCGCCCTTGGAGATTACGTTTGACGGTTTCACAACCCTTTCAACATAAGTCACCGTGGCCAGAACTGCCCCAAAGTTACTGGAATACATGGATTTCCGGTTCGAGATATCCACACAATCGCAACCCGGCTTATGTTCCGCGGAAGATTCGCAGCCGGTGGCAAATTTTCTGACTGCGGCGTCGCAAAGCGCCCGCGGCGCGTTGCACCGATCAGCGCGTGCCCGAGTCGCGATCGCGTGCCCCTTCCCCCGGCCAGGGTCCGCTGCCATGTTCACCTTGTGTTGCGCTTGCACCGTCTGACCCTGACCGACTTCCGTAATTATGCGGCGCTGGCCTGGCGACCGCGGGCACCGATCAGCGTCCTGATCGGCCCCAATGGGTCCGGCAAGACCAACCTGCTGGAGGCGGTTTCGTTGCTGGTTCCCGGCCGCGGCTTACGTGGCGCACGTGGTGTCGACCTGCCTCGTCGGGACGGGCCCGGCAATTGGGCGGTAGCCGGACGGTTCTCGACCGTTCTCGGCGAGACGGATATCGGCACCGGCACTGCACCGGACGGCAGCAGCGACCGCCGTGTGTTCCGACTTGACGGCGCGACCCCGCGCAATCAGGCCGAGATCGCCAGCCGGGCCGCCGCGGTTTGGCTCACCCCCAGGATGGACCGGTTGTTCCAGGAAGGGGCGTCAGGGCGCCGGCGTTTCCTCGACCGTCTGGTCTGGGCTCTGGATGCGGGCCACGCGAGGGAGGTTGCAGCGCACGACGGCGCGATGGCCCAGAGGAACCGCCTGCTGGCTGAGGGACGCGCCGAGGCCGCCTGGCTGGCTGGCCTGGAGGATGCCATGACACGCCATGGTGTGGCCGCCACGGCCGCCCGGATGGCCCTGGTACGGCGACTGAACGATCTGTCGGTCGATGATGGCGGGGCATGGCACGCGGAGTTTCCGGCGGCCCAGATCGGCGTGGTCTGTGCGATCGCCGATCGGTTGGCGGTATCCCCCGCTCTGGAGGTCGAGGACTGGCTGCGTGCCACCCTGGCGGTAAACCGCCGTCGCGACGCTGCCTCGGGCACAGCAGTCGTCGGAGCGCACCGGGCCGAAATGACGCTCACCGACCTGACAACCCGCACCGGGTCCGGGCTGGCCAGCACCGGGCAGCAAAAGACCTTGTTGATCGGTCTGATCCTGTCGCATGCACGGCTGGTCGCCGAAGCGCGGGGGTTTGCCCCTTTGCTGCTGCTCGACGAGCCGGCGGTGCATTTGGACGCCGCGCGACGGGCCAGTCTGTTCCGGGCACTGCGCGAGTCTCCGGCCCAGGTGATCATGACCGGCACGGATGCGGAGACGTTTCGACCGCTTGCGGATCAGGCGGAGGCGTGGCGCGTGGACGCGGGAGAGCTGCATCGCGAGGCGGGGTTTTTCGTGGGGTCTCCCCTGTCCTCCGGCTTCGGTACGTGCTAAGAATCTATAGTACTCAGACCACCTACAGGAGTCGCTCGTCGGCATGTCAGACAACGCCGGAACACCCCCCGATTCCGCGCCCGAAGATGGCGATGCTTACGACGCTGCGTCGATCTCCGTCCTGAAGGGCCTGGATGCCGTCCGGCGCCGCCCGGGGATGTATATCGGCGACACCGATGACGGCTCCGGCCTGCATCATATGGCGTTCGAGATTATCGACAACGCGGTGGACGAGGTCCAGGCCGGATACGCCACCAAGGTCGAACTGACCTTGAATGGCGACGGCAGCGTCACGGTTCGCGATGACGGTCGTGGGATCCCAATCGACATCCACCAGGAAGAGGGAATTTCAGCCGCTGAAGTCGTGCTGACGCGATTGCATGCGGGCGGTAAGTTCAACCAGAACTCGTACAAGGTCTCCGGCGGGTTGCATGGCGTTGGTGCCGCCGTGGTTAACGCTCTGTCGGAACGGATGGAGGTGCGGATCTGGCGGCACGGTGTGGAGCACCGCATTCGCTTCCGCCATGGCGATGCCGAAGAACCGCTGACCGTCGTGGGTCCCGACCCGGGTCACGTCAACGGCACCGAGGTCACGTTCAAGCCCAGTCCGGGGACGTTCACCCGGACCGAGTTTGAGTTTGCGCTGCTGGAGCGGCGGCTGCGCGAACTGGCCTTCCTGAACTCCGGCATGACGGTGGTGCTGCGCGACGAACGCCATAGTCCGGCGGTGGAAAGTATCATGCGTTACGACGGCGGGCTGGTTGCCTTCGTCGAATGGCTGGACCGCTCAAAGACGGCGGTGTTCACGCCGCCGATCAGCTTGCGGACCCCGGCGGAGCAGGCCGGCATTCGGGTGGAATTCGCGTTGTCGTGGAACGACAGTTTCCACGAGACGATGCTGTGCTTCACCAACAACATTCCGCAGCGCGATGGCGGCACGCATCTGGCGGGTTTCCGTCAGGCGCTGACCCGGGTGGTGTCCAAATACGCCGAGGGGATGGGCAAGAAGGACAGCCTGGCCCTGGTCGGCGAAGACATGCGCGAGGGCATGACCGCCGTGCTGTCGGTGAAGGTGCCGGATCCGAAATTCTCCTCGCAGACCAAGGACAAATTGGTCAGTTCCGAGGTTTCGCCGGTGGTGCAGGCGGCGGTGGCCGACGCGGTCTCGCATTGGTTCGAGACGCATCCGAAAGAAGCCAAGGGCATCATCCAGAAGGTGATGGACGCTGCGGCGGCACGCGAGGCGGCCCGCAAGGCACGCGAATTGACCCGCCGCAAGGGCGTGCTGGATATTTCGACCTTGCCCGGGAAGCTGGCGGATTGCCAGGAACGCGATCCGGCGAAATGCGAAATCTTCATCGTCGAGGGTGACAGCGCGGGTGGCTCGGCCAAACAGGGGCGGGACCGCAAATTCCAGGCAATTCTGCCGCTGAAAGGTAAAATTCTGAACGTCGAACGCGCCCGGTTCGACCGCATGTTGGGCTCGCAGGAAATCGGCACGCTGATCACTGCGCTTGGCACCGGCATAGGTCAGGGGCCGGTCGAACAGGGCGGCTTTGACGCCGGCAAGCTGCGCTATCACCGCATCGTGATCATGACTGACGCTGACGTCGACGGCTCGCATATCCGCACGTTGCTGCTGACGTTTTTCTTCCGCCAGATGCGGGAACTGATCGAGCGCGGGCATTTGTTCATCGCCCAACCGCCGCTGTATCGAGCGAAACGTGGCAACGACGAGCGGTACCTGAAGGATGATGACGGGCTAGAAACGTTTCTGCTCGACAAGGCGCTGGCCAATGCGCGGCTGACCTATCCCGACGGGATGGTGCTGGAGGGCGACGAGCTGCGCCGCGAAGTGCGGTTGCTGCGCGAGGCGACGCTGCATTTGCGGCGGTTGGCACCCGGGATACCGATCGAGCTGCTGGAACAGGCGGCGATTGCGGGCGTGCTGACCTCGGACCGGGTGCGAGCTACGACCAATGCGCCGTTGCTGGTCGCGCGGCTGAATGTGGTGTCGCTACCAACTGAACGCGGCTGGATCGTCAGCGCCGATAACGGGGTGACAATGTCGCGCACGGTGCGTGGCGTGGTCGAAAAACACAGTCTGGAACCGGTCGCGCTGCGCAGTGCCGAGGTGCACTGGTTGGCCGAACGCGCCGAGGCGCTGGCCAGCCGATTTGGCACGCCGGCGGAATTGAAGTTGGACCAGCAGATTGTTCAGGTCGCCGGTCCGGCCTCGGCGTTTGAACGGATCATGGCGCAGGGCCGGCGAGGCCTCAGTATCCAGCGCTTCAAAGGACTGGGCGAGATGAACCCGGATCAGCTTTGGCAGACCACGCTGGATCCGGCGGCTCGGTCAATGTTGCAGGTGAAGATTGGGGATTCCGAGGAAGCGGCACAGGTGTTCAGCACGCTGATGGGCGACGTGGTGGAACCGCGACGGGAGTTCATTGTTGGAAATGCGCTGAAGGTGGCGAATTTGGACGTGTAACTTACATCGTTCGTTACACCATGCGCATGGAATCTCTGTAACGTGGCACGTCCCGGTTCGTCAGATCGCGAAAAGCTGGACCGATACTTCGTCGTTTAATCGTACCCATTTGGCAAGAAGTTTCGGTCACTGGGGTGGCTTTCCTAAACCAAATGCCTGGCCGACCCTGCCAGTCATTATCTTGGTGGGTTCGGGTGGTTTAGCCTGGCCCTCGGTCTCGTGGGCCACCCCGATAGCCACATACCTGCACTTGGCAAAGTCGACAGCGGCATCGGTGAGCTGCGACTGATCAACGACGTAAGCCATGTTGATTGGCGGGTTTTTCGACACGTGGAGCGATCTTGGTGCCTTGCCAACGAGCGGCAACGATTACGTTCTCGATCTGCTTCTCGCGATTCTCACTAATCCGCCGCAGCGGTTTCACCATTTCTCCAATCCAATAATCGTGTCGGTCTGGACCAGTTAGGAGGCGAAGCAACTTGATCCTGAGAGGCACCTGCTCATCCAATTCCGGAGGCGAGTAGTCGACGCTTGTCACTGAAAGTTCCATCGCCGTGCTGACTGTGGTTTTTCTGTTCGGTTGGAGCGCCGTATTGCCATCCCGTCCTGCATCATCACTCTGCGCCGCGCGGAGTGGCGATCAAGACCGGCCGCAGGCCACCGCCGGAAGCGACGCGAAGCGGACTTGACGGCTGCGAGCACTGCGGAACGCTCGATCAGGTCGGGGGCTGCTATCCGGCGAGGTCAAAGTTCTTTCCGCAGTCTGCTGGCAGCAGCAAAATGGCCTCAGTGAGGTCGGGATGCCTATGTGCTTTAGTTGCGAATCGGTTGGCAAGATCCGTCTTGACCAAGTCTGAACCAAAAGGGGTCAGTGCGTCTCGAAACTTGATCGAGGGTTTACAATCAAGCTTGCCGCATGAGCGCTGCTCGCTTCGCCTTCCGGACACGGCGAGAAGCCCATGTGTTCGGTTGCGATATGGTTACAGTAACATTAGCATTTCTATGTTCGGTCTGAGCGCCGGTTGATCCGCTTTGCGGCTCAACCCGTCCCGGCCTGCACGACCACAATGCGCCGCGCGGAGCGGCGGTCAAGTTTGGCCGCAGGCCCCCACGCCGGAGACGGTGCGAAGCGTCTTGACGGCTGCGAGCACCGTGCAACGCTCGATCAGGTCGCGGGCTGCTGTCCCACTTGGTCATGGTTCTTTCGGCGGTCTGCTGGCAGCCGCAACATGGCGTCGGGGAGGTCGGCGCCCCTATGTCCCGATCAGTTGCTCCACAGCGCAGCGCATGGCACCGTCGCTCCCCAATCGACCATCAACAGTGAGCGCAGCCCGTGACCCTCATCCTGGCCAGCCGTCCCAACGTCTATTCATCCTCACCGCTCGACCGCATCGCCACGCGGCGGGAGGATCACGCCTGGATCGAACAGCAATTGCACAATCCGGAGAGCTTGTTCGTTCCGGTCTGGCGCAATCGCAACCTGGTGACCGGCATGGAAGCCGGCACGCCCGAAGCTGTCTACATCTCCGGCGAGGCCGCGGCGCAATTGCGCATGAGCGACGGTCCGTGGGCGTTTCTTGGGCTGCTCGAGGACCAGGCGGTGTTCGCCATCGACATCAGCACCGCCGAGGATCCGGTCCCGTTGCTGCCGGACTCGGTTGGCACATTTGTCGACTTGCGCTCCGTCGGCTGGGGTGTGCCGAAGCCTGAGGCGTCCATCCTGGCGCACGCGCGAGGGCTGATGCATTGGCGCGCGCGGCATCGTTTCTGCGGGGTGTGCGGCGGTGTGTGCACCATCAAATCGTCCGGCCACATGATGCAGTGCACGGCCTGTGAAGCCCAGCATTTTCCCCGTACCGATCCGGCAGTGATCATGCTGGTGCACCGTGGCGACAAGGCGTTGCTCGGCCACTCTACGCGATTCCCCCGCGCAACGATGTTTTCGACCTTGGCCGGCTTCGTCGAACCTGGCGAAACCCTGGAAGAGGCGGTGCGGCGCGAGGTGCTGGAGGAAGTCGGCGTGACCTGCGGCGAGGTCCACTATCACTCCAGCCAGCCCTGGCCGTTTCCCGGCAACATCATGCTCGGTTTCTACGCCGAGGGGCTGACCGAAGAGATCACCATCGACCCCGAGGAATTGAAGGACGCCCGCTGGTTCACCCGCGACCAGATGCGCAATTGCGATCAGCATGGTTTCCAGTTGCCGCGAGTCGACAGTATTGCCAGGCGGCTGATCGAGGACTGGTTGGCGCACGGCTGAACGCGATGCCGCCCGATCTGCTGACTATTGGCTATGAGGGCTGCACCATCGATGGCGTGCTGACCACGTTGAAGGAAGCTCGTGTCGGGCTGTTGATCGATGTGCGGGCGGTGGCTTCCTCGCGAAAACCGGGATTTTCGAAACGCCAGCTTGCCGCTGGTCTCGACCAGGTGGGGATTGGCTATCTCCATTTGCAGCGCCTTGGCACGCCGAAGCCGGGCCGCGATGCCGTTCGGTCCGGTCATCCGGAGCGGATGGTCCCGATATTCAATGCGCAAATGGCAACGCAGGAAGCACAACTTGCGCTGGCCGAAGCCAAAGCCCAGGTGGTGGAGAGGCGATGTTGCTTGTTGTGTTTTGAACGCGACCATCGTCACTGCCATCGTCATTTGGTCGCAGAAATGATCGTTGCAGAGACCGGCCAACCGGTCGAGCACCTTGAGGTTCCCTTGTGGCCAAGGCAGCGCGATGCGATGAGAGCTGACTGACACCACAAATGCAAAGCCGACGCCCCAAGGTTTATGCAAATCGGTAGGAGACCGATAAACCAGATAAATCTGATCCGTGCTCCGGTGGCTGACATGACCCGGTCCGCTTTCACAAGAACGCTTCCTGACCTTCGTGTCCTTTGCTAACTTTGTGAAATCAATTGCCGAACTTCACATTTAGGCAATCGCATGTGGCTCTGTGCCGCGGCAACGAAATCCGATTTCGTTCCGATATTGCATGACAGACCAGGAATCTTCGACGGGTCAGCGCGTGGGGAACAGTCACGTTTGTCACAAAGCAAGTGAAGGACATGAAGGACATGAAGCTTCCGTTCAAATGGACAACGGCGCGGTTTGAACTCAAACCAACCGTATGAACGATGGACCCATGGAAGGTCCTGTTCCACGTCAACCCCATCCGCCGACCGGTTCGGAAAATCGTCCGGGCCATCGGAACCAGCAGTGTGCCGCGCCGGATGGTCCGGACGGGGACGGCCGTGACGATGGGGAATGGATAAGATTGCAAACCGGGCGGCAGCCTAATCTGACGTCGCGGCAGGCGGCCGGTCCAAGGCGACGTCGTCAGCCGCAGCACGCGATGGGCAAGCCAGCCCCGCCGCGGCCACGCTCCCGGCCCACGTTGTCCACCGGTCGGCTTCCCTCTGGACAACCTTGAACCGCGTGGCGCATAGGGGCGCCGGTCAAAGGGAGCCCATCACACAAGACCATGATGTATTTCAGCCGCCTGAAGGCCGCCGCCATCCTCGGCGTCTGTTTGCTCGGGCTGCTGGTCAGCCTGCCCAATGTGCTTCCCGCCCCGGCGTCCTGGATGCCGTGGCGCACTGTGCATCTCGGCCTCGACCTTAAAGGCGGCAGTTATCTGCTGATGGAGGTCGACATGAAGGCCGTGATCAAGGAGCGGCTGGATGGCCTGCTCGATGCGGTGCGTCAGGCGTTGCGCCCGGGTGGGATTTTCTATCAGACCCTGGAAGCCCAGCCGGAGCAGGACCGCATTCTGTTACGGCTGCGCGATCCAACGAAGACCGATGCGGCAATGGCGGCGCTGGCCCCGTTGGTGCAACGCGATGGGCCAAACAACGCGCCCGATATGGATATCGCCACCAGTGAGCCGGGCACGATCACCCTGACCCTCTCGCAGGTGGCGCTCAACGCGCGCGCGGCGGGAGCGGTGCAGCAATCGATCGAGATCGTCCGCCGCCGGATCGACGAAACCGGCGTGGTCGATCCGCAGATCACCAGGCAAGGCGACAGCCGCATCGTCGTGCAGTTGCCCGGTATCGAGGATCCCAATCGCATTAAGGAATTGCTCGGCAAAACCGCGCACATGACCTTCCGCCTGGTGGATGAGACGGCCAGTGCGACCCCTGGCGTGCAGCCTCCACCCGGCGTGGAATTCCTGCCGATGCAGGAGGGTGGTGGCAAGATCGCCGTTCGCAAGCGCGTGGACGTCGATGGTGCCGACCTGACCGATGCCCGCGCCGGCACCAATGGTCAGACCGGTGAGTGGGTGGTGAACTTTAAATTCAACTCGAACGGGTCGCGCCGGTTTGCCGACATAACGCGCGCCAACGTCGGTCACCGGTTTGCGGTCGTGCTGGATGACAAGGTGATCACTGCGCCGGTGATCCGCGAGCCAATCACCGGAGGTTCCGGACAGATCAGCGGCAGCTTTACCGCCGCCAGCGCCAATGACCTCGCGGTGCTGTTGCGTGCCGGCGCGCTGCCCGCGCCGCTGACCGTCGTCGAGGAACGCACCATCGGCCCCGAGCTTGGTGCCGACAGCATTCGCGCTGGAGCGATTTCCCTGTTGGCCGGCTTTCTGGTCGTCATTGCGTTCATGGCATTTTTCTATGGGCTGTTCGGCTGGTTCGCCAATCTCTGCCTGGTGGTGAACCTGATCCTGATGCTGGCGTTGATGTCGCTGTTGGAGGCGACACTGACATTGCCAGGCATGGCGGGCATCCTGCTGACCCTCGGCATGGCGGTCGATGCCAACATCCTGATCAACGAACGGATCCGGGAGGAGCAGAGGCGCGGGCGGCCGCCACTCGCCGCGCTCGAGCATGGGTTCCAGCGAGCCTATTCAACGATCTTCGATTCCAATGCAGCGACGTTTCTGTCGCACGTGATGTTGTTCGTGTTCGGGTCGGGCCCGGTCAAGGGGTTCGCCGTGACCATTACGATCGGCATCGCGACCTCGATGTTCACGGCCTGGATGCTGACACGGCTGCTGGTGGCACGTTGGTATGTCGCGGTTCGCCCCCGGCTGCTGCCGGTTTGAGGACGCAAAATGTTCATTAAGCCCAGGATGCGTCTCGCGCCGGATAACACGAATTTCAAATTCATGAACGGACGCTTTGCCGGCCTCATCGTTTCGGCAATCCTGTCGACCGCGTCGGTCATTCTGTTCTTCACGCCCGGACTGAATTTGGGCATCGACTTTTCGGGTGGTATCGTCATGGAGGTGCGGTCCGAAGGGCCGGCCGACTTCGCAAAGATCCGCGCCGCACTGACCGAGGAGCACGTTCCGGATCAAGGCGTCCAACGGTTCGGTGACGATTCTACGGTGTTAATCCGTTTGCCAACCCAACCGACCGAAGCCGGGACTGAAATAGCGGTAGGCAAGGTTCGCGCGGCACTGGAAAAGTCGATCACCGGAGTGAAAATCGTCCGTGTCGACGCGGTCGGTGCCAGCGTTTCGTCGGAGTTGTTCCGTAACGGCCTGTACGCACTCGGCATCAGCCTGCTAATGATTTTAGCGTATATCTGGTTCCGTTTCGAATGGCAGTTTGCTGTCGGCGCGGTGGTGACCCTGATCCTGGACGTTACCAAGGCGATCGGCTTCCTGGCGCTCACGCGGATCGAGTTTGACCTCGTGATGGTTGCCGCGATCCTGACGATTCTCGGCTACTCCACCAACGACAAGGTGGTCGTGTATGACCGGGTTCGGGAAAACCTGCGCAAATACAAGACGATGCCTTTGCGCGATCTGATTGACCTGTCGATCAATGAGACGCTGAACCGGACTCTGGGCACGTCGGCGACGGTGTTCCTCGCCAGCCTGCCGCTTGCGCTGTTCGGCGGCACGTCGATTTCCGGCTTCGCCTGGGTCATGCTGTTCGGGATCGTTGTCGGGACGTCGTCTTCGATTTTCATTGCGGCACCAATTCTTTTGCTGCTTGGCGAGAAGCGGCTGCGGCGCGACACCGTGGCGATTGAGGCACCCGAACCGGGGGCGGCACGCCAACCCTGAGCGCATCGCGGGTTCACGCAATTGCCTCCGATTCCACGATACCGGCGATTTCCGCCGGCCGCCAAATGCGGTAAGTCCAGCGTGACATGCTGACCGACCTGCCGAACCTGCTGACCTTGTCGCGGATCGCTGCCATTCCCTTGCTGGTGGGGCTGGTGGCTCTGGGCCACCCGTTGACGGACCTGATCGCCTGCGTCGTGTTCAGCATCGCTGCCATCACGGATTATTTCGATGGGATGTTGGCGCGTTCGCTGCGGCAGCAATCCGACCTGGGTCGTATGCTCGACCCGATCGCGGACAAGCTGCTGGTTGGCGCGGTGCTGATGATGCTGGTGGGAATGGGCCGGCTGTCGAGCCTGGCGCTGTATCCGGCGATCGTGATCATGCTGCGGGAAATTCTGGTCAGTGGGCTGCGAGAATACCTGGCTGGCATTCGTATCGGTCTACCGGTGACCAGCCTCGCCAAATGGAAGACCGGATTTCAGATGGGCGCCCTGGGCACCTTGCTTGCCGGCGACAGTTCGGCGCGGCTGCTGCATCTAGGGTTTGTTCCGGTCTCGGCGATCGGGGAGGCGATGCTATGGGTCGCCGCCGTGCTGACTCTGGTGACCGGATGGGATTATCTTATGGCCGGATTACATCATGCGTCGGCGCCGAAGGTGCCTGAAGCGCCAGGACGCGGGCCACTGCCCCGTCCCCCCGGTTGAAGGCCTGGATTTGAAGGTACTGGGCATTGTCGGCTGGTCCGGCAGCGGCAAGACGACACTTCTCGTCGCAGTCCTGCCGTTGTTGCGGGCGGCTGGCGTGTCGGTATCGACCATTAAGCACGCCCATCACGGCTTCGACATGGATTTGCCTGGCAAGGACAGCCATCGTCATCGCCTTGCAGGCGCCCATGAGGTCGTCGTTGCCTCGTCCCGCCGCTGGGCTTTGCTGCATGAGGTCGTGGGATCGGAGCCAGATCTGCCTGACCTGTTGGCCCGCATGGCGCCCGTTGATCTGGTCCTGGTCGAGGGTTTCAAATCGCATCCCTACCCCAAACTGGAGGTCTTTCGTCCCATATTGGGTAAGCCATCGCTGTGGGATCACGAACCCGAGGTAGTGGCGGTGGCAAGTGATTCTACCCCTGATATAGGGAAACGAACTCTGCTACCTTTGAACCAGCCGGACACGATCGCTACCTGGATACGAACCCATGTCGTTACCGATATTGCGCCAGGTTCTTGAGAAGACGTTGAACAGAAGGCAAAGTCCCGCCCGCCCTCGCGTTTCCCGCCTGTGTTTTTTGGAGCCTGTTCTGATGCGGCGTATCGCCCTGGTTAGCCTGACGATGCTCAGTGGCTGCGGCTACCACACCTGGTGGAACCCACCGTTCTCCACTGGCTACAGCCCGAATACGCCGGTTACCACCAGCGTGAACATGAGCCGGGTCAAAGGCCATGACGTGGCGGTCACCCCGCTGACGACCCAGCCAGGCGATATCTGGCCGGGCCCGCTGCCACCACCGACGACCCTGCAGGATTTGGAAAAAGAGTCACAGACGGGCGTGGAAGCCCCTGTCAAAGGTTCGCCGCTGAGTCGGTCGGGCTCCTCGCTGACGGCGCCGCTGCCCAATGGCACACCGGGTGCGCCGCAAGGTGGCACCTCGGCGGGTAATGCCACTGGCCCAGGTCAGCCGCCGGACCAGCGTATTATTGTGCCAAATGGCAACGGTACCAGTACTGTCATTTATCCCGACGGGCGCATCGAAACCATCCCGACACCGAAGTGACGGAGGGGCGATTTCCCATGCCTGCACCGCTGTCCATCCTGTATTTTGCCTGGCTGAGGGAGCGCGTTGGGGTATCGGAGGAAACCATCTCTCCGCCGCAGTCTGTGACAACCGTCGCCGATTTGGTGGTGTATCTCGCGAACCTCGACCAACGTCACGCTGCGGCGTTCAGGGATCGCAAGACGGTCCGGTGCGCGGTAAACCAGGAGTTCGCCGACCCGGCGACGATCTTGCGGCCTGGTGACGAGGTGGCGTTCTTTCCGCCGGTCACTGGCGGTTAGTGGCCAGAAGCTGCGGGCTGGAACGTTGACCCGTCCGCTCTGTTGAGGTCGCAAGGTCCGGACGAGCAACCGCGAAGGGTACCCAATCGCAATGGCCAGAATTTCTGTTCAGACCGAAGATTTCGATGTCGCCGCTGAAATCGCCCGCTTGACCAATGGCCGAACCGACATCGGCGGACTGGGCTGTTTCATCGGCGTCGTGCGCGACGATAAGGTCCAGGGATCCTCGGACCGAGCGCTTCAGGCGCTGACGCTC
>Ga0187883_10001826_pt1 | contig 12896 bp, 13 predicted proteins | sample June2016WEW_20_1_2_FD_132966 | JGI IMG/M metagenome (GOLD analysis project Ga0187883, IMG submission 132966) | Peatland microbial communities from SPRUCE experiment site at the Marcell Experimental Forest, Minnesota, USA - June2016WEW_20_10 | ecosystem: Environmental > Terrestrial > Soil >...
CCCGTCACCAGCGTGCGGCACCCTTTCAAGTCCAAGGCCATCGTCCACCCCACTTTCACTCCGTGACCAGGCTCACCTTAGGCACAGCCGGCCCCCGGCGGGTATTGACATTCTGTTGACGCAACCCCCCGCCGCGTTGACATCCGGTTCACGAACCCACCGGCACCATGGGCCCATGGCTGACTTTCTCGCAGTACTTGGCATCGTCGCCTTTGTCGCGGTGTTCATGGGCCTCATCTGGTGCCTGGAGCGGGTATGACCTGGGTCCAGGGACTCCTCCTCGGCATCTCCATCGTGGTGTTCATCTACCTGGGGATCGCCATGTTCAAGCCCGAGTGGTTCTGATCTGACATGGGCTTCTTCTGGACCATCGTCGTTCTGATCGTCGCCCTGGGGATCACCTGGCGGTACCTGGGCTCGTACATGGCTGCCGTCTTCGACGGCCGCGTCCACTACCTCGCCTGGGCGGAGCGGCCTTTCTACCGGCTGTTGGGTACCAGCCCCGACAAAGAGCAGTCATGGCAGCGCTATGCCGGCTCGACCATCATCTTCTCCGGCACGTTTGTCGCCTTCGGCTATCTGCTGCTGAGGATCCAAGGGTCGCTGCCCCTGAACCCCCAGCATTTCGGCGCCGTGCCGCAGGCGCTCAGCTTCAACACGATCGTGTCGTTCATGACGAACACGAACTGGCAGAACTACGGCGGCGAGACGTCCATGTCGTACTTCTCCCAGATCGGCGTGCTCACCGTGCAGCAGTTCATCAGCGCCGCCGTCGGGATCGCCGTGGCGATCGCCGTGACCCGGGGTTTCTCCCGGCGAAACTCTCCGACCATCGGCAATTTCTGGGTGGACATCACCCGCTGCATGCTCTACATCCTGCTCCCGATCGCGTTCGTGATGGGGATCATCATGGTGGGAGAGGGCGCCGTGCAGACCCTCGCCGGCCCAGTGACGATCCATAACTAACTGAACGGCGTCACACATACCATTCCCCGCGTTCCGTCCGGCTTCATGTGTCCGATCATGCATCTCGGGACCAACGGCGGTGGCTTCTTCAACGTCGACCTGGCGCATCCTTTCGAGAACCCGACGGGGATCACCAACTTCATTTACATCTGGCTCACCCTCTCCATCCCGTTCGCGCTCACCTACACCTTCGGCAAGATGGTGGGGAGTATCCGCCACGGGGCCGCGCTGCTGGTTGCCATGGTGCTGATCTTCGGGACCTGGGTGGGCTTCACCGCCTACGCCGAGCACCAGAACAACCCGGCCGTCGTTACCGCGGGCGTGCACTCCACGGTGGGGAACACCGAGGGCAAGGAAGCCCGCTTCGGCGTTCCAACCAGCGCGCTGTTCAACGTATCGATGACGCAGACGTCCGACGGCGCCGTCGACAGTGCGACGGACTCGTACAACCCGATCGGCGGTTTCGGTCCGCTCAGCGGCATGATGCTTGGTGAGGTGACCCCGGGCGGGACGGGGAGCGGGTTGTACACGATCCTCATCTACGCCGTCATCGCGGTGTTCCTCGGCGGGCTCATGATCGGGCGAACGCCCGAGTACTTGGGCAAGAAGATCCAGTCCCGGGAGGTGAAACTCGCCGGGCTGGCAGCACTGGTGATGCCAATCATCGTGCTCGTGCTCACGGCGATCGCGGTGTCGATCCATGCCGGGCGGGCCGGCCCGCTCAACGCCGGCCCACACGGCTTCACGGAGATCCTCTACGCCCTCACGTCACAGGCCAACAACAACGGGTCGGCCATGGCCGGCCTCACCGGGAACACGACGTTCTACAACGTTGTCGGTTCGATTGACATGCTCATCGGAAGGTTCGGCGTGATGATCCCGGCCCTCGCGCTCGGAGGGGGCTTGGCGGCCAAGGGCATCGTGCCCTCGTCGCTCGGGACCTTCCGCACCGACAACGGCATGTTCGTTGGTCTGACCATCGGTGTCATCCTCATCATTGGTGGCCTCACCTTCTTCCCCGCCGTCTCACTCGGACCCATCGTCGAGCAGCTCAGCCACGGAAAGTTCTTCTGATGACCACATTGACCACACAGCCGCAGGCCCAGCCCGGCGACCTGCCGCACGGCGTCGGAGGGTCTCGGAGCCTCTTCGACCGCCAGATCATGGGCCGGGCGCTGATCGACGCCTTCAAGAAGCTCGACCCCCGGTGGCAGATCAAGAACCCCGTCATGTTCGTCGTGCTTATCGGTACGGTCGTCACGCTGATCGAGTCGATCGCGCATCCTGGCAAGTTCGACTGGTCCATCACGATCTGGCTGTTCCTCACAGTGATGTTCGCCAACTTCGCCGAAGCGATGGCGGAGGGGCGAGGGAAGGCTCAGGCCGACACCCTGCGCCGTATGCGCGCCGAGACCGAGGCACGCCGTCTCACACCGGCTGGCTCTGAGGAGCGGGTACATGCCGCGGAACTGGCGAAGGGGGACCTCGTGGTGTGCGAGGCGGGTGACATCATCCCCTCGGACGGTGAGATCGTCGAGGGCATCGCCTCGGTGGACGAGTCGGCCATCACCGGGGAGTCGGCACCCGTCATCCGTGAGTCCGGAGGTGATCGCTCTGCGGTCACGGGCGGGACACGGGTCCTCTCCGACCGCATCGTGGTGCGGATCACTGCCGAGCGCGGTCAGACCTTCCTCGACCGCATGATCAGCCTGGTCGAAGGGGCCAACCGGCAGAGGACCCCGAACGAGATCGCCCTCACCATCCTCCTGGCCGTGCTGACCATCGTCTTCATCCCCGTCGTGGTGACCCTGCAGGCCTTCGGCCGCTACTCGGGGGCGACGGTGTCGGTCGTCATCCTGGTGTCCCTGCTCGTGTGCCTCATCCCGACCACCATCGGCGCGCTCCTCTCGGCCATCGGCATCGCCGGCATGGACCGGCTTGTGCAGCGCAACGTCCTTGCCATGAGCGGACGCGCCGTCGAGGCGGCGGGCGACGTGCAGACGCTGCTGCTCGACAAGACCGGGACGATCACGCTCGGCAACCGCATGGCGTCGGCCTTCTACCCGGCGCACGGGCACACCGAAGAGGAGGTGGCCGACGTCGCCCAGCTCGCTTCGCTGGCCGACGAGACTCCCGAGGGCAGGTCCATCGTGGTCCTGGCCAAGGAGCGTTTCAACATCCGCGAGCGGGAGCTGGGTACGCACGAGTTCGTCCCGTTCTCGGCTACCACCCGGATGTCGGGACTCGACATCGAGGGCCGCCAGATCCGCAAGGGTGCGGCGGATTCGGTGCGGACCTGGGTGGTCGAGCAGGGGGGCACGCCGCCCGACGGACTGCAGGAGATCGTCGATCGCATCGCCCGGGCCGGGTCCACCCCACTGGTCGTAGCGGACGGCCCGACGATCCTCGGGGTGATCGAGCTCAAGGACGTGGTGAAGACCGGGATCCGGGAGAAGTTCGCCGAGATGCGCCAGATGGGGATCAAAACGGTCATGATCACCGGCGACAACCCGCTTACCGCTGCCGCCATCGCGCAGGAGGCCGGCGTCGACGACTTCTTGGCCGAGGCGACCCCCGAGGCCAAGCTCGAGCTGATCCGGAACGAGCAGGCGGGAGACAAGCTCGTCGCCATGACCGGCGACGGCACCAACGACGCGCCTGCCCTGGCCCAGGCTGACGTGGGCGTGGCGATGAACACCGGGACGACCGCGGCCAAAGAGGCCGGCAACATGGTCGACCTTGATTCCAACCCCACCAAGCTGATCGACATCGTCGAAATCGGCAAGCAGCTCCTGATCACCCGCGGATCGCTCACGACGTTCTCCATCGCCAACGACGTGGCCAAGTACTTTGCCATCATCCCGGCGCTGTTCATCGCCACCTATCCGCAGCTGGCGCCCCTCAACATCATGAAGTTGCACAGCCCGGAGAGTGCGGTGCTGTCGGCCGTCATCTTCAACGCCCTCGTCATCGTGGCGCTCATCCCGCTCGCGCTGCGAGGAGTGAAGTTCAGGGCGGCGTCCGCAGAGGCGATCCTGCGCCGAAACGTCTTCATCTACGGCGTGGGCGGGATCATCGTGCCGTTCATCTTCATCAAGCTCATCGACATCATCCTTGTCGCCCTCCACGCGTATTGATAGCGAGTCCTACATGATCACCCACCTCCGCCGCTCGATCATCGCGATCCTGGTCTTCACCGTCTTCTTCGGGTTCGTCTACGCCTTCGTGGGCACCGGTGTCGCCCAGCTCTTCTTCCGGAACGAGGCAGACGGGTCCATCACGGCCAACGGCTCGACGCTCATCGGGCAGAACTGGTCTCAGGCCAAGTGCCCGGGCCATCCGCTCGGCAGCTGCGTGTTCCAGGGCCGCCCCGACGCCCTCGGCCCCTACGCCGGCTCGGCGAAGCCGGTCGCCGCCGGGGGGGACAACCCACTCGAGGCCAACAACATCCCCGGGCAGCCCGGCGTCCTGAACAGTGGCGAGTCCTCGGCGACCAACCTCGGCCCCCGCTCCAAGACACTTCTGGAGAACACGCAGACGCTGGTGGCCTACTGGAAGGCACGGGGCGTCAACCCGACACCCGACCTCGTCACCACCTCGGGCAGTGGGATCGACCCGGACATCACCCCTCAGGACGCCATCGCGGAGATCCCGATGGTGTCCAATGCGACCGGCCTGTCGGCGGCGACCCTCCAGCGCCTGATCAACCAGCAGACCCAAGGCATGCAGTTGGGCTTCTTGGGCTCGCCGTATGTCAACGTGCTGCAGCTCAACGAGGCGCTGGCCAAGCTCAAGACGTGAGTGGCCGCGCCACCGCCATCGCGGCGTTGGTGCCGCGGCGGCGGGCGGTGGTGGCCGGAGAGGTCGAGTCGGTCGTCTCCTACCGGCGGCCCTGGGTCCGCACCGACGCCGTGCTGGGCGACGAGACCGGGACGCTCGTCCTGTGCTTCATGGGACGCGCCGCGGTGCCCGGGATCGTCGCCGGGTGCCGTCTCGTGGCCGAGGGCACGCCGGCCCTCGAGCGCGGCGTGGTCCTGATGCGCAACCCGCTCTACTCGTTCGGCACCGGGGAGTGAGTGCCGGGGACCAGCTGGTAGCCGATGCCGGGCACGGTCTTGAGAAGCCGTCCCTCCTCGTCCCCCATCTTCTTGCGCAGCCGGTGGGTGTAGACGCGCACGTAGTTGGACTCGGCGCCGTAACCGGGTCCCCACACGTCCTTGAGGATCATGTGATGGGTGCACACCTTGCCTGCGTGGCGGGCGAGGTAGGCGAGGAGCTCGAACTCCTTCGCCGTGAGCTGCAGCGGCGCACCCGACAGCGTCGCCATGTGGTGGACCAGGTCGATGTCGAGGTCGCCCACCTCGAGGGTCGTGGGATGGTCCGGTCCGCCGCCCTGCCGCGCGCCGGCGTGGCGGAGTGCGACCCGGAGCCGGGCCTCGAGCTCGGCCATGCCGAAGGGCTTCGTCACGAAGTCGTCGGCCCCGCTGTCGAGCGCCTCCACCTTGCGGCGCTCGTCACCGTAGGCGGACAGCACCACGATGGGGACGTCGGAGAACTCCCGGATGCGGCGGCACACCTCGAGCCCGTCGACGTCGGGCAGGCCGAGGTCGAGGATCACGAGGTCAGGTCCGCCCAGGGCGACCTGGTTAACGGCCTCGGTTCCCGAGTGCGCCGTGAGCACCTCGTCCCCGCGGGCGGTCAGGCCGATCCGGAGCGCCTTGAGCAGCGATGGATCGTCGTCGACGACGAGGACCTTGGGCATGTCGGCCGCTCAGACCGGCACCGTGACGAGCGTCTCGCACGGGACGGTGAACACGACGCGGGCACCGCGCTCGACGTCGGGGTCGATCCAGATCAGCCCACCGTGGGCCTCGACGAAGGCCTTGGCGATCGCCAGGCCGAGACCCGCCCTGCCCCCGCCGCCGTTCTGGCTGAACATCTCGAAGACCCGCTCCCGCTCCTCGCGCGCGATGCCGGGACCGTCGTCGGTCACCGAGATCTCGACGCGCGTGGCCGCGCTCCCCGGTGCGGTCCGCGCCGCGAGGTGGACGACGCTGTCGTCGGGGGACAGCCGCTCGGCGTTCTCGAGCACGTTTGCCAGGACCTGGCTCATGAGGACGTGATCGAGGTGGAGGAGCGGCAGGTCCTGGGGTGCGTCGACCGCGATGCGGCCGGTTGCCACGATGCCGCCCAGCGACGCCATGGCCTCGGCGACCAGCTCGTCGAAGGCCACGGCGGTCGGTCGCAGCTCGAGTGCGCCCGCCTCAATGCGGGTCATGTCGAGGAGGTTGGTCAGCAGGCGGGCCAGCCGGTCCGACTGGAGCTCAATCAACTCCAGGAGCTCGGCCCGGTCATCGGGGCCGAGGCGGGTGTCGGCCTGGCGCAGGCTCGACACGGCCGTCTTTATGGAGGCGAGCGGGGTCCGCAGGTCGTGCGATGCCGCGCCCATGAGGGCACGGCGCCACCGGTCGATCTCCTCGAGCAGGCGCGCCCGCAGTGCCTCCTCCCGCAGCTGCGCCCGGTCGACCGCGAGCGCTGCCTGGTTGGCGAACGTGCCGAGCAGGCTCCGCTCCCGCTCGGCCAGCTGCACGTCCTGGAGCACGAGCATGCCGACGGGACGGAGGCTCACCACGAGCGCCACCGCCACCCGGCGCGGCCCGGTGTCGTCGACCAGCCCGAGGGAGCGGGCCTGACCGCCGCCCGACGTCATGGAGGCCACGTCATCGTCGGTCAGGGGCTGCCCCGCCGTGGCAGCCACCCGCAGCGCCCCACCCGGCCCCGTTGTCTCGTCGCCGGCGTCCGGCAGCACGAGCGCCGTCCAGCGCGGCGTGAAGACGCTCTGCACGGTGCCCACGATGTGCGTCAGAAGCTGCGAGAGCGTGAGATCGCCGATGAGGGCCTGCGACAGTTCGAACAACCGTTCGGACTCCTCGGTCCGCCGCAGTGCCTCCTCCCGCGCGCTGCGCAGCTTGGCGACCACCTGGGCGACGATCAGCACGACCACGACGTAGACCAACAGTGCGATCCAGTTCTGCGGCGAGCGCACGGTGAGGGTGTTGTACGGCGGAAGGAAGAACCAGTCGTAAATGAGGAAGCCTGCGACTGCACCGACGGCGCCGGCCGGGAAGCCGCTGATCACCGTGCCCACGACAGCGGGCACCACCAGCACCAGCGCCGGTATCGCGATGCTCAGGTGCGCGCGGAACGGCAGCAGCAGGGCGAGGAGCGCCACCAACCCGGCCAGGGTGACGACGATCCCGAGGAGGCTGTGCTGGTACGTTCCCCTTGTAACCAGCTTGCCTGGCGTCACGTCTGTCACAGCTTTCTGTCCTTCGGAGCGTCTTCCGAGTGTACCGACGCGGTGACGGTGCCCGACGAAAGGTGGAGATGAGCTCAAAGGGCGAAGACGAAGGGGTGCGACCGACGGGTCGCTTCCGCGTCTACCTCGGCGCGGCTGCCGGGGTCGGCAAGACCTGTGCCATGCTCGATGAGGGTTGGCGCCGCTTCCAGCGCGGCGCCGACGTCGTGGTCGGGTTCGTCGAGACCCACAAGCGGGCTTACACGATGGAACAGATCCGCGATCTGCCGGTGGTCCCGCGCAAGCAGGTCCAGTACCGAAACTCGGGGTGGGAGGAGATGGACGTCGACGCCATCATCGCCCGCCGGCCCGAGGTGGCCCTCATTGACGAGCTGGCCCACACGAACGTGCCGGGCTCCGGCCGGCACGGGAAACGCTGGGAGGACGTGCTCGAGATCCTCGACGCGGGCATCGCCGTCATCAGTACGGTGAACATCCAGCACATCGAGTCCCTCGCTGACGCCGTCGAGCGGATCACGGGTGTTGGAGTACGGGAGCGGGTGCCCGACTGGGTCGTGCGCCGGGCCGATCAGATCGAGCTGATCGACTCCTCGGCCGACCAGCTCCGTCGCAGGATGCTGCACGGCAACATCTACCCCGATAACAAGGTCCCGTCCGCTCTGTCAGGCTTCTTCCGTACGGAGAACTTGGTGGCCCTGCGTGAGCTCTCGTTGCGCTTCGTGGCCGACGAGACCGAGGAGGAGCTTCTCGAATACCTCCGCTCGCACGGCGCGGCCGGCGAGCTCTGGGAGACGACCGAGCGGATCATGGTGGCTGTGACCGGCGCACCCGGAAACGCATCGGTGATCAGGCGAGCGGCCCGCATCGCGTCCCGCGTCAAGGCCGACCTGATCGCCGTGCACGTGATCTCCGGGGATGCTGACGCGACTCAGGCCAGCACGGCGGAACTGGAGGAGCTGGTGAAGGCGGTGGGAGGCAGGTGGCAGTCGCTCGAGGGCGACGACGTGGCCAAGACGATCTTCGCCGCCGCCGTCGACCAGCAGATCACCCAGATCGTGGTGGGGACCTCTCGCCTCACACGTTGGCAGTCCATGACGAGAGGCTCGGTGATACAGCAGATCCTCCGCATGGCGTCCGAGAACGACATCGACCTGCACGTGATCGCCCGCCGGGACGTGTCCAGCGAACGGCTCGCCGAGCCCGAGGACGGCTAGTTGCCGGACAGGTCGGCCAAGGCGGCATCGGCGGCCGCCTTGGCCGCCGTCTGCATGCAGCGGTTCAGGTGGGCCAGCGCCTTGGCGCGCCGCGGGTCTCGAGCGAGGTACTTGGCCAGCGCCAGCGGGTCTGCCGAGCCGTCCGGTTTGCTCAAGGAGAAGACGGCCTGATCGACGATGTGCTCATCCGGACGGTCGCTGATGCCCCGGTAGACGGACCACGCCACGCCGGCCTCCTCGCAGACCTCGGCCACCCCGGCCGCCTCCATGTCGACGGCGCCGAACCCGCGTTCGAGGATCGGTCGCCAGATGTCGTCGTCGTCGAACAACCCGTCTGTCGTCATGAGCCCGCCGGAGGCCTGCCGGGGCGCAATGGGGTGGGTCCGGTACTCCGGACCGTCGGGATAGAGCTGCACCCGGCTCGGGACGAGGAGCGAGCCGACGGGGAGGTCGGGGTCGAGGCCCCCGGCAATCCCGACCACCATGACGTGGTCGAACGGTCCCGCCGCCAGTGTCTTGCGGGTGGCCTCGCGGGCCAGGGCCGGTCCCATGCCGATCACCAGCGACGCCACAGACCACCCACCGGCGGTGCCCGTATGCGAGAACACCGGATCCCCTTTGGCCGGCTTCAGGCCGAACGACGCGATGATCGCCTTGAGCTCGGGCTGCATGGGGGCGAGTACGGCCACCCGTTTGGTCGGGGCTGTCACCCCTTCATCATGACGGATGGTTCGCTAGCGTGTGCTGCCGGGTTGCCAGCAGAGGAGAGCCATGCCCAGTGCCGAACAGGTCGTCCGTGAATTCTGCGCCGCGGCGAGCACGCGTGATCCCGAGGTGCTGCGCGCCTTCTTCTCCGACGACGTCGTGTACCACAACATCCCGATGGAGCCGGCCGAGGGGATCGAGGCCACCATGGCGGTGATCGGCATGTTCGTCGGCATGTGTGACGCCCTGGAGTTCGAGGTGCACCACCTGGCCAGTGACGGATCGACCGTGCTGACCGAGCGGACCGACCGTTTCACCATCAAGGGGAAGACCGCCCCCCTGCCCGTCATGGGTGCCTTCCACGTCACAGACGGGAAGATCACCGCATGGCGGGACTACTTCGACATGGCGCAGGTGACCGCCATCTTCGAAGCGGGGTAGTGGGCGGGCGTCAGAGTCGGCTCATACGGCAGGCCACTCATGCTGCTGCTGCCTCAGTAGCCGTGACAGTGCCCCGGTGCGTCGGGCGGTCCTCCGACGTAGCGCGCCTCCCAGGCCAGCTGCACCGACAGCGGCGCGCTGCCTGCGGTCGGGTAGCCGTCGAATTGGTGCCACTCGAGGATCCCGAAGTACCCGGCGTACGGGTCGTTGCGACCCCCCTCCTCGCAGATGGCCGTCGCCAACCATGCGGCCGGGATGGTGTGCTCCTGGGCAGCGACCGCCTGGAAGAAGGCCAGGTCCTTGAAAAAGGTGGTGGTCTGCTGGGCCGCCTGGACTGCGTTGGAGTAGGTCACCATCGTGGCGACCCTGCGCGCCTGGGAGTAGGACATCAACGTGTCGTTGATGCGCACTGCATGGTGCATGTCGGCACCCCGGTGCGAGCTGACCGCCTGGTGGCGGGTCGCCTGTGCCCAGGCGGGATCGCTGCTGAACAGCGACATGAGTACAGCTGGAACGGCAACAACAATGACGGCCACCGCCGTCGCGAGTGCAATGCGGATCCGCACGGCACCTCCCTTCGTCGGGCGCGCGCTCGGCGCGCGCCCGGCTCTGCTCGGTGTAGGCGGGCCCCGGCCAGTGCATTCGCGCCCCGAACGGCGAGCAGGAAGGCGTCGCGCGTTCTGGCTGGTCGCCGCAGGGTGTGCGGCCGGTTGTGTACAGCCCTTTGGAGTTGTTGTTCGGTGTCGTCCTCAATTCGGGGTCCCGGCACGCCGGGGCCCATCTACGGCTCGGTCCTCACAGCCCGCAGACATAGCGTGTGGTCCAGGGCTCCCAGCCACGTTCCGCGAACAGCTTGAGGGCTGCGGCATCCTGCACCGCCGGCGGGTAGTCCTCTGCGGGGGAGGGGAGCCCGGTCAGCGCCTGCCATGTCCCGAATTCGAACTGGTACGCGCCGCCGTTGCCGGCTCCGTAGTTGCCTCCCGACTCGTGCCCTCGGATGCAGGCCCAGTCCGGCGTATTCGTGCTGGTGGCATCCGATGATCCGGCGCCCGGAGCTGCGGCCGGAGCTGCAGCTGGTGCCGGTGCCACTGCTGGTGCCGCCGCCTGAACAGCTGCGGCCTGCTGTGCCGCGGCCTGCTGGGCTGCCTGCTGCTTCTGCAACGCGACCGCCTTCGTGAAGTTCACGGTCTTGAGGTACGTCATGAAGGCGACGTCCTTGAGGTACGTGGTCTGCTGTTGGGCGGACACGTCGTTGGAGTAGGTCACCAGTTTGGCAACCTTCTCGGCTTGGGCGTACGACATCAGCTTCATGTCGATCTTCACCGCTCTGCGCTGGCTGACCGCCTCATGGCGGGTCACCCGCGCCGAAGCGGCCGGGGTACTGCTGAACAACGTGAAAAGAACTGCTGGTATGGCAATGACGGCCACCGCCGTCGCTAGTGCAATGCGGATCCGCACGGCACCTCCCTTCGTCGGGCGCGAAAATTCGCGCCTGGCTCTGCTCGGTGTAGGCGGGCTCCGGCCATTGCATTCGCGCCCCGAACGGAGAGCGGGAAGGCGTGGTCCGTTCTGGCTTTTCGCCGCAGGGTGTGCGGCCGGTTGTGTACAGCCCTCGATTGGTTCTGGGTGTCGTCCTCGATTCGTGGTCTCCAGGGGCGCCTGCGGGCAGGCGCGTCGAGACCTTGGTCAGTCTGAACAGATCCGATCGGCCATCTGCTTCCTGTATGCAGCCGGAAGTCTGCTCACGGCATGCATCCGAAAGGCCGAACTGATTTTGCGCTCAGTAATGTAGCAGGAAGATAAACGAAACCCGGGTTCGACCCCAGAACACCGCCTTGAACAGGGACTTTGTCGAGGTATTTTGTGATACAAATCACAAAGTCCCAGGTCAAAAGGCCGTATTTGTGTAAATAAATCAACATAAATTTGCTCTTAATTCTCCGAAAAGGCTCCTGACCAGTAGCAACGTCTGCCGGCGAAAGAGTGTTTTGTGGCCAGCGAGATCCATGCACCACCTCTCCGGCGCTGCGTAGGGTCCCGTCCGAGACCGTCACAGCGAGGAGGTCAGAAGTGCCAGGGAGAGTCACCGTCACCGAACAGGACCGCTACACGGTGGCGGGGCTGATCAGGCACCTGTCGCGCGTGCAACCGCACCACGAGATGCTCGTGCTCGGGAATGAGCGACGCACATGGAGCGAGGAATTCGACGTCGCGTGCCGGGTCGCGCAGGCGGCCGCGCGCGACGGGCTCGGCGTGGGGGACCGCATCGCCTTTCTCGATCGCAACGGAATCGCCTACTTCGACTTCCTCTTCGGGGGGTCGCTGATCGGCGCAGTGAACGTGGCCGTCAACTGGCGGCTCGCTCCGGCGGAAATGGGAGCCATCATCGACGACTCCGGTGCCCCGGTGCTGGTCATCCACACGGACTACCTCCATGCGCTCGCTGACATGCCGAGCGGGCTGCCCGCGGTACGCCGGATCGTCATCATCGGGGACACCGACATGGCGCAGTGCGCCGACCAGCGCGCGCTCCCGTTCGACACCTGGGTGGAGGGATGCGCAGCGGAGGACCCCGGCCACGTCGGGCCACCCGACGAGGTGAGCATGCAGCTCTACACCTCGGGCACCACCGGGCTGCCCAAGGGCGTCATGCTGACCAACGCCAACCTGTCGACGGCGATCTCGGAGGCCGGCCAGACCTTCAGCATCTCGGACGACACGGTCAGCCTGGTGGCGATGCCGCTGTTCCATATCGGCGGCTCCGGCTGGGCGCTCTGCGCCATGTCACGAGGGGGACGTTCCATCATCCTGCGCGACGTCGACCCGGTCGTCCTGCTGGAGCTCGTCGCGGTCGAGCACATCACCGAGATGTTCGTGGTCCCCGCCGTCCTGATGTTGCTGCTGGGGACACCCGTGCTCACCACGACGGATCTCTCCAGCCTGCGCCTGATCTTCTACGGGGCGTCCCCCATCTCCGAGAACGTCCTCGTGAAGTGCATGGCGACCTTCGGCTGCGGCTTCTGCCAGGTCTACGGGATGACCGAGACGACCGGCGCCATCACCGCGCTGCCCTTCGAGGACCACGACCCCGACGGGCCGCGGCGCGGCCTGTTGCGTTCCGCCGGAAAGCCGCACGACTCGGTCGAGCTCCGGATCGTCGACCCCGATAGCGGGAAGGATGCCGACGTCGGCGAGGTTGGGGAGGTGTGGACCCGTTCCCCCTACAACATGGCCGGCTACTGGGGGAAGCC
>Ga0187883_10001832_pt1 | contig 12864 bp, 17 predicted proteins | sample June2016WEW_20_1_2_FD_132966 | JGI IMG/M metagenome (GOLD analysis project Ga0187883, IMG submission 132966) | Peatland microbial communities from SPRUCE experiment site at the Marcell Experimental Forest, Minnesota, USA - June2016WEW_20_10 | ecosystem: Environmental > Terrestrial > Soil >...
CTTTGACCTCCCCGCCATCCTCGATGAATCGGGAACCAACTCGTAGACGCGCCGCTCGCGAGCCAGCCGGCGCCATCCGCCTCTCACATCCGCTCGATGTCAGGTGTCAATATGATGACGCCCGGGGCGGTGTGACCGGTGGTCGGCTCACGGAAGCCGCAGACCCGGAACCCAACGGTCCGAGCCGGCGAGGGGACCGGAGGTTGATCACCAGCGCAGGCAAGGATCATGAACCCAACTGTGAGCGTGCTGGCGCCATGGAGGCCCTGCAGGCCCTGGGGACGGCGTTGTCGGGCTCGCCTTCTCGTGTCAGGCGGGCGATGTTGGGGCGGGCGGACAGGGTGGCGGGGTGGCGGCGCGGAGGACCAGCAAGTTAGCTGCTTTAACTATTAGGCTGACTATATATCTCGTGTTCCAGGGACGAGCGCTGCGGGATGGGACCCCGCCTCGGTCAGCCTCAGCGGCCTCGCCCTAGCCCAGCTCGCCATCGGCGTGCTCGGCGTCCTGGTCATCACGTCGGAGTACTCCACCGGCTCGATCCAGACCAGCCTGGCCGCCGTCCCGCGCCGGGGCCGGTTCCTGGCCGCGAAGGCCACCGTCCTCACAGCGGTATCGCTGATAACCGGGGAGGCGACAGCGCTCACCGTCTTCCTCCTCGGTCAGGCGCTGATCTCCGCCCCCGCCCTGACACGCACGCATCGCATTCTGACCAGCCAAAACGCCCCGGCGGATTTCTCCGGCCGTTGACACGGGGCCGAGATGCGCGGATGCCGGGCAGAGGCGATGCTCCTGTCGTCGTGCCCTTGCGGGCGTCGGGCGGATGAAGCGGAGCCCCTGGCTGCTGCGCCAGGCCCACGGAGTCCAGCTGCGCCCGGTCGTTGTCCGCCGGACGCGGTAGCGTGGTGACATGTCCAGATGGCGGTGCGCCGGGGCCGGCGCGTGAGCGCCCAGCCGGCCAGCGAGCCCGGCTGGGATGGCCCGGCGGAGATTCTGACGCTGCTTCCGCAGCGCTGGCACGAGCAGTTCTTGAGCGAGTACCGGACCGCGCTGGAAGCCGCGCGTGACGTCCGGCGATGGCGGCACCTCGCCGAGTTGCTGGCCCGGTGGCGGCTGCGCGCCACCGCCTACTCCGATCCCCGCTTCGACGCGGCGGCGCGGGACGCCCGGGACGCCCGGCCAGAAGACCTGACACCCGTACCCGGGCTGGCGGACTGGCGGTGAGCTACCGGCCGGTTCTCACCGGACGGGCCCTGGGGCAATTCAACGACTTCATCAAAGACCATGAGGAAGCCTACGAGGCGTTCATGCGGCGCTTACTGTGGCTGATCGATGCGCCCTGGGACGCATGGCTGGTCTATCCCGGCGGGGACGAGCCCGAGTTCCGGGAAAGCCAGTTCGGCGAGCACGGCCTGATCTCCTTCCGGGTCTCCGACGACGCCGGACTTCTGGTCATCTTCAATATCCTGTGGGCTGGCTGACCATGCGCGGCGCCAGCCAGTTAGTGCGATTTGGGCGCAGCGTCTGGATTCATGATCCCGGTTATCGGACCTGATGAGGAAATCTGCTGCCTTTGCTAACCGGAGCATGAGAATGACGCGTGCGACCGGGATGGCCTCAGACCACGCTCGCGTACGGGGTCGGCCCCGGCGAGCCAGCCCGGGCGGCGGTTCAACTCGGCCGGATAGCGGATCGCGCTGTATTCCTTGCGGTAGGGCAGGGCGGTCCGTAGATCGGCCGCAGTGAACATGGGAACCATCCCCGGCCGCCCGTCCGTCTCGACCGGGTTCTGGGTCGCGATCACCATGAAGGGGAGCTCAAGTTGATGACCTGGTCGCGGCGGCCGCCGTCCGGCCCGGCCGGCCACGGCTGGGTGAACACGTGCCCGTCAGGGATGTCCTCGCCGGGGTGCTCGCGGCGCCACTGCGCGACTAGGTAGGGCACGTGCGGGATCCGCGCGCCGAGGATGAACGACAGCCCGGCAGCCTCGATCTGCCTCTGATTGCTCTCCGACACCATGCCGGCGTCCGCGACGACTGTCACGTCGGGCAGGTCGTGCGCGGCCTTGAAGGATTCGATCACCGGGAGCATGGTCCTGGTTCGGCCTTGTTGCCCTCGAACGCGCTGACCATGAGCGGGAACCCGTCGGCACCGGTGAGCAGGCCGATGGTGATCTGCGGCTCCAGGCGCCGCTCCTTGGAGAACCCGCTCTCCCGGAACCCGTCACCCTCGGTCTCGCCTCATCGCCGCCGGCGGCATGGTCAAGGCGAAGCACCCGCCAGGCATGCTCCGGCGGCGTCCAGCAGGCAGTCCATCCGCGACGCGGTAATCGGCAGCGGCCCGCCGCCAGCACCCTGCCTGGCCGGCCCGGTCGGCTCAAGGCCCAGGTCAAGCACGCCCTGCCCCACGGCCAGCCGCTGCCGCGCCGCGGCCTTCAGCAGCTCCACCCCTGCGTCATCGTGAGCCGAACCGATGTGCTCGATATCCCGCGACCCGCGATGGAAGGAGTGCACGATCTGCACGGCCATCGCACCCGACGCCGTCTTCACCGTCCTGACATACGGCACCGGGCCAGCCTGCGGGCCCGCGATTAGTGCACAAATCCGATCACCGAAAGCCAAGAAACCGCGGGTCAGCGAACCGGGGAAACGCTCAGAGCCAAACGTGGCCCAACTCAGGACCATCTGACGGCACGCCACGCTCACCCAACCAGGCCAGCCGAAGTTACCAGCCGGTCACCTACATTCATCTCCCACACCCAGTCCGGTGTGAGTGGTTACGGTACAAAGGGCGGTATGTTACGGTGATTTGCACACTCAGCTCCGGGCGCAGGAGGCACATGTGATGCGAATCAGACTGACCGCCCTCGCCAGTGGCCTGATCGGCGCGGGAGTGATCGCATTAGCAGTTCCCTTGAGCGGCTCAGCGCAAGCCGCTACACTGCCGTACGCGCCGGCGGCAGCGTCGGCGACTCATGCGTCGTCTGGCGTGGCCAGGACCGACGCACCCAATTACACCGCTAATGTCACCTTGACGGTGCGCTGCGGGAAGTTCGTCGGGAAAATCAACCACGGGGGGACCGGCGGGATTCTGAACCGCGCCTATCTGCAGGTCGAAGGCAAGCTCTCAAGTAGCTGTAACAGCACTACTTATCTGCAGGTGCGTTACGACACAGGCATCACCACAGTACCGGAGCAGACCATCGGCCACGCCGGTGCGCGGCATACTGTGGATGTCGACTGGGAAACTCACAGCATTGAGGGGACCTACGGGCATATCGGCGCCCGGGTGGGTACCACCGACGGCATGCCGAAGGGCAAGATCCATTGGGGTGCCTGGAGGGATGTCTGACCCAGATGGCAGGCCGCTACGCCGGAGACTCGCGTGTCCCGGCCGTCACCGTGCCACCAGTGCCAGGCTCGCTAGTGACCGTAGCCCGCGTCGCGGACAGGAGGGAGGGGAAGGTGGATCGGGCAGACAGCTCTAGAGAGCCGGGTGCCGGATGGGAGATCATGATCAAGGTCGCCGTTGATGCGGTCGGCGAGGCGCAGGCCCGGCCGATCGCAGAGGCTGTGCTCCTGGCCATGGGAGTCACCAGCGTCGGCGCCGATGCCGGTCCACCCCCCTTTGCCCAGATGGAGGACGGAAGCTGGGTCGCAGAGGTCCGGATCGAGGATAGGGAACCGGCGGTGCCCGGCCAGGACGATCCGATGTCGGTCCTGTCCTACCACACCGCGAATCTTGGCCAGGTGACATGGCGCGGCGGCACCGCGCCACCGGGACAGCCGATTTCGGCGGACTTCGGTCAGATGGAATGGCCGGCCGGCTACTGGGCAGTCGCCGGCCGCCCGGAGACTCTGGTACATCCAGCGGTACGCGCGGTCCTGCTTCAAGCGCGCCGCCGCTCCTGAGCACCCCGCCCCGCAAGTCGGTAAAGACTTTCAATGGAACTGCCCTCAGCCGCCCGCTTTTGTCTGTCCAGCCGAGTTGTGGGTGCCGAAGTGTGTCCTGAACGCAGGAGGACCTGATGTAGGAGCGAGTCCTTGATGCGGTGCTGTGCGGGAGATGAAGGTTTCGTGGCCCTTCGGAGTCGCCCTGCGGGGGAGGCTTCAAGCTGCCTCATGCTGCGTTGGCTGAAGACCGTCGTGGTGAGCGATGAGGAAAAGGCGCCGGTTGAGGCGTCAGGCGGGGATCGGGAAGGCGAGCGCGAGCGAATCGTTGCTGACGTGCCGAAACCCTTAGACGACATCGAAACCGGGGTGTTTTGAGCTAATGCGATCGTGGTGGGCGTTACACCGCTCACTCGGCCCGGAGCAGGAGCGCGGGCGGGGTCCGCGCGGCGATCCGGCCGGGAAGGGCGGCCACGATAGTCGCGAGGACGACCGCACCGACCGCGATCACGACGACCGATAGCACGGGGACGTTCGGGGTCGGCACCGCGTGCATCTCGCTCGCGAATAGGTCCCACAAAAGACGCCCGAGGGCGATACCCAGGGGCACGCCGACGATGACCCCGATCGTGACCGCGACGTTCGACTGCCAGGCGATGACCGCCGCCAGCTGACGCCCGGACAATCCGAGAGTCTTCAGCACCGCTAGGTCTCGGCGGCGGCGGCGGACCGACGCGACGAGCGTGATCGCGAGTGCCGCCAGCGCACCGGCGGCGAGACCCGCGCTGAGAGTCGTCGGGATCGCCTCTATGGAACCGGAGTCCGAGATCTCGGCCGGGCGCAGCACCGATACCACGCCCCCCGATGTTCCGCTGCCCTGCGTCGCGTTTATTTCGCTGCTTATTCGCTGGAGCGAGCGCAGGGCCGCTACCGAGGCGCCGCGAGTGCGGATCAGGAAAGCATTGGGCCCGGGGACGGCGTTCCCCTGCGCATTGCGCACGGACGCCGGGATCAGCCGATAGTCGACGATGGCTCCAATGCCCATCTCGAGCCCTCCGACGGCGGGCATGGTGGCCGTTCCGGCGATCACGAGGCGGGTGGTCGTGCCACCCGCGCTCGCGCGAACCGTGCCGCCGACATGTTCGTGCAGCGCTGCCATGGTCGAGGCGGCGAGCACGAGCTGGTTCGGCGCTTCCAACCCGCGTCCGCTCAGCACCGGCGGAGCCACCGCGGCGTTCGGGGTCGCGCCGATGGCAGGAATATCCGCTTGGCCGTTGATCTCCACCGAATCGAAGTAGACACCCGACGCGGCGGCGACGTCATGATCCCGCTCGAGGAGGGCCGCCGTCTGATGCGCCGGGAGATCCTCGTCACCAGCAAAGCCGGACAACAGCGCGTAGTCCCAGTTCCACCCGTAGAGCCTGGGGTGGGAAGCCAGGCCGTTGAGGCTGGCGCCGAAGGTGACGGTCGCGATGACCACCAAGACGGCGAGCACTGCGCCAAGGATCGCCGAGCGCAGCGGAACGGCGTCGCGCCGATCGCCCCGCTCGAGGGCGAACCGGATCCCGGTGACCGCAGCAACCGACAGACCGGAGGCCGCCGCCACACGGGCCGCGCGCGACGGACGATCGGTGATCTGCTGCCGTCGCGCGCGGGCTTGATGGGGAGCCTGCTGATATGCCAGGAACACGGACACGCCGCAGAGAAGGGCGACCAGCAGACCGAAGCCAACACCGAGCACGGTCCAGTCGAGCGCCACTCCCGGGGAATAGACCGGACGTACCGGTCCCAACGGGAAGAGCGGCGAGAGCGCGATCGCTACGATGACCGCCAGCGCGGAGCCGACGATCACCGCGCCCGCGATGCCGATGAGTCCGTCGAACGTGGTCATGGCCGGACCCGCCCCGAGCGCGCGCAACGTAGCGAGCTCGGCGGCTTGGAGACGGAGCTGCCGACCGATGACCTGGCTGGCGATGATCAGCGCGGCGAGCGCTACCAGACCGCCGAACACGCCGAGGGCGATGGATTCCGGTTTGAGGGCGCGGTCGGCCCTGGCGATGGCGGGGGCGTCGGTGGAGTAGCCGAACGCCGAGGTCAGGCGTGGGATGCGCTGGGCGATCTCCGTTTCTACCTTGGCCAGGTGGGTGGTGCCACCGATGAGCTTCATCGCGCTGTAGGAGTAGGAGGCACAGCATGAGGCGAGCTCGCGGGTGAGCGCCGGGGACAGGAGCACTTCCGCCGACCCGAGGGCGTCGTACTCGTCTTCGACCACATTCTGGGGAAGGACGACCAGTCCGACCATCCGGATGTTCGCGATCTTGACTGGCTTCACGGCAGGCGTCCCGACGTCGGGTAGGAGCAGCTGCCGGTCGGAATTGAGGGCCAGCTGGATCACCGAGCCGGGGTGCACCCCAAGCTCCTTCGCGGCCTGGGGGTTCATGACCGCTTCGCCAGGGTTGGCCGGGTTGGCCAGCCAGCCTGCGACGAGGTGGACGCGGTCCTGGGTGCTGTACTCGCCGCCGAGGGCGCCTTCGACCACCGGTGGCTTTTCGCCGGCGCCGACGTCAAGGTGGGCCTTCTTGACATAATCCATGTTGCCGTCGAATCCAACGACGGTCTCCTGGCTGCGCACGTAGGGCAAACGGGCGGTCTCGCGCGCGGTTGCCGGATCGTAGCCGACGGAGAACTCTGCAGCAGTGGCACGCCAAGGTGACCCTGAACGGGGCACTGGGCAGCTACACCATGCGGTTACGCCTGCCCGATCTCGATGACGCGCCCGAGCCGGCGGAGGCGGCCCCGGTCACCTACGTGACCGGGGAACGCGCGGTCACCAGCACCCGCTACCATGCGCCGCTGACCAGCAGCGACCGGCTGGTCCTGGCGGCGCGATTCGAGGCCTACCTGACCTTCCGGCAGACCGGGAACCCGGCACCTGCCAGCGCCAGGGACACCGCGGAGCGGATCGGCTGGCAGGCCCATACGGTGGCCAAGCGGTGCGAGAACATCCGGGACCGCTACGTCCGCCTGGGCGTTCCCGGGCTCCGCGGGCCGCGGGCCCTGGAGGAGCTTGCGCTGCTGCTCATTTCTACCGGCGAGCTGACCGCCGAGGACCTGCGGCGCCTGCCCGCCAGGGCCCCGCCTGGCTGAACGCCGCGCGCGGCGCCCGCGTCATCGCGATCACCTCGAACGGGAGCACCGCCTACGTTGTCAACCATGGCTCGAACACGGTGACCCCGATCCGGGCCGCCACCAACTCCCCGCTCAAGGCCATCAATGTAGGCCCTGCGCCACCCTCATCGTGATCATGCCGTAGCGCCCGACAGGCCGGAAGGCGATCAAGGCCGGGAAGGATCCCGGGGCCATCGCGATCACGCCGTAGCGATCCGGCCGCTCTGCTGGAAGCCGCCCGCGCGCATGGTGGTCCGGCTACACCACGTGGTTACGGGCCGGGAACAGCGTTCGGCCCTGGCCGTCCCTTCGGCAGGCGCCGCTGAATCCTTACCAGGACTCACGGTCCAGGGCCCCGTACGGATCGAGCGGCGGCATGCTCCTCACCTCACCCGGCGCCGGCGGCGACGCGCCGGCGCGCGGGGCCCCCGGTAGGGCAGCGGGTGGCACACCTTCGAGGGGTGCGCCCTGCGCGTCCGCCGTTGCGCGTTCTCGTCAGGAAAGGCAGCAGTGCTTCGGCGTGTTCTGGGAGGCGGTGTGCCTGGCCATCGCGGTCACGTACAGGGTGCCGTCGCTGATGTTCCCTATTCCGTCTGGGATCGCCAGGACGGCGTGGTTATAGGCGCCGGGCGGGGTGACCTCAAGGTAGGCCGCGTCCACCGCGTGCTTGCCCCAGCCGTACGCGAAGCTGACGCTGGCGCTGACGGTTTCCCCGGGGGACAGCACGATGAGATGCCGGCCGGGATCGGCGGCGAAGACGGTCGAGCCCCAGTGCGTATGCGAGGTGAGGACGTGGTGGCGGGCGTTCTGCAGGCCCAGCCCCGGGTACCCGTCGAGGGAGCACGAACCCTGGCCGTTGTTGGTAAGGGTGAGGATGAACCCGCCCTGGTCGTTGTTGCCCTCACAGCCGTGCAGCCCGGCGAGCAGCCCGCCGGCCAGGCACCGGGGCACCGCGGCGGCCGTGGCCAGCCTGACGGTGCCCGCGCTGGCGGCCGTGCCCGCCGCGGGGGGCGGGCCCGCGCAGGCGGTGGCGAGCATGATCGCGCCCGCCGCGGCGATTAGCGCGCCGAGGCCGCGCAGCATCTGGCGTCCTCGCGTCGAGCCCGGCGGGCGGGGGCGCCCGCGCGGGCCGCATCCGGATGCGGTGGCCGGCGTGCCTTTATGCGTGTTCTGGGAAATCATCGTGGCCTCCAGAGGTGCTGCGCGGCGCTTGCCGCGTCCTGGCACGAAGGGTGCGCGAGCAGGACGCGGGAGACAAGGGGAGGCCTCCCCATGGCCGCGCCTTGCCTGCCCGGGACGGTCAGGGATGATCAGCTGGCCGGGACCTCAGTCGGCAGGCGGGCAGGTGGTCGCCAGCAGCCGTCGAGCATCTAGACCGTGTGGGTTCCGGAACTCGGCCACCGGTCTTGACCTGGACTTCTAACGATGGTTGGGCCACCGTCCGAGCGATGCCCGCACATCGGCATAGCGGTCGGGCCATGCAGCCGTAAGGTGCGGTTGCAATGTGGATAGGTGGCCGGGTCGTTCGGTTTGGCTACGCGGCTCCAGTCGGCCGTTTCGTGGGGCGGCGCAGGATGTGGTGGGAGCGGCGGGCGAACTTGCGGGCGACCGACAAGGCGGCCCGGTTGGCGTCGATCCACGCCGCGACGTCGGCGTAGTAGCAGTGGTCGGGGGAGCTGGCGCGTGAGGTCTGGTGGCCGGCCCGAACAGGGCCCAGCGCAGGATCGGCGGTCCCTGGTGCGACAGGTGCCCGGGGTGTGCTTGCCGTCGGAGGAATGCACGGTGACGTCCAGGCCGGCGTGCCGGACCGCCTGGGCGGAGAAGGAGAACCGTTGGGCGTCGCCGAGGAACGCCCAGACGATCGCCGCGATTTGGGCACGCACCGGCGCGAGCTCGGCCTCTAGGTTGTCGATCCTGCGCAGCGCGACCGCGACGGCCTGCGCGCCCGTCGCCGACAGCCCGATGTCGGTGCGTGCTCCAGCAACGCGCGCGCCTTCGGGTCGGACAACCGGCCGGCCAGGCCGGGGACGCCCTGGTGGAACAGCGTGGCGTGCATCCGCTGAGCCCAGGCGACATGCTCCTCGGCCAGGTCCCGGTGAGCTGCAGCAGCACCCGCCGCTCGCAGACCTGCCCGGGCAGGATCCACGACACTGGCACCCGACCATCAGCCACAGCATGCGAAGGTGACGGGAATCGGCCTTGTCGGTCTTCACCGAACACCCTCACCGGTCTCGCATCCGACATCGCAGCCCTGCGCACCGCGCTCGACGCCATCGCCACCCGCGTCCGCAGCCACGAAGAACAACTACGCAAGCTCACCCGCCAGGAACGCCGACCCGCAGCCGGTCAGTAAGCTCCAGCGACGTTAACCGGCCAACGCAGACACCCAAGATCATTAGCCGGCTAATGCTGGGACAACGCCCTGTCCGAATCGTTCTTATCCTCGATCAAAGGCGAACTGCTTGATCTCCAGCCCTGGCCGACCAGGGCCGGAGCCGGGCGCGCCGCCGTGGAGTACATCGGCTGGTTCAATGGCACCCGGCCCGCACAGCGCCCTGGACTATCTCAGTCCCGCCGAATTCGAGACCACCACCGTTAAGGAGGTCATCAAGAAGGTAGCCTGACCAAGCCATCAGCCCTGTCCGTCAAAGCGGGGCAAGCCCAAGCCGCCCTCGCGGCTTTCGCGCCGGTTCCCAAGGCGGGCTGCCGCGTCCACTGGCCGATAGCGTGCGTGGCGACCGCGCTCACGCCCGCCGCCTGGAGCGCAAGGTAATCCAGGCGGAAGGTGACGAGAGGACCCGCCTCCGCTTTTCGCGGATCTCGATTGCGCGGTGCGCGGATCTGGTCCGTTCCCCCGCGTCTGCCTGGGGGTCCTCTGTCACATTCAGTCCACCCCGTCACGGGAGCACGCGCCACGGACCAACGTCCCTGTGCACAGACGGGCCAGACCGTGCTGAGACTGACTCACAAGTAGCGCAGGTCGGGCATGGTCAAGATTGTCGTGGTCTGTAGATGTCGGAGCGGTGTTCGATGGCCACGACGGTGACTTGCCGGAGGTGGTCATCGATGCGGTATATCACTCGGTAGTCGCCCCGGCGAGCGCTGCGGAGCCCCTGAAGGCCGAGCTTCAGCGGCTTGCCGGCACGGTGCGGGTTCTCGGCCAGCGAGCCGTACAGGAATTCGTCTACTGCCGTCCCGGCTTTCTCGGGGAGCCTGGTGAGCGCCCGGCGCGACGCGGTAGTCCAGGCGATCGCGTAATCGTTCCCGCTCACCGGCCGGAGATGAGCCGCAGCGCGTCTTCTTTGCTCAGCAGGGCCTCATCGGCGGTGCCGAGTTCGGCCAGGCTCTCGCGGATATCGCCGAGCAGCCCGGCGCTGTCCATGATGTCGAGTGTTTCTTCGAGCGACTCCAGGTCTTCCACGCTGATGATCACGGCGGCCGGATGGCCGTGCTTGGTGATGATCACGCGGCCATGTTCTCGCTCCAGGCGGTCAACGACCTCTGAGAGCCGGTTCTTGACGTCGGCGAGGGGCATCTGCCCGGCTATCGGCATGGCTATAAGTATAGCTACTTTGTGGTCAACCTTGCTAGTCAACGGACGTCCTCATTTGCCGTCGGCCGGGGTCTGTGCCGACGTCAGGGTTCGCCGGTACCTGCCTTGATCAGGCCCGCTGCGGCCTTGGCCAGGTAGTCACACGATCGCGGTGCTGGCGCGTCACCTCGGCGACAGCCCAGCAAGACAGTTCCCGGCCCAGACCGAAGTCATGGTCCGCTACCGACGTGGCCGGGGCCAGTGAACTCCTAGAAGCGCTGGCCAGGGCCGAGGCATCGGCGGCCACGCCGAGCCCGTCGGTGGCTCGTCTCTGGATTTGCTGGTCCTGCTAGTGTCGGCATGCTCGCGCTCCTGGTCCTGTCGTCTGCGGTGCTCGATGATCAAGGTAGAGAGCTGGTCCGGAAGGGCGATGCCGCGGCGGCCAGCTGTTGACTTGACTTCGACCAGGCCGCCATCGCGGCGCTTCGGGCACCACCGCGCCTGGCTGATGCAGTCTGGCTCACTGGCGTGATCAGCGAAGCCCGGGCAGATACCGATTCAACCGGAGCAGGACACGGCTGCTTCAGGATCCCTCACTCGCCTGCCGTCGTCGTTCGGCGATCACGGCGTCTCGCCCGTCCACATAGGGCATCACGTCGAGAATCGGCACGAGCACTAGATCCTCCCGGGGCCACCGGACGCCTATAACGGCGATCGCGTACCCGGGAAAGTCTGTCGAGCAAGCCCACACCGCCGCCGTCCCGACGCCGCGGAATTCAACGGGGTTACCGTCGAGGCTGATGCTGATGGCAAACTCACGGACCTCGTCGAGACTGGTATCCCATTCAGGCCTCTCCACTTCTGCCGTCAGGAGGGCTGTCGGCTCAGGTCCTGGAAGCGTGCTGGATAGCACCTGCATATAGCTCTGGCCAGGCCGCCCAGGCGAACCTCCGTGTACCAGCCCAAAGGTCTCAGAAGTGCCGCTTATAACTCGGCCGTGCGCTCGCTCTTCCCACCGGCTTACCTCGCGATCACCCACTAGCCGCAAGTCGGTGAACGACTCCGGCAGTCCGAACAAGGGAAGCGAAGTCGCCCACTGAGGTGCCGCGCTGTCCTCTGGCGGCTCTGGTTGGCGCTGCATTGGGTCTACGGCACGTATGTTCTGCTAGATGGACCGCCGGAGGTGCAGTACCCCCCGTTATCGAGCAGGGCCCAGCTCCCGGACGGGATGACCTTCCCATCGTAGTATCCGGAGTCATCAACGGTAACGTTGTAGTCCCCGCTCCCAGGTGCACGCCAGGTCGTCCTGAAAGCCAAGCCACCTCCCCACGTCCGGTTGTTATCGTACGAATTCGGCCCGACTATCGATACGTGCCAGCCGTATTCCACCGCTGGGGTGTTTACACTGAACCCTGTGTAATAATGGAACTCCAGATGGGTGCCAGTGAGATATATCCAGGACTTTCCGCAGTTCCCACCTACCGTGTTGTCTGGGCCACTGGCAAGATGTGCCGATGGGACGGACACCTGAACGCCGTTGCGCATGATTATACTAAAGCCGTGCGCGCGTGCTACGGCCGCATCGAATCCTGCAATATGCATCGTGGTATCGGCAACGGCTACCTTGGCGACACCCGTCGAGGCCGACGCGATGGCTGGTGCGTGCGCGGTAACAGACGCGCCGACCGCACTGCTATCTACTAACGTCACGAGCGTGAGAGTGCTAACTACTGCACCTAGGATCCGGATCGAACGGCCGACGTGCCGATATCTGAAGGAGTTCTTGTTCATTTCCTTCACCGTACCCGTGAAACGCAGTCACTCATTGTTGGTAACACGTTACTTCGGTCACAATTTACAGTCAAGGGCCGCTGGCTAGGGTCCCGGCAAAGTCGTGAACTGAGGTTGTGACCTGCGGTGTCGTAACGGCGGTTGATGTGCCCGGCGTGTCCGCGGGCGGCGGACAGGGTCCGGGCGGAACGATGGAAGTTCCTACGCTCACCATCTTCTGCCGTGAGGGACGCCCGCCCGCCGATGACATCTTCGCCTATTCGTGCTGCCCGCAGCCAGTATCTGCTCGATCTCCTTGCTCAGGTCCCGGATCCCCGGAAGAGACGCGGTCGCCGGCACGCGCTGGCGGGGCTGCTGGCCGTGGGGATCTCGGCGGTGATCGCGGGGTCGCGGTCGTTCGCCGCGATCGGGCAGTGGGCCGCCGATGCCGGGTCGGAGGTGCTGGCCGGGCTTGGCGCGGCGCGCGGCCCGGCGGAGGAGTCCACC
>Ga0187883_10001835_pt1 | contig 12857 bp, 15 predicted proteins | sample June2016WEW_20_1_2_FD_132966 | JGI IMG/M metagenome (GOLD analysis project Ga0187883, IMG submission 132966) | Peatland microbial communities from SPRUCE experiment site at the Marcell Experimental Forest, Minnesota, USA - June2016WEW_20_10 | ecosystem: Environmental > Terrestrial > Soil >...
ACGCGCAAACGCACGCGCGAGAGCCTCGAAAAATTGCTGACCGACACGTGCCCGCGATGCGACGGGCGGCGCGTCGTCAAATCGGTGCCGACTCTCGCCGCCGAAGTGCTGCGCGGGATTCAGCGCGAGGCCGTATCCAAGTCCGCGGGCGATATGCTGATCGTCAAGCTCAATCCCGAAGTCGCGCGCTACCTCTACGATCATGGGGCGAAGGATCTCGAGACGCTGGAGCAGCGGCTCTCGACCAAAATAGTGCTGCGCTCGAACGACGGCCTCGAACTCGGCGCGTTCGAGCTCGCCCGCGCGCCGGCCGCCGCCTAGCCGCGGACTATCGCACAGCGACCCGGCAACTGCGGGTAGCCTTAATACTGGGTGCAGGGCTCAGCCGTGCTCACCCCTGCCGACGACGGCTAGCCAATCCAGATAGGCATCGATCATCTGCCTTACTTGCCGCTTGCCTATCCGTTGATCGAAACCCAACAGTTGGACGAGTGTGAGAGTGAAGCCGAAGCCGTTGAGAAACCATCCCGATGAGTATGGGTTCACATCGGCCCGCACCACACCCTGCAACTGCCCGCGATGGATCAGCGCCGCAAAGAAGCGGACGTAGGCCTTGTGATTCTCCCGCAATTGGCGCGTGATGTCCGGATCGTCGGACTCGGCCAGTGCCTGGAATTGGATCTTGAGCTCATCAGAATGGGTTCCCAGGTTTTCCAGGTACACACGACCCATCCGTCTCAACGCCGACAGGCTGTTCCCGCTATCGACCGCAGCCGCATCCTGCCAGACCTCGAGGATTCGTTCTCCTATCCGCTTGAGGATCCTGACGAAGAGCGCTTTCTTGCTGGGGAAGTACTTGTAGATGGTGGGCTCGGCGATTCCTGCCTCGAGAGCGATATCCGCGGTGCCCGCCACGCGATAGTTGGAGCGCGCGAAGACCTTGGTCGCGGCGCGGAGGATCTGAAGCTCACGCTCCCCGGCCGGGAGGCGAGTCCGTACGGCGCGGGTCGCGCGTGACCGACCGTCAGCCATCGAGCCTCACTGGCTGACTATGTCCCTGGCAGGCCAATCGGTTAGCCTTTGGGAAGCCCGAGCACGCGTTCGCCAATGATGTTGCGCTGAATTTCACTGGTGCCGCCGGCAATCGTGAGTGCGCGCGACGCCAGCATCCTATATGACCACCGTCCCCGGTCGATCGAGTGGGGTGCGTCGGATTCGAGCGGTCCGTAGGCTCCCAGGAGTTCCATCGCGAAACTATTCATCCGCAGGTTGAGTTCGCTGTTCGCGAGTTTGATGACTGAACCCTCAGGTCCCGGCGGTAATCCCTTGAGCCTGCGGGTCAGCTGGCGCAGGCCAGTGTATAACAGTGCGGTACCCTCGCAGGCAAATTGCGCGATTCTCTCGCGCACGCCGGAGTCTTCCCATGCGCACTTGCCGTGGCGCTGGACCATCTTGGCCAGCTTCACCAGGTCTCTGACCGTATCAAGTCTCTCGCCCCCATTGAAAAGACCTGAACGCTCGAACATCAGAGTGGTGACCGCGACCTGCCATCCATGGTTCTTCTCGCCCACGAGGTTCTGCCTGGGCACCTTGACGTCCTCGAAGAACACTTCATTGAAGTTCGCGTCGCCGGTTATCTGCACCAGCGGCCGGGTGGTCACTCCCGGGCTGTGCATGTCGACCAGGATATAACTGATGCCCTTGTGCTTGGGGGCCTCGGGGTCGGTTCGCGCAAGCAGGATGCACCAGTCGGCGCGATGCACGTCGATGGTCCAGACCTTCTGGCCGTTGATGATGAAGTAATCGCCCTCCTCGACGGCACGGGTCTGCAGCGCGGCGACATCGGAGCCTGCGTTGGGCTCGGAGTAGCCCTGGCACCAGATTTCGTCGGCCGAAAGGATCTTCGCCACGTACCGCTTCTTCTGTTCCTCGGTGCCCCAGTGCATCAGCGTTGGACCGACCAGGGTGATGCCGAGGCCGTTGACCAGCAGCGGCGAATTGAGTTTGGCGAGTTCCTCGTTGTAGATAAGCTGCTGAGTGAACGTGGCAGCCCGGCCGCCGTACTCCCTGGGCCATCCGATTCCGACCCATCGGGCGGCGTGCATCTTACGATGCCATGCCAGGCGCTGTTGCCACTGGTCCCCGCCCTCCTGTTCCTTGGGCGCATTTGCCTGGAGCCAGTTGCGGAACTCGAGTCGAAACGCTTCGTCCTCGGGGCTATAGTTGAAATCCATCGACGTCCTCCCGGCGGGCCTCAGGTTCGCCCGCACTTGGTTAGTGAGTACTCACTTTATCTCCGGGGGGAGCTCTTGGTCAAGCGCGTTGCGCCACCGGCTCGGGCCTGGCTCCGACCTGCCTGGAGATGCCGTCTACTTCTGCGGATGAATGATTCACGCGTATCCATTGAAAGTTTCGATGGCCCGGAGATAGCCCGCCGTCATGGTGACGCGATCGCCGACAATGAGATTGATTCTCGCTCTAGCTATCGATTTGCTCCCAGCCGCGGCGTCGGGGATAAGACGTTGCCGTCGATAGCTCGACATATTTTTTTCTTGACAGGGGGCAACCACACAGATAGGTTTTTTCTGCTTTATGTATTTTTAGAAATTTCAGCCTGACCGAGTTATCGTTGTAGCGACGACACCCCGGCCACAGGGGCCGGAAGATGTCGAAGCTAGCCGCAGCTATCCGTAACCATCCCGTCGCAGTCCCGTACCTCGAAGGGGAGGCTTCTTCCTATAGCAGCCCAAGGAAAATTCCCGCTCTAACTATCGATTTGCTTCTCGGTGCAACGCCGGCGATAAGCGTTGCCATCATCGTGGTCACAGTCTTCTTTGCCTGCGGCCGTGCGGCTCTCGCTGCCGGCCCCGATCCGACCACCAACGCATCTTCGACCGCGGCGCCGGGTGCGGCGGCAATTCCGGCGACGCAACCGACATCAAGCGCCACTGAGAAGGGGGCAAATGGGCCAGACCAGATTTGGAACTGGCACGTTCAGAACACCGACATTGTGCAGAGCGACCCGGGTTTTTCAGCCAAGTACTCCGGTCCACAAAGCCTGAATAACAAGCACCAGGTTCAGGAAACAGGTACGCTGGACTTGTTTGCCGGCGTGCGGTTATGGCGCGGCGCCGAGTTCCACGTGGACGGACTGGTGTGGCAGGGCTTCGGCCTGAGCAAAACGTTCGGCATCGAGGATTTTCCCAACGCTGACGCCTACAAAGTCGGCACCGAGCTTCCCTACTTAATGTTTGCGCGGGCGTTTATTCGTCAAACCATCGGCTTGGGTGGCGAACAGGAGGAGGTGCCTGACGGCCAACTCACGCTTGCGGGCAAAGAGGACATTTCGCGGCTGACCTTCACCATCGGCCGGCTCAGCCCGCTGGACATTTTCGATCACAACACCTACGCGCAAGACCCGCACACCCAGTTTATGAATTGGGCGATGGTGGGCAACCTCGCATGGGATTACCCGGCGGATAGCGTCGGATACACCACCGGAATGGCGGTGGAATTAAATCAGCCGAAATGGACTTTGCGTTACGGATTTTACCAGATGCCGGACGTCGCGAATAGTTTGACAGGCGACGACCGGTTTCTCCTGTGGCGTCCCAACGGAGGCATTGTCCCACCTGCCGCCTATGGCCCGTTTTTGCACGATTGGGGAATGATGGTGGAATTTGAGCGCCGTTACACCGTCAACGCTCATTCCGGGGCGATTCGGCTTATGCCCTGGCTCAATGAAGCTCGTATGGCCAGTAACCATGCGGCGACTGCCATTCTGCTGGCCAATGGTCCGGGAGCGGACATCTCAGCGGCGCAAGGCTATCGCTACAAGTACGGTGTTGGGTTGAACTGGGAGCAGGAAGTTACCGAGAACGTCGGCCTGTTTTCGCGCCTGGGCTGGAATGACGGCCACGAACAGGCGTGGACGTACGCCGATGATAACTGGACGGCATCACTGGGGGTCAGCGTCAAAGGCAAACAGTGGCAGCGGCCGGGAGACACCTTTGGTCTTGCCGGCATCGTGAGCGGCGCTTCGCGCTCGAACCAACAATTCCTGAACGCAGGTGGCTTGGGCATACTTGCCGGCGACGGCGCGCTGACTTACGGCAGCGAGAAAGTTGTGGAAACCTATTATGATTTTCCAATCTGGAAGACTGTCCATGGGGCCGTGGATTACCAGTTCATCAGCAACCCGGCATTCAATCGCGATCGCGGACCGGTGTCCGTCTTCGGCGGAAGACTCCACTGGGAATTGTAATGAGTGAATTTGACTTAGCGTAACACTCGAACGGCTTTCCCGGAGATAGCCATGACCACTTTTCCGAGCTCGGTTCTGCCGAAAGACATCACCCAAGCCGCCAAGCGCGACAAGGGTTTGGCCGAGTTTTCGCCCAGGCTGTCCACAATGGCCTCGCTCCCGGCGGATCAGGCGCTTGCCGAACTTCAGAGCGGCCCGGACGGGCTGTCCGAAGAGGAGGCTACCCACCGGATCGAAGTGTTCGGCCCGAACGTTGTAGCTCGTGAGCGCAGGTTCACACGGCTAACACTGCTGTTAAGAGCTTGTCTGAATCCCCTGGTGATCCTGCTGGTAGTTCTTGCAGTGATCTCTTTCGCAACAGCCGAGAGCGCATCCGACCTGGTCGGCGGCGGCTTGATGGTTGTTATGGTGGTGCTGGGAGTTTCTCTGCGGTTCATCCAGGAAGCGCGCGCGGACACTGCCGCCGCGAAGCTCAAGGCGATGATCCGGGTCACCGCAACCGTGGTGCGGGCGGGTAGCGCGCGCGAGATTCCGCTCGCGGAACTGGTTCCCGGCGATGTCATAAGGCTTTCCGCGGGCGACATGATTCCGGCTGACATCCGCGTCCTGTCGTGCAAGGACCTCTTCCTCATTCAAGCCAGCTTGACCGGCGAATCGTTTCCGGTTGAGAAGTTCGATCTTCCCGAGCCGTCCGATAAGAAGTCGCCACTGGAACTCAAGAACGTGTGTTTCCTGGGCACCAGCGTCGAGAGCGGTACGGCTACCGCCGTAGTCATAGAGACCGGCCTGAAGACCTACCTCGGCACCATGTCCAGCGCGATCACGCAGGCGCCACCGCCGACCAGCTTCGATAGGGGCATTTCAGGATTCACCTGGCTGATGATCCGCTTCATGGCGGTGATGGTGCCGCTGGTCTTCCTGATCAATGGCTTCAGCAAGCATCGATGGGGCGAAGCTTTTCTGTTCGCACTTGCCGTCGCGGTCGGCCTCACCCCCGAAATGCTCCCAATGATCGTCAGCGTGTGTCTGTCCAAAGGCGCGATGCTGATGTCGCGCAAGAAGGTGATCGTCAAGCGGCTCAACTCGATCCAGAACCTGGGCGCGATGGATGTGCTGTGCACCGACAAGACCGGCACGCTCACGATGGGCCACGTCATACTTGAGCAACATTGCGACGTTGCCCGGCAGGAAGACGAAGGTGTCCTGGAGCTGGCGTTCCTGAATAGCCATTTCCAGACTGGTCTGAAGAACGTCCTCGACCACGCAGTCCTCCAGCACAGCGAGCTTCATGAGGGTCTGCGGACTGCGGAGTATTCCAAAGTCGATGAGATCCCTTTCGACTTCAGCCGCAGGATGATGTCCGTGGTGGTGGCCAATCCAGCTGGAACTCATCGTTTGATCTGCAAAGGAGCGCCGGAGTCGGTCTTCAGCCGCTGCATGCAGTTCGAGCTCGAGGGTGAGACCTATCCGATGGATCCAGTAATTCTGGAAGATCTCAAGGAGGAATACGACGAGCTATCGGCTGACGGCTTCCGCGTACTGGCTATCGCCTATCGCGACTGTGAACCGAAGCCGGTCTATAGCAAAGAGGACGAGGAAAAGATGATCCTGAAGGGGTACATCGCATTTCTCGATCCGCCCAAAGATACCGCGGCCCCGGCGATCGCGGCCCTGAAAAAGCACGGCGTCACGATCAAAGTCCTAACCGGTGACAATGAACTGGTAGCACGGAAGATTTGCGGTGAAGTAGGACTCCCTATTGACCACGTGCTGACGGGCGCAGCGATCGAGAACATGAACGATGTTGAGTTGGCGACGGCGGCGGAAAGCACCATCTTGTTTGTTCGCCTCTCACCCTTCGATAAGCGACGGATCATAATAGCGCTGCAGAGCATCGGACGGGTGGTCGGGTTTGTGGGCGATGGCATCAACGATGCGCCCGCGCTGCGTGTCGCAGACGTGGGCATTTCGGTGGATACGGCGGTGGACATCGCCAAGGAGGCCGCGGACGCGATTTTGCTGGAAAAGAGCCTGCTGGTGCTCGAAGAAGGTGTAATCGAGGGGCGCAAGGTCTTTGCCAATATTCTCAAATATATCCGGATGGGCGCCAGCTCGAACTTCGGAAACATGTTCAGCGTGCTCGGCGCGAGCCTCTGGTTGCCCTATTTGCCGATGTCGCCGATCAAGATTCTGACCAACAACCTGCTCTACGATTTCTCGCAAGTGCCGATCCCAACGGATGAGGTCGATCCCGAGCAAGTCGAGAAGCCCCGTCCCTGGTCGATGGGCGAGATCGCCAGATTCATTATCTTCATAGGGCCATGCAGTTCGGTTTTCGACTATACAACCTATCTGATCATGTGGTTCGTCTTTAAGTGCGGCAATTTGGGGCTGGTACCGCCCCCGGAGTTGGCCGCCCATTTCGCCCACGCGAGCCTTGCCCATCCGGACTCAACTTATGCGGCGGCTTTGTTCCAGACCGGATGGTTCGTTGAGTCACTGCTGACTCAAACCCTGATTATCCATGTCATCCGAACCAATAAGGTACCGTTCATCCAGAGCCGTGCCAGTTGGCAACTGATAATGACTTCCGCGGCAATAATGTTAGTCGGGGTATGGCTACCGTCTTCCCCGATCGGACCGTGGCTGGGCTTGGTGCCTCTTCCATTCCACTACTGGCCGCTGCTGCTGCTGACCCTGCTGTTATACGTCGTGCTAACTCAGCTGGTGAAGGTATGGCTGGTTCGCAAGAGGTGGATTTGAACCGCCGGGTTGAAACGGCGATGGACGAAAAAGAGGTAGTGTCCTAATTTCAAATTAGGACACTACCGACGAGACAGTCTAGCTATTAAAGTCCGAAGAAGAGGGCGATACCCTGGGGCGGTGGCGCGACGTACTCCGGCCCAGGCGCGTAGTAATAGGGCTCGGGCGCCGCGTAGTAGTCCGGCTGAGGCGCGTAATAGTTGTCCACCACTGTTGGCGCGTAGCCTCCGCCTCCGCGGTAGCCGCGATCGCCGCCACCGCCATGCTGAACGGCGACGCGATGGCCGCCGCCACCGCGGTGGTCGTCGGCGGCGCCAGCCGGCCCGACTCCGAAGCTGCCAATTACGAGGGCAAACGCGACAGCCGTCGCGATCCTGGCTATCTTAGAACACAATTCCCTTTTCGGCTTGAGCGATACTTGCATAATGACACTCCCTCGCGGGATCGACTCCCGGTTCACTTTGCTGCGGTCTGTTTTGCGGCCGAGGCCCGTTCACGGCTGCGGAACAGGGAGTCGGCGGTCTTCTTCTGCGCGCCCGACATGCTGTTGTAGAGAGCTTCGAAGGGCGGAACGAATTTCTTCATTCCATCTTCATGCGCTTCGATGACCGACTCATAGGATTTGACCACGTCGACTGCGCTCATCGACTGCGTGTCTGCGGCCCGCTGTTTCTGAAGGTCCGCCATCGCCCGCGCGTTATCGCGCATCACCTGTGCCAAGTTGTCCCACTGAGGCTTCTGGGCGGCGGTGATGTGGAGCTTTTTATGCAGCACTTTGATACGCGCCTCGACCGATGCGGTGCCGGCCGAATCCGACGCTGGCGCCGTCATCGCCTCCTGCGAAGACGCCTGCGGCAGGACTTCGCCTGAGGCCGCAAACAAAGGGCTGGCGAGAACGATGGCGCCGAGAAGAGTTGCCGCCGCGCTAGCTGCGCGTGCGGCTGGATGCGTGAAAAGGTTCATGATGTACACTCCTTGTCAGTTACGATTGACTAACCGTTGATACTTCCGCGTTCACACTTCGTCGCCACCTCAATTTGATTATTCCCACATCGGATGCGCTTGCGGCGACGTTCAATTTTCGGGACCAACTGCCAGTCTCTACCAACACCTACGACAATTCCATCTGCATTCGCCGAAAGAAGTACCCTGCAGCACATTGATGTGTGTAATCCGACCTTAGGTATTCCCCAGTTGGCCTTCGCCGCCTGCCCAATGTTGAACGCGGCAAATCAGATGGACTGCGGGCCAGAGAAGAAGCGCGCGTGCGAAGTACCGAAGAGCGATCTTTGGTTCCTCATATAACGCAATTCAACTCTGCCGTGGCACATACTGATGTATGTCGCCCACTAAGAGAGTAGAAGATTCAGAGAGGAGTCAGAAAAATGAAATACACAACTAATTCCGCAGTGGCTATTTGTGTTGGTATTGCGATGGTGTGGCTAGTCGGCTGTGCGCCTACTACTCATGTCACGGAAACCACCACGACCAAGGAATACGATACGACGACGCCGCCGGTGACATATCCGGCGCCGGTCGCGACTTCAAACACGACCACGACCACCCAGTATGACAACGGCACCGTGCAGCGAACGTATACGCAGCCGGCTCCGTACGTGGCCGCGGATCAGAGCACAACCACGGTAACGACTAATGGAAATGACGGAACCGTGCAGAAGCAGACCACGACGACGTATGCGACGCCGTAAAGCACTCGCTGAGTAATGTCGCAACCGATCTCAAGAGAGAAAAGACGAAGGAGAACGTCATGTTGCTGTTAATCATTGTCCTGGTCCTGTTGTTCGGAGGCGGCGGTGGGTACTATGGCTATAGTAACTACGGCCCCGCCGGGGGTCTTGCACCGATCATACTCGTCGTGCTGGTGATCTGGTTGCTGGTCGGTCGCGGCGGTATCTGACGGTTTCGCAGAGCCCGGCAGCTATCAATTTATTTCGCCAGGTTTTGTTACCGACGTAACTACGCCATACGGTCGTTTAGTGGACCTATTTGCCTCGCAAGGCGTAGCCTAAGGCGTCGCAGAGACAGGGTCGCAATAGTCCGGAAAGTGCCCAAGGAGTATCCCGGGTGACTCTAGTCCAAATTGTTGTGGTCCTGGTCTTAGTGGGTTTGGTGATGTGGCTAATCAACACGTACATCCCGATGGCCGGGGCTATCAAGAGTTTACTCAACATTGTCGTGTTCGTGGTTATATTGATTTGGATTTTGCAAACGTTCGGGTTGATCGGAGCTATCCCCGGACTGAAGATGCCGGCGCTGAAGTGACCGGCGTTAACCTGCAGATGAAATTGAAGATAAATCGGCACGTAACAAATCAGCCGCCCCATCAGCGGCGATTCTTCCAGCAGCCGAGCGGCGTTCGTCGCGAGGCGATGGGCGAAACGGCGGGCATCCGGGAGACTCCCCCCTCCCTCGGTGCCCGCCAACTATTTCCGCGCCTGGAGTCAATCGAAACAAACAACGACGCATAGCAACCCGGGAAATCAGAGGTAACAAGAGTGACATTCGAAGAAACCGCAAATTCCACCGTCCGAACCGCAATGGATCAGGGCCGTCAAGCGGCAGACAAAGCCACCCAGGCAGTCAAGGACGGCTACGACGCGGCGCAGCAATTCGTCAAGGACAAGGGAGTTGACTTTGACCTGCGTGAGTTCGTGCGCCGTGAACCGTGGCTTGCAATCGCGGCCGCGTTTGCGGTCGGCTACGTCGCCGCGCAGATCGTTCGGCGCGTTTCCTGAGCGGAGGCGCAGGCGCCATGAATAGCTCAGCAGAGGCCATCTCCGCGGATGCGGATGAGAGGCTGCGTCGGCGGGAACGGGACATCGGCGAATTCGTCAGGGAGGAACCGCTTACCGCGCTGGCTATAGCCGGCGCGGCAGGATTTGTCCTCGGCGGAGGAGCCAACAGCCGCATCGGGCTTGCGCTCCTGACCATCGTGGGACGAATTGCGTTGCGCGGCGCCGCCACCAGTTTCATCGTCGGCTTGGTCACCGGCAATCCCGACGATCAAGAACCGGAGCGCGCAAGAGCTGGCGGCGAAAGCCATGGCAATGAAAAACATGACAACGGAAGAACAGATTTCCGCGATCCAGATTGAACGCAACGACGCGCGCCAGGACCTGCGCGACACCTTGACCGAGGTCAATGCGAAAGTTGGACGCGCGGAAGGCGGCATGCGTCCCGATCATGTCATCGAGAGCCATCCCGTTGGAGCCTCGTTGATGGCTGGGGCGTTGGGCTTTCTGTTCGGCTCGATCGTCAACAACCGTGGCGCGGGTCCGGTCGTGATCGCAGCATTGCTCGGCTTCGCAATCTCAAAACACGCGACAAACGACCAGGATTGAGGCGCGGCGAAAAGGGGATGCACGGCTGATCCTATGACGGAAAAACAATCTGACGTCGCCAACGGCGCGCCGGAGGTCTTGCAGGATTGGCCGACGCTGGTGAGCAGGGCGGTGGACGATGTATCGCGCATCCTTCAGTCCGAGGCCCACATGTTGCAAACCAGCATGGGCGCGGCGCTGGAGACGCAACTGGCTAATGCAATAGCTACTCTCACGGTGATCGCAGTGATGATTTGCGGCGCGGTATGCATTGTGTGCGCTGCGATATTGCTGCTTCATGAATGGCTACCGCTGTGGCAGGCCTTCGGAATTGCGGGCGGCGCCATCTTGCTAATCGGGATCGCGATTCGCGCCATCATGAGGCCTTCGGCCGGACTCAAATCCGCGGAGTCATAAACGAATGAAGCCAATAGTAATCGTCGGTGTGATTATCGCCCTGCTCGGAGTGTTGGGCCTTGCGATACCGGAATTCACGACCAATGAGACCAAGAACGTCGTGACACTTGGCGACTTGAAGATCCAGGCCAACGAACCGACGTCGCATAGCGTGCCGCCAATTGTGAGTGGAGCGGCGATTATCATCGGCCTGGTGCTGGCCGGCAGCGGCCTCTATCAGAAATCATGACGGCTTGAACGACCAGGGCACCGGTTTCTTATCAAAAAAGGACTCGAGCCCCGAACGGGTTTCGTCGCTGATGTGCGGCGCTGCGGTGTACTCTGTCATACTCATGGCTATCGCCTGGCCGGAAAATTTGCACATCAGTGACTTGGTAGTGGCCTCCGCCTTTGGCGCATTCGTCGCGATCGCATCTGCCCATGCAAGCGCGGAGTCCATTAGCTGGCCAGGGGGGACGACCTCATTGATCAGTCCGAGAATTTTCGCCTGATCGGCGGTCACCAGTTCGCCGGTGAGCAGCAGATATCTCGCGACGCGTTCACCCACCAATCGCATCAGATGGAGGATTACCATCCCCGCCTGAATCCCATGCTTCATTTCCGTGTAGCCAATTCGTGCGTTATCGGCGGCGACGGCCAAATCGCAGGCACTCAAGAAGCCGGCGCCGTTACCGACCGCGATTCCATTGACGGCGGCTATGGAAGGCTTGCTCAGGCGATATACGCGCTCGATCAATGCCTCGCCGCGAAGTGCACCCTCCCAGACCTTTCCGGAATCGTCGATGCGTAGCTGGTCGAGGATTGTGCGCAGCTCGCCCAGGTCCATCCCGGCTGAAAATGCGGAACCGGCACCCGTAAAGACAAGGGCGCGCACGCGCCGATCCTCTTCGGCGCGAGCAATCGCGGCCATGAGAGCGTCGATCATTGCGGAACTCAAGGCGTTGCGATGGTCCGGGTTGTTGAGTGTGATTATCGCGGCCGGGTATCGAGTTTCGTACAAAACGATTTGATCCGCCATGTTCTTCATCCTTTGTGGCCGACCTGTAGTAAAATCAGTCGATGAAAGACTAGCGTGTGGTACTTTCGAAGTCACGGTTACCGGCTGCTAGCCGTGCTTCACTCGCGCCGGGGCGGGCCCGTTTTCGCCTTCGGAACTTCAGTGGACAAGATTCTCTCGCTTCATTGAGTCGGCTACGATGCGTCAAGCATGGCCACACCCGAAGCCGCCGCTCGGCCTAAAGCATAACGGTAACATTCAGCGGTACCCGGCAGGCCTTGCGCAAGGATAACCATCGATGATCGATCAAAAGCCGCTGCGCGGTGTCCGCGTGCTGGACCTGACGCGCGTACTGGCCGGTCCGTTCTGCACGATGAATCTGGCGGACCTCGGCGCCGAGGTAATCAAAATTGAGATGCCAGGCTGCGGCGACGACTCGCGCAGCTTTGCGCCGATGATGCCGTCGGGCGACTCGGGCTACTTCTACAGCGTCAATCGCGGCAAGCGCAGCGTCACGCTCGACTTGCGGATCGAAGAGGGCGCCGCGATCTTTGCCGAGCTGGCGGCAAAGTCGGATGTGGTGGTTGAGAATTTCTCGCCGGGCACAATGGATCGTTTCAAGCTCGGCTACGCGCAACTCAAAGCTGCCAATCCGAAGATAATTTTGTGCTCGATCTCGGGTTTCGGACAGACCGGGCCGATGACTTCCGCGCCCGCCTATGACATCGTGGCGCAGGCGCTCGGCGGTACCATGAGTATCACCGGCAACCCGGGCGGCGCGCCGGTCCGATGCGGCGTGTCGGTGGGCGATCTGTCGGCGGCGCTGTACGGTGTGATTGCGATCATGTCGGCGTTGCGGGTGCGCGATCGTGACGGGGTCGGTAATCACGTCGATATCGCGATGCTCGATTGCCAGGTGGCGATGCTCGAGGACGCGCTGGCGCGTTACTCGGTGTCGGGCAAGATTCCGGGGCGGCTCGGCACGCGGCATCCGTCGATCACGCCGTTTCAACAGTTTCGCGCCGCCGACGACTACTTTGTGATGGGCGCGGGCAACGAGGCGATCTGGCTGCGC
>Ga0187883_10001842_pt1 | contig 12830 bp, 11 predicted proteins | sample June2016WEW_20_1_2_FD_132966 | JGI IMG/M metagenome (GOLD analysis project Ga0187883, IMG submission 132966) | Peatland microbial communities from SPRUCE experiment site at the Marcell Experimental Forest, Minnesota, USA - June2016WEW_20_10 | ecosystem: Environmental > Terrestrial > Soil >...
CACAGCCAGAGCAAGAGCCCGGCCCACAGCCAGAGCAAGAGCCCGGCCCACAGCCAGAGCAAGAGCCCGGCCCACAGTCAGCGCAAGAGCCCGGCTCACGGCCAGGGCGACACCCCGGCCCAGAGCCAGCGCAAGAGCCCGGCCCAGAGCCAGCGCAAGAGCCCGGCCCAGAGCCAGGACGGCGACAGCCCGGCCCAGAGTCAGCGCAAGAGCCCGGCCCAGAGCCAGCGCAAGGCGCCCCCATGAGCGTCGGCCCGCGGGACCAGCGGGAGGCTGGCGGTGGCGACGAGGGGCGTGACCGGCCCGCCGGCCTGACCGTAGCCGTCACCGGGCCAACGGGTGCCGTCGGCCGGGCGGTGATCCGGGCCCTTGAGCAGGACGACAGGGTCGGCCGCATTCTCGGCATGGCCCGCAAGCCGCTGGAGGTCGCATTCCTTGGCTGGCGCAAGACCACGTACCGGCGCGGCGACGTGCTGGACCGCGCAGCGGTCAGCGAGTTGGTGGCCGACGCCGACGTCGTTATCCACCTTGCCTATGCCATCCTTGGCTCGCGGCGCGAGAGCGCCCGGGTCAATGTGACCGGCAGCCGCAATGTTTTCGAGACTGCCCTCCTAGCAGGCCAGCCGAGTCGGCTTGTGTTCATGTCATCGGTCGCCGCTTACGGTTATCACGCCGACAATCCGGTGCCGCTGACCGAGGATGCCGAGGCCCGCGGCTCGCCTGGGCACTACTACTCGGCCCACAAGGCGGAGTGCGAGGCGCTGCTCGCAGAGCTGACCGCGGGCTCCAGGATGGAGGCATACGTGTTGCGGCCGTGCCTAGTCGCCGGGCCCGACGCAATGCCGTTGATCAGGAATTTGCAGCAGGTCCCGGTCCTCGACCGGCTTCCGGCTGTGGGCAGGCGGCTGCTAGCGCGGCTGCCCAACCTGAGGCCGCTGGTGCCCGATGCCGGCGTGCCCATCCAGCTGGTCCACCACGACGATGTCGGCACCGCCGTGCGCGCGGCAGCCCTGGGTGACGGGCCGCCCGGCGCCTACAACCTAGCCGCTGCGGGCGAGGTCACGATGACCGACCTGGCGAAGGTCGCCGGCGCCCATCCCGTGTCGGTGCCGCACGTACTGGCCGTGGCGTCAAGCCAGCTGGTTAACGCGCTGCCGTGGGTGCCAGCTGAGGTTGAGTGGGTCCATGTTGTCAGGTATCCGATGCTCATGGACACCAAGCGGGCGCACCGGGACCTTAGCTGGAAACCGAGGTATACGGCCCGCGAGGCGCTGGAATCGATGAAGGGAACCGCATTTAGCTTGAGTTATAGCGCAAACACACGGGGGGAACTAGGGTAGGGCACAAGCTCACAATCACGAACTACCTCCGGTGCCGCCCAGCCCCCGCGGGACGCCGGAGCCTTTGGGCCGGAGGCGACCATGGAGGAGCGGGGGGCGGGTGGCCACCGCCCGCGAATAGGGCTGGTACTCGGCGGCGGGGGCGTTTTGGGCGCGGCCTGGATGACAGGCGCGCTGCCAGCACTGCAGAAGCGTCTGCCCTGCGCGATCAATGACGTCGAGCTTGTCGTCGGGACGAGTGCTGGCAGCGTCGTCGCTGCCGCGGTGCGCTGTGGCGTCGGCGTCGACGAGATGGTTGCCCTTAACCGCGGCGTCGGCACCGGCGTGCTGGAGGACGTCGGCTTGGAATCCGTTGAGGACGGCCCGTTGCCGCCGATGCCGCGGTTGCGGATCGGCTCGCCCCGGCTCATGCGCGCCATGCTGCTGGCCCCCCATCGGGTGCATCCCTTGGTTGCCGCCAGCGCGTGGCTGCCGCATGGCCGGGGGCAGCATGCTGCGCTGCGCTCGATGATCCACACCATGCACGCTCACGCGCACCGGCACGCGGCGCCGCAGGGATCAGCATCGCCGCAGGGATCAGCATCTCCGGGGGGAGCAGCATCTCCGCGCGGATCAGTTCCGCACGGATCAGTTCCGCACGGATCAGTTCCGCACGGATCAGTTCCGCAGGAATCATTGCCGGCCTGGGTCAGCGGCCAGACCTGGATCGTTGCCGTCGACTATGACTCGGGGGAGCGGGTGATCTTCGGCCGGCCCGGCGCCCCGGCGGCCCGGCTGCCCGATGCGGTCGCCGCGTCGTGCTCCATCCCCGGCTGGTACGAGCCGGTCGTGATAGACGGGCGCCGTTACGTCGATGGGGGCGTACGGTCCGCTACCTCACTGACCGCCGTCGCTCCGGCCGACATTGACGAGGTCTATGTGCTCGCGCCGATGGCCAGCTTTGAGACCGACCGGCCGCGGAAGGCGGCTGAGCGGGTTGAGCGGCGGCTGCGCCGGGTGATCACGCACACGCTGCTACGGGAAGTCAACGCGCTGCGGTCGCTCGGCGTCCGGGTCACCATGATCACGCCAGGACCCGAGGATCTGGCCGTGATGGGGGCGAACCTCATGGATCCCCGGCACCGCATCGAGGTGCTCGAAACCTCATTGCGCACCTCGGCGGCCGCTCTCGCGAACCCGGGGCGTGGTGCCTACCGGGCCGGCGGCGGCGTTCCCGGGGATGACCATTACCCGGAGGATGGCCAGCCAAAGGTGGCCTGAGGTCAGCAATCGCGATCTGCAGCTAACCCGGTGGCCCGCTCCCGGGCTAGCTGCCCGGGTCCCAAGGGCACTGGCCCGGCAGCATGATCGATCAGCAGCCGATGGACCGGCGGACCCCGGCGGCCGTTATAAATGCTCTGAACGCGCAAGAAATCCGGCCCGGGTCATTCGTTGCGCAGCGAGATCCCGTCAGACTCGGCGATGTTGTCAGCCTCGATCGAGCGCAGGCCCTCGCCGAGCCGTTCGCGTGCCTGGCGCAGGAGCTTGAGTGAGTTGGTGAAGGCGCTCTGCCCGGCTGCGCGCTCCGGATCAGCGCCGTGTTCTTCGACGAGGTGCGCCTGGAGGGCCGCGGCGACTTCGTCAGCCGCCTTGAGCGCTTGGTAGATGGCCCGTTCCCGCGCGACGTCGTTAACCATGCGGCAAGTATCCCGCATCGGAAGTTCCGCCGTCTTGGCCGCCGCACCGGCCCCAGGCATCGTCGTCCGGTACCGGCCCCAGGCGCGTTGACGTCAGACGCTGCCTGATAGCGGGTACCGGAGTCTTCTTATACCGGATTCGGTGGCCGATTGGGTCAATAATGCCCGCGATGCGGTCACCGAATCCGGTACAAGCACCACTACGCGGCTGGACGCGAACGCCGACCGCGCGTCAGCTCAGCGGGTTACTCGCTACCAGGCTCGTACTTGAACGAGATCTGGAGCTTGGTGCGGAAGGTGACCGCCCCGCTCTGGTCAATTTGGATGTCCTGCTCGACGACCTCGGCGATGCGGAGGTCGCGGATCGTCTGGCTGGCGGTCCGCACTGCTTCGCGGGCGGCGTCCTCCCACGAAGTGCTGCTAGTCCCGATGAGATCGATCACCTTGTATACACTCATGGCATCTCCTTTGACGGCAATGACGGCAGCTTGAGCATATGCCGACGGGTCCCGACGCGGATGGGCTGCCCCCGGCCGGCGCGCTGCCGGGGTAAGGACCGCCGGTGGCCGCGGTCACGGGTCCGGCACCGCACCGCCCGGCACGGAGCGGCCGTCAGGGTGTAGTCGCCTCCAGCCCGCTGGGCGGGCTGCCCGGCTAGCGGCTCGCCACTTGCCGCCGTGCCGGTTGGGGTACCGACGCTGCCTTCGCAGCAGTCGGCGTAGTTGCCGTCAGCTGCCCGGCCAATGCGCTACCAAAGATGGTGCGGTTCCATGGCCATTCCTGGCTCAGCCGTGCGGCAGCAGGCTGGCGGCGGCGACGGCCTGCTCGCCGAGATGCGCTTCCAGACGCCTCAGCATGTCCAGATGCTGACTGACCCAGAGCACGAGGAGCGCTGTACGCAGCGCTGCTACCTCGCCACTGGAGCTGGAGTCCCGTAGGTACCGCAGCAGCTGCTGGTGGTCATCCGGGCTGGGCGGCTGGGGCGGCGGAACCGAGGTGCCATGGGCGAGGGAGTCGCCGAGCGTGACATACCAGGCGCGCACCGACTGAACCTGCCCGCCCAGGCTGTCGCCGTATCGCCGGGTGCTGCTGCCGTTTCGCCCGGTGCTGCCGCCGGGCCCGCCGGTGCCCTGCATCCCGTTGAGCGCTGCCATCGACCGTCCGGCGCGCAGCAGGCGGGCCGGACCCGCGACCAGCCGTGCCGCGCTCTCGGGATCGACGCGTTTCGCCGACCGCTCGGCCAGGTACTGGCGGAACGCATCGTCGAGCCGGTGGACGGCAGTGCTGGCGGCCTGCTCGGCGCGGCCCGGGTCGCCAGCGTCGCCGGTGCCGCTGAGCAGGCTCGCCGTAATCGCAACGTAGTCCGCGCTACGCGAGTACGCGGTGGCCAGGTTCTCGCGCAGTACGGTCGCCGCGCCGCGCGGCCAGAACACCAGGCCGACTCCCAGGCTCACGGCGAAGCCGATCGCCACATCCTCGATCCGGATGAGACCGACCTTCCAGCCGGTGGGCTGAATGATGTTGAACAGCAGCACGAGGACGACGGTGAACGCGGCCTGTCCCGCCGCGAAGGAGATCACCCGTGGAGCGTAGGCGGCGATCAGGACAGCCACCGGGAGCACACCCCACAGGACCCGGTCGTTGGCGCCGACGGCGAGCAGAATGGCCGCGCCGACCACGATCCCCGCGGCCGTACCTGCCAGCGCGCTCAGGATGGATCTGCCAGTGCCCAGGGCGGACGAGCGCAGGACCGACAGCGTGCCGAGGACAACCCAGAAGGAATGCTGAAGGCCGGACCGCTGTGCGATGAACACGGCGACAGCCAGCCCCGCCGCGCCCCGGACGCTGTTGCGGAACCATACCGAGCTAGCGCTGACGTGGTCGGCAGCGAACCGCCGCACCACGAGCAGGGCAGCGGGCAGCGGGGCAAGCCGCTTGGCTGCGTCCGTCAGGCGCAATCCGGCTACGGGCAGTGCCGCCCCGTCCGATGCCGCCCCGTCCGATGCCGCCCCGTCCGATGCCGCCCCGTCCCGCCTGGCCCGCAGGCCGCCGGGTGATTCAGGGGCGGCGGCGCCGCCGCTCACGGTGACCGCGTAACCGGCGATCTGCCAGGTGGTGTACGAGACGGTGCGGGTCCGGAACGATCGATCGAGCAGCGCCTCGACGGCCTGGTCATCCGAGATGACAGAAGGCTGGGAGATCTGGCTGGCGAGGGCCTGCACGGCGGTTTCCTGTGCCTGCTGCAGGCGTGCGGTATCTGGTCGCTCATCCTGACCGGCCAGCCGTGCCCCGCAGGCCCGCAGGACAGCCGTGGCGGCCGCCATCGACTCGCTGTTTTCCGCCCGGCACAGTTCGGCCGTTGGCGCGGTGGTAATGGCCCCGAGCGAGCGGAGCAGCCAGCCGAGTTCGTCGATGAGCGCAGCGAGCGCCGCTGCCTGCCTGGTCGGGCCCGTCGCACGGTCCGGAGTAGCCGCCAGCCGGATGCGGACGTTGTCGACGGCCTCATGGGCGGCAGCGGCCCGGGCCTCGGCAGCCTCCTGGTCCCCGGAGAAGGCACAGTCAGCCAGGTCGGCGAGTGCGCGACAGGCTCGGGCAGCGTCGCTGCGCAGCGTCTCGCCGCGCCGTGGCGGCCAGAGCAGCATGACCGCGCAGATCCCGGCGCCCGCCGCCAGGCCCCATCCGGCCAGCCGCCAAGGGATGGCTGCGAGCGGCGCCGGGAGCGCGACAGGCAGAACGAAGGCAAGTATCGCTGCGGTGCCCCCGGCAGCGAAGTATCCGTTGATCACCCCGGAGAAGAGGATCACGAAACCGACCACCGCCATGGCGGCGGCGGCGAGCCAGGCGTTCCGCGAGCATATGGTTCCGACAACGACGAGCACCGCGCCGCTGAGCGCGAGAGTCAGGTAGGCGGCGAACCGGCTGATCGGCGGACCGCTGAAGTCCGCGAGCACGAGCATCGCGAAGGAGCCGAAGGATGCGAAGACCGCCGTCTGCGGCTGCTGGATCAGCTGGGAGGCTACCGCGAAGACCGCGGGCATGACGATCGCGGCGCGCGCCGCGCTCTTCAGCGAGGACAGCCCGGGGTCGGCGATCTCCAGCCGTGGCAACCTCATGATCTGGATGCGCTCCTCACCGTCGGCCGCCGGCCGGCCTGCCGGTAGTTCCTGATCATCATCGCCCAGCGAGTGGGTGACTGGACAGGCGGCCGCCGCGCCCGGTGCCGCCGGGCCCGGCTCCCGCTGGCTAGCGCCAGCCCGCCACTCAGTCGACCTCGGCCGAGCCGGTGAGCCTGAGCCGGCGCTGAGCGCGCTGATAGAAGGTGGTGAGGCCAAGCCGGACGACTTGCGCGGCGGCGGGCAGCAAGGTGAGCTCAACGACGTCCCCCGGCCGGACGTGCCCGACCACCCGGCCATCGGCTTCGACGGCAAGCTCGCCGCTGGTGGCGAGGATGGTGAGGGCGAGCCGCTCGCCGCCGGACAGGAACAGCGCCCGGTTGAAGGCCGAATGCGGGGCGACAGGGGTTACCAGCAGGCCTTCGGCGCGCGGCGACACGATGGGGCCGCCGGCCGAGAAATTGTAGGCGGTCGACCCGGTCGGCGTGGCTACGATGACCGCGTCGGCCGCGTAACGCACGAAGGAATGGCCCTCGACGGTGAGCTCCACTGCGGCGCTGCCGGCCGCGCCTGGTATCCGGACCAGGGCGATATCGTTGAAGGCCGCGGTGTCCTGGCCGGGGAAGGCGGCGCGGACACCGGAACGGGATTCCACGGTGAACCGGTGCTCGTCGATGGCCGACAGCGCCCCGGCCAGTTCGGGGACATCGATCTCGGCCAGGAAGCCAAGCCGGCCGAGGTTCACGCCGAGTACCGGGGAGCGGCTGCCGCGGGACAGGCGCAGCGCCCGCAGCATGGTGCCGTCCCCCCCGAGGCTGACGATGAGATCGGCGCATTCGGCCAGGTAGGCAGGCTCGACCACCACGGCGTGGCCGTCGATCCGCTCTACTTCGCCGGCCAGGCCGAGGATCTCGACCTGGCGGGCATGTGCCCAATCGGTGATCGTACCCATCGCGTTGGCACAGTCGCGGGCGGGATGCAGGACGAGGCCGACGGTGCCGATCAGTCCCACCGGATCCTCCCGTTGCCGAGAACTGTTGCGGTCGTTGGGGTGTTTCGCAGGGCCAGGCGGTGCGCTCAGCGGACCGGGAAGCCGCCGTCGTCATCCTGAACGTGGACAGCTGCCTCCTCTGCCGTCGCTGCGCCGCCATCAATCCCGACGTCGTGCGCGACAAGGTCGGGCTCGGTATCTGAATGCGCTCCCTCATCGTCGGCGACGAGCCGGCCGGACCGGGGCTCGGATTCGCCGGACAGCGAGCCGGCCGGGGGAAGATCGGCGTCGGCATACGGGTCCTGGTCCGGTTCTTCCTCGGCGAGCAGCTGATCGAGCGATTCGCCCGCTCGTTCCTCCGCCAGCGTCGTGCCGAACCCTTCGCCCGCCGACCATCGGTCCGGCGGCGCGATGCCGGTGTCCAGCGGGTCGTCGGCTAGGTCACCGTCGAGCGTGTCCGATGCGTCCAGAATGCCGTCGTCTTCAAGATCATTTTCTTCAAGATCGGATGATGTGTCGTAGGTCTCATTCTCTGGCATGGCTCGCTCAGCCTCCTTCATTGCTCGGCGGGACTCGCAGTTCTCGGCACTGCGCCTTGCCCAGACTAGCGAGGGTGACCCGGGACCGACGAACAGGCTGGTTCTGCCGGATCCTCGGGATAATCCATGGACTCAGAACGCGCCCCATCTATCGTCGGGAACGGAGGCGCGCGCTTTGCTGTCCGGGGCTCGTCAACGTAATGCGGTGCGCGGGAATTGATTCGGAATAATCGTGAGATCAAAATTAAATGCGACGTATGCCGCTTTAGCCCCAGCGTGCTGCCGAGACCGTGTCGGTGCCTGGTGCCCGCGCCATCGGCTGCGCTAGGAGCCTACGTAGGCGCCGGTGCAGATGTTCTCATACTGGTTAGGGTCGAACGCCTGGCTGTGCTGGGGGAAGTACCACTCGACGGCCCGGTACATCGCCTTGCCATCGCAGGTTCCCAGGTTGAACGCGACGATGCTGGCCCGCTCCTCGGTGCCAGTGGCGACCGACTGACCGGGCCCGACGTACTCGCTCTTCCCCGTCCCGTCGGCATGGGCGCCGCCCCAGGAGCCCCAGACGATCTGCGTGACGAGGCCCGTCGGGTCACCGCCGTTGAAGATCCGGGCCGGCTTAACCTGCCCGAAACCCGCACCGCGGGCGAAGAGGCCTGCCAGCCGGCCGAGTGTGGGGAGCGGGGGCGGCGAGACGGAGGAGGTCTTGGCGGCAGGCGAGGTCGCGGATGTTGGACTGGTCGTAGCCGCCGGGGTAATTGGACTGGTCGTAGCCGCCGGGGTAACAGGCCCGGTGGCGCTAGCCGTCGCTGTGGTGGCAGCGGTCGCGGCGGCCGTCGGCCCAGCCACTGGCTGCCGTGCCGTCGAGCAGCCGGTTACGGTGGCGATGCAGATAGCGGCGATGGCGGACATTCCGGCGCATCGTCGGCCAGCACGCCGCAGGCCGCCCCGCGGGGTGCCGGTTTGGCGGGTGCCGGCCGGTGGCCGGATTGCGGCGGCCAGCATCAGCAGGCTGTCTCCGCTGGCGTTGGTGAGATCGGCCGGGACACTTGCGTCCACATAGGCGACCAGGGCCCGCGTGCCGCCGCTGCGGGCGAGACTGAAAATCCTCGTGGCGAAGTCAAGCAGCTCCGGGTCATCGGCTGGCGCCGGCATGTCCATCTTTCCTCGTCGGCTCGGCCCCGTGCGTGGCCCGCGCGGCGGGCGTTTGACAGGGTGGGGGCATGGCGACTGGTCCTACGCATCGAAACGTGACCGTTGAGCGGAACGCGAATGGCGTGTTCACCGTTACCAACAGCCGGGGCGGGCGGATCGCCTTCGGTACTGGTAGCGAGGCAGATTTCAATCCTACTGAGCTGATGCTGGCCGCGATCGGCGGCTGCACGGCGATCGACGTTGACATCCTGACGTCGCGCCGGGCCGAGCCGGAGACGTTCGAGGTGAGGGTCGAGGCCGAGAAGGTACGCGACGCGGACGGCAACCACCTGGCTGATATTGAGGTGACGTTCCGGATCGCGTTCCCGGTCGGCGCACCGGGCGATGCGGCCCGCGCCGTGCTGCCTGAGGCGGTGCGGCAGTCGCATGACCGGCTCTGCACGGTCAGCCGCACAATCGAGATCGGCACGCCCATCACCACCCGCATCGAGTAGGTCATGGCTCGGCGGCGGCTGCCGCTGACCGCAGTTAGCGTTAGCCGGGCCCGGGTCGTCCCCGCGCCGTCCGTACGACGCTGGCCCGCTGGCCCTCGCTCTCACGTCGGTGGCGCGCGGAGGTCACCGACCGCGGAGGTTGCCGCCCCGGCGTGCGCGCGGGATGACTGGCCAGCCGACGGCTGGCCTGCCTGACCTCCGGGGCTGAGCCGATCCACGATCAAGGCGGTCGCCAGGACAACTGCGGTGCCGACTGCCGCTCCCCCCACGGTGTCGGTGAAGACATGGAAGCGCAGGGCCACGAGGGCTGCGGCCACGAGGGCCGCGGCCAGCAGGGCCGCGACCACGAGGAGCATGCGCACGCCAGCGGGCAGCCGCGGGCGCAGCGGTCCGGCCAGCAGGATCACGCAGGCAACGGCGATCGCGAAGGTGCAGGTGGAATGTCCGCTGGGAAACTCCGGGGGACCATGCGAGGTCCGGTCGATAAGGGGCTTGAGCACGTGCTCGGTCAGGGCTGCGGCCGCGGGCACGGAGACGGCGACGAGCACGGCTCCGCGCCATCGTCGCGTCGCGAGGCAGGCGAGGACCAGTGCCGTGGTCATCGCGGTTACCTCGATGGGATCACCGAGCTGCACCAGCCGGTTCAGGATCGCCGGATGGCCGCCAATGGCGACCCGGACCCAATCGTCGACCGCGGTGTCCAGCCGCCCTGGCTCTGTTTGGTGCGCGAGCCACGCGCCCAGTAGCGCCGTCACCGTTACGCAGACGGCTACGAGCACCGCCGCCAGCGGGCGGACGGCCGACGGCAGCAGCGGGCGGGGAGCCATCCGGCGCGCCGTGGCCTGCCTCCATATCGTCCCCCGCACTTGGCCATACTAGGGGGCGCCGCGCCGGGCCAGCGCAGACGGACGCCTGGTCAGCCTATTTGGGCCATGATGTACACATGCTTGACCATCTCTCTGTTCAATGCGCCGATGTGAAGGCGAGCGCCGCGTTCTACGATGCGGTTCTCGGCACGTGCATCACGCCACATCACGCTCTCGTCACGGAAGCGTCCCAAGCAGGTGCTTTCTCTGGACGGTAGCTGCCGGGCCGTGCTGCTCTAGTCGGTAGCCGGACAGCCGGCCTTGACGACTATGTCCATTGGAGCCTGACCTGGCCGACGCAGCCCCGGCGGCTCCCTGTGCATGAAGGAGCCGCGGTGATGGGACGAGTCCTGGAGCAAGAAAGACGACCAAGATCCAGGCTCCGCCGCAGGATGCTAGCCGTGACCGTCGGCGCTGCTGCGCTGGCGCTGGTCGCAGCCGGCTGCGGGGGCAGCAGTGGTAGCAGCAGTAGCGCGACAGGCGGAACGAAGGTCAGCGGCGGTACGGCCGTTCTCGCGGAGCCGCCGGCGGAGACGCCCAACTACATCTTCCCGTTCGAGAGCAGCGCCTACATCAGCGAAATCAACTCTGACAACCTCGCCATGCTGCTGTACCGGCCGCTGTACTGGTTCGGCCAGGGCAGCCAGCCGGTGGTGAATAACGCGCTCAGCGTGGCCGACCCGCCGATCTTCAACGGGAACAAGGTCACGATCAACCTGAAGCATTACGTGTGGTCCAACGGGACCCCGGTGACCGCGCAGAACGTCGTGTTCTGGCTGAACATGATGTCAGCGGTCGGGGCCACCGACTGGGGTGCCTACACCGGCTTCCCGAACTCGGTGGTCACCGGGATCAAGGTGGTCAGCCCGACCGAGCTGACGATGACCATGGACAAGGCCTACTCGCAGACCTGGTTCCTGTACAACGAGCTGAGCCAGATCACCCCGATGCCGACCGCGTGGGACCGCACCGCCAGCGGCCCGAGCAGCTGCACGACGACGATCAGCGACTGCGCCAAGGTGTACGCCTACCTGGACTCCCAGTCCAAGGCGCTCAGCGGCTACGTGAGCTCGCCGCTGTGGAGCGTCGTGGACGGGCCGTGGAAGCTGAGCGCGTTCAACGCCGACGGCCACCTCACGTTCGTGCCGAACAAGTCGTACTCCGGGCCGGTCAAGCCGTCGCTGGCCGCGTTCCAGGAGGTGCCGTTCACCACCGACACCGCCGAGTACGGCGTGCTGCAGTCATCCAGCGGCGCCAGCGCGATCAACGTCGGGTACGCCCCGACCGAGGACCTTCCGGCCAAGCCAGCTAACGCGACCGCCGGGGCCAACCCGCTGGCCAGCAAGGGCTACAGCCTGCACCCGCTGCCGGTCTGGGGCATCAACTACTACGTGGTGAACTTCCAGAGCACCACTGGTAACGCCCCGATCATCAAGCAGCTGTACTTCCGCCAGGCGCTGGCCTACCTGATGAACCAGGCCGCGGTGGTCAATGGCCCGCTCAAGGGCTATGGCAGCATCACCGTCGGGCCGGTCGCGTCCGCGCCGGTGACCTCGTTCCTGTCGCCGACGGGCAAGCAGGGTGACCCGTTCCCGTACAACCCGACGAAGGCCAAGAGCCTGCTGACCAGCCACGGCTGGAATGTGGTCGCGGGCGGCGTGACGACCTGCAAGACGCCGAGCCTGTGCGGCCCCGGGGTCAAGGCCGGCCAGCCGCTGAAGTTCAACTTCCCGTACGCCACCGGGCTGACCTGGATCGAGGCCGAGATGACCCAGCTGCAGTCCAACGCGGCGGCCCTGGGGATCAAGCTGAACCTGCAGCCCAAGCCGTTCAACCAGGTGACCGCGCTGGCCGCGGGCAACTGCGTGGTCGCCAAGATCCCCTGCAACTGGGACATGGCCAACTGGGGCGGCGGCTGGTCGTTCGCGCCGGACTACTCGCCGACCGGCGAGACGCTGTTCAAGTGCGGTGCGATCGCCAACTCCGGCGGGTACTGCGACACGAACAACGACGCGCTGATCAGCACCACGCTGACCAACAGCAGCACGCAGGCCATGTACAACTGGCAGGACTACCTGGCGCCGAAGCTGCCGGTGATGTGGCAGCCCAACGCCGACTACCAGGTGTACGAGATCGGCAATAACCTGCACGGTGTCTGGCCGCTCAGCCCGACACTGAACATCACGCCAGAAGACTGGTATTTCGTGAAGTAACTGCCGATCGGCCGGCCGGAACCGGCCGGCCGCAGCGACGGGAGTGCCGGGGCCCGCCCCGGCACCCCGCCGTGCGGGGGCGCAGCGGCCCCCCCTATTACGCTCTCGTCACGAAACCATCGCAAGCTGGTGCGTTCTCTAGACGGTGGCAGCCGGGCCGTGCTGGTCTAGTCGATAGCCGGACAGTCGGCACTGACCACTATGTCCATTGGAGCCTGACCGGGGCGACGCAGCCCCGGCGGCTCCCCGTGCATGAAGGAGCCGCGGTGATGGGACGAGCCCCGGAGCATGAAAGACGACCAAGATCCAGGCTCCGCCGCAGGATGCTAGCCGTGACCGTCGGCGCTGCTGCGCTGGCGCTGGTCGCAGCCGGCTGCGGGGGCAGCAGTGGCAGCAGTGGCAGTAGCTCGACAGGCGGTACGAAGACCACGGGCGGCACCGCCACG
>Ga0187883_10001846_pt1 | contig 12825 bp, 13 predicted proteins | sample June2016WEW_20_1_2_FD_132966 | JGI IMG/M metagenome (GOLD analysis project Ga0187883, IMG submission 132966) | Peatland microbial communities from SPRUCE experiment site at the Marcell Experimental Forest, Minnesota, USA - June2016WEW_20_10 | ecosystem: Environmental > Terrestrial > Soil >...
AGAAGGGTAAGGGCCCCGCTACTTCGGTTGATTGAACCGAACCGCGGCGCCGGATGATCGCTTTTGGCATGCCGAGAATGCCGTTTCCGTATACGATCAAGTGATTGATTAAAATGAATTTCTCTGTCAAAAAACGAGTGTCAAAAAATTGCAAAGCCGAGGCGCGGCGCAGCGCACCGATCGGTCTGACGGCGGCGCTGTGGCTGGGCCTTGTTGCAGCGGCGCCAGTTCGCGCCGAGGGCGTCGATCCATCCGCGCCGGCCGACGCGCCGGTCACGGTCACGACGAGCGCGGAGCTCATTCAAACGAAGATCGTCAACGGTCACGAGATCCTCAAGCTACTGCCCGCCGACCGGCTCGTTGGCGGCGATCTGGTCATCTACACGCTCGAGGTCCGCAACCTGGGCACGGTCGGCGTCGATGGCTACGCATTCACGAGCCCCATTCCGCAGCACATGAGCTATGTCGCGGACTCGGCGGTCGCGCCCGGCGCGGAGGTCCGCTATTCGGTCGACGGCGGCCGCAGCTTCGATACGCCCGAGAATCTGATGGTGCACGGGCCGGACGGCAAACAGCGGCCGGCGGTGGCCGCGGACTACACGCACATCCGCTGGCTGTTGAAAAATAGGTTGAAGGCGGGCTCTATGACGCTCGCACGCTTCCGCGCAACCGTCATAGAGTAGGCGGCCTCGAGCCAGCGGGAATTTGATGAATACTGACTATAAGGATTTGTTTGGCGCCGACGGGCCGCTCGCGCGCGCGCTTCCGGGCTATGCCTATCGGCCCGAACAGGCGGCGATGGCGCACGCCGTGGGCGCCGCGCTCGCGCGCTTGGAGCCGCTGATCGTCGAGGCCGGCACCGGTACCGGCAAGACCTTCGCCTACCTCGTGCCGGCGTTGCTGTCGGGGCGCAGCGTCATCATTTCCACGGGTACGCGCACGCTGCAGGACCAACTGTTTCGCCGCGATGTGCCGATGCTCGCGCAGGCTCTCGGCATGCCGGTCAAATTTGCGCTGCTCAAGGGGCGCGCCAATTACCTCTGCCGCCATCGCCTCGAACTCGCGACTCAGCAGGGCGCGCTGCTGCCCGGTGAGCGCGGCCAAGCGCGCCTATTGGCGCGCGTCGTGCGCTGGGCCGGCAGCACGAAGACCGGCGACCTCGCGGAACTGACCGATATGCCCGAGCAGTCCTCAATCTGGCCTAGCATTACCTCGACGCGCGAGAATTGCCTCGGCCAGGAATGCCCGCAGTATTCGCGCTGTCATGTCTTGGATGCGCGCCGCGCGGCCCAGGCGGCGGACATCGTCGTCGTCAATCACCATTTATTGCTCGCCGATCTCGCGCTCAAAGACGAGGGCTTCGGCGATCTGCTGCCCGGCGCCGAGGCGGTGATCCTCGATGAGGCGCATCAAGTGCCGGACATTGCCGCGCAATTCTTTGGGTTGAATTGGTCGCATCGCCAGGCGCAGATTCTGCTGCGCGACGTCGGCACCGAGATGCGCCTCGCGGGCGTGCGCTCACCGGCACTCGCCGGCGCCGTGGAGGATCTCGAGGCGCAGTTCGATGCCTTGCGCGCGTCGATAGCCGGCGGCGCGCAGCGTCGAGACTGGTCGCAATTGCCCGATGCATTCCTCGACCTGCTCGAGGAGATTCAAGCCGCGCTGCGAATCATCGGTGCGCAGCTCGAGGATCTCGGCGCGGGCGCCGGTATCGCGAACTGCGCGCGCCGCGCGGGCGCCTTGGCCGCGGGTCTGGAGAGTCTGCGCATGGCGTCCGACGACGATGGCGTGCGTTGGGTCGAGGCGGGACCGACGGGGCTCGCCTTGCAATTCACGCCGTTCGAGATCGCGGCGCGCTTGCGCGAGTACGTGGAGAGCCGGCCGTGCGCCTGGGTGTTCACCTCGGCGACGCTCGCGATCGGCGCGGATTTCTCGCATTTCGCGGCGCGCATCGGCTTGCCCGATGCACGCACGCTGCGCATCGAAAGTCCGTTCGATTACCGTCATCAGGCAGTGATTTACCTGCCGCGCAACATGCCGCAGCCGCAGGATCCTGACTATGCCGCGGCGTTCATCGAGGCCTGCGCACCGCTGCTCGAGGCGAGCGGCGGTCGCGCGTTTCTGCTCTACACGAGCTATCGGGCCTTGAACGAAGGGGTGCTCGCGCTGCAGCGGCGTTTTCCGGAGCCGCCGTTTCCGGTTCTCGTACAGGGCCAAGCGCCGCGCGAAGCCTTGCTGACGCGGTTTCGGGCCCTGGGCAATGCGGTGCTGCTCGCCACGGGCAGCTTTTGGGAGGGCGTGGACGTCAAGGGCGACGCGCTCTCGATTGTCGCGATCGACAAACTGCCGTTTGCGGCGCCCGATGATCCGCTGCTCGCGGCCCGCCTGGAGGGTATTCGGCGTCGCGGCGGCAACCCTTTCGTCGAGTATCAATTGCCGCAGGCGGTCCTCGCACTCAAACAGGGAGTCGGGCGATTGATCCGCGACTTCGACGATTTCGGCGTGATCCTGATCGGCGATCCGCGGCTCAAGACTAAGAGTTATGGGCGCGCATTCCTCGAGTCGCTGCCGCCGAGTCCGGTGGTCACCGACGGCGCGGCGGCCGCGCAATTCTTGGCCAAACACTTGAGGGTGCCGACGCCTGCGCCTGCGCCCGCGCCTGCGCCCGCGGCCTCGGGTGTGGCCTAGGCTTTGCGCATCCTCGCGCTCGATGCGACAACGGAGGCCTGCTCGGTCGCGCTGCTCGATGCGCAGGCGCCGCTCGATCTGGATGCGCCGCTAGCCGGCGGCGCGCTGACGTGGCGTTACGAGGAGCTCGGCAAAGGTCATGCCGATCGCATCCTCGCGATGGTCGATGAGGTGCTCGGGCAAGCCGGAGTGCGCCTCGCCGCCCTCGATGGGATCGCGGCGAGCATCGGGCCCGGCGCATTCACGGGCGTGCGGATCACGGTGGCGGTCGCCCAGGGCCTCGCGTTCGGCGCAGCGCTGCCGATCGTGCCGGTATCGACGCTCGAGGCGCTGGCGCTGCAGGCGATGTTGGGCGAGGCGGCGCGCCGCTCGCATGCGCGCGGCCCCGGCGACGCTCCGCGCGTGCTCGCGTGTCTCGATGCGCGCATGAGCGAAGTCTACTGGGGCTGCTTCGCACCCGATGCGCTGCGCGGCGTGCGCTCGACGAGTGCTGCGCGCGTCAGCGCCCCAAGCCTCATGAGCCTCGTGGACGGGCTGGCGCACCGGGGTATCGGCCGCGGTTTTTCGGCCTATCCCGAGCTTGCGGGTCTTGCCGGTCTCGAGTTGGCGCCCGAGGACCGGCAGGCATTGCCCCAGGCGCAAGCCATCGCGAGGCTCGGCCACCTGCGGCTGCGCGCCGGCGATGCCAAGGATCCTGCGGATATCCGGCCGCTCTACGTGCGCGATAAGGTCGCGCTGACCGAGGCCGAGCGCGGCGTCCACTGAGGCAGCGGCGGCATGCATTGCGATGGCCGCTGTCATCGGATTGTCACAAGTCGAAGTTGTAATAGCGGGCTTGCAAAATCAATGAACTACGGGATTACATGAGCGCAAAACGCATCCTCATCGTCGAAGACGAAAAGGCGATACGCGACTTGATCGGCTTCGGTTTGCGGCGTGCCGGATATGATGTCCGTGAGGCCGAGGACTGCCGAGGAGCGCGCGCGAGCATCGTGGACCTGCGGCCGGATCTGATGCTCGTCGATTGGATGCTGCCCGACATGAGCGGGCTCGAATTGACGCGATCCTTGAAGCGCGACAAGGAGACCGAGGAGATTCCGATCATCATTCTGACGGCGCGGGCCGAGGAGCAAGACAAGGTCGGCGGGCTCGAGGGCGGCGCGGACGACTACATCACCAAACCGTTCTCACCGCGCGAGTTGCTCGCGCGCATTCAGGCGGTATTGCGCCGCACGGGGCCCGCCGGCGGCACCGACGTCGTCGAGGTCGAGGGGCTCAAGCTCGACGATTCCAGCCACCGCGTCAGCGCCGGCGAGCGGGAGATTTCGCTGGGACCGACTGAGTACCGGCTGCTGCACTTCTTCATGACCCACCCGGAGCGGGTCTTTACGCGCGGGCAATTGCTCGATCGGGTCTGGGGTGGGAACACGTACGTCGAGGAACGCACGGTCGATGTGCATATCCGCCGGCTGCGCAAGGCGCTCGAGCCCTATGTGCTCGAGAAATTGGTGCAAACCGTGCGGGGCGCGGGCTACCGGTTCTCTACGCGAGACGCCTAATCGATGCTATCAACCGAGCCGGGCGCAGCGATAAACTAGCCTATGGCAGCGATGTGGACTTTCGCGCTCGTGCGGCTCGCGGGCATCCTGGTTGCGGGCGTGCTGGCCGGCCTCCTGTTCTCGCCGATGTGGCTCTGGGTATTGGGCGCGGCCTGCCTCTATCTCGGGTGGCAGCTGCTGAACCTCTACCGGCTGGACCGATGGTTGCGTTTGCGTTCGCAGATCGATCCGCCGGTCATCGGCGGCATTTGGGGCGACGTCATCGCGCAGATCATCCGGCTGCATCGGCGCAAGCAATACCACAAGCAGCGCCTGGTGCAGCTGTTTCGCGAGCTGCGCCGCTCGACGGCCGCGCTGCCCGACGGCGTCATCATCCTCAGCACGCAGCGCGAAATCGTCTGGTTCAACCGCCAGGCCGCGCGCCTTCTGGGTCTGAAGCGACCCGTCGATATCGGGCTGCGCATCGATAACTTGATACGCACGCCCGAGTTCATTCATTACCTGCACGGCGATGACTATGCGCTGCCCGTGATCATTCGTCCGCCGGTGCAGCTGGAGCTGTATCTGGCGCTGCAGCTGGTTCCCTACGGCGGCGGCCAGTCCTTGCTGTTGGTCCGCGACGTCACGCGGCAAATGCACCTGGAAGCCATGCGCAAGGACTTCGTCGCGAACGCATCGCACGAGTTGCGGACGCCCTTGACGGTGATTTCCGGCTACCTGGATACGCTCGCCGAGGATCCGACGATCGACGAGACCTGGGCGGGACCGATTCGCGACATGCGCGCGCAGGCGCAGCGCATGAACGCGATCATCGCGGATTTGCTGGAATTGTCGCGCTTGGAGGCCGCCGACGGCGATGCTCCGCGGGAACCCATCGACGTGCCGCGCATGCTCGAGCGCTTACAGCGCGATGCCTTGGCACGCGCCGAGCGGCCGAGCCAGGTGCTGCTCGACGTGGAATCGGCGAACGGCCTGTTCGGCGCCTCGCACGAGATCGAGTCGGCATTCACGAATTTGCTCGTCAACGGGCTCAAGTACACCAATCCCGAGGGCACGGTGCGCATGCGTTGGTGGTCCGACGAGGACGGCGCGCATTTCTCGGTCATCGACAGCGGCATCGGCATCCCGCCGGAGCACATCCCGCGCCTCACCGAGCGGTTTTATCGCGTCGATGCCGGACGATCGCGCGGTCACGGCGGCTCAGGATTGGGTCTCGCGATCGTCAAGCATGCCTTGCAGCGCCATGACGGCTGGCTCGATGTCGAGAGCACCGAAGGCAAGGGCAGCACGTTTACCTGTCACTTCCCGTTGGAGCGTGTCTGGAAGCCCGTTGCGCGCGCCGCGGCGAGCGCGTGAGCGCATTGCCGCTGTTTTGAACTCGGCACCAGTTCTCGGTGTCCGATCAGAATTATCGGCCATACTGTTGACGGCGGCGATAATCGGATGTAAACGGACGCCAGATTCGCGTGCACCATTGTTTGAAAGCATAGGTATCAGTCATGGAAACGGCAGACCTCGGCCACCACATTTCCAAACGGTTCAACGAGGACCTGGAAAAAGTGCGCAACCAAGTATTGCAAATGGGCGGCTTTGTGGAGCAACAGCTGCACAAGGCGATCACCGCGCTGGTCGAGGGCGATAGCCGTCTCGGCGAATCGGTCGCAACCGACGATTACAAGGTCAACGGCATGGAAGTCTCGATCGACGAGGAGTGCAGCCGCATACTCGCGCTGCGCGCGCCAGCCGCCGGCGACCTGCGCGTCATCGTCGCGATCATCAAGACGATTACGGACCTCGAGCGCATCGGCGACGAAGGCGAGAAGATCGGCTACATCGCCTCGCGCCTGGCGACCATGGAACGGCCCGCCGACAAATACCGCGAGGTCAAGCATCTCGGACGACAGGTCGCTCAGATGGTGCACGACGCCTTGGATTCGTTCGCGCGCATGGACTCGCAGGCGGCCTTGAGGACCGCGCAAGAGGATCGGATGGTCGATGAGGAATACGAGTCGATTCAACGCCAATGCATGACGTTCATGATGGAGGATCCGCGTACGATTCGCCGCGCGCTCGAGATCATGTGGATCGTGCGCGCGCTCGAGCGCATCGGCGATCACGCGAAGAACATCTGCGAATACGTGATCTACATGGTTCACGGCAAGGATATCCGGCACACCTCGCTCGAGGACGTCGCCAAGCAGATTGATCAAGCCAACGCGCTGACGCGCCGATGATGTCGACGCGGCTCGCGAACCTGTTGGGGTTCTGTGCCTGCGTGGGCCTGACGGGGTTCGCGCTGTTCGCGCAATACGTGCTGCGCCTCGAACCCTGCCCGCTGTGTATATTTCAGCGCATCGGCATTTTCGTGATCGGCGTGCTGTTCATGCTGGCCGCGATCCAGGGTCCCAAGTCCTGGGGCCGGCGCGTCTATGCGATCGCGATTGCGCTCGCGGCGCTCGCGACGATGGGCGTCTCGATGCGTCATCTATACATTCAAAGCTTGCCGCCGGGCAGCGTGGCATCTTGCGGCGCATCGCTCGACGTCATGATGAAATTCTTCTCGTTGCATGAGGTCATCGCGAAAGTCTTGACCGGCTCCGGTGAATGCGCCAAGGTCGATTGGCGCTTTCTTGGCTTGGCGATGCCGGCCTGGGTATTGATCGCGGCGCTTGGCTTGGGTGCCTATGCGGTCTGGGCCAACTTGCGCAAGCCGGCGCCGATCTTGCGATTCTGATGTCCGCGACGCTGGAGCTGACGCGACAATTGATCATGCGAGCGTCGGTGAGCCCCACGGACGGCGGCTGCCAGGCGCTGCTGATCGAGCGGCTTCAGGCGATCGGCTTTCGCGTCGAAGATCTCAGCTTCGGACCCGTGACGAATTTTTGGGCGACGCGCGGTGGCGGGGGACCGGTGTTTTGCTTTGCGGGCCACACCGATGTCGTGCCGACCGGGCCGCTCGAGGATTGGCGCAGCGATCCGTTCGTGCCGGTCATCGAGGCCGGCATGCTCTATGGCCGCGGCGCGGCCGATATGAAAAGCGGTCTCGCGGCGATGGTGACGGCCACCGAGGCTTTCGTCCGGGAGCATCCCGCGCATCGCGGCTCCATCGCGTTCTTGATCACGAGCGACGAGGAGGGACCGTCGGTCGACGGCACACGCCGGGTCGTCGAGGTGCTGCAGGCGCGCGGCCAGACGATCGACTGGTGCCTCATCGGCGAGCCGTCGAGCGACCGGCAGCTCGGCGATATCATCAAAATCGGCCGCCGCGGCAGTTTGAGCGGCCGGCTGACCGTGCACGGCGTTCAAGGCCATATCGCGTATCCGCAAACGGCCGACAATCCGATACACGCGCTGGCTCCGGCACTCGCGGAACTGACCTCGCGGACCTGGGATCAGGGCAATGCGCATTTTCAGCCGACGAGCTTCCAGGTCTCGAACCTGTCGGCGGGCACCGGCGCACCGAACGTCATCCCCGGGGAATTGAAGGCGCGCTTCAACATCCGATTCTCGACCGAACAAACCGTGGAATCCTTGAAGGCGACCGTCGAGGCGCTGCTCAAGCGGCATCGGGTCAATTACTCGCTCGATTGGTTCATCTCGGGATATCCGTTCCTGACGGCGCCCGGGGAATTGTCGAACGCCGCGGTGCGCGCGGTGCGCGAGCAATTGCAGCTGACACCGGCCTTATCGACGAGCGGCGGGACCTCGGACGGACGCTTCATCGCGCCGATGGGCGCACAGGTCATCGAGTTGGGCGTCGTCAACGACACGATACACAAGGTCAACGAATGCGTGCGCGTCGAGGATATCGATCGGCTACAAGCGCTCTATCGCCGTACGCTCGAGTTGCTGCTCGCCGCTTGAGCGCTCGCGGGCGAGAATTCGCTGTCATAAAAATGACACAATGCCTGCCCAGAATGCCTGGATTAACCGGGCCTCGTCCGTATCGGATGCCGCCTACAGCAGCAAACACGGGGTTACATGATGCATTTCGTCAAATTCAAGCGGCTCATGCTCGCTGCGCTCGCCGTCTCGGTCTGCTGCGCGGCCCAGGCCGGCGACATTTCCGGTGCGGGCGCGACCTTCCCCTACCCGATCTACGCCAAATGGGCCGATGCCTATAAGACGAAGACCGGTGTGGGTCTCAACTACCAGTCGATCGGTTCCGGCGGCGGCATCAAGCAGATCAAGGCGAAGACCGTCACCTTCGGCGCCTCCGATATGCCGTTGAAACCCGATGACTTGAAGGCGGCCGGTTTGCTGCAGTTTCCGATGATCATCGGCGGCGTCGTTCCGGTCGTGAATATCAAGGGTGTGGCGCCGGGTTCGCTGCAGCTCGATGGTGCGACGCTCGCGAGCATCTATCTCGGCGATATTGCCAAGTGGGACGATCCGCGGATCAAGAAACTCAATCCCAAACTGAATCTGCCGAGCACGGCGATCGCCCCGATCTATCGATCCGACGGATCCGGCACGAATTTCTTGTTTTCCGATTATCTTTCGAAGCAGAGCGCGGGCTTCAAGGAGAAGATCGGCGCGAATACCTCGGTGCAATGGCCGGTCGGCATCGGCGCCAAGGGCAACGAGGGTGTCGCGAACATGACGACGCAGACCGATGGCGCGATCGGCTACGTCGAATACGCGTTTGCGAAGCAGAACAAGATGGCCTACGCGCTGCTCACCAACAAGGCGGGCACAACCGTCGCCCCGAACGTCGAGTCGTTCCAGGCGGCCGCCGCGAATGCGGATTGGGCCGGTTCCGATTCGTATTACCTGGTCCTGACCGATCAAGCCGGCGCCAACAGCTGGCCGATCACCGGCGCGAGTTTCATTCTGCTGTATCGTCAGCCGGAGGATGCGGCGTCGGTCGGTGAGGCCTTGAAATTCTTCGCATGGGCGTATAAGGACGGCGGTAAGCTGGCCGTCGACCTCGACTACGTGCCGCTGCCGGCCGCGCTGATCGCGCAGGTCAAGAAGACCTGGGCTTCGAGCATTACCTCGAACGGCCATGCGCTGTGGAGCGAAAAGTAACCAGGTTTGGGATGGCTTGATCTGATCGCATAGTAGAATGGTGCGGGATCCGACCGATGATCTATTCCTGGGAGCTGAACCGATACCGTGGCGATCATTGACTCGAGGCATGCCGCCAGGCAGTTGATCTACGAGAGGGTGTTTCGCTCCGCGACATTGGCTGCGGCGATACTCGTGTTGTTGATACTCGGCGGCGTTGCGCTCTCGCTGCTGCGCGGCGCCTGGCCGGCGCTCTCGCATTTTGGATTCGGGTTCGTGACACGCGAGATCTGGAATCCCGTGACCGACGAATACGGCGCGCTCGCACCGATCTACGGCACGGTCGTCACCTCGCTGATCGCGATGTTGCTTGCGGTGCCCACGGGCTTCGGGATCGCGCTGTTCCTGACCGAATTGTGCCCCCCGGTGCTCAAGCGTTCCATCGGCACCGCGGTCGAGCTGCTCGCCGCCGTACCCAGCATCATTTTCGGCATCTGGGCTTGTTCGTATTGGCGCCGCTGCTGCAACGCCACGTGCAACCCTGGCTCATCGATCATATCGGCCCCATCCCCATGATCGGCAAACTCTTCCAGGGGCCGCCGTTCGGTATCGGCGTGCTCACGGCGGGAGTCGTCTTGGCGGTCATGGTATTGCCGTTCATTGCCGCGACGATGCGCGATGTTTTCGATACCGTGCCGCCGATGCTCAAGGAATCCGGCTATGGATTGGGCGCCACGACCTGGGAGGTCATTTGGCACGTCGTCGTGCCGCATTCGCGGGTCGGGATGTTGGGCGGCATCATGCTTGGTCTCGGGCGCGCGCTCGGCGAGACGATGGCCGTGACTTTCGTGATCGGCAATGCGCATCGCATCAGCACGTCGTTGTTGGCGCCCGGCACGACGATATCCTCCTCGATCGCCAATGAGTTCACCGAGGCGGTCGGCGATCTGTACACCTCGTCGTTGATCGCGCTGGGCCTGCTGCTGTTTCTGATCACCTTCGCGGTCATCGCGATCGCGCAGGCGATGTTGCGCCGCTTGGAGCGGCGCGCGTTGTCGCCGCTATGAATCGTCGCCAGATCCGCAAGGCGCGCAACGGCGTATTTCTCGCGCTCTCGGTCGCTGCAACGCTCGTCGGCCTCGCGTGTTTGGCGGCAATCCTCTGGACCTTGGTCTCGAACGGCATCGCCGGCCTGTCTTCGCGCGTATTCACGGAAATGACGCCGCCTCCGGGTTCCGAGGGCGGCCTGCTCAACGCGCTATACGGCAGCGCCGTCATGACGCTGCTGGGGATTTGCATGGGTTCGCCGATCGGCATGCTGGCCGGAACCTATTTGGCCGAATATGGGCGTACTTCGCGCTTGAGCACCGTGATCCGCTTCATCAACGACATTTTGCTGAGCGCGCCGTCGATCATCATTGGTCTGTTCATCTATGAAATCCTGGTCGTGCGCATGGGCCATTTTTCGGCGATCGCCGGCGCAGTCGCGCTCGCGGTCATCGCAATTCCGGTGAGCCTGCGGACCACCGAGGATATGCTCAATTTGGTGCCGTCCGGCATGAAGGATGCCTCCGCGGCCTTGGGTGCCTATCCATGGCGCACCGTCGTGAGCGTGGTTTATCCGGCCGCGCGCAGCGGCATCGTCACGGGCCTGTTGCTGGCGATCGCGCGCATCAGCGGCGAGACCGCGCCGCTGTTGTTCACGGCACTCAATGACCAGTTCTGGAGCACCAAGCTGACCGCACCGATGGCGAATCTCCCCGTCGTGATCTTCCAGTTCGCGTTGAGTCCGTACAAGGATTGGCAGCAGCTCGCTTGGGCGGGCGCCCTGATCATTACGGTGACGATCTTGGTGCTGAGCGTCTCGGCACGCATCATATTGTCGCTGATGCAAACGAGCGGCGGATCCAAATCATGATGCCCTCGTCGAAGACTCCGAAATCCTGGAAGATCCGGCCGCCGGTGGCGACCGAGGCGCCCGGCGCGGACCTCTCGGTGCATGACGTCAAGGTCGAAATCCGCGGCCTCAATTTTTACTATGGAGCCGCGCAGGCGCTGTTCGACATCAACACGACGCTCGAGGACCGCTCGATTACCGCGTTCATCGGACCTTCCGGCTGCGGTAAATCGACGCTGCTGCGGGTGCTCAATCGCATGTACGCGCTTTATGCGAATCAGCGCGCGGACGGCGAGGTACGCATCGACGGCGAGGACATACTGAGCGACAAGGTCGATGTTTCCGAGCTGCGGTATCGCGTCGGCATGGTGTTTCAGAAGCCGACGCCCTTTCCAATGTCGGTGTTCGACAACGTGGCGCTCGGCCTGCGCCTCGCGGGCGCAGTGCGCGGCAGCCGATTGCACGAGCGCGTCGAGGAGGCGCTCCGCGATGCGGCGATTTGGGACGAGGTCAAGGACTTGTTGCACGTCGACGGCCGCAGTCTATCGGGCGGACAGCAGCAGCGCCTCTGCATCGCGCGCGCAATCGCCGTACGGCCCGAGGTCTTGCTGCTCGACGAGCCGACCGCGGCGCTCGACCCAATCTCCACGCTGCGCATCGAGGAGATGCTGCAAACGCTGCGCGAGAAATTCTGCATCATCGTCGTGACCCATAATTTACAGCAGGCGGCGCGAGTCTCGAACGTCACCGGCTTCATGTATCTCGGCCAACTCATCGAAATCGGACCTTCCAGCAAGATTTTCACGTCGCCCTCGAATCGCAAGACCGACGACTACATCACCGGGCGATTTGGGTGAGGAACGCGAAGCCGTGAATGATGCCCCTCAATTGGCGCAGAGCGCCGCGCCCCTGCTGGCGAACGCGACCAACGCCGTCATGACCGCACGCGACGTCAGCGTATTCTACGGCGACAAACGCGCGATCAAGGAGGTGAGTCTCGATATCGGGCGCAATCAAGTGCTCGCGCTGATCGGCGCATCGGGCTGCGGAAAATCGACGTTTCTGCGCTGCCTCAATCGCATGAACGACACGATCGCGAGCGCCCGCGTCGAAGGACTCATTACGCTCGACGGCAAGGACATCTATGCGCCCAAACAGGACGTCGCACAATTGCGCGCGCGCGTCGGCATCGTCTTTCAGAAACCGACGCCGTTTCCGCATTCGATCTATGAAAACGTTGCCTACGGCCCGCGCATCCACGGGCTGACTCGTCGTCGGGCCGATCTCGACGACCTCGTGCGCCTCAGTCTCGAGCGCGCCGGATTGTGGGGCGAGGTCAAGGATCGGCTCTCGCAAGCGGGCACGAGCTTGTCCGGAGGCCAGCAGCAGCGCCTCTGTATCGCGCGCACGATCGCGGTCAATCCCGAAGTAATCTTGATGGACGAACCCAGTTCGGCGCTCGACCCGATCGCGAGCGCGAAGGTCGAGGACCTCATCGACGAATTGAAGGAGAATTACGCGATCGTGATCGTGACGCACAACATGCAGCAGGCGGCGCGCGTCTCCCAGCTGACGGCGTATTTCCACATGGGCGATCTCGTCGAAATCGGCCCCACCGACATGATCTTCACCAATCCGCGCCAGAAGCTCACCGAGGACTACATCACCGGC
>Ga0187883_10001849_pt1 | contig 12821 bp, 11 predicted proteins | sample June2016WEW_20_1_2_FD_132966 | JGI IMG/M metagenome (GOLD analysis project Ga0187883, IMG submission 132966) | Peatland microbial communities from SPRUCE experiment site at the Marcell Experimental Forest, Minnesota, USA - June2016WEW_20_10 | ecosystem: Environmental > Terrestrial > Soil >...
AGGGACGGTGGGCCACGTTGTCAGCGGCGTCGGGCACGCAGGACGACATCGGCGATATGCGGGTTGTCCGGCGGCGGGTCGATGCGCGGCTCGACCGCATGTAGCTCCACCGTGAAGTCCCCGGCGAGCAGCCGGTCGAGGTCGTCCGCATCGACGTAGTCGGCGGGGTCGATGCCCCGCGACTTCATGTGCTCGCGGTGCTCGGCGTCAAGATCGTGGTAGACGGCGAGCAGCAAGCCGCCGGGCCGCACCGCGTCGAGCAAGCCTCGCACGGCGGCCTCTCCAGCCGCTTTGGGCAGCGCCGGATACTGCATCGACACGAGGTCGAACGAGCCGGCCGGGAACGCCATCTGTAGGACGTCCCCGCAGATCCACTCGACGGAGGCACTGGCCAGTTCCGCTGCTTCCCGCGCCCGGCCCAGCGCGACCTCGGAGATGTCGATGGCGGTGACCGTCCAGCCGCTCCGAGCGAGCCAGATGGCGTCGCCGCCCTCGCCGCAACCGACGTCGAGCACCCGGTCCGGCGTGAGGCCCGTGACCTCGACGACAAGCCGGCCGTTCGGGCGGCCGCTCCACATCGCACCCTCCCGCTCGCCGTATCTTGCGTCCCACCCCCATGTCATCAGCGCCTACGAGGGTGGGAACGGCAGCTACGTCGTGCTGACTGCGTTTGCCCCAGGAATGAAGACGTGCTTCGGCATCCTTTATCTGCCCGTCCGTCAGCTTTCACCCGTTTTCGGGAAGAGCGCACCCGGGACGTACTACTTCATGGCACGCTCGGGAATGGCGTGCAAGGCGGCAACCATCGTCCCAATAACCATGGCCGATGGACTGCTCCCTAGGACATGACCGCTCGTCCTCGCCTACTTCGCCCCCGGTCACGGCGCCAGACATGAGGCGGTGGGCATCGGACGGGGAGTACCCTCCGGCGAAGCGGCAACTGCTCTGGGGTACGGGGGTCGTGGTCGTTGTCTTTGCCGCCGTTGGTCTCTTCGCCCTCTGGGTATGGTTCAGCAGCCCGCACGGCATCTACCGAGTCGGCGGTACGCCCACGGCCGCGCAGTCGGACCTTCAGAACGCCCTCACTGGTGCGGAGACCTACCAAGACTCCGATGGCACTTTTACCGGCCTGATGACGGGGTCGAACGGCGTGTCGTCCATCCAGGAAATCGGCACCGGTCTGACCTGGACGACGGGTGCCTCAAAGGCACCGCACATCATCAGTGCCCACGTGGGTGGAAACGGCAGCTATGTAGTCCTCGTGGCGCTTGCCGACACGCTCAGTCCCCAGTGCTACGGCATCCTGTACCTCCCCACCCGCCAGCACTCACCCGTGTTCGCGAGGAGCGGAGCCGGAACCTACTTCTTCGTGGGTCACTCGGGGATGACATGCGATGCCGCGACGGTCCGCCCGGCAGCCATGGCGGTGGACGGGTTCCCAAGCTCATGACGGCTCGTCCTCCCGCCTACGCCCTGGCGTAGCGCTACTCGCTTGGTGCCATTGGCACCCGCTGAAGTCGTCGTCCGATCCGGGTTGGTGTGCCTCACGTGTGAGGAGCCGCCTTAGGGCTGACCGACGACGACAAAGTTCTCACTTCCGACCGAGCCGACGGCGGGCGAGCGAGTCAGGACGATGACGCGTATGGGTGCACTCGTCGAGAAGGTCGGGACGATGGCGATCGTGCGGTTGCTAGCCGTCAGAAAGAGCCATGACCCGTCAGGAGACCACGTCACCTGGCCGGAGCTCAAAAACGACAGCGCCCGTTGGAAGACCAGATTGCCGGTGGAGACATCGAAGACCGCCACGAGGCCGGTCACCGGAGCTGCACACGGCACTACCGCGCACGCCCCCGCTGGACCGGGCCCCGTTTCCAGGGCAGCCGCCTCCTGTCTGCGGTCGTAGGCCAACGTAGTTTCCTCTACGGCCAGGTACCGCCCATTGGGGGATAGGACGTCTGCGTCGTACCAAGGAAAGGCCATGCCTGGAGCTGCTCGAAGGTTGATCTCGTAGTACCGGGCGGCAGCCAGATCCGAGATGAACACCTTTTGCACGGACTCGTGATTCCGGAAGTTGTTGTCGGAGGTTGCCGCTACACCGTTGGCGATGTCAGCTCCGTGTTTGGATGCGCTTGGGAAGCCGAACCGATCGGAACCTACTCGAGTCACTGGGTCCCAGGTCTCGACCGTGTCGCTGGAGGATTGGTCAGGTGCGATCACCACGCCGCCATGGGTGACTCCTAGGACGGCCCACGAACAGGGGAGCCGGACCGGTTGCAGCAGAACGGCACCGTCGACCGAGACCTCGCGAATGGTGCAGTCAGGTGGCAAGGCGGAGCTCCCGTACTCGGCCCAGATCCACACCGTCCCTATCTGCACACCGGCGAACACCTCCGTAGCAGCGCCAAGCGACTCGTGCCAGTTGGTTCCAGGTCGGACCGCCACCGCCGTACCGCCGTTAGAACCCTTGGTCGAAGCGGACAGGTTCTCGACCACGACAGCGTCGCCTCCGATGACCGCAATGCCGAACTCGTTCTGCCAGAAGCCGTAGGGGTCGGATACATCAGCTATAGACACCCGCCGACCGGTTCCCGCGTAGGCAACCACTGCAGGTCCACGAGGGGTCGGCTGTCGATTCGTGGTGCCAAGCGGGACGGTGAGCCCGCTCGCCACGAGCGAGGAGTTGGCCAGAGGGTTGGCGACGCTCACACCTGTCCCGACGCGCTTGGTGTGTCGAGCAGAGTCCACTGCCGCCGTCGCGATCACGCCGCCGAGCAGGAGTGCTGCCACGGCAAGGGCAGCAAGGGACATGGCGCGAGGACGGCTACGCGGTCGGAGCGACGAGGCGTGTCCAGGCGCGCCTGTTGCCGCGAGCGCCATCGCCTCGTCGGCCGTAACCGGCGGAGCGCCAGCCCTGAGCAATGCGCTGAGCTGTCTTCGGAGGTCGGCCTCGTCAGGCGTCGTCGATCACCCCCAACGCCTTACGGAGCTTGCGCAGCCCTCGCTCCACGTGTCGCTGCACGGTTGCTTTCGAGACACCGAGAATCGCCGCTGCTTCCGCGTGGCTCCACTCCTCCCCGTAGACCAACAGCAAGGCGACGCGCTGACGCTCGGGCAAGGCGGCCAAGGCGGCAGGCAGTCGAGGTTCGATCCAGATCTCGTCTTTGGCGGGTCGCTCGAACACCGGACGTTGGCGGCGCCGGCGACCCCGGCTCTGGCCGACCCGGAAGAGGTAGCCGACTGGGTTGGACATGTCGCGCACGCGGTCCCACCGTTCCCAGGCATAGGCCAATGCTTCCGCCGTCGCCTCCCGCCCGGTCTCAGTACCGTAGGCAGCGATGAGGGCGCGCCGAAGGCGCGGTTCGGCTTCCGAGACGAACCGCCGGAACTCGCCTTCGGTGTCTGCTCCCAAACGCTCGCCTCAACAGATCTCATCATCGATGCTCTCCTCTTACAAAGAGCAGCGGGCGGAGTCATCGAATGACCGTCGCCTCCAGTGCTACTCGATCACCCGGATCTGGAGCCTCTGTGATCTGCCGCTTGCGCGACGTGGGGCGGACGTCGGATTGCAAGGACAACCTCTACTACGTTGCGAACGTTGTTACGGCGGACTCTGGTGAACTGTCACGGCAGGTCAGCGAATTATCCAGACGTAGGCGAACGGCGGCGTCGGCGGGATGGCCACGGGATGAGACGCCTGGAGGCTCTTCCCGGGACTCGGTTCGGACAGCAAGGAACATCCGTGAGAACCGCAGTGAGAACCATGGCCCCGCGAAAGCCGGTCGCGGACGGTAACGACTGGTTGTCAGCGGTCATGTCGACTTCGATGAATTCCCTGATCACGGGCCCTAATGACCGCATACAGTCATCACCGGTATCGACCGGAAAACGCCCCGGGCCGAACTTTGGATCAGGAGGTTGGAGGTTCGAGCCCTCCCCCGCCAGCTCGTAAATGTGTACTTCCCCCTGAAGCTTTCCGTTTTGACGTCGGATGATGCGTTACGCGACGTCGCCTGATGCTTTACAAGCATTCGGCTGAGGCTTTACACGTCGGCCCCGCCGTACTCACCTCGTGTCAACGAGGGAGGAGGCGCCGAGTGCTCAGGGAGCTCAGCAAGGTGGAACAGCGTCATGACGCCGTCCTGGCAGTCGTCAGGGACGGCATGCGGGTCACAGAGGTGGCCGAGAAGTACGGGGTAGGGCCACCAGACGGTGCACGTCTGGTTCGCCCGCAACGAGAAAGGGGCCCTCGAGGGCCTCGCCGACCGCTCGCATCGGCCACGGTCCACGCCCCTGCCATCACTCGGGGCACGTGCAGTTTGGCGGTGTCCGCCGACTGTTTGACCTTCAAAATACGTGTCCCCGTCGGTGCAGGCCATCGCGACAGGCTTCGAGTCCGATGTCCAGTCGCGGATGAAGGTCTCGGCAGTCGAGAGCGGGCGCGTTGCCGACTGCGCCGCGCTTATCAGCAATCGCCACTAGTCGTCCGTCAGCAAAGGCTCACCGTCTGAGAAACGCTCCTTGGGCACCGCTCTACGCGACGCGGATCACTTGCAAGGGGTTGGCCCGTCCGCTGAGCCCAGTAAGGGGTGGTTCGGCCCAAGGGGCGTCATCGGCGTGACCGAAATTGGCGCAGAAGCCCTCACTTAGAGCATCGCGGCCGTTTTGCCAGGGGGCGAAAGAAGCGAACCGGTGGCCTGCTTCCTGGTGCCGTCATCGATGAGAAGCTTGACCGACTGCACCGAATACCAGGCAACGACTACCGCTGCGATAACAAGGCCAGCAATGAGTGGAACCTGGTGAATCATATCCGCGGTCGAGAGCCCGACCATAGTGAACGCGGTGGTCAGTTCGCCGAAGACCGCGACAAGAGTCACAAAGCTTGCCAAGAGGACTCCTCCGACGGTACCGGCCATGCTCTTCAAAGGAGGGTCGGCGTTATCGGGCGCGGCAGATGACTCTCCCTCGCTGATCGCTTCGATGACGAACCCCTCCACGAAAACTTCTCCAACGATGCCGACCTCCCTCTTCGAGGGAGCCTTGCCGGCTTCGTGTGCGGGTGTCGTCCACGTCTTCAAAACACCATAAAGCAGAGGGGCGAGAGCCAACATCGCCAAGAACACGGCCGAAAGAACCTCGATGCGAGCGGCCGGCAGGCCCGGAAGCCAGCCACTGAGTGACCCGGAGGCGGCGGCAGCGACCCCGGTCAGCAGGGCGCCGACTGCCGTGATGTTGGTTGCCCAACAGTCAGAGGCGTTCCATGCCTGCAAATCAGCGCTGACGTGCCGACTCAAAGGCGAAGTCTTCACCCGACCATTCTTCTGCTGGGAAGCCTCTCGTGGAGAGACCTTGCTGCGGTTCCAAACAAAGGCCAAGATAGCGAGGGCGCCCACGATACCGACAAGGAAAGGCAGCAAGGTGTAAATCCACCCGTGTGTCTCGTTGATCAGCGTGATGGGCTCGAATGTCGAGGGTCCGTGCGGCGCAAGCACTTCGAGCGTGGGAGTGAAAAGAGAGGGCACTGCGGTCGCGTAACAAACCACCTCGAAGCTGTTCACCTTGCCGTCGTACGTCCGAGAGGGAGCCTGCGCCGCGGCTGTGCATTTGATCGGCTCACTATTCGATGACAGGCGGAGAAAGAACTGGGGCAGGGGCGCTCTCGGAGCGGCGACGAGCACGACATCGCTGAACTTGAGGCCCTTCCACAAGAAGGTCAAGGGCGTTTCTACCGGCGGCGCGGTCGGCATGCTCGTGGTCGTTGTCGTACGGGAACCATGGAGAGACGACTCCGCGTCCGCCGGCCGTGCGGTCATGAGGACGACGAGGCTTGAAAGGAGGACCGCGGCGACAACGCGCTTGACCAGGCGGCTACACGCACCGGCCTGGGGGCGCTTCGTCGTAACCACGCTAGAGCACACGGTTCATTTGAGTCGGTCTGTCCATCGGCCCTCCTAGGCGCCTCATGGAGAAACCTCCATCTCGACCTCAGAGGATCACTCAAGATGGATCCTCTGACGACGCATTGTCCTGGTTGTCCCCGGCAACGAACAGAGGCGAAGGTCCCGTTCGGGAGCGTGCCCACGACCTATGGTCCGCCCGCTGCCGATGCCATCGCACCACCCTTAGATCGCCCCGCATCGCTCCGACCGAGACGTCACAGCGCCCCTGAAGCGGCGCAGGGGTACCTGAGGCTGAGGGCCACCCGGCCGTCTCGGAGACTTCCCGCTCGCCTTGGGGGATCTGTTTCGACCGACCAGGGTCCCGTCGGGACGCAGGAGCGACCCTAAGCCCAGCTCATGCCATCTACCGACCGGCCGACCTATGACCAGCGGCTTCTCCCGCCGTGCCGTTTCCGGCCACGAAGCGGCATCTGTTCACCTAGCGCAGCTTGCACGCCGCCGGTCACGTCGTGATCATCAAGGGACCCCGCGACAAGTGATGACCCATGACCGTGACGGCGCTGCCTGATTGAGCGTGACGAGCCTCACGCACATAGCGGGCACGGCGTCAGAGCGTCCCTTCGGCGGCTTCGGTGGCAGCTTTGCTCGGCCGACCCGCAGGATCCAGGCGAACCCTACGGCTATTGCACTCCCGACGACCGGTCCGCGGGTCCAGGCGGTCTGGAGCCCGGCAGGTTCCCGCAGCCAGACCGGCTCGAGTCGGTGCTGATCCGACGACGGTTCCATGTAGCCCTCCAGTCAGCCGAGAGCACACTTAATACGTCGAGAGTAGCTTTCGCATCGTCGGGAGCCCCTGGGCGGCTTCGGGCGATGAGAGGAGCGCGACGAACTGTGACAGCCGAGCACTGGATGGCCGAGCCCGAGGCGCAGGACTACCCGGCGGCGGAGTCCTATCTGTCGCTGCTAGTTGGGCAGGCGCAGGCGGCGAGGCTGGTCAAGGCGCTGCGTAGTCAGAAGAAACTCAAGCACTACGCGGCCAAGGACCTCCTGCGAGCCTCCGGTCTGCCCCTGCTCCCCGCGGACGATCCGGAGGTTGCAACCGACTTGAAGAAGGTCAGAGGCGGTACGAAGCTCTCCCCGGTCTTGCTGGTGCTGGGGGACCCCTTATGGGTTGCCGATGGATACCACCGGATTTGCGTCAGCTACCACATCGGCGAGAAGACCGAGCTCCCCTGCCGGGCCGTGAAGCGCAAGCCCTAGTCGCGACCTCCTTCCGGATGGCTCAGTCCTCGAGACGAGTCAGGTTGCCACGATTCTCTTTCCCGTCAACGTTTCGCTCGGACGGCCACCCAGCTGAACGAGCGCCTGGGCGGCCGCAGCCACGCCCGCCTCTGTCGCTCTCTGCAGTCGACCGTCGATCCCGCCGGCGTTGTCCAGGAGCTCGGCCAGGAAGCCTGCACAGAAGGCGTCGCCCGCCCCCGTCGGGTCGAGAACCGTCACGGCCGGGGCCTCGAGTCGGATGCGCTCTCCGGCCGACGACCCGACGAGAACACCGGCTGGACCGAGCGTGAGAGCCACGACGCCGTAGTGCTCGACAAGGGCGTCAACGACGGTTGCAGGATCCTCGGACGGGCGGCCGGAGAGGAAGCGCCCTTCGTCGAGATTCGGGAACACGACGGCGGCATCTTTCGTCCAGCCGAGGAAGGCGTCCGCACCCACGTCCCGAAGGCCTGCCACCGAGCATGGGTCGACCGAGACCTCGACGCCGGCCGAGGTGGCCGCGGTCATGAGCCGCAGCACCGCATGCCGGCTCGTCTCGCTGAAGAGCGAGTACCCGGACACGTGCAGCAGGCTGGCGCCGTCGAGGAGTGCTGCGGGGAGGTCGCCCTCGTCGAGGAAGGCGCTCGCACCCCTGTCGGAGAACATCGAGCGGACGCCGTTGGGGCTGACGAGGACGGCGATCGTTCCGGTCCGTCGCTCAGGGTCGGCGGCGATGCGGGCGTCCACCCCGCAGGACTCGAGGACGCCGCGGTGCCGGGCGGCGTCGGGCGCCCCGGCCCGGGAGGCAAAGCGAACGCTCGCACCGAGAAACCCCAACCAGGCCGCCTGGTTCGCCCCCGATCCACCGGGAGTGAGCCGCACCTCCGACGGTGTGTCCGTGCCCGGCGCCGGCGGGGCGAGCGGCCGTATCACGACGTCGTTGATGACGTCGCCAACGACGACCAGCACGCGCCCGCCCGATCGGGTCACGAGGTGGCAGGCGACGCGAACGCCGCCGCGATGGCGGCGGCGAGTGCGGCGTTGTTGCGCACGGCGGCCACGTTTGCCTCGAGGCTCGCACCGCCTGAGGCCCGGTAGATGTGGGCGAGCAGGTAAGGCGTCACCTGCTTTCCTCGCACTCCGTCTCGCTCCGCCGCCCCGAGCGCCGCCTCGAGCAGGCGCCTGTGCATCTCGGGGTCGAGCTGTTGGCTGAGCGGAACCGGGTTGGCGACGAGGAGGGCGCTCTGCAGCGAGAGCGAGTCGGCCGCCGCCATGATGGCGCCCACCTCGTCGGGGCTCGACACGCTCCAGTCGAGATCGATGCCGGCGTCGGCGACGTAAAAGCCGGGCATGCGTGTCGTCCGGAAGCCGACGATGGTGATGCCGAGGGTCTCGAGACGCTCCAGGGTGGCGGCGATGTCGAGCACCGATTTCACGCCAGCAGACACGACCGTGATCGGAGTGCTGGCCAGGGCTCCCATGTCGGCCGACTCGTCGAAGGTGTGGGAGGCGCCCCGGTGCACGCCCCCGAGCCCACCCGTGGCGAGCACACGGATGCCCGCTCGCCGGGCGAGAAAGGCCGTCGCCGCCACCGTGGTGGCGGCGTGCCGCCCTGTCGCCATGGCGATCGGCAGCTCGCGGATGCTCGCCTTGGCGATGCCCTCCTCGCTCGCCAACAGCTCGATGTCCTCCCGGCTGAGGCCGACCACCGGCCGACCGCCCGGGACACCCACGGTGGCCGGCACCGCCCCGCCTACCCGAACGATCTCCTCCAGCTGGAGGGCTACCTCGAGATTGCGCGGCCGCGGGAGCCCGTGACTGATGATTGTCGACTCGAGGGCGACGACCGGGCGACCGTCGCTGATTGCCTGCTTCACCTCCTCGGCGACACTCACTTCGCCGCCGACGCTCGTCTCGCTGATCGGATCGTCACCCGGGCTCATGGGGCGATCGCCTGCCGGGTCACGAAGCCACCTGCTGACCGGTCAGGGGCGAGAGGAGGGCGGAGACGGCGTCGTGCAGGACGGAGAGCTCCGCGGCGGCCGACGCCTTGGCCTCGGCCAGGTCGCCCCCGCCCGGCGCGGCTGCCTCCCCCGAGACCGGGCGCACCACTTCGAAGTAGATCTTCAGCTTCGGCTCGGTGCCGCTCGGCCGGACGACGATCCGGGCGCCCGAGAGCCGGTAGATGAGCACGTCGGAGGGTGGGAGGCCCAGGGACTCCTCCGCCGGAGTGGGGGCGAGCAGGTCGACGGTGTGCGTGATGGGACGGCCGAGGGTGGTCGGAGGATGGGCGCGGAGTGAGGCCATGGTGCTCTCAGGAGACTCGGAGTGGATCGAGAGCTGGCTCGTGAGATGGACGCCATGGCGTATCGCCAGGTCGTCGAGGAGCTCGAGCACGTTGTGGCCCTTCTTCCTGGCCGTGACGACCAGTCCGAGAAACGACAGCGCCGCCCCGATCCCGTCCTTGTCCCGCACCACGGTGCCGACGGAGTAGCCGAGCGCCTCCTCGTAACCGAACACGAAGCGGCTTCCCGGCAGGCGCTCGGGGGCGCGGACGATCCACTTGAAGCCGGTGAGGGTCTCGGCATAGCGGACCCCTGCGGCCGCGGCGATCTTCGAGAGAAGGCTGGAAGAGACGATCGAGGTCGCCACGAGCCGGGTCTCGGGCTCCGGGTCTCCTGCAGTGCGTTCAAGCACATAGGCGCCGAGTAGGGAGCCGATCTCGTCGCCGCGAAGCAGCTGCCAACCGGACGGCACCGACGAGTTCTGGACGGCGACGGCCAGGCGGTCGCCGTCGGGGTCGTTGGCGATGACGACGTCGGCGCCGACGCGCTTCGCCTCCCGGAGGGCGAGATCCATGGCGCCTGGCTCCTCCGGGTTCGGGAAGGCGACCGTCGGGAAGTCGGGATCCGGCTCCGCCTGTGCGGGCACGACGACCGGCGGTGGGAAGCCCGCACGGTGAAGGGCCGACTCCATCGTCGAGAGGGCGACCCCGTGCAGCGGCGTGTAGACGATCGTGAGGGCGTCCGCTCCCGCCGGCGCCGGCGACTCCCGCACGAGCGCCCGGACGAACTCGTCCTGCACCTCGCGACCGTGGTGGATCACGAGCGGACCGGCTAGGTCGCCGGTGGGCACGGCCAAGAGCGGGCCGACGCCGTCCATGAGTGCCTCGATCTCCTCGTCGACCGGCGGGACGATCTGTGCCCCGTCGCCGAGATAGAGCTTGTAGCCGTTGTCGGCCGGAGGATTGTGGCTGGCGGTGATCATCACGCCGGCCGCAGCCCCGAGATGCGGCACCGCAAAGGCCAGCATCGGCGTCGGGCGCTGCCGCTCCAGCAGGTGGACGTGAAAGCCCGCCCCCGTCAGCACGACGGCCACTTCCTCATCGAATTCGGCTGAGCCGTGGCGAGCATCGCAGCCGACGACCACGCCGGCCTGGCGGGAGGCGGGCACGTGCTCGTCGAGCCAGGCGGCGAGGGCAGCCGTCGCCGTGCGGACGACAGCCTGGTTCATGCGGTTCGGGCCGGCGGCGACCGCGCCCCGCAGACCCGCCGTGCCGAAGCGCAAACGGCCGGCAAACCGGTCCTTGAGCTCCGCCTTGGCTTCGGCGCTCGGGTCGGCGAGGAGCCGCTCCAGCTCCGCCCGTGTAGAGGGATCGGGGTCATCGGCGATCCAGGCGCGAGCCCGCCCTTCGAGGTCGCTCACGGGAGGCGCCGGATCACGGCGGCGAGGAGTGAGCCGACCGTGTCGGCGGCGGCCGCCCCGGCGGCGATGACCTCCTCGTGGTCGATGGCGACGTCGTGGCCGGCGGCTGCGTTGGTCACGAGCGAGACGCCGAGCACCTCGGCACCGAGGTGGCGGGCGGCGATCGCTTCGAGGGCGGTCGACATCCCGACGAGGTCGGCGCCGAGACCGCGGAGCATCGCCACCTCGGCCGGCGTCTCGTAGTTCGGCCCAGTGAGGGCGGCGTACACACCCTCCTCGAGCGTCGTGTCTTCCACCCGGGCGACCTGGCGGAGCCGGGCGCTGTAGAGGTCCGTCAGGTCGACGAAGCGCGGCGGATAGCCGGCCGGAGGCGGCGGCCCGACGAGCGGGGAGGTGGCCGTCAGGTTCAGGTGGTCCCGGATGAGCACCGGCTGACCGACTCCGTAGGCGGGGTTCACGGCCCCGGCCGCGTTGGTGAGCACCACGTAACGGCACCCGGCCGCGACCGCCGTACGCACGCCGTGAACGACCGTGGCCGGCGAGTGGCCCTCGTAGAGGTGCACGCGGCCGAGGAAGATCAGCACCGGCCGCCCCCCCGCCTCGACCGACCGCACCACGCCCGAATGGCCGGCCACGGTCGGTGCCGGGAATCCGCCGATCTCGCTCACCGGGACGTCGACCGCCTCGCCCGCACCGATGGCGGCGGCCGCCGGCGACCACCCGGAGCCGAGCACGACGGCAACGTCGTGAAAGTCGCGTCTCGTCAGCCTCGCCAGGGTGGCGGCGGCTTCGACGGCTGCCGCAAAGGGTTCCACGGGTTACTCCCGTGAGTACGGCTTGCCGTCGGCAGCGGGGGGCCGTACGCGGCCGACGAGGCCCGAGACGACGGCGATCGTGATCACGTACGGCGCCATCGACAAGAAGGGCGCAGGTATCCCGACGTTGAGCACGCCCAGCACGCTCTGCAGGGACTCTGCGAAGCCGAAGAGGAGCGCCGCTCCGAGCGCGCCGTAGGGGCGCCAGCGCCCGAAGATCATCGCGGCCAGCGCCACGAAGCCGAGCCCTGCGCTCATGTCCGTGGTGAACTCCCCGATCGAGCCGATCGTGAAGTAGGCGCCGCCGATGCCAGCGAGGGCACCGCCGATGATCACGTTGGAATACCGGGTCCGGATCACGTGCAGTCCGACTGTCTCCGCCGCCCGCGGTTGCTCGCCGACCGCACGCACCCGCAGGCCCCAGCGGGTCCTGAACAGGCCGATGTTGACGGTGACAAGCAGGATGATGGCCAGGTAGACGAAGACGTTCTGGTCGAAGAGAACCGGACCGACGATCGGGATCTTCGAGAGCAGCGGGATCTTCCAGGCCGAGAAGGTGATGCCGGTGTTGAGGCTGCTCTGGTAGGGCGTGAGCACTTCGTACAGGAGGTAGTTGGTGAGACCCAGCGCAAAGGCGTCGATCACCACGCCGATGATGATCTGGTCGGCGCCGTAGCGCAGCGCGAGGAAGGCGAGCAGCCAGCCGAAGATCGCACCGGCACCGGCGCCGCACAGCACACCGAGCCACAGGTCGCCGGTCCAGGACCCGATCATCGCTCCGAGAAAGGCGCCGGCGAGGAACTGGCCCTCAATGGCGATGTTGATGACGCCGGACCGCTCGCACAGGATTCCCGACAGCGAGCCGTAGATGAGCGGCGTTGCCCCGATCAACGTCCCGGCGAGCACGCTGACGAAGTTGAGCGTTGCCCCGCGCGCCGCCCAGGTGAGGAACGACCACACGAAGACGATGACGCCGAGCGTGAAGATGGCGTACATGCCACGGTTGCGGCGCCAGGTGAAGAGCAGTGCCCCGAGGCCGGCGCAGACGATTGCCAGGATGATCGATATCCATCGCACGTCCATCGTGACGGGCGCGACGTTGACGGCGGGCGATGCCGTGAGGATGAAGGTCGAGTGCAGCTTG
>Ga0187883_10001851_pt1 | contig 12817 bp, 10 predicted proteins | sample June2016WEW_20_1_2_FD_132966 | JGI IMG/M metagenome (GOLD analysis project Ga0187883, IMG submission 132966) | Peatland microbial communities from SPRUCE experiment site at the Marcell Experimental Forest, Minnesota, USA - June2016WEW_20_10 | ecosystem: Environmental > Terrestrial > Soil >...
ATCGCCCACGACCTGCTGGCCCGGATTCCACGACTCGAACTAGTCGCTGACATGATCCTCCAGCAGAAAGAAGTACCCACGGACCTTTTGCGATCCCTATCCCCCGACGCCGAATCTGTCCGCCGAGGGGCGCAGATGTTGAGGGTCAGCCTGGCTTTCGACCGCCTGCTCAGCACTGGATCGGAAAGACAGGACGCTCTGTTGGCACTCAGCCGAAATCCCGCCGAATACGATGCCAAAATGGTCGCTGCCCTGAAAGACTTCAGGACCAGTCGAGGGCCCACTGAACTGCGCGCCATTGACGTCCGTGACCTTCGCACTGGCATGATCCTGAACGAACACCTGCGTTCTACCACCGGGATGCTTCTCGCCGCCAAAGGCCAAGAAGTCTCGCATGCCCTCGTGAAGGCCGTTCACAACTTCGTCGAAGTCGGCACCGTCAAAGGCACGGTACTGGTAACTGTTGGAACGGGCGAAACCTGGGTCGCGAAGGCCGCAGCGCGCTGAGGCGCCGTAACTCTGCGGCGCCCAGTTGTTCCGGAGAGCGCCCAAGTACTCGGCAAACTGCTGTACCGCTCGGATGCAGCCACGAATCGTGCCCGGAGAATAGTTGCGCCGCGGGAGATCGTCCAGCATGCGTTGACGCAGTCGGGTCATAGGAACCTCCTTCCTATGACCACCCAAGCTAGCGCCGCCGTACTCCTCTCTCGAAATGTGAGACGCGCCCCCAGATGTCCAAATCTGTCCCTGCCGCACGCCAAGGAATCCATTCTAGACCGTGCCACAGGAATGGGTGGCCTTTCTTGCGGACGCACCAAACTCGGAGGATGCTACTACATCGAACACTTGGCCCTTTCACGCCCTCAAGGCCGCCGAATTGAGTCCGAAGTCGGCTTCGAGGACATCTCCGCGAAGCCCGTTTCTGGACCAAGCGGAAGCGTCGAACGGTTTCCTAGATTACTTCCAGATCGCCGAAAATCCGGGAGCTATCGCATCGTGGCACGAATCCTGACTTTCTGCTTTACTCAGATCGGCTTGGGAGCTTTAGTCGCAACCAGCACCTCCGACCGAGTGACGCGCATGACGAGGTGCGCCGTTGCACCGACCCGAGCTATACTTTGCCTCCATGAGCACTGGCGACGCCGCAGAGCGTGAAAGAAACAAAACATGGGCAGACTTGTGCCGAGCGGAAGGATGGGTTTGCAAGTATTGTGGAGCGATCCCCGAACGCGGTCAACAATTCACGGAAAACCTCTGTGATGACTGCCGCAAGATAGCACGGAACGAATAGCCTAACCCGCCTAATCTGCCCGCCTGCCTCTTCAGAGAGACGCCGCAGGCTAGCAAAGACGCGCTCCTGCTGCTAAGGAACATGGGTCGTGCTAAGCCTGCTGGTCTGGACGCATGTTAGAAGTTGCGACTGGCAGCACTCTTCTCAGCGGTCGCGAGAGCCCCTGACTCGACGCTCCCTCGCCCCAGACCCTCACACGCCAGCGAACGCCCGGTTTTCCGATTGGTCTTGACCGACATCACTTTTCCCGTTCGTATAGCCTACCCACGCTTCAAATTGCGGAGTGTTCTATGCTACTTCCGGAATTTCCCGGCAACGAATTCCGGAAGAATCTCTTCCAGCTTTCGCGATAGCCAGCCCTGTAGCTCAGATTTGTGCTCTTGGGAAAGAGATATGAAGCGAACTCCGAGATGGCCGGTTTTCCACCAGCAGATCGTCGATTCTGCTGAAAATGGAACTTCGTGACCCGGTAAGGTGAACTGAACCTGTACGCATTCCCCAGGGTTGAGCGGAACGAAGGTACTCACGGCCATGCCTCCTTCGCTGATGTTTATGCTGTGACAGCGAAGCTCGGGCATCGTTCGTCTTAGGATGACAACCGGGATTGAGATGGGACACCGGAAATAGCGCCGTCGCTCTCTGAGTATCAGTCCGTAAGCAGGCTTGAGTGTGTTGCGGATTGACTGCGTAGACAGCGGTCTCTCGAAGACAAACTCCGACCTCTTCCGGACGGCTGCGCCTTCCGCATCGCTGCCGCTGATGGCAAATGTCACCGCTGTTCGGTTCGATGGGGAGAGATGCACCTCGTCCAAGATCAGTCCGGACTGTTCTCCAAGCTGGAGATCAACGATAACGGCATCGAACTTTCGGCGGTTCAATAGACCAACTGCCGCTGGCACTTCTCGACAGACATCAGGCGAAATAGACAATTCTTGCAGGGCGAGGCTTACCTGCTGAATTGTGCTTGGATCAGCGGACACCAAAAGTGCAAGGCCGATTGCCATAATGAAAAACACTCCTTCTAAGGTCGTCTGTCATGATTGTCCCCCACTTGCTTGTGCTCGGACGAGCCCTTCGGGGTAATCGCCGCGCAGTTTTTCGGCAACTTTGTCAACCGCTAAAGGCTTGCTGAAGTAGTAGCCTTGGATTTCGTCACACTGACGTGCTCGCAGGAATGACATTTGCGCTTCCTCTTCGACGCCTTCGGCAATCACCTTAAGATTCAGGCTTTTTGCCATGCCGATAATTGCGGTTGCGATCGCCGCGTCATCAGGATTCACGACGACATCGCGAATAAACGAACGGTCGATTTTGAGCTTGCCGACCGGGAACTGTCTCAAGTAGCTGAGGCTGGAATAGCCCGTCCCGAAGTCGTCAATCGCTAGCTTCAACCCCATGGCCCTTAAGTCTTGAAGAACTGAGAACATCGTGTCTGCATTCGATAGCAAGAGGCTTTCTGTGAGCTCCAGTTCGAGGTATTGGGGGGCAAGGCCGGTCTCGTAGAGCACCCTGCCGATGAGTTCGCAGAAGCCCGCTTGACGAAACTGCACCGCTGACACATTTACCGCCACCGGCACTGCGAGGAACCCTTCGTCTTGCCATTTCCGCGCCTGAGAGCAGGCAGTCCTGAGCACCCATTCCCCGATTGGCATGATCATGCCGCTGTTTTCCGCAATTCGTATGAACTTATCAGGTGGCACGAGACCCAACTCCGGATGTTGCCAGCGCAGGAGTGCTTCCAACCCGGTGATCCTTCCCGTGGCAATTTCTATCTGCGGTTGATACATCAGAAAGAGTTCCTTCTTGGCGAGTGCCAGTCGCAAGCCACTCTCCATCATCAATCGCTCCACAGCCTGAGCGTTCATCTCCTTTGTAAAGAACTGAAAGTTGTTGCGTCCATTCTCTTTGGCACAATACATGGCCGCATCGGCATTCTTGATCAGGGTTTCGCCGTCCGTACCGTGTTCGGGAAAAATACCAATGCCGATGCTGCAGCTGATACTGAGTGAACGACCTTGAGCGATGAATTCAGCGGTCATTGTATCCATGAGCCGCTCGGCGGCAACTGCTGCGTCGGCTGGCTCCTTTACCGCAGTCAACACAATAAGGAATTCGTCTCCGCCTACCCGGGCCACGGTGTCCTGTTCACGTCCCCATTTCTTCAGGCGTTCTGCGACCTGCTGCAGAACAAGGTCGCCGACCGAGTGCCCGAGCGAGTCGTTAATGGTTTTGAACCGGTCGAGATCGAGGAACAGAAGCGCAACTTTGTTCTTTTGCCGACGAGCACTGGCGAGTGCCTTGGCTAACCGATCCTGAAGGAGGGTCCGATTGGGCAATCCCGTAAGAGCATCGTAGTAGGCTAGGAATTGAACCTGTTTCTCGGCGACCTTGCGTTGAGTGATGTCCCGAGCAATCGTCGAAGCCCCCGCAATGTGCCCGCTTGCGTCTTTGATCGGCGAGACGGACAAGGACACGTCTATTGCGGAGCCTGTCCTCGTGAGTCGTTGAGTTTCGAGGCATTCTATTGACTGTCCACTCAGTACCCGCTCCATTATGGCTTGTATTTCAGCTTGCCTTTCCGGGGGCAGTAAGAAGGATAGGTCTCGTCCCACGACTTCATCCCTTGTGTAACCATATATCTTCTCTGCGCCTCGGTTCCAACTAGTGATCACCCCGTCTATGTTTTTACCGATGATGGCGTCTTCCGAGAATTCCACGATGGATGCTAGCCTCTGTAACTCTTCTTCTGCCTTCTTGCGCTCCGTAATGTCCTGCTTGATGGCGATGAAGTAAGTATCGGTCTCACTGCCGGTCTCTTGGGTCACTGGCGTGATCGTCATCTCTTCGGTGTAGGTTGTCCCGTCTTTCCGTCGGTTGACAATCTCGCCTTGCCAGACCTTGCCTGACGAGATTGTTGACCAGAGCTTGGCATAACAGCTATCTGGTTGCTCCTCGGATTTCAACAGGCGAGGATTCTTACCGACAATTTCTTGGTTGCTGTAGCCAGTCATTCTCGTAAACGAATGATTTGCCCAAACGATTGTTCCTTGTCGGTCTGTGATCACGATCCCATTTGCGGCCGCTTCTAGCGCGGCTGATTGCAGTTGCAATTGTCTTGCTGTGCGCCTGCGAGCAGTCACATCTCGTGCAATCCCCGAGACCCCGACGATTTTCCCGGTCTCGTCTTCGATTGCGGAAACCGACAGGGACACATCGATGAGCGTGCCATCCTTTTTGAGGCGTTGCGTGTCAAACCGCTCTATGGCTTCGCCGTTAGCAATCCTTTGCAAAAAAGCGTTAACCTTCGTACGTCTCTCTGGCGGATAACAAAACGAAATGTGGCGACCCAGCGCTTCGGCCGCAGAATAGCCGTAAGTCTGCTCCGCTCCACGATTCCAGCTCGTTACGGTGCCATCCAAATCTGTGCTGATGATGGCATCGTCCGATTGCTGCACTAGGGCCGCGAACCGTAGTTCTTGTTGCGCAGCTTTCTTCCGGTGACGAATGATGCTAGACATGGGACTCCCCAGGCACCGGCGGGAAACTGAAAGCGTCGAAGGTGATCTGCTTCATAATCATGGCTAAAGCAGAGAACATAGCTCATCAAAAGGGGGAGCGCTTCGAGCATTATGAACGTCGGTGATACATACCAGTGTGATCCAGATCACACGCGGCGTTACCAAGGTAAGGACGCATTGTCTTCCGCTCTTCAAGAGTGCTGGCCGCTCCTGTCAAAAGACGCACTTCCCAAAACTCAAGCCCCGCGCACAACATAGCTGTTTTGTTACGAAATCAGAACAGAACTGTCGTTGTTTTGCACCTTTCGTAACTTTCACTTTCCCCTCATTGCTCTCACACTAATCTCTAATGTTTGCATTGCGTCGAATTGGCCTTGAATAACGAACAACATAAGCAACGCCGCACGAAACCGATGCGGCAGGTCGAAGCACGCGAGTGGTGGCTGTGGGGATTTGCCGTCACTGTCACGTTAGTGTTGACGGCTACCATCGTGTCTCTGACCTTCTCCGGCCCCCACCTCTTGGAGTACTCCGAGTGGCTCGATCTCAAGGAGTGGGTGCGCGGGTTGGCATGCCTTGTGCTCCTATTCGACATCTACACGGTTTACCAGCAACTCCAACTCCAGCGCATCCGTCGCGAACTGACCCAGCGCAATCAGCTTTTTGAAGTCATTACCGAGAATGCAGCCGACATGATCGCGGTCATCGATTGCGCTGGGAATCGGCTCTATAACAGCCCGGCGTACCAGAAAGTTCTCGGGTATTCGTCGGAGGAATTGAAGTTGACTTCGTCAGGGGAGCAAATCCATCCCGAGGATCAGCAACGGGTACTGGAAGCGGCGGAGAAAGCACGACTCACGGGACGAGGTGAGCGGCTTGAATACCGCATACGGCACAAGGATGGGACGTGGCGGATTTTGGAATCAGTCGCCACCGCGATTCCAAATGAAAAGGGTCAGACCGAGAGACTGGTCATCGTCAATCGTGACATCACGGAGCGCAAGCGGGCGGAAGAGATGCTCGCGCACAATGCTTTGCATGACCCACTGACCAACCTGCCGAACCGCACCCTGTTTCTAGATCGCGTGCAACATGCACTTTCGCATTCCCAGAGGCACAAAAGCTATAAATTCGCTGTGTTGTTCATTGATCTTGATGAATTCAAGGTCTTCAATGACAGCCTGGGCCACGCGGCAGGAGACGCCCTTCTGATCCAGATTGCTCGCCGCCTGTCTGCTTCGATTCGGGGTGTCGATACGATTTCGCGCTCGGTCCTGACACAAGGTGCAAGCCCTGTTGCGAACGAAGCGAGTTTAGCAAGACTGGGCGGCGATGAATTCACCATTCTGTTGGAAGGCCTTAGAGATTGCGGCGATGCCATTCGGGTAGCGGAGCGCATTGAGGACCGATTGGCCATTCCTTTTGATGTGGAAAAACAAGAAGTGGTGACGACCGCCAGTATCGGGATCGCCTTTTGTGCAACTTCATACACGAATTCAGAAGACGTGGTACGCGATGCCGAGATAGCGATGTACCGAGCCAAGCGGGAGGGAAAAGCACGCTGTCAGGTCTTTGATAACGTGATGCACACCTCTGCCGTCAAGAGATTGCGCCTCGAAACCGACCTGCGCCGCGCACTCGAACTGGGCGAATTTCGAGTTCACTATCAGCCCATTGTGTCCCTACAGAGCGGAAAGATTGTAGGATTCGAGGCGCTCAGCAGATGGCAACGGCCTGAAGGCCTCCTGTCACCTGCCCACTTCATCCAGATCGCTGAAGAGATTGGAATCATCGTGCCAATGAACCGTCTGTTGCTGCGCGAAGCTTGCTTGCATCTTCGTGCATGGCACTCCCAATTTCCTTGCGATCCCCCGTTGACGATGAGCGTTAACATCACCCCAAAAGAGTTTGCCCAGCCGGACTTGGCGGCTCAGATCGGAACGATTCTGGTCGAAGTTGGAATCCACCCGAGCAGTATCAACGTCGAGATCACGGAAACCATCGCGATGGCAGACCCAGAAAGATCGAGTCTGGTTCTCTCAGAACTGAAGACTTTGGGAGTTCACTTAAGTATTGACGATTTCGGAACTGGGTATTCTTCGCTGAGCCGATTGCAAGGATACCCGGTGGACACCTTGAAGATCGATCGTACCTTCATTTCTAAGATGGACACGGACAGTGAGATCGTGCGCATCATCATAATGTTAGCTCACAACCTCGGTCTAAAGGTCGTGGCCGAAGGCACTGAAACGGCAGAGCAAGTCAGCCTGCTCAAAGAGTTAAAGTGCGACCTCGTGCAAGGGTACTTCTTCGCCCGGCCCGGAGACCACGCCGCTGCTCAGGCGCTTTTGATGAACCCCTATACAGTGGAAACCCGGCCGTCACCTACAGCAGCTATGTAATGGACACCTCTCAGGGACGATGCTCAAAAGGTCCCATAAGAGTGGATGTCAAGAGAAAAACACTGCCCTCCGAGCCCGAAACCAGATTATTTTGACGACTTCCTGCAATCTATCCGGATTTGCTCGGATCGGTTACACCCTGGCTAGCTGTCAGAGGAGCGGTCAGCACGCTTTAAGAGCGGAAGACAATGCGTCCTTACCTTAGTAACGAGAGTGTGATTTGGATCACACTGCGTGTGGCATAAATGCTCAATAGTGTACCTAAGTATATTTAACTAGGGTGTCGTGGGAGTATGTTCAAGCAGTACCACCCGATTCGGGCGCTTCGCTACGCCGCCATCGCGGTGGATCTCGCGGCGGGTCTTGAGGGATTTAAACAAGTTTTCTTTCCAAACCTTGTCCCGGGCCCGGAGAACACTCCCTAGGAGTTCGCGCTGAAAAGTAAACACATAGGACTGAGATTGGGCGTGGCATTTGCTGTGTTGATTGCCATGTTGGTGGGGATCGGGCAGTCAGGACTCCGCCGAATGAAAGAGATAGATGGAAGCCTTGGCGACATCACTGGCAGGAGATCAGACAAACTACAGCTATCACGGGAAGCGTTGAGGTTGTCCAATCGCAACAGTCGTATCACGATGGAAATATTTCTCGTGCAAGATAGAGCACAGACCAACCTGTTGTTGGCTAGAAGGGCTGCGATTACCAAGAAGATTACGGCATTAGTGGCGGAGATCACAAGCCGCTGTGAGTCAGCGGAGGAGAGGCAGCGGCTATCGGCGGTGGGAGCAACAAGAAAACCATATGTCGATAGCTACCTACGAGCTTTGCATTTGCTTGTCGATGAACGGAAACGCGACGTGGCGGTAGCAGTCATGGTCAACGAAACGCTTCCGGCACTGGTCAAATATCACGCTGCTTGGGAGGAGTTCGTTGACTTTCAGAGAGACCAAATGATTATCGCTAACAAGCAAGCTGAGGTTGAGTACGCCAAGGCTCGTCGCCTTGCCTACCTACTGATTGTGCTAGCAGTAGGGTTTGCCCTCGCGATCGCGCTATTCACGACCCGCGAGACAGCCCGCGAGATTGCTACGCGAATTGACGCACAGAAAGAAGTTAGTAAGCTCAATGCGGGTCTCGAAGAAAGAGTGATGCAGCGCACCAGCGAGCTCAGCGAAGCAAACAAGCATCTAAGTTTGCAGGCGGCGGCTTTGAAAGCCGCTGCCAATGCCATCGTGATCACAGATTTCCACGGCACGATCATCTGGGTGAACCGTGCCTTCACCGCCATGACTGGCTACGGCCAAGAAGAAATAGTGGGCAAGAATCCTAACCTGTTGAACTCCGGAGAGCAGCCCGAAAGCTACTATGCCGAGTTGTGGTCAACCATTTTGTCAGGCAAGGTCTGGAAAGGCGAGATTGTCAACAGGCGGAAAGACGGGACAACCTACACCGAAGAGATGACGATCACCCCGGTAAGCCTAGAAGACACCGGCAATCCGACCAATACGTACTTCATCGCCATCAAGCAGGACATCACTCAACGCAAGGCCGCTGAGAAACAGATTCAGTTCCTAGCCTACTACGATGCTCTTACGGGACTGCCCAATCGGACTCTCCTACAGGACCGATTGTCAAAGGCGCTCGCCGGTGCTCGTCGGCGAAAGGACAAAGTTGCGCTTCTGTTCCTCGATCTCGACGGGTTTAAAACTATTAACGACTCGCTCGGGCACTCGGTCGGCGACCTTGTCCTGCAGGAAGTTGCAGAACGGCTTAAGAGATTTGCGCGTGAACAGGACACAGTGGCCCGGGTAGGCGGAGACGAATTCCTCATTGTGTTGACTGCTGTGAAGGACGCAGCCGACGCAGCCGTTGCCGCTGAGCGGCTCATGCATGCAATGACCGTTGAACTCGTCATTCAAGGTCGTTCACTCAGTATCAGCTGCAGCATCGGCATTGGTATTTTTCCCGAACACGGTACGGACGGCGAAACCCTGATCAAGAATGCTGATGCGGCCATGTATTGCGCCAAAGAGAGTGGATGTAACAGCTTTCGTTTTTTTTCGGAGGGCATGAACGCCGAGGCTATGGAACGCTTGACCCTGGAGCACGGCTTGCGACTGGCACTCGAAAAAAGAGAACTTTTTCTGGTGTATCAACCGCAGATGGATATTGCCACGGGAAAAACCACCGGATTGGAAGCGCTCCTCCGCTGGCAGCACCCGGAGTTGGGCCTCGTGCGACCTGATAAGTTCATACGAATTGCCGAGAATAGCGGCCTGATCATTCCCATCGGTGAATGGGTGCTCAGGACCGCCTGCTCTCAGGCCCGGAAATGGCAAGACGAAGGGCTTCTTGCGGTGCCGGTAGCAGTAAATGTGTCAGCGGTCCAGTTTCGCCAAGAGGACTTCTGCGAACTCATCGGACGGGTGCTCTGGGAAACCGGCCTTGCCCCCCAATACCTCGAAATGGAGCTGACGGAAAGCCTCCTGCTATCGAATGCACACGTGACGCTCTCAGTTCTCCAAAACTTAAGGGCCATGGGTTTGAAGCTGGCGATTGACGACTTTGGGACGGGCTATTCCAGCCTCAGCTACTTGAGACAGTTCCCGGTCAGCAAGCTCAAAATCGACCGTTCATTTATTCGGGATGTCGCCGTGAATCCTGATGACGCGGCAATCACAACCGCAATCATCGGCATGGCAAAAAGCTTGAATCTCAAGGTGATTGCGGAAGGAGTCGAAGACGAAGCGCAAATGTCATTCCTACGAGCACGTCAGTGTGACGAAATTCAGGGCTACTACTTCAGTAAGCCTCTAGTGGTCGAGAAAGTCGCCGACAAGCTGCGCGGCGACCATCCCGAAGCGCTCGTCCGAACACAAGCAAGCGGGGAACAATCATGACAGACGACCTTATTTGGTGTCCGCTGATCCAGTCACAATTCAGCAGTTCATCCACCCGACGCGTCCGCAGTAACGCACTGACTGCGACAGGCCACTAGACTGCGGGATCCCTGTACTTGTCGCCTCACCGCGCCGAAAGGCAACGAATCCGGAACATCATTACCTTGGGTACATTCCGGCTGTCCGCCCTTGCAGCTAAGCTTGGCCTTAGGAACCCACTGATGAACACCCCCTCTCCCAATCTGGTTGGCACGGTACTGCTCGTCTCCAGAGACGCAATTGCAAGCCGTCAACTGACCGATGCGATGCAGCAACTCGCGGTGTCCGTCGAGGTTTGCGTCGATATCTCCGCTGCTGCCGATCGGCTGAGCCGGCGCAAGTTTGAAGGCGTGGTCATTGACTTGGCGATTGGTGGCCAGGGCCTCGTCTGCCTCGAACACGTGCGGGCCTCCGCCTCAAACCGAACCGCTGTCATTTTCACACTCACCAGCAGCAGCCAGGAGACTGCCCATGCTCTGAAAGCTGGCTCCAGTTTTGTGCTTCAAAGGCCCCTCACCTCCGAGTCCATCGGCCACACCCTCAAGGTCGCCTACGGATCCATTATGCGCGAGCGCCGACGCTATTTCCGCTATCCCGTCGTTGTCCCGGTAGTCCTCAACCGAAAGATGGCAGCCGCGGTCTTTGGTCAAACTGTCAACATCAGCGAGTGTGGCATTGCGCTTAGCACTTTAACTCCGCTGGCACCGGGGTCGGAGGCCACCGTCCAATTCACCCTGCCAGACCCGCTCCTGCGGATCACAGCCGAATCCAAGGTGTGCTGGAACAACGAGAAGGGTGAGGTTGGTTTGTCCTTTCACTTCTTGCCTTTTGATTGTGCTTCTCAACTCCAGTCGTGGGTGGCGCAGAAGCTGGAAAAACAACTACCCAAGCTGATGATTGATAAATTCCGCGAATCCTTGGGCGAAGCGCGCTTCAAAAGGTGACCATTGTCATTGACAGGGTGCGCTCATCTGTGTTCGCATATCACGGCTTGTGCACAATACACGCACAGGTCGGGGACACCATGGACGATTCTTCCCAGCCATTAAAGATTCTAGCGGTTGATGATTCGGCCGTCTCGCGCAAACTGGTCGAGCATTCCCTCTCGGGGGAACGGTACAGCGTAGTGTTTGCGAAGGGTGGCCGCGAGGCCATTGGTCTGTTCGCAGAACACCAGCCTGCTGTGGTTATTACGGATTGGGACATGCCGGACATGGGAGGTTTGGAACTATGCCGCCGTATACGTCGCGAATTCCCAGGCTTCTACTCTCATCTCATCCTGCTCTCAAGCAACACCGATAAAGAAAAAGTAGTAGAAGGACTTGCTGCCGGAGCCCATGACTACATAACGAAGCCCTTTCATGCCGATGAACTCGTGGCACGTGTCGAGGTGGGCTGCAGGATCGCCGACCTTCATCGCGAAATCCAAGCAAAGAATCGTTTATTGGAAGAGATGGCGCTAACGGATACCCTGACAGGTTTACCCAACCGTCGTGCACTTGATGTTTGGGCACCCCGCCAACTGAGTGCAGCGGCTAGGCATGACTTTTCTATCTGGGTGGTAATGGTTGACTTGGATCTGTTCAAGAAGGTCAACGATACCTATGGCCACGATGCAGGTGACACGGTGCTCAAGAGCTTCGCCGAGATTCTCAAGGCGAATACCCGCCAGTCCAACTTCTGTGCTCGTATGGGAGGAGAGGAATTTCTCGTAATACTCAGCCATACCGACAAGGAGGGTACGAAGACTGCTGTCGAAAGGATACGCAAACAGTTTGAAAGCAAAAAGTTCACTTTGGGGAACAGCACCATTACAGTGACCGCCAGCTTCGGAGTTGCGGGATTTCGCGGGACCAAGCCTCCCGACTTGAACGCCCTCGTGGCTCGTGCCGATACCGCTCTGTACGCAGCCAAGCACAGTGGACGTAACCGAATAGAATTCGAACCAGACTCTGGAATCTGAAGCGGTTGGAGCCAGAACGGAAATTCCGGTTAGGCACTTCGACCTGACATCGTGGGCAAGGCCACGATCCTGTGATCATCCGGTCCGGTGGAAATGACGTCGATAAACAAGCCGATAATCGGCGCAACCAGGCGATTCCCCCAACTGAGGGTTGTCATTGCTCTACGCGTTTGTCGAACTTGCTCGCCACCTTCACGCCGCTTAAGCCATTGGCGTACTTCGCGACGCCGCGATAGAGCGACTCGGCGATGCGCTGGCGGTGCTCCGAGGTTTCGAGCTTGCGCTCGTCGGTCGGATTCGAGACGAACGAAATCTCGTCCAGGATCGAAGGCATATTCGCGCCGATCAGCACGATGAAGGGCGCCTTCTTGATCCCGCGGTTGCGGAGGTGGGTATTGTTCAGGGCAAGCCCTCCGTAGAGCGATTCCTGCACATCGCCGGCAAACTCGCGCGATTCTTCGATCTTTTCTTTCAGCGCAATCTTCTTCACCAGATCCTGCAGTTCGTAAATCGATTTCTCCGAGACCGCGTTTTCGCGCGCGGCAACTTCCAGCGCTTCCGGCGATGAGGTGAAATTCAGGTAGTAGGTTTCGACGCCGCGCGCATCCGAATCGCGGCTCGAGTTGGCGTGGATCGAGATGAACAAATCCGCCCGCTCCCGGTTCGCAATCGCGGTGCGGGTTTCGAGGGGAATGAAGGTGTCG
>Ga0187883_10001852_pt1 | contig 12816 bp, 7 predicted proteins | sample June2016WEW_20_1_2_FD_132966 | JGI IMG/M metagenome (GOLD analysis project Ga0187883, IMG submission 132966) | Peatland microbial communities from SPRUCE experiment site at the Marcell Experimental Forest, Minnesota, USA - June2016WEW_20_10 | ecosystem: Environmental > Terrestrial > Soil >...
GCGGCCGGGCCAAATCCTGCCCCTTTTTGAAAACCGACTTGTGCGGAAACTCCTTAAGCCACGCCCTGAATGCGCAGGGCAAAGGCATGATCGCCGCGCTGTTGCGACGGCAATTGAACCGCGAGGCCCTCGGCCGTCTGATTGAATTTCAGGCTGTCACCTCCGTCGAGGAGATTGACGGAGTGGACGCTGGTCCCTGCCAATGAACGAATCAAAAGCTGGCCGGAGGTTGGCCAGCCCAGCGCAAAGGCAAAGAGCGAGCTGTCCTTCGCCGTGAAGCGGATGTCTTCGGCAGTGTAGCTTAGCTCACCTTCGTTGAACATGGCGCCAGCGGGTCCCTTTTGGCCTTCGCCGCAAACCTTCCACGGTCGGGTGCCGTAGATCGCCTCGGCGTTGGCCGCCATCCATTCGCCCAGGCTCTCAAGAATCCTTTCCTCCGTGGCATCGAGAGTGCCATCGGCCCGCACCGGGAAGTTGAGAAGCAGATTGCCGTTCTTGCTGACGATGTCGATGAGCATCTGAATGACGGTGGTGGGCGTCTTGTAGACGATGTCGCGCTTGTAATACCAGTCGCCCACGCAGGTGTCGGTCTGCCATGGATCGGGCCCGATTACGTCGAAGACGCCGCGCTCCATATCGCGAACGCACATGCCGTCGGCGAACTGGCCGCCATCGTCATTTTTCTTGCAGTTATAGACAGCTTCGAGCTTGCCATTGCGCTGTGTGTTGGTGTTGTAGAAGTGCGCCAGCAGCTCGCGGCCGTATTTGCCAAAGGGCAAGCTGCCGTCGCTGTAGAGAAGATCCGGCTGGTAGCTATCCACTAAATCCTTGATGCGATTGAACCACTCGATCTGGTAGGCCTCGGGAGCATTGCGGTACCAAGCCTTCCAATCCGAATTTGCGTTGCCTGTGTGATAGAGCTCGTCATAGGCCGGATTAGCGCCATCATAGGGAATCCCTGCGAGCGGGCCGGTCTTGTCGGCGCCGTGGCTGACGCCGAACCAGTTCCAACTAGCGCCCAAGTGCTCGGTAACGCCGAATCGCAAGCCGTGCTTGCGCGCGACGCTGCGCCATGTGCCGATGATGTCTTTCCGAGGACCCATTTTTACGGAGTTCCACCTGTGAAAGCGTGAGTTCCAGCAATCGATATTGTCGTGATGCTGGGCGATGGCGCAAAAGTATTTGGCGCCGGCCTTCTTGTAGAGCCCCATCAGACGATCCGGATCCCAGTTCTCGCCTTTCCACAAAGGAACGATGTCCTTATACCCCATCTTTGAGGGATGCCCATAAGTCTTGAGGTGGTGCTCGTATTGTTCGTGGCCCTGGATGTACATATTGCGCGCGTACCAGTCACCCATCTCCGGAACCGCCTCTGGTCCCCAGCAGGCCCAAATGCCCAGCTTGGCGTCGCGAAACCAGTCAGGCGTCCTGTACTGCTGAAACGAATCTAGATCCGGGGTGAATTGCGGCGCGCCCTGCACGGCATCGGCATTGGTCAATGCCGCGATGCCCGCGGCACCCGTCAAGGCAACGAATTGTCTTCTTGTGAACTTCATGAATGCCCTCCTCTTGCTTGCGGATAAACGGTTGAATTGGAGCGCCTATGGCTCGATGGTCGCGACGCATTCCTCGCCACGCGGCATCATCTCAGCGGCGAACGTTCGGCGGTTGGCAAAGAAGGAATAGCAGCCGATGTAGGCGTATCCCACCAGCGGCACGCCATAGGCGAAAGCGATGCTCTTTGTCTGGTCTGAGATGATGCCCATCAGAGGCGTCAGCATGGCGCCGCCAATGATGGCCATCACGATCAGCGATCCACCCACCTTGGAGTCCACCCCAAGACCCTGCACACCCAGCGCGAAGATGGTGGGATACATCAGCGACATGAAGAAACTGGTGAGGAAGATCGACCATACGCCGACCCAGCCGGGGTGAAGAACGGCTATGGTCACGAAGACGATGTTGATGAGGGCGTAGAGGGTCATCAACGTGGCGGGGCGCACATACTTCATCAGCGCCGCCGCGCTGAACCTGCCGATGCCAAACATGGCTAACGTGCCGGTAAGGAAGTAGCCCGCCATCTTCTCCGGCTGCCCGGTGTAGTCCTGGATGTACTGGATGAAGTAGCTCCAGGTTCCCACCTGCGCGCCCACATAAAAGAACTGGGCCAGAACGGTGAGAAGCAAGTGCCTGTTTCGGAGCAGCTTGCCGATGCCTGAACTGGGCGCGGAGGCGGCGTCTTCCTCATCTCTCAAGACCGGGAAAGGCGTTCTCCAGATGGCGAAGGCAAAGAGGAAGGCCACCAGCCCCAGCACAATATAAGGCTGGACTACGCGCAACGTCTCAAAGTGCAGGTAGGCCTCGTATTGGTGGCTGGCCTGCAGTTTGGCCACCGCTGAGGCGCTCAACTCCACTCCGGAAAAGATGAAGGCAGTTCCAACCAGGGCGCCCGTAATGGAGCCGAGGGGATTGAATGCCTGGGAGAAATTCAGGCGGCGCTCGGCGGTTTCGGGGGAGCCGGAAAGGGCGATGAAGGTATTGGAGGCGGTCTCCAGAAATGCCAGGCCGCTGGCCATGACGAAAAGAGCGAAGAGAAAGAAGGAGTAGTGCCCCACCATGGCCGCTGGCCAAAAGAGAAAGGTGCCCAGACCAAAGAGGATCAGGCCGGTCACGAAACCGGCCTTGTAGCCCATCCGGCGCATATAGAGCGCCGAGGGCAGCGCCAGCAAAAAATAGCCCATATAAAAGGCCGACTGCACTAGTCCGGCCTGCAGACGGGTGATGGCGAAGGATTTCATGAACTGGCGGATGAGAATGTCGTTGAGGTTGTTGGGAATGCCCCAAAGGAAGAAGAGAGCGGTCACCAGGGCGAAAGGAATCAATGCGCCAGAGGCAAAGAGCGGTAAGGAAGCGGAGGAGGTGCTTTTTGAAGATGGGGTGATATTTACGCTGAGCATAACGCCCTCGACAATCTGAAAAGAATCATGATGCACAACCTTCGAGCCTTCATTTTCGGATTCCGTGCTTCCGTGTGCAATGCAGGGGGAGGCAAATGCGACGGGTAATTGTGTTTGGTGTGCTATGGCCACCCCCGCCGGCCCCTCTGCACGCCCCTGGGGCAATTGCAGGCAGCGAGCGGGGCAAGAGGCAGGTTAAATTGGAGCGATTTGGTAGGAAAGGTGTCTCGCAAACGCTTATTCTGCTTCGCCGCATCCATCTCGCATTCCACTTCCGCGCTTTGGAGAGGCGCGCCGAACAGCGCCGACACAAACACCGATTCGATCCTCGCGCATCCGTTGTGGTTGAATGTATAACGTAAGCGGTAAAGAAAAGCAAATTCGGCAAAATATGGGCAAAAATAAGTATTGACAAGGCTTTAAGTATGCGTTAAAGTTACCGCGATAAATTTTGGCGAACGCTGCGATCGATGAAACGAGGGCGTTCCTAAGGCGAGATCAACTTTGTCCAAAATGGAGGAGGCAAAAAAGTGAAAGAAGCTGCGATGTGTCTGTCTTCCGCAGTAAACGCTTACCGTAGGCTGGATTGCCATAGCCGGATTGCAGGAAAACTGCGGGGCTGTCTGAGCAGTGTTGCGCTCGGCCTGATCCTTTTGGCTGTTTGCACGGTTTCCACTCACGCCCAAACTTCTCAAGCCGTCGTCCGCGGCACCGTTCGCGATACGTCCAATGCAGTGATCGTGGGCGCCAGAATAAGCCTCGTCAATGTGGCGACGCACGTTGTCGCCCAGACCACCACCAACAGCACGGGCGACTACATCATCCTCAACATCAATCCCGGCACCTACACGCTGGAGGCCTCCAGCCAAGGCTTTGCCTCACAGAAGCTGCAGCCGTTCGTTTTGGAGGTCAACCAGACCAGCACCCTGGACTTTGCCCTTTCGGTCGGCGGTGTAGACACGATTGTCCAGGTGCAAGCTGTGGGCAACCAGATCGAAGCCTCAACTACAGAGCTCGCCATGACCCTGGAAGCAAAGCAGATCGCCGACCTGCCGCTGGACAGCCGCAACTTTACCCAACTGTTCATTGCGGCTCCCGGCATTTCGCCTATCGTTGTCAGCGGCAGCCAGACGATGCAATACACAACCGCCATCGGCCCCGGCACGATCCCATCCTTTAACGGACAGACCAATCGCAGCGACCTGTTCCTCGTCGACGGGATTCTGGATGTGGAGACCTTCGGCAACTCTTATGCAGTCCAGCCCGGTATCGATTACATCGAGAACATGAAGCTGGAATCGCACAACGACTCTGCCGAGTTTGGCGGCAGCAGCGGCGGCACCATCAACGTCTCTACCAAGAGCGGCACCAATACCCTGCACGGATCTGCCTGGGAGTTCAGCAAGACCAACGGCATGCAGGCGGAGCAGTATTTCACTCCCAAGGGCACGCCGCAGACTCCGTTTACGCAGAATCAATTTGGCGGAACCATCGGCGGTCCGGTGGTCATTCCCAAGCTCTACCATGGCAGGGGCAAGACCTTCTTCTTTGCCGGCTATGAAGACCTGCGCTACTCAGGACCGGGAACCTGGAGCGCCCTCGTTCCCACCACGGCGGAACTCTCCGGCGATTTCAGGGCGGATGCTCCGATTTACGATCCCCTGACCACAACCTGCGACGTCAACCTGAATTGCACCCGGCAGCAATTCTCCTACAACGGCGTAAAGAATACGATCGATCCGAAACGGATCGCCGCGGGCAACGTTTATTATGCGGAGCATATCTGGCCGGCCGCGGGCCTCGCGGGCGCCCCTCCAGGCTCCAACACTTTCCAGAACGCGCCCAATACGCAAGACCTCTACACCTACGACGCCCGCATCGACGAGAACCTCGGCGCCAACAACTCGGCCTTCTTCCGTTACATGGCGCTGAAGGGAAATCAAAACAGCGGCCGCACGCAGCTTCCCGCAGTGGTCTCGACCAACGCCTACTCGTATGTCGGCAGCTACACGCACACCTTCAGCGCGGCCAGCGTGCTGCACGTGCAGGGCGGAAGAACCTATGAATCGCGTCCGCAGGACTGGCGCTACAACAACGTTCCCTCGGACATCGATGCCCAGGCCGGTTTCCCCAAGCAATTCGATACCGGCTTCACCACCTTGGGAACCATCATTCCCGGCATCTCCATTCAGAACGAGGTCTCCGAGTACGGCGAAGACGACAACTCGGAAGTTACCGCCGACAGTTGGTCGGTCAAGGGGGACTATACCCATCTCATGGGCAGGCACACGTTCAAATTCGGCGCCGAGTATAACGGCATCGGAGAAGCCCAGACCATCGAGTGGTCGCAGCTGAGTTTCGCAAATGCCGAGACTGCCAGCAATCAAAACGATTCAACCACGGGAAACGGCGTGGCCTCTTTTGTTCTTGGCTATCCAGACAGTTTTACCAAGCGCAACGTTGACGAGTCCCTTTCGCCCGGCGGAATCATGGGCTACTATGGCCAGGACCAGTGGCAGGTGACGCCCAAACTGACGGTCAATCTGGGCATGCGCTACGATCTGGCCCTGATTCCCAAATACGGCACGCCGGCGCAAAACAACCAGGACGTGGGCAACTTCGACTTCAACAACGGAACTTACGTTGTCTATAAGGTTCCCGGCTCCTGCGCGACCCTGGGCAACGCGCCCTGCATTCCAACTCCGAACGGCGCGCTTCCGACGGACGTCGTCGCCAGCCGGGATGGCAAGGTCCTCGAGAACCAGTACAACAACTTCCAGCCACGCATCGGCGCGGCCTACCGCATCACTCCAGTCACGGTGATTCACGGCGGTATCGGCGTCGCCTTCGATAACTACGCCGCCCTGGTGCAGAACCTGCGCGGCGTGAGCGGCAACTGGCCTTCCGTTGGCCAGGTGGCGCAGTCCAACATCAACTTCCCCAACGCCACGACGGCTTTCCCCGGTTATACGACCATGAACCTTCCCGCTATGACGGCGTTCCCCGCTCCAACTCCGTTTGATCAGTTCAACTGGTTCGTCGATCCAAAAATGAAGGATGCCTATTCGCTGCAGTGGAACTTCGGCGTGCAGCGCCAGTTGGATACCGCTACCGTGGTTTCGGCAACTTATGTTGGATCGGTCAACAGGCGCCTAAACTTTGGCGATTTCTACAACACGGCGTTGACGCCCGGCCCGGGCAATCCGGCGCTGCGCGACCCCTACCCGTACATCACCCCCACCTTCTACTCGCTGAGCAAGGGAAATGGGGACTACAACGCCTTTCAAGTGCAGTTGACCAGAAGCTTCCGCAGTGGGTTGGCGGCCACGGCGGCTTACTCCTGGTCCAAGTCGATCGACGAAGGCTGCTCGGGTTTCTTCGGCTCTGAGGGTTGCAACGTTCAGCAGATATACAACATCCGCGCGGAGCGGAGCGTTTCCGCCTTTGACGTGCCACAGAACCTTGTGCTCACGTGGAACTATGCATTTCCGATTGGACGCGGCAAGGCGCTCAATGTGGACAACAGGGCGCTGGATCTCCTGGTGGGCGGTTGGCAATACAGCGGCTTCGCCAAGTTCCATAGCGGCACCCCCTACGACGTCACCGACGCGGCCGACATCGCCAACATCGGCAGTGTCCCGTGGTGGCCGTACATACGTCCCAACATTGTGGGCTCGGTTAAGCCTGCCAATCAAACCGTGCAAAGCTGGCTCAACTACAGCGCCTTCTCCGATCCTGCGCCATATACATACGGCGCCACTGGACGCAACAACCTGCGCACCCAATTCTACAAAGGCACCGACATGTCGATCTTCAAGGAAGTCAGATTCAAGGACCGCTATGCCGCGAAGTTCACCTTTGACACCTTCAACACCCTCAACCTGGCCATCTGGGGACAGCCGAACTCCGCTTACAGCGCCCCCAACAATGGGCAATCCACCGCGCCAAATTTTGGCGTGATTAACAGCACCGCCGGCAGCAACAGGACCGTCCAGCTGAGCGGAAAGTTCACCTTCTAACCCAACCGGCACGGAGGAGATCAGTCTCCTCCGTGCCTCCTCTTCTGGCCGACCCCATGGCTCAAGATCGAAACGTTGAGAGCAATCACAATAGGTGTCCCGATCGGAACTTAGGAATCGAGTGCGGCACTTTTGACCCGAAAGCCCCAAAACTGTACAAACGGTAAGTTGAAAGATCTCGGGCTCTCGCGTCTGTCGATTCTGGCACAATCCTTCCCGCTTCAAGCGACGCCGGCCAAAATCAAATAGGGATTCAGCCTGCGGCTGGGTTCACAAGGACGCCGGACAGGTAACGACGCATCCAGCAATTGATCTCCCAGGCATTCGCGACAGGCCGGCGAACATGCGGCACCATCGGCATGTACGGCTCAGGTCCGAACTCCGGCGTCACCGTGAGGAAGTTCGTCCCCTGCGTCCGGCGAGCATCGAGTATTCGTTGCCACCAGGCCACACAAATTGCAAGTTGCGGCGCCCATTCGGGAGCTCTTGGATCGGGAACCTGTGGTCCCTGGCTGAAGCCGACGCGAGCGTGGATGTGCCACGCGCGATCAATCGCCGTCTGAACAGCTTCGCAATGCGCCTGCAAGTCGTCGGACTCGTGCACAACCTGCCAATGGGAAAAATCGGCATTGATACGCAGCTGGGGCAGCTCGCGCAGGATGCGCAGGGTCTCCGGAGCGTTGTACAGTGCGCGCCCGCGATGTAACTCGTGACAGATAGGAATACCGAACTCTTGTTCCAGTTCGAGCGACAAACGAAAGAGAACCAGGTTCTCTTCAAACGTAAAGTGGTCGGTCCCGGTGTGGCAGTTCACGATCAAGGGAGCGCATTCGACCGCATGTCGATAGCACTGTCTCATGCTGGCGGCGTGCTCACAGGGGGTGGCGCCGGCCGTCGCGATCTGCGCCACCAGCTCGAGGCCCGCGGCTGCGTGGAATTCGCGAATCTGCTCCGGTGACTCGCTGAGTGCTGGAATCAGGATTTCGGTGGCGGAGAACCCCTGACTGCGAGCGCGGCTCAGAAACTCCGGCAGGGGGAGTTCCCGCGCCTCCCAATTGGCCTTGGCGAAGATTACTCGCAATCTAGTGGGCTCCCCGGTAAAAGCTGGACATGCCGCGTTTGGCCATCACTTCCGGGTAGCTGCGCGTGGGATCGGCATACACATTGCCGCCCTTGTCTACGCCTCGCGCCAGGTAGACCTGGTGGCAGCCATCGAAGAGCTCCTGGTTGAAACGCACGCTGGTGGGACAAAAGCGCATCGTCCAACCACAACGGCGCAGATTGGACGTATTGGGTTCAGATGCATGCTGAATCTTGGCGTCGTGCAGGGAACAATGATTGGGCTGCAACTCGATGTAAACGCGCTTCGACTCATCGCGCTGCGGGCGCACGATCTCTGTGGGAAATACGTTGCGCTCTGCATCCACCTGCCCATAGTCGGAAAAGCCTGCGCGCTCGCCGAGATGTGTTCGCGGAATGACCATCATGCAGCCGTTCTCGCGGGTGGAGGGGTCAAGCGCCAGCCAAATGGTGCAGACTTCCATGGGAACGATGCGGCGCCCCCAGTACGCGGAGTCTTCATGCCAGGGAACCCGCCTGCCGTTTCCCTTCGGCTTGCAGATGAAATGGGTGGAAAAGAGAGCCAAGTCGGGACCCAGCAGGGGCGTCACCAAATCCAGAATGGCATCCTGGAAGGCCCAGCGCATCAACTCCGGATGCATGAAGTGAGGCACATCGAGGGCCTCCGGGCGCTCAGTGGCAGGAAGTTCCGACAAGATGCGGTCAAAGCACTGTTGCAGGGCGGCGAATTCGGTCGGATCCAGAACAGGCTGGTCGAAGATCGCGTAGCCTTCGCGGCGATAGGTCTCGACCAGTGCGGGGTCGAGGCGGCCGGAAGTAAGAGAAGGGGAAGGCGAAGCGGAAACGTCACTCATGGTTAGCCTTACGTTGACAGATCGCCAGCAAAACAGTCTTGCACACTTTCAACAAAAAAGTGTAGAAATTTGATCTATGAGTCTCTTTCGTTGGATCGATTATTCGCCCCAAGGCGAGGTTTGTCATATTTCGCAATCGGATGATGTGGCGGCTTCTGGTGTTGTGCGCCACTACCACGACTACTATGAGATCTTCCGCGTAGCTTCGGGAAGCGGCTGGCACTGGTGCGCAGAGCGCGAATACCCCCTGCGTGCGGGGCACATGGTGTTTGTAAGGCCCAATGACAAGCACGGATTTCGCACCGAACTCTCCAGCGAACCGTTTGTGTTTGTCAATGTGGCTTTCTCGGCCGCATCCTGGGCGCAACTGTGCCAGCGCTATGGCTGGCAACAGCGGGCTTTCTTCAGCGAACATGCCGCAGAGCCGCCGGTCATGACCTTGGACCCCTCAACCGACCGCGCCGCCGCAAGCCTCTTTGCGGAGATGCTCAGCCAGCCTCGCACTCAGGCCACTCTCGATTGGTTCCTGCTCTCCGTCGCCCGGCTCACTGAGGCACCGGTGGGATTGGTTTCACCCACAGCAGTGCCACCGTGGCTGCACCACGCCCTGGTACAGTTCAGCCGTTACGATGCGGAGCTTAACCAGGGTCCAGCGCAGTTGGCGCGCATGGCCGGCTGCAGCGAAGCCCATTTGAGCCGGTCGTTCCGCACCCACCTTGGGCAGACACCCTCGCAGTGGATTCTCGGGCTTCGCGTCCGGCGTGCCGCCTGTCTGTTGGAGACCACTACCTACGCAATCTCCGAACTTGCGCTGATGGCGGGCTTCGAGAACCTCAGCAACTTCCACCGCCGCTTCCGAGCCAAAACCGGCCTCACGCCACTGGCCTATCGCCGGCAGAAGAGGCGCAGCGTGGTATGAAATTGGCAAGCGGCGCTGAGGCGGCGTCGCGCTCGCCGCCCGCGTCGGCGCCGGCAAAGAATCGCTGGATCAAAGGCATTCAAGCGCGTATGACGAATCCGTGAAACTCTGGGTCAGGGCGCTCAGTCTGGAAACCCGAGTAAAGTTAACGATGCAGGTAACGCGTACTTTAAGCAGATTATGGTATAAGAAATTGTGCCCACAACGATGAAAGATATCGCGCGTGACCTCGGTGTATCTGTGGTCACAGTTTCCAAAGTGCTCCGCAACCACGAAGACATTAGCGAAGCGACGCGAAAGAGAGTTCTGGATCGTGTTAAAGAGCTTGACTACACCCCAAATCTAGCTGCTCGTGGGTTGGTTACCGGCAAGACTTATCTAGTTGGGCTCATAGTGCCCGACCTGTTGCACCCATTTTTTGCCCAAGTAGCAAAATCACTTTCGAGGGCGCTTCTGAAGAAGGGCTATTGTCTCACAATCTCGACCTCGGAAGAGGATGCCGAGCTGGAATCGCATGAGATCAATCGGCTCCTCGGCCGCCGATTGGATGCTCTCGTTATCGCATCTTCATCCACCAACCCATCTGTATTCGAACGGATTCAAAAGCAGGGATTGCCGTTGGTTTTGATAGACCGCAAGCTCACCGGGTTGGATGCCAATTATGTGGGCACCGATGACGAGGCGATCGGACTGCTGGCAACAGAACATCTCATTGAAGTAGGGTGTGAGAGGATTGCTCATTTACGCGGCCCTGACAATAGCCCCGGGGCCGGACGCCTGAAGGGCTATCAACTTGCCCTGACCAAGCACAACTTAGATTCCCTTGCGGGTTATGTGTCGATGCCGCGGCTGGTGGACGTGCAAAGCAGGGAGAGCGGCGCCGAATTGATGCGGCAGCTACTGGCCCTGAAGCCTCGGCCCGATGGGATATTCTGCTACAACGATCCCATGGCAATTGGCGCAATTCATGCCATACTCGACGCCGGCTTAAGAGTGCCGGCGGACATCGCAGTCATAGGATCGGGGAACCTCCATTATGACACTGAACTCCGCGTTCCTCTATCGAGCATCGACCAGCAGACCGACATCATCGGCGAGCGTGCTGGGCGGTTGACCTTGTCGTTACTCGAATCCAAAACTCGTCCGCGCAACAAAACCATTGTCATTCAGCCTCAACTTGTGGTCCGGGCTTCGACGGATAAAAAAGCGCGGATCGATCAGGTAGCGGCGTCATCGATTTCGACGCCGGGCATAAACAGGCATCCCTGAATCTCGGGCTCGGGCCGGTCAATGGGCAAAAGCTGCCGCATCAGCGCCGGCGATGAAGGTAGGACGTTCGTGTTGAGGGGCTCATTCAACGCAAACTTTCCAAGCGGTCAAGGCAATCGATTGACTGTCCCCCCTGGGCTGAATCAGGATAGCGTTATCTTGAACGCAGCTGCGTAATCGACGGCGGGGCGAAGTTGCTTTGGCATTTCCGCGTGCAGGCCCTCAGGCGACTGTCTCCATTTCACACGCTCGGATGTCCCGATCAGTTCCACCCGCGCGATTTTGCCCGGATTTGTCGGCGCCAATGATCCAAGCGCCTTCACAAGGATAGGCTCTGACGGCCAGCCAAGCGCAATGGCATAGATCACCGTATTCGCCTTGTTCCTCGTGAATCGGATGTCTTGGGAGCCGAGTTTGCTGATGCTGGCGCCCTGGAATGGCCCGGCTTTCACACTGTTAGGCCCTTCGCCGTATATCTTCCACGGCCGGGTCTCGAAAATTGCCTCGCCGTTCACTTGCATCCAAGCTGTGATGCCATCAAGTACCGCGATTTCCTTGCTATCGATCGTGCCGTCAGGTTTGCCCGGAATATTGAGAATGAAAGTTCCGTTCTTGCTGACGGTGTCAATCAGCCAGTGGATGATATCGAGTGGCTGCAGATAGCCGCCGTACTCGCCTGGTTTTTCGAAGAGACGGCGGTTGTAATGCCATTCGCCAATGCAAGTCTCCGACTGCCAGGGATACTTCATGATCTCGCTGGTAAGCCCGCGCTCATAATCAGCCACAACAGCCCTGACGAGACGATCGGGGACGTCCTTGATGTTCAGGACGGCCTCCATCCGGCCGCTGTTATTTCTAAGGCTGTGGTTGTAGAAGTACGCGCCGATGTTCATTCCGCCCCAGCCCAGCGGGAGCAGCGAATCGTCGAAGTAAAGGAGGTCAGGATTGTGCAAATCGATGAGGTCGCGGGTCCGATCATAGAAATTTTTTACGTATGAAGTATCGGGCAGTGCATCAGCTGGGTGCTTGACGCTGTACAGGCGCTGCGGGTTCAGTCCTTCCCACCACTGCTCCCTGCCCTCCGCGGTGTACAGGTCGCCGTCGTATGGAACACCGGCAAGCGGTCCGGTCTCGTCCGCTCCATGCGACGGCTGGAACCACCACCAGTTGCGCGCCTGATGGACAGTAACGCCGAAACGCAGCCCTTGCTTCCGTGCCGCGGCAGCCCAGATTCCAACAACATCGCGATGCGGACCGTATGCGACAGCGTTCCACGGCTGGTGCTTCGAGTTCCATGCGTCAAAGCCGTCATGATGATTCGCGAGCGAAATGAAAAGTTTAGCACCGGCATTCTTGTACCGCGTAATCAGTCCGTCGGGATCCCAGTTGAGCAGGGTCCATTGGGCGCAGAGATCTTTGTACCCGAACCGCGATGGCGGCCCATAATGTTCCAGGTGATATTTATTCTGCTCCGACCCCTCGACATACATATTGCGCGCGTACCAATCACCGTCCTCGGGCACGCACTGCGGGCTCCAGTGAGCCCAGATGCCGAACTTTGCATCCTGGTACCAATCCGGCGCGTCGTAATTGAGCAGCGATTCCCACGTAGGTTTGAACGGACCGTCTCCCGCGAGATCTTGGATCGGTGATTCCAGGGGCACGTTGTCCCACATTCCACCGGCTATTTGCAAAGGTGCTGGATTGAAGTCCCACGC